>Ga0315289_10013110_pt1 | contig 11631 bp, 10 predicted proteins | sample YL17G11_40_MG_FD_203452 | JGI IMG/M metagenome (GOLD analysis project Ga0315289, IMG submission 203452) | Sediment microbial communities from Yellowstone Lake, YNP, Wyoming, USA - YL17G11_40 | ecosystem: Environmental > Aquatic > Freshwater > Lake > Sediment | place: USA: Wyoming | collected... | reverse complement strand
GCTCACGGAAGGCATCTATATCACTGGTGCCTGGACAGGTTCGGCGACATGAAGTTCGACATGGGTGACGAGATCCTGGTGGATTCTCCTTTGTACCAGACCATCATGGGCACCAAGCCCAAGACCCTGAAGGAGTTCGGCCCGGGGCTAAGCTACATTGAAGAGCAGGTAGTACAGCTCATGGCAGCCACGCATACCGGTCAGGAGTCCAGCTATATGGACTTTGAGTCCAAGGCTCTACATGCTGGGATGCTGGATCTATTGGGCATGGAGATCTGCGACATGCTCCAGATCGTAGCCTACGACATGCCCCGCGGCGCTGCCGATGCTCCGATTGTCGAGATAGGCATGGGAACCCTGGACCAGAATAAGGGCGTGCTCATTGCTTACGGTCACAACCTGGCAGCTGGCGCGGAGGCCATGATATTCGCCGAGGCAAACAACCTTTGGGATAAAGTGGACATCGGCGGCGTATGCTGCACAGCTCATGACCTGGTGAGGATAGCTGAGGCAAGCGGACATCCCACTCTGGCCAAGAACCTGGGCACAAAGGCCAAGGTCGCCGGAGCCATGGGCTGGTGGAGGAAGATGGTCCGCTCGGGCGTCATGGACTGCATCATGGTAGACGAGCAGTGTGTGTTCTGCGATGTCATGGAGGATGCCTCCAAGCGAAAGATCCCAGTCATTGCCACGACGGACAAGATCATGATGGGCCTGCCCGACAGGACCAACGATCCTGCTGATGCCATAGTCGATGATCTGGTGAGCTTCAAGATGCCTGGGGTGGCCGTACTGGACCCCAAGAAGGCCGGAGAGATCGGAATAAGGGTTGCCATTGCAGTCAAGCCCAAGAGGGCAGAGGCCAAGGCCCAGAGCCTGATCACCGAGGCGCAGTTCAAAGAGGGCGTTGAGAAGTGTACAGAGTGCAATCAATGTGCCTTTGTCTGTCCACCCCATATCAGAATCAGCGATCTCGTTAAAGAAGCCAAGAAGGGCAACTTGGAAGTCTTCTCCTCCATGTATGAGATCTGCGTGGGCTGCGGAAGGTGCGAGACAGCCTGCCCCCAGGGCATAAACATCCTGGACCTCTACGAGTACGCCAACCGGCAATATGTAAAGAACCAGAAGTTCAAGATGAGGGCTGGACGCGGACCCGCCCGCGACACCGAGATCAGGTCGGTGGGCGCGCCCATCGTGCTGGGCACCATCCCCGGAGTTATCGCTCTTGTGGGCTGCTCCAACTATCCCAAGGGGACCAAGGAGGCCTACGACATGGCCAAGGAGTTCGTGGACCGCGGTTATATAGTGGTCACCTCGGGTTGCATGGCCATGGATATGTCCCTGTATACCGATGATGAGGGCAAGACCATCTGGGAGCAGTACCCAGGAGGATTTGACGGCAGAAACATCTGCAACACAGGATCCTGCGTCTCCAATGCCAACATCGCCGACGCAGCCATTAAAGTGGCCACCATCTTCGCTCACAGAAATCACAGGGCCAACTTCGACGACATGGCTGATTACATCCTGAGCAAGGTGGGAGCCTGCGGAGTTGCCTGGGGACCCTATTCCCAGAAGGCGGCATCTATTGCCACCGGCTGCAACAGGCTGGGCATTCCCGTGGTGGTACAGCCTCATTCCGTCATGTACAGGAGGTCCTTCATGGGCAGGGCGGACAAGCCCGAGGACTGGATGGTCATAGATGCACGCGACGGCAGCATGCAGCAGATCGAGCCTGCTCCCGAGGCTATGCTCTACATCGCCGAGACCAAGGAGGAGGCCATGCTGGAGATGGCCAAGCTCTGCTTCAGGCCTTCGGACAACAGCATGGGCAGATCGATCAAGATGAACCACTACTGCGATATATCCATGAAGTACTTCGGCAAGCTTCCTGACGACTGGCACATCTTTGTCAGAGATGCCAAAGACCTGCCCATTACCTACAAGGAAGGCATGATGAAGGAGCTGGAGGAGAAGCGCGGCTGGAAGATCGACTGGAAGAACAAGAAGATCATCGAAGGACCACTGCGGCCAGCCGACGTTAGCTTCGATCCGACGAACATCCCGAGGAAGATAAGGGCGAAGAAGAAGTGAGGGCGAGGAGGGAATAGAAATGGCAGCAGAACCCAAGAAGGGCGTGGACACCACCAAGAATCCCGTTCCTTTTGAGATGGCCCAGATACCTGGGCCGGAGATGGCCAAAGCCTACATGCCCAAGGTCATCGGCGCCATAATCAGAAAGGCCAAGAGGCCTCTGCTCGTCGTGGGAGCAGAGCTCTTCGATGATCCTGTAATGTTCGATAAGGCCATTGAGATCGGCAAGACGGGAATACCCATTGCAGCCACAGCCCATTCCGTGAAGGGCTTTGTGGATAGAGGCTACATGAAGGACGTCCATATGATCGGCCTGCATCCGCTGACCAGCTACCTCAGGTTCGAGGACTGGATGGGCCTGGACGGCAAGGGCCAGTACGACGTAGTCATCTTCATGGGCATCTTTTACAAGTTCGCAAACGCCATGTTTTCCACGCTTAAGCATTTCAACAGGAATATCAAGCGGGTATCCATCGACAGGTACTACCACGTCAATGCCAATATGACCTTTGGAAACATGGCCTTCAACGCAGACGACTACCACGCAGCGGTGGACGAGATAATTGAAGCACTGAGGAAATAGTAGTTCATCTCATCAGAAGAGGTGTGTTAATGGCAGAGGTAAAGTTGGACCTATCCCCCATGTATGAGGGAGAGCGCATCAGGAAGGAAGATCTGTGGCTAGAGTTGGGTGGCCCCAAGGCCGACGGGTTCGAGCTGAGCCTTTCAGCACCCATGGAAGAGATCCAGGACGGCAGGGTCACTGTGATCGGCCCGGAGCCCTCTGAGATCAAGGAGGGCTCCACTATAGCCTTCGGCCTGATCTTCAAGGTGGGAGGCGAGAAGATCGAGAAGGACCTGGAGTCCATTATCGAGAGGCGAAACCACGCCCTTCTCTCCTACATCAGCGGCTTCATGCACCTGAACCAGAGGTACGACATCTGGATGAGGATGGGCAAGAGCTTGCAGAAGAAGGGCGTGACCAAGTGGGAGCAGATCTTCAAGCCGGTCATTGAGCTCTACAAGGCAGAGATGCCCTTCATCGAGAAGATGGAGGCAACAGTGATAACCGATCCCGCAAAGGTCAAGGAGGAGCTGGCCAAGGCTCTGGATATCTATAAGGCTCGTGACGCGCGCGCCAAGGGTCTGCATGACGAGGAGGTAGATGTATTCTATGGATGCACCCTCTGTCAGGCCTTCGCCCCCACCAGCGCTTGTGTAGTATCCCCGGACAGGCCCAGCCTGTGCGGAGCTATCACCTGGTTCGACGGCAGAGCCGCAGCCAAGGTAGACCCCGAGGGTCCCCAGTTCCCCATACCCAAGGGAGAGGCCACTGATCCGATCACCGGCGAGTATGCCTCTATCAACGAGATGGCGGAAAAGCGCTCTGGCGGCGAGTACAGCATCATGAAGCTCTACACCTTCTTCGATGCACCTCACACCTCCTGTGGATGTTTCGAGACCATCGGATTCTACATGCCCGAGGTGGACGGCATCGGCATCGCTGACCGCGACTTCAAGGGCGCTGCCCCCAACGGACTGCCCTTCTCTCAGATGGCCGGCCAGACCGGAGGCGGCAAGCAGGTGGTCGGATTCCTGGGCATGGGAGTGCTCTACTACCTCTCGCCCAAGTTCCTGCAGGCTGATGGAGGCTGGAGCAGGGTCGTCTGGATGTCCAAGAAGCTCAAGGAGAGGGTGAAGGAGGGCATCTCTGCGGATATGTATCCCAAGATCGCCACCGAAGATGACGCAGCTGATCTCGAGTCCCTCAAGAAGTTTCTGCTGAAAGTGGATCATCCTGTTGTCAACGGAGTTGTCAGGCCCGTAGACAACAAGAAGATCACCGAGGGCTGGACGCTGGAGGAGGTAAGCGACGAGATCAAGGAGAAGGTCATGGCCTTCATCGAGGAGACCGGCGGAGACATCGATGTCGCTGCCGTCAAAGAGAAGCTCGCCCTGACCGAGGGGCAGTTCATGCAGGTGATCGAGGCCCTGCAGGCCGATGGCGTGCTGGAGTGAATATTTCAGGAGGGAGATGTTATGGCAGGAAAGATTCAGCTAAAACTCAAGAAGAAGGAACCAGAAGGTGCGGCTCCCGCAGCCGCGCCTGCCGCTGGCGCAAGCCCAGCAGCCCCAGCTTTCGCCATGCCCGCCGGAGGAGCCGGCGGGATAAAGCTGGTGCTGAAAGATGCCAAGATAACCATCGACAAGGTGGTACTCGCCAAGTAGAGGCCGTCTTCTTCTCCCTTTTTCCTTTTGGGAGTCGCGGCTTATTGCGAGCAATACTATCTTAATTTAAAGTGAGGGAGATATTATGGCAGGGAAGATTCAGCTTAAGCTCAAGAAGAAAGAGGCTGCCCCCGCGGCTGCACCTGCAGCTGCTGCTGCATCCGCTCCGGCTTTTGCCATGCCCGCATCATCCGGAGGAGGAATAACTATTGAGCTGAGGGGAACAGCCGTCCACGTGGCGGAAGTCGTGATCAAGAAAAAGTAAGGATGGCTAGAACCTTGGGGAAGATAATAGCGATAACCGGCAAGGGCGGCACGGGCAAGACCGCTGTGGCCGCAATGATGATCAGATATCTGGTAAGAGATCCCGGCAAAAAAAATAGGCTTCTGGCCATTGATGCCGATCCCGACGCCAATCTTGCGGATGCCCTGGGAGCCAATGTGGGCAAGACCATAGGCGATATGCGGGAGTTCATGCAGCAGGCCCGCTATACCACGCCTCCCGATACCGACAAGCAGCGACTTTTTGAGTCCAAGCTCTTTGAGGTGCTGGTGGAGGCGGAAGGGTACGACCTGCTGGTCATGGGCAAGCCCGAGGGAACGGGATGCTACTGTTTTGTCAACAACCTCCTGCGGGGAGTGATGGACAAGACAGTCACCGACTACGATCTCACCGTCATAGATACTCCCGCTGGCCTCGAGCATCTCAGCCGGGGAACGATCCCGGATCTGGATGATCTGGTGGTGGTCACAGACGAGTCCCGAAGAGGCCTGACCACCGCGGAGCGCATACGAGAGCTGGCCGGCGAGATCGAGCTGAAGTACAAGGAGCTGTACGTCATTGTGAACAAGGTCACTCCGGACAGAAAGGAGAAGGTCCTGGAGAATGCCAGAGGGCTCGGCCTGAAGGTTATCGGCATTATCCCCTACGACGAGAGGTTGGCCAAATTCGACTTAGTGGGAGATCCACTGATGGGCCTTCCTGACGACTCACTTGCAGTTGTGGAGATGAATCACGTCGTCAAGGAGCTAGGCCTGTGAGGGTGATATGAATGGCAGATAAGATTACTTTAGCTGACCTGAACAAGACCCTTTCAGAGATGAATGTTCAGTCCCTCGAAGGCGTAAAGATCGAGGGCGATGTAGAGATAGAGATAGATGCAGGTGCAGGCGGCATGGGACCGCTCTTCGCTTATTACTTCGGCCAGGAGGCTGCTAAGATTGCCTTGCAGCTGATGAACTTCGCCAAGGCGGTGGGCTATCCAGTAGATGCCCTGATGCAACCTGTGGCCGTAGCCCAGGCCGTAGCCCCGGCGCCAAGGGAGCTTCTGGCAGCAGCGGCCGCCGCAGAGCCGACCTTCAAGCTGGCTGCAACGCTCGCCAGCGCCAAGTTCGCTGTGGGCATCGACAAGACATGGAAGTATCCCATCCAGGAGGTTACCATCGGAGCCACCTCTGCGGACGGCGGAAGCAGAGGCAACGTGGTCAAGCTGGGCGGCGAGAAGGCTATGCCCTTCTTCCCGGATGCCCCCATGCCCCATGCCCCCAAGATCACCATGGACGTCTTCGATATGCCCATCGGCATGGCCAAGGCGGTAAAGATGCACTACGAGGACGTCATCAACGATCCGGCGGAATGGGCCAAGAAGGCTGTAAATAAATATGGAGCTGACCTGGTTACAGTGCACCTCATCAGCACTGATCCTCTGGTCAAGGACACATCGCCCCAGGAGGCGGTGAAGGTGGTGGAGGACGTCCTGCAGGCAGTCAAGGTGCCCATATGCATCGGCGGCTCTGGCAACCCGGAGAAGGATCCCATTGTGCTGAGCAAGGCGGCCGAGGCGGCTCAGGGCGAGCGCGTTCTAATTGCCTCTGCCAACCTGAATATGGACTGGGAGAAGATCGGCAAGGCATGTGTGGACAACGGGCACGTCTGCCTGTCATGGACGCAGCTGGAGATCAACTCCCAGAAGGAGCTGAACCGGAAGCTCATGAAGGTGGCAAACGTTCCGAGAGAGTCCATTATCATGGATCCCACCACGGCTGCTCTGGCATACGGCCTGGACTTCGCCTACACCAATATGGAGAGGATCAGGCTGGGTGCGCTGAAGGGCGACGAGGAGCTGACCTTCCCCATGTCATCAGGAACGACCAATGCCTGGGGCGTCAGGGAGGCCTGGATGGTCCGATCCCCCAACAAGCAGGACTCCGATTGGGGTGACAGGATGCTTCGCGGTCCGATATGGGAGATTCTGACAGGCTTCACCCTGGCCATGGCCGGCGTGGATATATTCATGATGATGCATCCCCTGGCGGTGGCCTATGTGCACGAGATCACCCAGTCTCTGATGGGACTCATCGACGCCAAGACGCCTGATACCGCCAGCTGGCTCAAGATGGGAGTGTGATATCCATGAAGGAAAGCAGCCCGCTTAACCTTTACAAGCAGCTTCCTCAGACCAACTGTCAGAAGTGCGGCGAGCAGACCTGCATGGCCTTTGCCTCAGGCCTGATCGAAAGGACAAAGAAAGTAGAGGAGTGCCCTCCGCTGATAGAGGAGAAGAAATATGCCAAGAAGCTGGATGCTCTGAAGAAGATCGTGGAACCAGAGCTGAAGATGGTCTACGTTGGCGTGGGCGAAAAGCAGCTCAAGGTCGGTGGCGAGGACATAATGTACCGCCATCAGATGACCTTCTTCAACAAGCCGCCCTTCGCCTATGATGTGACGGACAGCATGGAGGAGGCCAAGCTGGTAGAGCGCGTGAAGAAGATCTCCACCTGGAAGAAGTTCTACATCGGCAAGTGGGAGCTGGTGGAGATGATCGCCGTCCGATCCGTGACCGATGACCCGGCCAAGTTCGCGGCCTGCGTCAAGAAGGTCATGGAGAACAGCGATTATCCGCTCATCCTCTGCTCCTTCAATCCTGCCGTTCTGAAAGCAGGACTGGAGGTGGCGGCAAAGGCCAGGCCTCTGATCTACGCTGCCACCAAGGACAACTGGAAGGAGGTTGCCCAGCTGGCCAGCGACTACAAGGTGCCCGTAACCCTCTCCTGTCCCTTCGACCTGGACGGCCTGAAGTCCATGGCTGTGACCTTCGCCAGCATGGGGCTGACGGATCTCGTCCTGGACCCAGGCACAGCGCCCAACGGCAAGATGCTGCAGCAGACTCTCCTCAACTTCATCAACCTCAGGAGGGCTGCGGTGCAAGAGGCACAGAGGGATATCGCCTATCCAGTAATGGCCCTGCCCATCAACGCCTGGCTGACGACGAACGATCCGGTAAGAGGAGCCTACTGGGAGTCTGTCCTGACAGCCGCCCTGGTAATCCGCGGCGGAGCCATAATGATCAAGCACTCCATTGAGCCCCACAGTGCCATGCCGGATATGCATCTCCGGTTCAACATCTACACTGACCCCAGAAAGCCAGTGCAGGTCAAGCCCGGCCTGTACAAGGTGGGCAATCCCGGACCGGAGTCGCCCGTCTTCGTAACCACCAACTTCGCCCTCACCTACTACACTGTGGAATCGGACATTGCCTCCAACGCCATCGATTCCTACATCATAGCCATCAACACCGACGGCATCGGGGTGCAGGCCTCTGTGGCTGGCGGCCAGCTGAATCCGACCAAGATCAAGGACGCCTTCGCCGAGACAGACTTCAAGTGGGAGACCCAGAAGTATCCCGCGATGGTGCTGCCGGGAATGGCTGCCAGGTTCTCGGGAGAGCTGGAGGACCTCTTCGCCGGCAAGACCAAGATCATGGTGGGTCCAGAGGACTCGGGCCGCATAGTGGACTGGATGAAGTCCTTCTGGCCTCCGAAGTGAACAATCCAGCATGCCCCGCAAGGGGCACGGTTTTTTCATTTTTTGTACGTGTTTTGGCAATCGTCCGTGAACGTCTTATTGGTTTGTTTTCTAGCCCCTTCCCGAGTCTGGCTGTCCTTGGTGCCTGCCAATTTTTACTACTATTACCATGCGTTTCTTGTGTTGCCCCGGGGCCTTTAGCTCCCGCTCAAGGCCGCGGGCGGTCGCCCCGGGCGTCCGCGGGGGACACTATTGGTGGAAGCGCGCCAAACGGTTGAAGATCGATTTGCCCTTCCCATCCTTATCGGCGGGGCTGCGCTGAGCTACCGTCGCCTGAGAGGAGGACGAGTTGGGACACGTTCTCCACTTCTCTGAAGTTGCGATGTCAATCGATGATAAGCACGGACACTTGCCAATATGTCAATATGTGGACGGGAAAATCGGACGCCAACGGAGAGAGCAGCTGCTGTCCATTTTGAAATTATTTAACACAGAAGATATTTAAATATCACTTAATTCTAATTAATAGAAGAGCAAGAAGCTAAATGAAGGGGATATTGGATGCAAAAGGCAATTTTGGTATTGGTAGCTATGGCTATGCTCTGGGCCTCTGCGATGGCGCAGGAGGAGACGGCAGGCTACTGGCTGAGCAAAGGGAACGAATCTTTGGAACAGGCATTGAATGAAACCCAAAATGAGACCTCCAGGGATCTTCTCCTCCAAGAATCCCTGGATGCCTACAACAAGACTGTCGAAATCGATCCTCAATCAGTGCTGGGCTGGCAGAAAAGGGGTAGAGTCCTGTTTGAGCTGGGCCGCTATGAGGAGTCCATCTCATGCTTCAACAGATACACTATGATCGCTCCGCAGTCTGCCAAAGGCTGGTACTGGAAAGGCTGCATTCTTGCCGAGCTGGGACGGTGGCAGGAGGCTCTGGAAGCGTTTAATGAATCCCTCAAAATCAATCCGCAAGACGACCTTGCCTGGCATTTGGAAAGTCAAATGCTTGGTAGGCTGGGAAGATATCACCAGGCCCTGGAAGCGTGTAATGAATCCCTCAAAATCAATCCGCGAGATGCCGATGCCTGGTACTGGAAAGGTTCAATGCTTAGTGAGCTGGGAAGATATCACCAGGCTCTGGAAGCATACAACGAGTCCCTGAAGATCGATCCGCAATCGTCACAAGCATGGCTGGATAAAGGCCGTGCCTTGAATGAGCTCAGCACCAAGAACGAGGCTAAGGACGCCTTTGCCAAAGTTATAGAGCTGGATGAAAAGGCCATCGAGCTAAACCACAATGATGCCAATGCCTGGCAGAGAAAAGGCTGGGCTCTTGATCTTCTCGGCAGGCATGATGCGGCATTGCAGTGTTTCGACAAGGCCATCGAACCGGATCCGGGATATTGCTGGCCATGGCTCTCCAAAGGGCAGGTTCTGCAAGAGCTTGGCCGCAGCGTCGACGCAGAGGCCTTCTTCGCCAAAGCCAGAGAGCTGGGGTGTAGTAGTACTTATTGATCTCCAGCCTTTCTTTCTTGCCATGCAAATGATGATCCCTCACATCTGCCCTGCGACTCTTCAGGCCTTGAGATCTTCAGGCATGAGCCATGACTTGGCCACTCCATAGGAGCACATAATCCGCTTTGGATAACCGTTTATTTCCAGCATCTGGCGGGCGTTTTGCTGTAGACAAATATGAACGCATCATAGTCGCCTTGGTGGCATGAACAATTCGGGCAATAATTTTCAGATTCAGATGTCAAGATCAAACTTATCCAAGCCCGACACTTGCCAATATGCCAAATAGTGACAAATGACCCCTACCATCTCTCTGCTACCGATTTCTTTGGATATCATCTTTCTTATCCCCTCTTCGCTTCAGCCATATCTTCGATTATCTCGACATACTCCCGAACTAGAGTTTTGCTCATTTCAAGGTCAGAGGCGATATTCTCTGCTGGTATCCCTTCGCCAGGCGGTTTGATATGCACCATAACGTCGAGACATATCCTGCCAACGGCATCCCGTGAGGAGGACATAGAGAATGCGGTTAATTATTTTTCAATCGTCGGCCCGCTTTCTCCCAACAATCGGCTGCGGTGGAGGATGCTGCTTGATAAACTCCTATTGCTCATCGCATTGGCATCGCCTATCGTCAGGCGGAGCGTATCCCGGGCCGACCGAGCGGGGCGTTTTGCATAGGCCCAGCCGACACAGGAAGGGAAGGGCAGATTGATCTATCAACCGCTTTCGACGCGCTCCACCAATAGTGTTCCCCGCGGCCGCGGGGTTAGGGGGGCCGCTCGCGGCCTTGAGCGAGAGCTAAGGGCATCGGGGCGACACCAAAAGAAGCACAATAATAATAATAATAATAATAATAATAATAATAATAATAATAATAATAATAATAATAATAATAATAATAATAATAATAATAATAGGAGCTTGCGACCGAGGACATCAGACTCTAGCGACGGGCATCAAATAAACATGATTGCTCCTCGCCATTCCACATTAGTCTCGAGCATCTAAAATATCGCGACAGCTAGTGGGAAAAAGATAGGAGAAACTAAAAAAATTACGGTAGATTTTTAAGCCTTATTCAGATCATCGCCGCTCCTGCATCCCAATAGCGGATGGATATCGAAGCGCACTGCCCCTACTGCAGCCTTTTTTCCCACCGCCCGGGAGACTCTGGCCAATCCCAGATTGCCGAAACCCCCGCATAGCTCAATTGCCTCAACTCCCTGGTCCACCAATTCCCTGGCGACCTCAGCAGCTTGATCATAGTCTTTGACTCCCACCACCGTCAAATCCAGCGCTTCCGGGGTGGATATGATCGCTCTGTGTTTGCTCGGATCAGAATCCGGTGCCAAAAAAATGAATGCAACCTTCGCTCTTGCCATAGTTTTTCTCCGTTCATATCTTGCGGCCATTTTCAAGAAAGCTATTTGTTCTCTAGATCTCTAAATAGTTTAAGACCTAGACAAATACTTACGCCTTCACCTTCAGCCACCATGAACTATTCGGATTATCTTCATCTCATCGTCTTGGCCGATCGGCTCCAGCTCGGAGACCACCTTTCCGTTCTTAGAGATTATGACTTCAACAGGATTTACTCCCAGATCTCTCAGGACATCCTCAACCGTCGCCCCTAAGATCCGCAGCTCCTGGCGTCTCCCATCCGGCATAATAATTTTCATTAGCAACACCTCAGGTCAGACATCTCTATGAGGCGTGATCGCAGCCTGTGCAGGGCAGGCACATGGTCTCGGCCAATTCTGCCCTCAAGCCGTGCTCATCGAGGATCTCTCTGGTCTTCCTGGCCAGCTTGAGCAGCCTCTCTGCCTTAGGTCGCACGACATCGATCTCTGCTTTACGCAGGGGATGGGGCGAAATAGGCCTGAGCACAGGTATCACGCCCATATCCGCCAGAAGATCGACCCCGGATAGTACGCAATCATCGCTCTCGCCCAGGCCGAGAATGAAGTTGGAGGAGACTCTGT
>Ga0315289_10013109_pt1 | contig 11632 bp, 14 predicted proteins | sample YL17G11_40_MG_FD_203452 | JGI IMG/M metagenome (GOLD analysis project Ga0315289, IMG submission 203452) | Sediment microbial communities from Yellowstone Lake, YNP, Wyoming, USA - YL17G11_40 | ecosystem: Environmental > Aquatic > Freshwater > Lake > Sediment | place: USA: Wyoming | collected... | reverse complement strand
TTCTCAGAGCCAAGCCGCTTTTGTCCCATATAAGTCCTACATGTCCTTTAGGAATCTCAAAATAAATTCCGGTTCTTATTGGAGCACGATGCATCGGCTCTAACACTTTATCTTCATTGGAATAAAGGTCAAGCCCGGCATCTCCTTTGTAAGCATAGCTCGGCGCCTTGGCGCCTCGCTCTTTCTTAAACCTTACAATCATATAAAAAATCCACGAGATTAATATAAAAAGATTTATTTGATTGTGTATATATATTGACTAAAAGATTTTAAAGTCCATTACTCCCTGCAATATTATGAAAGCAAAGATTCCCGAGCCCGTCAAGCCAAGGCCGCTTTACAGCCTGAAATCCAAAGAAGTTTTCGACCGGAAAACGCTTGAAGCATTGCTGGCGCAAGCCAAAGAGAGCCTTGATAAAGTATGTGAAGAGGAATTCAAAAGCAGAAAAATGCTGGTCGCTAACTATGAAATAATAATTGAAAAATATGGGCAAAGCCAGGATTATCCTGTCTTTATTGTTGGAGGATTTAATCTGGGAATAAGAGCGGGTTTTGAATCTGCATTGCCTGATTTTCAAAAGAGGTATGCTCGGGAATTTGATAAGTTTTTAGAAAGTTTTCCAAAAGCTCCTGAAATGCTGGGCATCAGCATTGAAATATTCGGCGCGCCAGACAGTGTAACGAGGAGTGTTAATATACAATCACCTTACTCAAAAGAAGATTAAAATGGGGACGGAGGGAATCGAACCCTCAACTGACGGTCTGGAGCCGTCCATTTTGCCTTTGAACTACGCCCCCCATAATCAAAATAATAAAAGAAGGTTTAAATTGTTTTTGATAACTGTTTATGGAAGTAATGGAAAATTATTGAATACTTTCTCAGCTGTTCATCTGCGATGCCACTGCAAATGCTTAATTACAACCACTACCCCGATGGGTAAAATTGTTTTATCATTAATTCAAAGATTCTTCATCCTGTCAATCTCTTCAAATGAGATTGCGCAGCCCTTGAATTTGACAGCATATAACAAAGCTTCCAGAACATGGTTTTTCAGCTTCACAAGCCCTTTTTTGTAGGCAATGTACATCAGTTCTGACGAGCGTATGACCTTGATTTCATTCAAGAATGGATTTTCCCTTTTCATCTCAACTCTGGTATGCAGTTTGTCCTGGAAAATCTTCAGAAGGTTATGCGGCATCTCGCACATCATTCTTGTTGTTCTCTCGTCAACAGCCAGGGCATTCTTGATGCCTTTTTCAGCCAGCAGCAAGCAAAGCGCAACCGCACTTACTTCGCCTTTGTCCATGATTTTCATGAATTCTCCTCTTGCAAAATATGTGTGGTTCAGCATGTCATTAATTTCATTAGTTTTTGTTTGTAACTTGCTCTTGTCAACAATATCATAAGGCAGCTCTATTACTTTATCCTCAAGCAGCTTGTTAATCACTAGTGCCTCAAGCTCAAACCTGCTTATTTTCAAAGGCCTGTCAATAATCTCGTATTTCACATCTTCTGTGATAAAGAATTTTCCCTTGAATTCTGCTTTCAATTGCCTTAGCAAGTCAGTCATGCCATTCATCGCAAAATTGATGATTGTGCCAGAATCAAAGACAATTGCTTTTTGTATCATTGGAATATCTCCGTCACATATTTAATCCTCTTGTCAACAGGAAGAGTCTTGCTCAAGTCAACATCAGAGATTCCTGTCCTGCCCGCATATTCAGCCAGTTCAAAAATTGTCACGCCAAGAAGTTTGGCTGTCCTCTCCATGCTGATTCCGTGCTCGTAAATCCTTGAAGCCTTGTTAATCCTTGCTTTTTCAAAGACATACTGGACATGCATTTTCAATTTTCCAGTAAGCCTGTCAATCAGATGCTCAATTTCCTTGATCTCTTTTCTCAATTTCTTCTCATTGTTCCTTTCAAGTGCTTGCAAGGACCTGTCTATATGTTGCAAGAATTTTACCATGAACGATTTCCAGCCAGGATATTCCTGGTAGTTTGTCCTTTCAGTTATTTTTGAAAGAGAATAAACAACTACTGCGAAAGCAATGCTGACATCGTCCTGCTCTACAGAAGCTGAATGTATTGTCTGGTTGCTAAGCTCTCTCAGCTTTACAACATCCTTGTCCTCAAAGGCTTTTTTAACCTCTTTTAAAATAGTGAGCAAATGCTCTTTTTCCATGATTGAAAAGGGTTAGAAGAATATTTAAAAGTTTCCCGTCTTCATAAAGCATGGAAAAGATAATCTTTGACACGAATTTCATCCTGACAGCAATAAAGCAGAAGATAGACTTCATTTCAGACTTGGAAGGCTGCGAGTTGCTTGTGCCTAAACAGGTCCTGGAAGAATTAAAGAAAATGACAACTGACAAGAAGAAAAAACTTGTTGAAAGAGAGCTTGCTGGCATATCTCTTGCAATTCTTAATCAAAATAAGTCAAAATTCAGGATAATTGAGCTTGAGAAGAGATTCGTTGACACTGGTCTGCTAAGGTTAAAGCCGCAAGAAAAGCCAGTTATAGCAACCCTTGACAGGGAAATTAAAAGGCTCTTGAAAGGAAAGTTTAAGTTCCTTACAATAACAAAGCGCAAGAAACTTGAGATTGTCGGATAAATTCAGCATATATCAAAAACCACGCAATTTAATGACGAAACAAGTGTAATATTTATAAACATCGTCGCTTTTAATGATTTGATTACAAGAAAAGAGGCAGGATGAAACCAGAAATTTATGAAGTCATTGTGATTGGAATGGGTGTTACTGGCTTTGCAGCTGGAATGTATGCTGGAAGGCTTGGCCTGAAAACTCTTGTTATTGGCGAGTTTGAAGGCGGTACAATAAATTATGCGCATGATGTTGAGAACTATCCGGGTTTTGATTCTATCTCAGGCGCGAATCTTGCTGCAAAGATTGAGAAGCATGCAAAGGAATATGACATCAAAATACTCAAGGCAAGAGTCGAGAAAGTTGAAAAGAGAGGAAATTGTTTTTTTGTCACAACTGACAGCAAGGTCTTGCAGACAAGCACGATTATTTTCGCTACAGGCTCTGAATGGCGCAAGCTTGAAGTGCAAGGTTCAAAAGAGTTTGAAGGTCGCGGCGTGACTTACTGTGCATTATGCGACGGTCCTTTATTCAAGGGAAAGACAGTTGCAGTAGTGGGCGGAAGCGACAGTGCAGCAAAAGAAGCCTTGTTGCTGACAGAATACGCAAAAAAAGTCTTCATAATATACAGAAGAGATAAAATCCATCCCGAGCCTGCAACACTGAAGCAAGTGGAAGAAAAAGTGAAAAAAGGAAAAATTGAAATTATTAACAATACTAATATTATTGAAATCAAAGGAAAGAATAAGCTCGAGAGCCTGAAGCTTGACAAGCCTTACAAGAAAAAGCCAGAATTGAAAGTTGATGGATTATTTGTCGCAATAGGGCAGATTCCACAGAGCCTTCTTGCTAAAAATCTCAATGTAAGATTGAATGACAGGGGTGAGATAATGATAAACAAGAAATCTGAAACTTCTGTCGACGGAATTTTTGCTGCAGGCGATGTCACAGACATGCCGTTCAAGCAGGCAGTCATCGGTGTCTCTGGAGGAGTTGTTGCTAGCCATACTGCCTATGAATATATAAGAAAAACAAGAGTGTGTGAATAGTTCTTGAATAGATATAGCTTAGCTTTCTGAAGAGAAATAGTTTGTCTTATCATTAATTAGTGATCCTCTAATGCTTCAAGTATTATTAAGCATAAGTAACCCCCATCAAGCAAACAATCCCTTTCAAGCGTCCCCTCGTTTATTGCATTAATTCTTATTGGAAATTGCTTCAGACTTCAAAATTCAATGAATTTTGATAGTGCTCAAAATTTTACAATTTTGACAAAGCTAAGTAATTACCTTGAATAGAAATCTTTTTAATTGAACTTTCGTTCTGATTGTAGTGGGCCCATAGTCCAGCGGTTAATTTTTAAAAACGTCCCGTTTTTAAGAGTCCGTAAAAGACGTCTCCCTTACACGGAGAAGATCCGAGGTTCGATCCCTCGTGGGCCCACTTTAAATCGAACCGAGAAAGAGGTTCGATCACTTGGATTCGTGAGAATACAAGTTACCGCAGAACTTGTTCTGCGAGTACCTCGTGGGCCCACTTAAAACCATTATTTTTCTTGACAAGAAAAATCTTTATAAAGATAAAAATGCATGTTAATCATATAAAAGAGGGGTTATGAACAAGAAAAATCTTTTACTGCTAGTGTTTTTATCACTTCTAGCTATAAGCCTTGCTTATGCAAAAGGCGGGGATTTCAGGATAATGGGTGTAGGAGCCACAATAACTTATCCAAATGGAGGATATGACTACCAAATAGATCATTTCAGCTGGTTAGATTCCTCCTCTGAAATAATAATTCATTCCTGCTTTTATGAGTTAAATAGTATGTCTTATACTATGCTCAATTGCAATCCCGGAGATGTAAGCTTTAGTCCAAGCCTGACAGATAATAATTACTTGTTAAAGTTATGGTATAATTTTTCGTACGATGCAGAACCAGGAGTAAATTATTCAAATGTCGTGGATGTTAATGCTTTTTATATTGACACCATTTCCCCACAAATTGTAATAATTTCCCCAACAGATGCTTCTTATAATTCTCCTGTCACAGGATTGTATTACAACATAATTGAAGCAAATCCAAGTTCATGTTGGTATTCAAATGACAGTGGGCAAAACAATCATTCAATTACTTGTGGAGACAATGTCACAAGCTTAACAAGTAACGAGGGCTCAAATATATGGACAGTCTGCGCAAAAGACATTGTTAACCACGAAGCCTGTGATACAGTCACATTCTGGGTCGACAGCGTTACTCCTTTAATTGAATTTACCGAGCCAACGACAGCATCTGGAAATTACCCACAAAATTCTATATGGGCAACTGTTACTGCAAGTGATACTAACTTACAGAGTATAATAATCAATTTGTATAACTCAACTGGCCTTGTCGCTTCTCAGTCAGGCACAATCTCGCCATTATTCCAAAATTTCACAGGGCTTAGTGATGGGACATATTATCTTAATGCGACAGTTAATGATACCATAGGGCATATGAATCAGACCGAAACAAGGACAATCATGCTTGACACAACAGCTCCAGTAGTTACATTAGTCTCTCCTTACAATAATCAGCCATTTGCCTTCGGACAAGATGTTACATTTAACTTTAATGTTGTTGAGGCAAACCCATATACCTGTGACTTGATACTTAATGGAAATATAAATCAAACCAACTTTAATAATGGGAATACCTTGTCCCTTCCTTCAGGCAACCAGTATGTATGGAACATTCAATGTACAGATTCAGTAGGAAACAGCAATACAGCACCCGAGTCAATCACATTCACAGTCCTTTCCAACTTGACATTCCCTCCAGGAACTGATTTTCCTGACTTGACTCTTGAGCCTAACATCTCACGTGTCTGGTTCTGGGTAAGGAATGAATTCGGAATGATAAACTGGACTCAGCCCCTGGATTTATCACGCGGAGCAAACTGGGCAGACTATATCGCTCTGACTTTCAATAATGCAAATGTTAATTCTATTCTTGCACCAGAGCTGAACGAACAAGCAGACATCACATTCTACAACATTTCATGGGAATCACCACAAATATTGAGAGACAGTGTATTATGCAGCTCAGAAATCTGTAATCCAGTAAGTTACACTGTAAATGTCTCGTACATGTTCAATGTAACCAGCTTCTCAACATACGAGACAAGAGAAACACCTAAAGAAAGTGTTTCAACCAGCAGTGGTAGCGGAAGTTCATGCATAACAAACTGGACATGCACTGAATGGAGTTTATGCATAGGGAATATACAAGCACGAACATGCACCAAAGCAAAAGAGTATTGTAATACTATTACAATAAAACCAGAAGAAAAACAGTCATGTATAGAACAGAAATCTGTAAACAAGACAGTAGAACAATCTCCTAGCCCAGAGGCTGCCCAGCCAGAAAAGGAACAGCGAACAGGCATAACCGGTTTTGTGATAGCACATCCTGCGTCAACAGCAGCCACACTGATAGCTCTTCTCGGACTTGGTTCATACTTTGTAGTCAGCAGGATAAGAGCAAGGAATGCAAAGCCAGGCGTCAAGGACGAGAAAAAGGAAGGCGTGACCTGGATATCTGCAAAGTCAGCTGAAAAAGTCGACTCTGTGTAGCTAAGAATTAATATAACAAATCTTCAGACATTTAATTAACCATTCATTCGCATGATGATTGCACCTGTCTCTTGCGAAGCAACCTATCTACACCTCACAAGATAAAATCGTTTCTATATTAATGACACGCCAATAACCCCTCTTAAAAAACTTTATAAATTCCTTTTTGCTTGTTAAAACATGCCAAAAAAGAGGTCTAGTAAAGATACAGGACAGAAAATTAACGAGCCTGTGGTTACACTTCTCGCTGAGAATTTCGCTGACTTGCAGAAAAGTTTTGCAGTATTGACTGAAAAGCTTGACAATCTTGCTAATGAGATATCCTCGCTATTAAGGCTTTTTGAAATTTCTGCAAAAAGCATAGCAGAAAAGCCAGAGCTTGGTTTTGAAAAAGAATTTATAAGCAAGTTGAATGCACTTCTTGAACAGAATAAAGTAATTGCAAAAGCAATGGCAATAATTGAGGAAAGGACGCGTGCTGCACCGCAGCAAGTGCCGCAGCCAGCACCGATGCAATATCCTCAGCAGCAAAGACCAATGCCTCAGAGAATGACACCGCCGCCTGCCCAGCCAGCTGGAATGATTCCAGTGCCTGAAGAGTATACTGCAAGTTCTTTTACACCAGAAAGGAAGCCGCGACCTTTGCCGCAGCTTTAAGATGCCCAGCAAATCAGTGATTTTAAAAGTATTTACAAAAGAACTAATGCTAAATTCTGTTCCCGGATTAAAGCAAAGGATTAAATCAAAATTTGGGAGAGAAGCTCGTGTAAAGGAAATTTCCAGTTTAGAAGGCTTCGAAGCATCACTGATTCACGGGCCGGCTGCACCAGCAGGAATGCCTCCAGAGTTCATGCCTTTGCCAGGAGCGCAGATTCCAATGAAGCCAGGATTTCTAGCCAAGCCACAGATGCCTGGAGGTGAAGTCGCTGGAATAAGATTCGGCAAGCTCAGTCCTGTAATACAAAATCCTTCAATCAATGTAATTGAATGTCCTGGCCCAGGACGTGAAATAATAATCCGCACATATAACATACGCAAGCCTTACCCGATTGTTCTTTCAAAAGAAGAAATGCAGAAGCTCGTTGAACAGTTCGCAGAAAAGGCAAAAGTCCCGATAATAAGCGGCTTGATGCGTGCATGGATAGACAAGTTCATGATATCAGCAACCATAGTAAACGACCAGGTCGAGAATTTCATACTGCAGAAAGTAATCTATCCCCACTTTGCTTAAAGTAATTTAATTAGTTTTCTGAACAGAGTTAGAATCATCAATATTAAAACGCCTTGATATACATTGGTAGATATTAGGCATCGCAGATTGATAGTTGCTTAAGCGTCACCTCGTTTATTGTATTAATTCTTAATAGAGATTATTTTAGACAATTAACCTAGAGATTCCCGCTCAGCCCTCAATCTAAGCTCTTCCAGCTTTTTTCTTAATCTCTCATGAGAGTCAGTCTGCCTCTTCTCATTTCTATACACCTTGTAACCCTCGCTTGTGAAAAGAACATAAATTATCAAGAGTATAAGGATTACAATAGATATTACAAGGAAGAAACTTCCGACATTGCTTATGCTTCGGATTTGCTTGAAAACCTCTAAACTCCTTTCTTCAGACTCAGCTGAATGTCCAGCAACATCATAACATAAAACCTTCCATTTGTACTCATCAATTCCAAGATCATACGGTATTACATTAGAACCCGAAGCATCAAAATCATATTTTATGGAAACAGGTGCAAACCTGTCAGCATTTTTCACTAAAAGAGTGCAATTTGTAATGGCTGAGTAATTCTTTAAGCTAAAGCTAAAGTCAACAATAGAAGTGTCTGCATTAATCTCAAACATGCCTTCTTTAGGGAACAGCAGCGATACATCCGGAGGCAATGCATCAAAATTCATGCGAAGTTGGGCTGCCTGCGTTACTCCAATCGCCAAAATAAGTATTATCAAAAACAAAAACCTCCTCATCTTCAACCTCTTTCTGTCTAGCAATAGAAACTTTTTAAATATCTCGTTTTCTCCTCTAAGCATGGAAATCAAAGACAAGATAACTGAACAAAAACTTAGGGCTTATTTTGAAATCTCAGAAAAAGCCCTTGAAACAATCAAATCCAGTGTCAGTAAAGGCAAGGAAAAGGAAGCAAAAGAAATCATAGAGATGGTGCATTGTTATATCTCAGATGCAAAGTTCTTCAAGGAAAAAAACGATTTTGTCAATTGCCTCGCAAGTTTAAGTTATGCATACGGATGGATTGATTGCGGCGCACGTCTCGGCATATTCAATGTAAAGGACAGGAAGATGTTTACTGTTTAAGAAGAATACATTTGCCTGGCAATTCCCATAAATTTCTGTATAAACTGCCCCCACAATCTCCTTCTGAATTCATCACCATCTTCAGAAGTTTTGGGAAATCGCTTTAATCCGCATGAGAAAACTGCACTCTCTCCATTCTGTTCTATAGAACATTGCTTGAAATCCCTTGATGTCTTGTCAAGCTCGCTATTGCTTGGCACTGATGCCTTCAGTCTCTCAACCAGCTCGCCAAGCGTTTCTTGTTCAGAAGGCTTTATTCCCATAAAAAATCTGACATTTCCATTAACTTTCCTGAATTCAAACTGATAATCCACTTTGTCAACAGTAATGTAAGTCATGCCTTCTGCTGCATGATAATTGACATTCATTGGATGATCAGAATCTCTGAATTTCTCGTTAATGTGCACTCTCAAATATTTTGTAAGGTCATCTGTCAACGCCATACTCCAATAAGAAAACTCTTATTTTTAACCATTTATATACTAAAGTATAAAATTTATATATCTCTTTTTTCTATATTATTTATGAAAAAAGAGGTAGTTATTAGTCTCGGTGGCAGTCTAATCGTGCCAGACGAGATAGATACTGATTTTCTGTTAAAATTCAAGAAAGTCCTGGACAAGCATAAAAGAAACTGGAAATTTGTTATTGTGTGCGGCGGCGGCAGTGTAGCTCGAAAATATATCAAATCATTGAGAGAAATTGGCCGTTCTGATTTCTTGCAAAGCATGGCTGGAATTTCTGTCACAAGATTAAACGCAAGATTCATGACATACTTCTTTGGCAAAGACGCAAATAAAGGCATTCCTCACAACATCAAGCAAGTACAAGGCATGCTAAGGAAGAATGATATTATTTTCTGCGGCGCGCTGCGTTATGCGCCCAACCAGACATCAGACAGCACAGCTGCTACAATTGCCAATCATCTAAGAAGCCAATTCATAAACATGACAAATGTTCCTGGACTGTATGACAAGAATCCAAAAGAGTACAAAGATGCAAAATTCATTCCAAGAATTTCATGGCAAGCATTCAACAAGCGAGCCAATGCCATTAAATACAAGCCAGGACAGCATTTCGTGCTAGACCAGCACGCAGCCGAGATAATAATGAATAATAAAATCAAAACTTACATTCTCGGCCAGAACCTCAAGAATCTTGACAATCTGCTTTCTAAAAAGAAGTTTGTTGGCACGACGATTGAGGGTTGATTTCTTAAGATTTATAAACCAGGTGCTTATTAAAAACCAATGACATTTCAATTTGGAAGATATAGTGTCCTGATAAACCCTTTTCATAAAAGGGCATTAAGAAGTATCACGCCAGAAGCAACAAGGACTACAGAGTATAGTTTAGATAAGCTGGTAGATATCCTCAAAGGAAATTTTGAATGGGTATTAAGCGGAGGCCTAGCAATTCCAACAACAATTGGAAGCTTTTATAGGATTCATGATGACATTGACATAGGAATTCATGAAAGAGATTTGGAAAAACTGACTGAAGCAGCAGCACAAAATGAATATGGATTGTTCTCTAGGATATTCATGACAAAAATTTCTACGGCACATAAGGTTGATGTTTACAAATCTGTTTCACCAGAAGAAGCTCTGGAAAAGCAATGCAAAAGATTAAGGCTTGTCCGCCTTGGTAAAAATGGAAAAATAGCAAGGCATGATAATTTGCTTGATTACTTTGATGTTTACACACATTATTATGAAGATGGTGAACTAGTTTCAAATGAAGGGGGAACAAGAGTTCCGTTGTTCAATAATTATGGCAAGACTTATGCAACAATTTCTGGAAAGAAAATTATGGTCAGGGCCTTGGAGTACATAGAACAATTGAAACTCAGGGGAAAAGACGAGAAGGACAAGCATGACCTACGTATCCTGAGGATGTCTGGTTTTGCTGAATCGCATGAGCAAGAGCAAGACGAACAAACTCCTCTGGCAATGACTGGCTGATAAAAGATTTATAAATAAATTCTGGCAAGGCATTCAAGGGAACTGTGATTGAAGGTTAAGAGCAACAGATATATTATTCACTACTTTTAAGTTAATTACAAAAAGGTTTATATACAATGCTTCTTAATTAAAACACATGAAAACAAGCCCGAGAGTGTATAGTGTCGAAGAATTAAAGGCGTATCTTGCATCCCTGGAAGACTATTCAATAGAAGATTGCCCAGAAGACTCGGAAGACTTAGAAAGCTTAGACGATTATCCATCAGTTTCTAATAAACCGGTTGAATACACAAAAATTTCGCACTCAACAGGTGTGGCTGTTCTCAATAATATTGTTCGTCAATTACTCCAAGATAAAAAAGGGTGTATGGGAAGAAATGAGTTTGTTGAACTTGATACATGGCAAATGGAACTTCGTAATCCTTCTTATAAACCCAAACCCAGACTACATTGAAAATGGAGTCTAAAACCAGGGCTTCTTCTTGAAGAGCCCGAATGCAATTGAAACTAATCGCTGTTAAATATAAAAATCCTTTATAGGAATAACGATTGAAGGTTAAGAAAACCTTAAAAAGCCAAGGCAGGACTGCATAGTTCCTGTTTAGGGAATAAAATAACACAATCATATAAGCGAGAATATGTCTCATTCTCAAAGGGAAATCTATGGTTATGCATATCTAACATACTTTTTGGAACTGCAGTTATTCTATCAATTTTCTTTCCCAATGCCTGATATATAGGACCATCATATTCATCTCTTTCCATAGATATAGCACTACAACTTATCCCCTTGTCATCTAAATGTCCTGATATGCCAGAAGCAACAACTCTTCCAGTATTTCCTCTGTGAAGGATATGTCCATTTCCCACAAGAGCCACGCACTTAGAGTGCTTTTGCTGAATACCTGAATGAATTTTATCAGCCATGTATTTGTTTCTACTTCCATTCCTATCATTTGCATCCATACAAACAATGTAAAAAGCTAATCTTTTTGCAGATTCCATTATTTCTCTATAATCTGGGTGCATAGCAAATCTTTCAGATGGATGCCTTAGAATCATTTCATCAAAACTGATTTCGTCTTTCAAATATCTATTCATATCCTCTTGAGTGCCCTCTGTAATTTCTAGT
>Ga0315289_10013108_pt1 | contig 11632 bp, 10 predicted proteins | sample YL17G11_40_MG_FD_203452 | JGI IMG/M metagenome (GOLD analysis project Ga0315289, IMG submission 203452) | Sediment microbial communities from Yellowstone Lake, YNP, Wyoming, USA - YL17G11_40 | ecosystem: Environmental > Aquatic > Freshwater > Lake > Sediment | place: USA: Wyoming | collected... | reverse complement strand
AGTCAGCTCGAGCATATCTTCTTTTCTAAATCTTTGATCTTTTTCTCCAGCTCTCTGATCTTTTTAACATAAAGAGGTAAAAGGGTAATGCAGGCTTCGATCTTTTTGGCTTTACCGTGTTCTCTGGCTGGATAACCTGAGACTATAATATTTGAAGGGATAGATTTAGTCGCACCGCTCTGGGCACCAATCATAACATTATCCCCTATCTTTATATGCCCAGCTAAACCTACCTGCCCACCCATAGTCACATTTTTACCAATTTTTGTGCTTCCGGAGATCCCAACCTGCCCGGCTAAGATTGAATTCTCTCCAATGGTGACATTGTGGCCAATCTGCACTAAATTATCGATTTTGGTTCCTTTCCCTATTCTGGTCTCCCCTAAAGTTGCTCGATCAATCGTAGTATTTGCTCCTATCTCCACGTCGTCTTCTAAAACCACTTTCCCGAGCTGGGGTATCTTATGGTAAACTCCATCCTGTTTAGCATAACCAAACCCATCGCTCCCGATCACTGTACCACTGTGAAGAATTACTCTCTTCCCAACAATACACCCTTCACGGATAGTTACCCGGGGATAGATGAAACTTTTTTCACCTATAGTTGAGTCCTCCCCTATAAAACTTCCTGCTAAAATCACCACCTTATCTTCTATTTTTACTCTATCGCCAATAATTACAAATGGTCCTATGTGAACGCCCTTTCCGATTTTAACATTTTCTCCTAAAATAGCGCTTTTATGAATCTTTTCTGGATAATATTTTTTAATGGCGAAAAGCTCCAAGGCTTTGCAGAAAGCATAATAGGGATTATTATGACGGATTACAGGGATTTTTAATTTTTCAATCTCCTTGCCCACTATTACCCCGGAGGCTTTAGTATTCTTTAGATATACCTGGTATTTAGGATTTGCCAGAAAAGTTAGCTCCCCCGGCTGGGCTTCTTCAATTCCAGCTATCCCTCTGATCTTAACTGAGCCATCCCCTATAAGCTCTCCTTGCAGTAGAGTGGCTATTTCCTTTAAAGTTTTTTCCATTTAGTTGTAGTAACTAATCGTTAAGGAAAAAAGTATCTCACAGCAGATTACAGAGATTAAGCAGATATAAAAATCCTTTAAAAATCTGCCGGAGGAAATCCACTAAATCAACTTTATCTGCTGTGAATTCCATTATTTCCATTTCTATAGATTATTTCTTAAAACTTATTGCATCTTATTCAATTCTTCCAGCACCATCTCAGTTAAGTCCAGCCCCTTTTTTGCCCAGGCGATATTTCCATTAACCGCATCGAAGATCACTATATAATTGTTCTCTAAGGCGATCTTCTCCAGAACGGTATTGATCTTATCCAGGATAGGTTTAGTCAGCTCTGCATTTAACTTTTCCATCTTTCCCCCGGGACCAAAGGCTTGATTGACGAAGCTGGTATATTCGCTCTTCTTTTGCTCAATGAAATTCTCTTTCTCCTTTTTCTTCTCCTCACTTAGAAGCAAGCTTTGTTTATCGAAATCTGCCTGAAGACTATCCACGGTTTTTTTCAAGCTATCTGCCTGGCTCTGCCACCCAGCTAATTGCTGGTCAAATTTAGCCTGAACATCAGCGAACTCCTTATAATCGGTCTTGAGCTTCATCGAGTCGATATAGCCGATCTTCCCTTCCTGGGGCAGGGCTTTATTGGTAAATAAAACTAAAAAGGTGAGCAAAAATAAAAAATAAGCCCTGTTCTTAATATTCAGCTTTGACATTTTCTCCTCCGTTACTTAAAAAGATTTACCGAACTGGAAGTGAGGTCTCCACTTGTTTCCCCCTGGATAATCAAACCCGTATCCAAAATCGAAACCGATCATTCCCAGATTAGGCACAATCATCCTGAAGCCGAAACCGACTGATTTGTAAAGATGTCTGAAGGAAAGAGGGGAGATCTGTCTGCCACTAAGCCAGGCATTTCCCGCATCTGCAAAAAATAGCCCGTAGATCTGCTGCTCCATAATGGGGTACTGATATTCTAAGTTATAGACCAGAACGCTTCTTCCTCTGATAAGTCTGATAAGATTGCCATAAGAATCTCTAGGTCCGATCCATCCATCTGGATAACCTCTCACCATCCCATCCGGGTCTGTTCCACCTGGAGCAAACCTCTCGCTATAAGGGACATTGGATTTACGGTTATATCCATCGATCAAACCAGCTCGGACTTTTGCCGCCAGGACGAATTTCCAGAACGTTTTTTTATACTTGGAGAACTCAAATATATGTTTATGATAAGACCAGTTCCCTCCTAAGATGCTACCAGCTAACTCAGTGTTCCAGGAGATAATAGAACCAGAAGTGGCAAACTGAGGCAGGTCTCTGGAATCTCTGGTCAGGGTGAAGTCGATGCTGGAGGTACTCTGAGGCCAATCTATTAATTGTAGGTTGTAAGGGCTATCTGTGTAGGCTTCCAGGTAACTTTCAGAGAAATCAAAATAGCGTACTCTTTCCATTCGGTATCTGACATAAAGCCTGCAGTAGTTATCTGGCCAGCTTAGCCTTCTGCCCAGCCTCAGCCCGATTCCGGTTCTACCTTCAGTGTAATCATCATACCATCTCCGATTAACCTGATATAAGTCTATCCCGACTGAGGTCGGGGTATCTCTGAACCAGGGCTCGGTGAAACTGAGCTGAACAGTGTTCGTCGTTTTTCCGAAGTCCCAGCTCAAATCCACATTCTGACCGTTCCCGAAAAGATTGGGTATCCCCAGCCCAATTGAGCCTACTACCTTATCCCTTTCGCTATATCCAGCTCCAAAATTTATGGAGCCGGTAGGTTTCTCTTCAACTTTGATTAAAAGGTCAATATCTCCATTAGATAAGACTTCAAGGTCCGGGGTCACATTGGAAAAATAATTCAGATACATCACGTCCCGAATACTCCTCATCAGGATAGAACGACGGAATCTCTGGCCGGGCAAAACCGAAAGCTCCCGGCGGATAACCTTCTCTTTGGTCTTGGTATTCCCTTCGATCTTCACGAAATGGACATTGGCTGGAACTCCTTCGGTTATCTGATAATCGATATCCACCACATTCCCCTGGGTGGAGGTAACATCGGAGATCTGCACATAGATATACCCTTGTTCCTGATACAGATTGTAGATCTCGGTTAAGGTCTCCTCATATTTTTTCTGGTCGAAAAGTTCACCCGCTCTGAACTTCACTACTTTTTTCAGTTTTTCGCCAGCATAGATATTATTCCCCTGAAAACTTATCTCTCCGAATTTATACCTTTCTCCTTCAGATAGGAAAAGCTTTATATACATATCTTTTCCCGAAGGGTCGAACCAGATCGAGTCTTTTAAGATCTCAGCATCTAAATATCCGTTCTTCTTATAGAATTCTATGATCTTCTCCTTATCCTCCTGATATTTCTCTGAGTTGAATTCTCCGCTTCTGATCCAGTTGTCCTCTTTGTTTTTCATCTGCTTTTTGATCTTACCTTCAGTGAAGTCCTTAGTCCCCTGAACATAGATCTTCTTTATTTTTACTTTTTTACCCTCGTCTATTTTATATACCAGTGCTATTTCTTCTTCCGTTTCTTTTGGCTTTAGCTCTGATTTCACCTCAGTTGCCAGATAACCTTTCTCTTTATAAAGTGCCTGGATGATATTTATACCCTCCTGCACCTGCTGTGGGCTTATCTGCATTCCAATTTTAATGTTTAACTTTTCCTTTAACTCATCTTTTTTAAATTTTTTATTACCCTCTACTTCCAGTCCCGCAAGCTTAGGATACTCTTTGACCTTAATAGTGAGGATGACTCCTTCTGGCAACTGGGAGGCTGAGATCTTTACATCGGAGAAAAGGTCTAAGGCATAAATCCTTTTGATGGCTCTCTGAATACTGGGTAGTTCTAAAGGAGAGCCTTTAGTGAATCCAGAGGCTAAGAGGATTAAGGATTTGTCTGCGGATTTATTACCCTCTATTTCTATTCGGGAGACAGTTAGGTTCTGTGAAGATGAAAATGAATAGGTAAAAAGAACTAAAAGAAAAACTATGAAAAATGTTTTTTTAAACATAAAATTATTTTTTAAGATTTTGACTTTTTGGACAGGTTTATCTTATTGATTTTTATCTCAGTGTACTCCTGCCGGTGCCCTCTTTTCCTTCGGTATTTTACCCGTTTTTTGAACTTATAGATCAGGGCTTTCTTTCCCTTGCCGGTGGATAAAACCTCTGCGGTAATTCTGGCATTCTCCAGATAAGGTATACCGATGAGGGGTTCTTTTTCCTCCGAGGAGATCAAAAGGACTTTGTCGAAGACAACCTCATCCCCGGGCTTGGCTTTTAGCTTGGGTATTTTTATCTTGGCGCCTTCCTCGATCTTGAACTGTAACCCTCCGCTTTCCATTATGGCATACATTTAATTTCCTCCGTTTACGTTATTTTCATTTAATTCTACTTTTTAATACGAAGGCTAATATATTACTATTTTACTTTTAGTCAAGCAGATTTGTTCCATTCGATTTCATTTGTGAAGGAAAATCATTATGCAGATAGATTCTTTATTAAATTGACAAATTGAATTCCTTGTTGTGATAATTTAGATTTTTTTCTTGACATATAAATTGTAACCTTCTATATATTTTCATATTGTAAAGATTATAAATTGAAGAGGACAAACAAAACATTTAACTTTTTAATCACAGGAGGGTATGATGCGTTACCGTGTGTCGTTTTTGGTGGTAGTGGTGGTGGGGTTACTCGTCTGCTCTTTAGCTTATGCAGACATTCACAGGTTGATCAACTTTCAAGGGAGGCTGACCGATGCCTCAGGCAAATTCGTCCCGGATGGAAACTACTCACTCACCTTCAGGATTTACACCGATTCGATCGGAGGAAGTGCTAAATGGTCAGAGGCTCAATCAGTAACAGTCAGCAAGGGGCTATTTAATGTGATTTTAGGTTCACAGACTCTAATCACGGACAGCATTTTTAATTATCCCAACACCTATCTGGGAATCCAAGTAGGATCAGACCCGGAGATGAGCATGAGACAAAGAATTGTGAGTGTGGCTTATGCTTATAAGTCCTTAAAAGCAGATACAGCCGATTATGCTAAAACAGCAACAAGTGATGGCGACTGGACTATCAACGGAAATAACATCTATCGACTGAATGGTAACATCGGCCTCGGAACAACTAATCCTGGTGCACTGTTAGATGTTTCCGGTCCTTCCAATAAACTCAGGCTTTCCTACGATGTTACAAACTACACAGATATTCTAACCGAATCCGACGGCGATCTGTTTATTAGTCCTTCTAGTAAAAAGATTTGGGTAAATATGAATAGTGCTGATGAATGGCATTTTCCCAAATCATATTTCACCATATTAGCCGGTAATCAGCCTCTGCTTTCGCGCTCACAAATGATTGCCTTAAATATCCTATCAAACTCTTCAACTGATAGTGTTGTGGAAGGAATTGATATCTGGACGCAAGCTTACGCTGCAGGTTCTACCGCGAGAGCAATGAGAATTAATGCAATTGGTGCTATGGGCGTCAATCAGGTAGAAGGTATTAATATTGATATTGACGGACGTAGTGCAGCAACCGCTTACGGGCTTTATTCTTCAGCTTGGGGCGCGACAAATAATTGGGCTGGATACTTTAAACATGGCAATGTGTACATCCAGAATAATCTTGGCATTGGCACATTGAATTCGACAAATATTTTGACAGTCGCACAAGGTTCTTCCACCGACCCGATCGCTGATGCTTGGACTATCTATTCATCAAGAGAATACAAAAGGGATGTCAGGGAATTATCTCAGCAGGAATATCGCGATGCCCTTGAGAAAATCCTCTCAGTTTCTGTGGTGAAGTTCCATTATAAAGGCGAGGATACCAAGGAGAAGATCGGGCTCATAGCTGAAGAAGCTCCGGAGGAGATTCTATCTGAGGGAAATAGCAAAGCAATCAGTTTAAACGAATATATCAGTTTACTTCACGCCGCCTTAAAAGCCCAGCAGATGGAGATTGAACTTTTAAAATCCAAATTGGAGAAATAAGAATCTAACAGCTAAGAAACACAGGGAAGACATAGAGGGGCTGTTGCAGAAGTCTTTTTTTGAAAGAAATTTTTTGTAGGGACAGGGCTTATATCTGTCCTAACCCTAAGACAGATGGCTACAAGGGCTGTCCTAACATTCACGCTACCAGACTCAATATAACGTTTCCAGGAGTTAAGCAACAGACCCCAGAAGTTTGCCTCCTTGCATCCCTGACATTTGTGATCGTAATGCACCCTTTTCATGGTCGCCATATAGTCTGTAGTTGCTCGATTTATCGAGCAACAATGCCCGATAAGTCGGGCAACTACAATCTTCGGGTTGATGGCTTTGTCGCTCCCGCAATGACAAGACGTAAAGAAGCATAGCATACGTCTCTGCAATGTCTCGAAAAAAATCAGGGCAGACACGTCCTAAAACGGATCCGTAGGACAGGTCTGCCCCTACAATTATGTATTTATTTTTCAAATCTTAAAGCTTCGGGTGACCACAAAGGAAGCAACGAATTCTTTTAACTGAACTTCCATCTCGGAGGCGTTCTGGAATCTTTCCTCTGGATTTTTCACCAGGGCTTTGCCCACAACGCGGTCGAATAAGGTTGGTGTTTTATCATTTATAGTCGAGGGCATGGGTGGCTGGTCGTTTAAGATGCTATAGATTAAGGTGCTGATAGCATCCCCTTTAAAGGGTTTTTGTCCGGTTAAAATCTCGTACAGGACTACCCCCAGAGAGAAGATATCTGATCTTTTGTCTGCGCGTTTTCCCTGCAGAACCTCTGGTGCAATATAGCTGGGGGTTCCCATGGCTAAGCCGGTTTGGGTCATTGAGGAACCGCCAAATCTGGCGATTCCGAAATCCATTACTTTTATATCGAAGTTATCCAGAATCATTATGTTGGCGGGCTTAATATCACGGTGGACTATCCCTTTTTCATGGGCATAACTTAATGCCTGGCAGGCCTGGATCATAATCTTAGCCACAAGTTTATAATTAAGCTCAGATTTTTTCTGGATCATCTTGTCCAGGGTATATCCCTGCAGGTATTCCATGGCAATGTAATAAAGATCTCCCTCCTTACCCACATCATAGATAGTGACAATGTTAGGGTGGGATAATTTGCCGGCGGCTTGAGCCTCCTTGATCAACCGGTCTTCCAGTTCATCCAGCTCCTCCGGGGACCCGATGGTATCAACTCTGATCGTTTTCAATGCTACTAAGCGGTCGATAGCTGGATCTATCCCTTTATAGACCGTGCCCATAGCCCCTTTGCCGATTATCTCTATCACTTTGTATCTGCCGAACTGTTCTACTGGAATAGAAGAGGTGCTTTTCTCTACGGTTCGGGAAGGTGTTTCCTCCAGCGGTCTGGGAGTAGAGGAAAGGATTAGGGGAGTGGGTGTTTTTTCTCTGGTCTGTTCTGGTAGGTCTAGCTGCATTGTTTTCTCTGGCTCCGGTTCAGCCGGGATAAACCTTTCTTTTATCTCTTCTGACTCCTTTCTTTCTTCTTCAATTTTCTTTTTTGGTGCCAGGGCTTTCTGTGGCTTTATCCCAGGTGAAACCAAAAGGAAAAGGAAAAGCTCTAAAAGAGGGTAAAAAGGTTTGGTGATGATATGGAAAGAGGAGAAGAGGATAAAGCTCAGGTTTAGGATTACGAAGAGGAAAACGAAGAGGATCACTAATCTCTGAACCAGATTAACGTTGGGTAAAACAAAGGCACAGAAACATCCAATTAAGATCAGGACTAAAAGGTCTAAAATTGAAAGAAGTCCAGTATCTTTCAAGAAGTTTTTATGGATTATGTTCTCCACAATGTTGGCAGTCTTCTCCACTGAAGGAAGATGAGAGGAGATCGGGGTTTTTAGCTGAGAGGTGGAAAGATCGGTTAAGCCCACCAGCACCACCTTACGGAAAAAAAGCTCTTGATTTAAAGAGCCATCCAGTAAGGAGGAGGCAGAATAATATTTGAAACTACCTTCAGTCCCAGCGTAATTTATCAAAAACCTCCATTTATTATCTGTCGGGATAAAGGTTTCTCCTAAATAGATTTTTCCTCCAGACTCAATTTTTAAGTCCTCCATTTTCAAATTGTAATATTTTCGTGCTATCTGCAGACCTACTGAGGGATAATAGTTTTCATCATACCCTATGAGAATCGATTCATAGCGGATTTTATTATCCAGGTCCCGGGTCTGGTTCACATGGCCTAAAGCATAAGCGGCTTCTGCCAGAGTCTGGCTGGGAGAATAGACCTCCTTGGCTTTAAAAGGGAACTGGTAACTGATCTCTTCCTGATCCTGGATATTAGTCAAAGCGGAGTTCAAAAGCACATCCGGATAACGGGTAGGGGTTATGCCGACTTCTGCAAAATTAAAATATAAAGGCAAAACCACATTTTTAGCCCTGGCGATTGCTTCTGATAAAATGTTTGTTCGTCCAGAAGTATCCTCAACTATATCCTGAGGCAGATAAAAATCAAGAAGGATTACCTTGGGTCCGGTGGCAGAGAGTTTTTCCACCAGCAAAGCGATCTTATCTCTGGTCCAGGGCCAGCGCCCATATTGGTCTAAACTCTTACGATCTAAAGCTAAGATGACTAACTCATTTCCGGTGTCAGTTTTTCCTCTGAACTTATAACCTAAGTCCTGGAATTTCAAGTTGAATTTCTCTAACCAGCTCTGCTGGTCAAGATACAAAACCATTACCAGAAAGGTGATCAGGATATAGAGGATAACCCCAGAGAATCTTTTGGTCCAATCGGAGAAGGCGCTTTTAGTATTTATCTGAAAAAGTTCTTTTAACCCCATCTTTTCCCCCGAAATTATTTTCCTAAGGCTAACCTTTCGATCAGATAGGCAGGTAAATTGGCTTTCTTCATCTTCTGCTGAGTGCGCTTAACATCATAGGGAACCCTTTTAAGCCAGGCTCTTTTCTCCCCAGAATCGTAGATCAGATAACAGGAGCTATTGTTTCCATCACGAGGTTGTCCGACTGAACCGATATTAATGAGATATTTGAAACCATCCTGGATCTCTGTTTCTGGCTCGTCGTGTATAAAACATCGTTTTTCCTTATATTTTTCTATGATGAAAGGAGAATGGGAATGTCCGATCAGGCAGATCTGAGCATTGAAATATGAGAAGTTTTCCTCGGCTTCCTCCAGATAGAAAACGTAGTCCCAGTTTAAAGGCTCCTTTGGGGTAGAATGAACCAGATGAAATATATCAATACGATGGTCGATCTTATAGCCCGAAATGATCTCTATGCTTTTCTCGCTAAGCTTCTTACGGGTCCATTCAATTGCTTCTTTGGCATAGGGATTGAAATAACTGATATCTAAAAGCCCTAAGGCAGCGTAATCGTGATTCCCCATCAGTCGGATCTCTGAAGTTTTCTGAATAAGGTTCAGACATTCATTTGGCTCAGGCCCGTATCCCACCGCATCCCCCAGGAAAAAAAACTTATCTATTTTCTCTATCTCAAAGTCTCGGATTACACTTTTTAAAGCTTCTAAGTTAGCATGTACGTCAGAGTAGAATGCAAAACGCATTTAACCTTTCCTTTGAATGAATCGAAAAACCGATTTGCCTATCTGGATCAGGTCATCATTTTTAAGCCGGTGCCTTTGTATCTCTTCGCCATTTACCTTGGTCATCCCTTTTCTTCCCAGGTTTACCAGTATCAGCTCATCTTTCTCCTTTATTATCTTCGCTTGGAGTTTGGTGAGGAAAAATCCCCGTGCTTTTATATTTACGAAATCCCCTTTACCCAGGGTGATGATTTCCTTGTCTAAAGGGTACTCTTTTTTGTCTACGTTAAGTTCACCTAAAAGGACTGAGCATCCGACCTTTTGAGTGATCTCTGCTTCTTTTTTATCTTTGGACAGAAGGTCTTTATGTTTTTTGGTCTGCAGGACCATAGTGCCATCCAGGTCGGAGAGGCGTGGGTCACGGCTTATACTCTGGTGATAGACGAGATTGTATTTGCCTATAGTTATCTCATCGTTGTCTTTGAGGAACTCTTCGGTTACCCTGCGATTATTTATAAAGGTCCCGTTCAAGCTTTCATTGTCGATGATCACCGCTCCATTAGGGTTTAGCTCTATCAGGGCATGTTTTCTTGAGACCCCCCGGTTATCCAGAACGATATCGTTATCCTGGGTCCTGCCGATGCTGAGCCTTTTTTTCTCGGTAACCACCCTTTCGATGATCTTATCCTCGTATTTTACGATTATCTCCGGCATAGCCTTCCTCCTTTAGCTAAAAAATGTCTTTCTTTTGATTTGTCAACATATTTACAAAAAATATCTTTAACAAAAAAGACTTGCCTATAAGTCTTCTTCAATTATATTGTCGTCATGAAATTGGGAAACTTAAATCTTTCCAGCAGAGTGATTTTAGCTCCTATGGCGGGGGTGACCGATTCAGCTTTCCGGATATTAGCCCGCAGTTTTGGTGCAGTTTTGACTTATACGGAGATGATCTCAGCGGACGGACTTATCCGCCAGAACACTAACTCTTTAAGACTGCTTTACTTCAAACCGGAGGAAAGGCCGATTGGGGTCCAGCTTTACGGCTCAGATCCGGAGAAACTTACGCTGGCGGCAAAGTTGGTTGAAAAATTGAAACCGGATCTTATAGATCTGAACTTCGCCTGTCCGGTTAAAAAGGTTACCAAAAAAAATGGAGGTGTGGCAGTTTTAAAGGATTTAGGGCTTTTGAAAAGGATTGTCTCTTCTGTGGTAAAATCAGTCAGCCTTCCGGTAACCCTGAAGATCAGAAGTGGGTGGGATGCTGAAAATATCGTGGCCTTAGAGGTGGCTGAAATTGCCTCAGATTGTGGGGTTAGTGCTTTAGCTATCCATCCTCGAACCGGCAAATCATTATTTAAAGGTAAAGCAAACTGGGGGATAATTAAAGAGGTAAAATCCAAAGTCAATCTAACTATTTTTGGCTCAGGCGATATTTTTTCTCCTCAGGATGTCAAGGAGATGTTAGACCAAACAGGCTGTGATGGAGTTATGATCGGCCGGGGTGCTCTGGGGAATCCCTGGATCTTTAATCGGGCGAATCATTATCTGGAGAAAAATGAGCTGCTACCTGAACCCTCTGAGAAAGAGGTTGTCGAGATAGCTTTAAGGCACTTAAGCCTTTCTATTCAGGAAAGTGGCGAATATTATGGGATTTTAAAGATGAGAAAACATTTACTCTGGTATATAAGAAATCTTTCCCATAATCAGGAGTTAAGAAAGAGAATCATTTCAGCCGAGAAATATGAAGAGTTAAAAAAAGCATTTGAGCTTTACTTATCTTCAGGTGTACCTTCAAGGGTGGAACAGTAGAAACCAAAATATAAAAACAGATGAATCCTGAAAGAATATTAGGGCTATTAAATAAGGTGAAAGATAAAAAGCTTTCTCCGAAGAAAGCCCTGGAAGCTCTGAAGACCTTGCCTTTTGAAGATTTGGGGTTTGCACGGGTTGACCTGCACCGGCACCTGCGAAAAGGTTTTCCAGAAGTAATCTATTGTTCCGGTAAAAGCGTAGAGCAGATAGCCAAGATTGCTCAAAAGATTAAACAATCTGGCTC
>Ga0315289_10013107_pt1 | contig 11632 bp, 6 predicted proteins | sample YL17G11_40_MG_FD_203452 | JGI IMG/M metagenome (GOLD analysis project Ga0315289, IMG submission 203452) | Sediment microbial communities from Yellowstone Lake, YNP, Wyoming, USA - YL17G11_40 | ecosystem: Environmental > Aquatic > Freshwater > Lake > Sediment | place: USA: Wyoming | collected... | reverse complement strand
GCGCCGCCGGAGCGGCGCCATCGTCGTCACCGACGCGCGCGGGCGCCTCGCCGGAGTCTTCACCGACGCGGACCTTCGCCGGCTCCTCGAGGCGGGGCGCGAGGACGCGCTCGATCGGCCGATTTGCGACGTGATGACCCGCCGGCCGAAGTTCGTCCGCGCCGGCGCGAGCGCCGCCGAGGCCATCGCCCTGGTGAACCGCTACTTCATCGAGGAAATCCCCGTCGTGGACGATGCCGACCGCGTCGTCGGCCTCGTGGACGTCCAGGACCTCTTTGCCGAGGGCGTCGGCTTATAACGTATTTTTCACCGCAGAGGCGCAGAGATCGCAGAGAACAACGAGGACGGGGGAACGTCAAAAAGTAATGTATTCGAATATTGTTTGTTTTTCTCTGCGCCCTCTGCGTCTCTGCGGTGAAATAACGCCGTAGAAATAGGGAGTGTGAATGCTCGAACGGATAAATCTTCTGGTGGTGGACGTGGACGGGGTCATGACGGACGGGCGGATCGTGTACGATGCGCGCGGGACGGAGACGAAAGCGTTCCACGTCCGGGACGGGCAGGGCGTGAAGTACTGGCTGCGGGCGGGGCACGAGGCGGCCATCCTTTCCGGCCGGGAGTCGCCCATCCTTCGCCGCCGCGCCGAGGAACTGGGCGTCGCCGCCGTTTACGAAGGCGCGAAAGACAAGTTGCCGGTCTTCGAGAAGATCCTCAAGCGGTTTCGCCGAAAGGTCGAGAACGTCTGCTACATCGGCGACGACCTGCCGGACCTTCCGATCCTGGCGCGGGCCGGCTTCGCCGTGGCCACCGCCGACGCCGTCGCCGAGGCGAGACGCATCGCTCACTACGTCGCACGGTCGCGCGGCGGCGCGGGGGCCATCCGCGAGACGGTGGAACTCATCCTCGCGTACCAGGGCCTCTGGGCCGGCGTCACGCGGCGCTACGCCGAGAGGCTGCCCGACGACCTGCCGCCCGCCCGCCACCCGTGGAGGACCGGGCCGTGACCTTCCGCCGCGTCATGTTTGTGGTGCTGCCTTTCCTGGCGGCGGTCTTCGTCTTCATGGTCCTGCGCCATTGGTACAGGGGGTGGGAGGCGGCTTTTCTGGCTCAAGGGCCGGACGTGCCGGGCGAGGCGCTTCAGAAACCCGCCGGCGGCGGCGCGGAAGCGGAAACCGGCAGCGGGACCGGACACGAAGTCTCCACGAACGTTAATCTCATCCGCAAGGACCGCAATGGCCGGCTCGAGATGCAATTTCTTGCCGAAAAGATCGTCCACAGGGAGAAGAACACCTCCGACATCACCCGTCCGCGCATTCACTTCTTCACCCGCAGCGGCGAAGTCACCTCCCTCTACGCCGACAACGGATACGTCGTAACGAAGGGCCCCGTCACCGACATCTCCAACATCGAGTCGGGCCGGCTTTGGGGCAACGTCATCCTGATCCACGACCGCGGCACCTACGACGACCCTTCCGACGACATCCTCGTCGGCCTGGAGGACCTGGTGTTCAACAATGAAACCTATGAACTGACCACCGACGGACCCGTGGTCATGGTCGGCCGCGAGATGGACCTGACGGCGCGGCGAATGAAGATGCTCCTGGACCGCAAGACTCGCCGCATCGACACGATGACCTTCTACGAGAACATCCTGATTACGCTCGAGGCGGGCGACCGCCTCCAGATGGGCCTGAGCGTCCGGCCGAAGGCGGCCCCGGCCGCGGAATCGCCCAAGGTGCCGTCAACTTCGGTCTCGCCGCCGCGCGGTCCTGCGCCTGCCGCACCGGCCGCATCGCCCGGGAAACGCTCGCCCGCGGCCGCGCCTGCGCCGAAAGGAGCGCCGCCGCCGAAACAAACGCCCGCCCCGGAAGCGAAGAAGGGCGGCGACCTCTGGCGCATCGACCTGGGCGGCAACGTGGACGCACGCCAGATGGACCAGCGGCTCCTGTGCGATCAGTTGACGCTCTACAACGAGACGGCCCGGTCGGCCGTCCAGCCCGGCGGGCCCGAAGGAGCGGCGACTCCGGCCCCGGAAGCGGGCCACGGCGGGCGTAGCCCTGCCAGGGAGGTTCCGCGGGGGACCACGGTTCCCGCCTCGACGCCGGCCCGAGGACCGGCCGCACCCTCCGGCCCTCGTGCTCCCTCCGGCCCCGCCGCGGCGCCCGCCGGACCGGGCGCCGGTCCCGGCTCCGCCAGGGCAAAGCCCGGCTTCGCCGAGGCGACGCCCGGCCCCAACCCCAACGGGGCAGGCGGGGCAAGCGCGCCGGGATCGGCCGAGGAGCCTGAGTTTCTCCGGCCGGGCGCGCTGCCGCCGCTTGTGGTCATCGCGGACGGGCCGCTCATCATCACGCCCGTCCCCGCCGAGGAACGCGAGGAACTGAAAGGGGCGGAGAACGAAGTCATCGCCGTCGGCAAACCGGCCGTCGTCGAGGACGGCCAGACGCGCATCGTCGGCGACGAGGTCCGATACAACCTCAAGACGGGCGGCGGCCTCGTCGTCGGACGCGAAGGCGAGTATATCCTCGAACAGCCGGGGCGCCTGTGGCTCACGGGCGGGCGGCTCCGGTTCGACCGCACCCTCGGCACCGCCGACGTCACGGGCGAAGGCAAACTCCACGCCGTCGTCGCCACCGAAAGCCTGACGGGCGCCCCGGCGCCGGCGGCGGGCGCGAAGCCGCCGACGAGCGCGCTGGACGCCTCCTGGGCGCGCGGGATGCGCCTGGCGTTTTACGAACTGCCGGCCGGCGAGTCGGGCGGCACGGGCCAACTCCGCCAGGCCGCCTTCAGCGGCAAGGCCGAGGTCGTCCAGCAGGACGGTTTTCTGAAGGGCGACGAACTCGTGATCGACTTTTTCCCGGCCCTCCCGGCCGACGCGGGCGCCAAACCAGGCCAGGGCCGAGGGCAAGCCGTCCAGCGTCTCGTCGGCCACCGCGACGTCTTCGTGAAGAACACCAAGCCCAGCGCCGCCATCGCCGGCGCCCAGAACGTCGGCGACATCGCCTGCCAGAACCTCGACATGACTTTCGCGCGCGGGGCGACCGGCGGCAGCGAACCCAAACGGATGAAGGCCTCCGGGAAGGTGCTCATCAACGACGCCAAGGGCAAGGTCCGCGCCGAAGACCTCCTCGTCACCTTCGCGCGGAACGACAAGGGCGTACTCGACGCCGACTACCTCGACGCCACCGGCGACGTCCTCATCGACCGCGCCGACCTCCTCGCCGAGGGCGACCACGTCAAACGCGACCTCGCGAACGGCATCCTGCTTCTCGAGGGCACTGAGAAGAAGCCCGCGCGCGCGGCGCGCATCACGCTGCGGTCTGAGGAGGTTCTCGTTCCCGAACTCCCCGCCGGTCGGCGCGAGGCGACGATCATCAATTGGCGGGCTGCCGTGGGCGGTACGGTTAAACGGGGCGACGCGCTCGCCTCGATCTACACGGGTGTCGGCCCCGTCGTTATCCAGTCGCCGGCCGACGGTGTCCTGAAGAGCGTCCTTCGCCAGGTGGGCGATGCGGTCGCTCCGGGCGACGTCGCCGCCACCATGGACGTTCCGCTCACGTCGCGGATCGTCGGCCCGAAGGTGGAGTTTCTCGAGAAAGAGGGCAAGGCCCGCGTCCGGGGCGCGGGGGAACTCGAGGTGCCCGCCTCGACGGACCTTCGGGGCCGGCCGCGGCAAAGCGCCGACCCGCTCGTCATCCAGTGGAAAGAGAGCATGTATTTCGAGGACGAGCGGAACTTCGCGTTCTTCGACGGCGATGTGAAGGCGGCGACGGTCGGCGGCCGACTCGACTGCCGACGCATGTGGGTCTATTTCCGCGACGCGCCCGATAAGGCGCCCGCCGCGGCCAAGGACCGCTCGTCCCCGATGGGCGGCCTCATGGGCCGCAAAGCCGTCGAACGCGTCTTCGCCGAGAACGACGTGCAGGCCGTCGAACGCCGGATGGACCCCGACGGCGCCGTACGGTACCAGATGGAGATAGGCGGCGACAACCTGACGTACGTCGAGGAGAGCCGCAAGGCCTACATGCGGGGGCCGGGACGCATGCGCATCCTCGCGCGCGAGAAGACGGACCCCGGCAAGGCGGCGCCGCCGGGCCTCGGCCCCGCCGACGAGGGCAAGTTCTGGGCGGACGAGGCGCCCGCCGGCTACGCCCGGACGAACGTCGCCTGGACCGAGGGGATGGCCTACGACGGCGCGACCGACCGCTGCTACTTCAAGGGCAACGTCGAGGCGATTCACGTCGGACGCGGCTCGCCGGGCGCCGGCGCTGCCTCGGGCGGCAAGCCCACCACGACGAAGATTCGCAGCGGCGACCTCCAGGTCGTCTTCAGCGAGCGGGCGCCTTCCGCCGCCGCGGACTTGGCACGCGAGGACCGCATGAACGTCGCGAAGATGGTGGCGGACGGCGGCGTCCAGTTGTGGGTGGACGACCGTCGCGGCAGCAGCCAGCGGCTGATGTATCAGCGGGCGCCGGAACTCTTGCACCTGTACTCGGGGGCCGACCAGTGGGCGAGCCTCTGGCAGACGACCGAGGCGACCCAGCGGTTCGGCGAAGTCGCCGCACGCGTCATCACCTACCATCCGGCCTCCAAGCGCGTCGAGATGATCGACCAGCAGGAAATCGTCGTCACGCCCAAACGATAAAGGAGAGGCCGATGGATGCCCTGGAAGCCCTGCGCAGCCGGCGCTCGTGCCGACGTTTCGCCGACCGCCCCGTCGGCCGCGAACTCGTCGAGCAGGTGGTGGACGCCGGCCGACTGGCCGCCACCGCGCGCAACGAGCAGCCGTGGGAGTTCGTCGTCGTGACCGACCCGGCCGTGCGCCGCGAGATTGCCGCCATGACCGACTACGGTCCCTTCATCGCAGACGCTCCGGTCTGCATCGCGGTCCTCGCCGAGGCGACGAAGTATTACCTCGAAGACGGCTCGGCCGCCACCCAGAACATGCTCCTGGCGGCCCACGCGCTCGGACTCGGCGCCTGCTGGGTCGCCGGCGACAAGAAACCCTATGCCCCGCAGGTCGTCAAACGGATCGGGGCGCCGGCCGAGTTGCGCCTGGTCTCTCTCGTGGCCATGGGCTGGCCCGAAGGCGACCTTCCGAACCCCGGCAAAAGGTCCCTCGAAGACGTCCTGCACTGGGACACCTATTGAGGGTGCGCCAGGATTTTCCGGCAAACGTTAAGTCTTTTCGAGCCGGGTGCGAAAGTTTGCGCCTTTCGAGCCGGCCGCGGCAGCGGCCGGTCACGTTCCCCTCCCGTGGCACGTGCCACGGCGGATTGGTCATGGCCGGGTGCTTCCGCACCCGGCTCACTAGGTGAGCCGCGACCGGAAGATCGCGGCGACGCGCCGCCGTCGCGCCGGGTCAACGCCGCCAACCGCCCCAGGCGCATATACTGCCACACCCGGCCCGAAAGCGGATTGTCCTCGGCGGTCCGTGGGCTTATAATCAAGTCGTGAGCGAGAACCTGCCGTCCAATTTCCCCTAAGGAGGTCCGACATGGACGCGCGACGCCCGAACGCCTGCCTGTGGTTGATCCTGTCTCTTGCGGCGGGGTGCCTGTCTGTCCCCGTTGCGGTAGCCTGGTCGGCTGAAAAATCTCCCGCCGAACCGCCGAAGGAGAAGGTCCATGCCTGCGCCGGGGCGGGGCAATGGTTCCCGGCCGACGCGGATCGGCTGAAGCAAATGGTGGACGGGTTTCTTGGCGAACCGGCGGCCGAGATTCCGCGCCCGCCGGTGGCGCTGATCGTCCCTCATGCCGGGTACGAATACTCCGGCGCCGTGGCGGGAAAGGGATACGCGACGCTCAAAGTCCGCTCGTACAAGCGCGTTATCCTCCTCGGGCCGAGCCATCAGGCCGCCGTCCGGGGGGCGAGCGTCCTTCGCGCCGATGCCTACGAGACGCCGCTCGGACGGATCCCCGTCGACGCCGGGGCGCGCGACGCGCTGCTGAAGTGCCCCGTCGTCCGGGAGCAGCCGGCCGCGCACGCCGGCGAGTGGTCCGTCGAGAACCAACTGCCGATGCTCCAGCGCGCCCTTAAGGATTTTGCGATGGTCGAGGTGATCGTCGGCGTGATGACCCCCGCGGAGCGCACCACGCTGGCCGAAGCCCTGCGCAAACTGGCCGACGCCGGGACGCTCCTCGTGGTCGGCACGGACTTCACGCATTACGGGCCGCGCTTCGGCTACGTGCCGTTCAAGGACCTCGTGGCCAAACGCCTCGCCGACCTGAACGACAAGGCCGTTGCGAAGATTCTCGACATCGACGCAAATGGCTGGGACCGGTTTATTGCGGAGACAGGCGATACGGTCTGCGGCCAGGTGGCCGTCGGCCTCCTCCTCGAAGTGATCAAGCCAGGGGGCGACGTGAAAGGCCGGCGCGTCGCCTTCGACACCAGCGGCCGGATCACCGGCGACTGGGAAAACTCGGTGACCTATGCCTCGATCGTCTTCTGGCGGACGGGCGAGGCCGCCTATCTTCAAGGCCCCGAGAAACAGACCCTCCTTCGCCTCGCCCGCGACGTCCTCGGGGAATTCCTGAAAACCGGCAAGTCCGCCCTCGACGAATCGCGATACGACCTGACGGGGGTGCTCAAGCGGCCGGGCGCAGCCTTCGTCACCCTGAAAAACCACGGGCGCCTCAGGGGCTGCATCGGTACGTTCCTGCCGCGGGCGCCCCTGTACCAGACGGTGGCCGAGATGGCTCGAGCAGCCACGCAGGACTTCCGGTTCCGCGGCGATCCGGTGACGCCGGCGGAATTGGGCGACATCGACATCGAGATCTCCGTCCTGACGCCTCTGGAAAAGGTCCGCGATCCGCTTAAGGACATTGAACTCGGTCGCCACGGCATCTACATCGAAGGGGAGGGGAGGTCCGGCTGTTTTCTCCCGCAGGTGGCCACCGAAACCGGATGGTCGAAGGAAGAGTTCCTGTCCCATTGCGCGGCCGAGAAGGCCGGCCTCGCCCCGGACGCCTGGAAGAAACCCGGCGTCACGGTCTATCGTTTCGAGGCCCACGTCTTCGGGGAGAAGCTCGTGCTTCGTAGCGAAGTAGCGCCGCTACTTCGCAGAGTAGCAGAGGAGGCGAAACCGTGATGAATCGGCGCGAGTTTCTGGCGAGGGCGGGGGCGGCGACGGCGGCCGTCGCCGGGCTGCCCTACGCGGCCTCGGCGTTCGGGCCGACCAGGCCGGACGGCTCCAAGTCGCGCGTCGTCGTCGTGCGCGACGAGGCGCTCGCCCAGGACTCGCCGGACCCCAAGCGCGTCCGCGAACTCCTGAATGAGGCCGCCCGCATGCTCGCGGGCGACGCGCGGCCCGCCGACGCCTGGGCACGATGGTTCAAGCCCGACGACCGCGTCAGCATCAAGGTCAACTGCCTCGGCTTCTCCACGAGCCCGGTTGTGGCGCTCGCGCTGGCCGAGGCGATCGGCTCGGCCGGCGTCGCACCCGAACGCATCATCCTCTGGGACCGCTCCGACCGCGAACTCAAGGCCGCCGGCCACACGCTCCGGACGAGCGGCACGGGCGTGCGGTGCTTCGGCACGGACGCCTTGGCGTCGCGCGGCGGCGAAGGGTACGCGAGCGAAATCACCACCAGCGGCGAAATAGGCAGCCTTTACTCCCGCATCGTCACGGAAGAGACCACCGCTCTCGCCAGCGCGGCGATCCTGAAGGACCACAACCTCGCCGGCCTCACCGGCTGCCTGAAGAACTTTTACGGCGCCATCCACAACCCGAACAAGTATCACGGGAACGGATGCGACCCGTTCATCGCGGACGTCTGCGCGCATCCGCACATCCGCGGCCGGCTGCGGATCGCCCTGTGTGACGCGACGCACCCCCAGTACGACGGCGGCCCGCCGTCGCGGCCGGACCGGCAGTGGGCTTACGGCGGCATTCTCCTCGCCACGGACCCGGTCGCACTCGACCGCGTGGCCCTCGAGATCCTCGAGGGGAAGCGCGCGGCCGCGAAGATGAAGACGCTGGCGGAAGAGAAGCGGCCCGCCCGGTATCTCGCGAGCGCCGAGGCGCGCGGCCTCGGGGCGGCCGACCTCGTGCGGATAGAGGTCATCGGAATCGGCAAGCCATGGCTCGACGTGGGATAGAATCCGGCGACGCGGAAACGCGGCGCGAGTTCCTAACGCCACTTTGTCAACTTCGCGCCTCCGAGAGAGGGGATAGCGCGGCGGGCATTCTTGCCCGCCGCGCGGTGGCCAAGAATGGCCACCGCGCCTCCGCTGAAAGAGGCGGCGCGGAAACGCGGCGCGAGTTCCTCCAAACGCTCGGCGCGGGGGCCTGTGCCGTCTGCGCGGCAGGGGTCGTCGGCGGGTCCGCGTCGGCCCAGGCGGACGACTGGCGGGCCCAGACGGCCGTCCACGACGCCCTGTGGTTCGACCGCCTCGCGGACAAGGCCGTCCGCTGCACCCTCTGCCCGCGCGAGTGCGTCGTCGCCGACGTCGAACGCGGGTACTGCGGCGTGCGGGAAAACCGCGGCGGCGACTATAAGACCCTGGTTTACGGAAACCTCTGCACCATCAACGCCGACCCGATCGAGAAAAAGCCCCTGTTCCACTACCTGCCGGGGACGCAGGCCCTGAGCGTCGCGACGGCCGGCTGCAACATGGAATGCAAGTTCTGCCAGAACTGGGAGATCAGCCAGTTCCGGCCCGAGCAGGTCCGCAGCCTCCTGGTGCCGCCCGAGAATCTCGTCCAGACGGCCGCCGCGAGGGGCATCCCCACCATCGCCTACACGTATTCCGAGCCGGTTGTCTTCTACGAGTACATGTACGACACGGCGGCGGCGGGGCGCGCGAAGAGCGTCGGCAGCGTCATGATCTCCAACGGCTTCATCCGGGAGGCGGCGATTCGGCAACTGTGCAAGCACCTGACCGCCGTCAAGGTCGACCTGAAAGCCTTCACCGAAAAGTTTTACGAGGACCAGTGCGCGGCCCAGTTGGCGCCGGTCAAGAAGGCGCTCGAGGTCCTGGCCGACGTGGGGATTCACACCGAGGTCGTCGTCCTCCTGGTTCCGACGCTGAACGATTCGCCGGCCGAGGTCCTCGAGATGGCCCGTTGGCTCGTCAAGGCGCTCGGCCCGGACGTTCCCGTCCACTTCTCCCGGTTCCATCCGACCTACCGCATGAAGAACCTGCCGCCGACGCCCGTCGAGACCATCGACCGCGCCCGCAAGGTCGCCCTGGACGCCGGCCTGCGGTACGTCTATGTCGGCAACGTCCCGTTCCACGAAGGGGAGAGTACGTATTGCGCGTCGTGCGGCAAGCGGGCCATCGGGCGCGTCGGCTACCGCGTGGATGCCTCGGGCATGAAAGACGGCGCGTGCGCGGCGTGCGGGGCGAAGATCCCCGGCGTCTGGAGCCAGGACCAGGCCCTTCGATTCAATCCGAAGCCTCAGGCCGCACCGCAGCCCCCGCCGACACCAGCGCCGCGCTCAGCGCCTTCATCGTCACCACGACGAGCAGCGTCCCGCTGATGCCCAGGACCGGCACGAGGGCGACGCCCGTCACGAGCGCCCCGGCGCAGGCGCCGAGGCTGTCGGCCGCGCTCACCGCGCCGGCGGCGCGCGCGATGCCGGGATCGTCTCCGAGCCGAACGGCGGCCGCGAGCGGAAAAACTAGGCCGCCCAGGACCCCCGCGGCGGCGACCAGTCCGAACGTCGCCAGTTGGACCGGCCAGTCGGCCGACGATGCACGCAGGCCGGCCAGCACCAGGACGAGACCCGCGGCAAAGGTCGTCACCGCCAGGTCCAGAGCGACCAACGACCGCAGCCCCGGCCGCCGGGCTGCGTCCTCCGTCGCCCGCCCGAGGCGCCGGTTCGCCAGAAAACTCCCCGCCACCAGCCCGAACATGAACACGCCCACCACCAGGCCCACCATCCCATAGACGTACCCGTACAGGGTCTGGAAGGTGTAGAGGAGGACGACCTCGACGGCCATGCTCGCGAAGCCCGTCGTGCCGACCGACCAGAGCAAGGCGGTGCGGCCCAGGCCGCGCCTGCCCCGCGCGAGGCCCGCGAGCGCCGCTGCCGCCGTCGCAGCAACGAGGGCCCCCGCCGCCCACTCGAACCGCAGCGCGAGAATCGCCTCGAGGAGGCTCGACCGCCTCTCGGCCGGCGCCTCGGGTCCGGCGTGGGCCGCCTCGCTCGTCGTCGCCCAGTAGCGCATGTGGTAGATGGCTGCCGCCGGCTGTTCGTCGGTGTTCAGGTGGGCCGGCCTCTGGGCCGCAAGCGCCCGCTGGACCTGGGCCCGCTTCGCAGGGTCAAGAAAATCCGACGCCCCCTCGAACCAGAGCGGATCGAAATATGGCGACGTGATGCCGCGCTCCCGGTAGCGTGCGGCAAGCGCCTCGCCCGTGGCGACCAACACCCCGTCCGCCTTGGCTGCGAAAACGCGCACCGGGTCGCCGTACGAGAGGAGCGTGTCCGGGAAGACGTGCGCCAACGGAAGGACCACGCTTCCGACGTACTCCGAGAGTTCGGGGCCCCACGCTCCGACCGATCCGGTGAGCGAAAGCGCCAGCACGCCGTCGTCCGAAAGAATCCGCGCCAGTTCCGCGAAGAACTCCTCCGTGTAGAGCCGCGCTTCGAGCGTCGAGGCGGGCGGCGGGGCCGCGAGAACGACGAGGTCGTATCGCGGGGCGGCGTCGGCCGCAAGCCGCTTCACGTATCGCCGCGCGTCGGCAAAGTGTGTGTGCGCCCGGAGCCGCTCGGCGGCGAGGCGGTCGGCGTCGTCGAGGTGCGCGACCACGGCCTCGTATTCCGCGCGGTCGAGCGTGACGTAATCGAGGCGCTCGGGCCTGTGACGCTCGAGTTCCCCGAGCAGCCCTTCCGCGCCGCCCCCGAGCACGAGGATCCGCTTTGGATGAGGGTGCTCGCACGCCGCCAGGTGCGCTTCGATCGCCAGGTCCGTGTGGTTCGGCCACGTCGCCGCCACCGTGCCGTTCGTGTAGAGGCTGAATTGGCTCCCGAGCCGGCCGACGGCGAGGTTCTGGTACTTCGAATCCACCGATTCGACGAGGTCGAGGCCCGGCGCGAAACTCCGCCACCGCCACTGGACCGTCTTGGAGTCGAGCCAGGCGGTGACGCCTCCCAGGATGAGTCCCGCGCGGACGGCGGCGCACGCCAGGAAGATTGCGGCCGCGGGCCGCCACCGCACCCGCTCGCGCGCGATCGCCGCAGCCCCGGCGGCAAGAAGCGCGCCGCCTCCCGCGGTGAGGGTGAATGCGCTTACGCGCCCGACGAGGACAAAGGAGAAGAGAGCCCCGCCCGCCAGGCTCCCCGCCGACTCGACGAGGTACGCCCAGCCGACCGACCGCGCACGCTGAGCGAGGCTTTGAGCGCCCGCCCCGACCAGTGCGCTCGCCGCGGGGAAAGCAAGGCCCACCCACAGGCTCACGGGCGCGGTCGCAAGGAGCGCGACCCATGCCATGTCACCGAGGCCGACGTACTCGCCCGGCCCGACGCCCAGGATCGGCCGCGCCGCGCGCAGCAGCAAAATCTCGGCCGCAAGGATGGGCGGCATCGCCAGGGCCGACACGAGGAGCACGATCCACGGCCGGCGCGAACGCGCCAGAATGCGCCCCGACGCCTGCGCTCCGACGGCCACCCCCGCCAGCCAGAAC
>Ga0315289_10013106_pt1 | contig 11633 bp, 5 predicted proteins | sample YL17G11_40_MG_FD_203452 | JGI IMG/M metagenome (GOLD analysis project Ga0315289, IMG submission 203452) | Sediment microbial communities from Yellowstone Lake, YNP, Wyoming, USA - YL17G11_40 | ecosystem: Environmental > Aquatic > Freshwater > Lake > Sediment | place: USA: Wyoming | collected... | reverse complement strand
CGTCCACGGCCAGTCCGCCCGGCTGGACCTGGCCTTCTATGACTCACCGGACTACTACGATCACCTGCACCGCGCCCGCGCGGACGCGCGGTACCGCCCCGTATCGCTCTTGGAAAGCCTGGGCGGCCTGCTGCAGAACGGCATCACGCTGGCGGCCATGGCCGCCAGCGTGCTCCCCTACGGGGTTTGGGTGCCGGCGGCGCTGCTGATCAGCACCCTGCCGGCGCTCTACATCGTGCTGCATCACCGGGCTCGCGAGCACCGGTATCGCGTGCGCACCACCGCTGACGAGCGCCGCACCTGGTACTACGATTGGCTCCTGAGCGCCCGGGAGACGGCCGCGGAGCTTCGCCTCTTCGGGCTCGGAGCAGGGTTCCAGTCGGCCTACCAACGGCTGCGCCGCCGCTTGCGAACCGAGCGCCTGCGGCTGAACCGTGACGAGGGGCTGGCCCGGCTCGCCGCCAGTGGACTGGCCCTGTTGGTGACCGGCGCCACGATGGTCTGGATGGTCTGGCGGGCGACCCAGGGGCAGGCCAACCTCGGCGACCTGGCGATGTTCTACGCGGCGTACAACCAGGGCCAGGGGCTGATGCGCTCGCTGCTGGAGAACCTGGGCCAGATCTACTCGAACAGCCTCTTCCTGGGCGACCTGTTCGAGTTCCTGGCGCTGGAGCCGCAGGTGATGGATCCACCTAACCCCCTAACCCCCTTCCCTGCGAGGGAAGGGGGAAGCAGACCCGCCTCTCTAGCGAGGGAAGGGAGTGATTCGCTCCCCTCCCCTGGTAGGGGAGCCCCGCGTGCGGGGGGCTTCGCGCGGGCCGGGGGAGAGGTCCCGGGCCCCGGCATCCGCTTCCGCGTCATCACCTTCCGTTATCCGGGGGGCACGCGCACTATTTTGGAGGACCTCGACCTGGAAATCGCGCCAGGCCAGGTAGCGGCGATCGTGGGGCCTAACGGCGCGGGCAAGAGCACGCTGATCAAGCTGCTCTGCCGGTTTTACGACCCGCAGGCCGGCACCGTGGAGCTGGATGGGACGGATCTCCGCGATCTGGAGTTGGAGGGATTGCGCAGCCGCATCACTGTCCTGTTCCAAGAACCGGTGCAGTACAACGCCACGGCCGCGGAGAACATCGCGATCGGCAATTCGCACGAAATCGGACGCGGACCAACGCGGACCGGCGCGGGGGGTGTCGAGGAACCGTCCGCGGCCTTCCGCGATCGTCCGCGTCCCATTCCCGTCTCCGCAACGATGGCCGAGATCGAAGCCGCCGCCCGGGCATCCGGCGCGGATGGCCCGATAGCGCGGCTGCCCCATGGATACGACACCGTGCTCGGAACCTGGTTCGAGGGGGGCACCGACCTGAGCGTGGGGGAATGGCAGCGCATCGCCCTGGCGCGGGCGTTCCTCAGGCGCGCGCCCATCGTCGTGCTCGACGAGCCCACGAGCGCCATGGACTCATGGGCCGAGGCGGACTGGCTGGGGCGCTTCCGGCGGCTGGTGGCGGGGCGCACGGCGATGATCATCACGCATCGGTTCAGCACCGCGCGCTACGCCGACGTGATTCACGTGATGGACCAGGGGCGCATCGTCGAGTCGGGCACGCACGAACAGTTGCTGGCGCTCGACGGCCGCTACGCGCGGTCGTGGCGCTCGCAGATGGAGCCCAGACAGGATGTGGGGCAAGGATGAGGGCAGAATTGCAGCCTGATGCGCAGGCCCAGGCAGCCGAAGGCGCCGCAGATCGATTCACGCGGCTCTGCCTGCGCGGTCGATGGGATCCGGCGGCGCTCGAGGCCGCGCGCGAGATGGCAAACATGGGCGACCTGGACTGGGACGCGTGGCGCCAGGCAGCGGACGCCGAGGCGCTCTCTCCCCTGCTGTATCGCATCCTGCAGGGCCGTGGTTTCGTTCCGGCGGCGATCGCAGGGAGGCTGCAAGCCGCTTACCATCAAAATGCCCGGCGGAACATGCTGATCTTCCACGAGCTGGGCAACGTGCTCCGCAGCCTGACGGCGCAAGGCATCCCGGTAATGCTCCTGAAGGGGGCGGCGCTGGCCGAGACGGTGTACGGGAACATCGCGCTTCGCCCGATGGGCGATCTGGACCTGCTGTTGCACCGGGAACACGTGCCCCGCGCGTTGAAAGCCCTTGAGGCCGCCGGTTATGTGGCGACGCAACCCGAAGCGCGCGCCGGGCTGGCCCTGGAGTACGAGAACGAGCTGGCGCTGGTCAGGCCCGGTCCTACAGGGATCCCGGTCGAGCTGCACTGGAACCTTCTGGACTCCACGCATCACCAAGATCGGCTGCCCACAGACTGGCTCTGGCAGACCGCCCGACCCGTTGATGTCGAGTCGGTGCAAACCTGGATTCTTGGCCCTACGGTGCAACTGCTCCACCTGTGCGCCCACCTGGCGCTGCACCACCAGGGCGAAGGGTTGCTATGGCGCCACGACATCGCGGAGGTCATCCAGTTCTATCGCGATGACGTGGATTGGGAGGAGCTCCTCGCGCGCGCAAGCGCCTTCGACCTGGTGCTGCCGCTGCAGGCCGTCCTGCCACAGATCGCAGAGGGCTGGGGCGCCCCGGTGCCGCTTCCCACCCTCGAACGCCTGCGTGCCCTGCAGCCCTCCGCCGCGGAGAGCACGTTCTTTCGAAGGCTCACTTCCACGCAGAGGCCGGTCGCCCAGAGGTTCTGGACGGACCTTTCGGGGATGGGCGGCTGGCAGGCCCGCCTCGATTATGCCGGCAGCGCACTATTCCCCTCGCCGGCCTACATGCGCCTCCGGTACGGCGTGCCGCACCCGCTCCTTCTTCCCCTCTACTACCCCTACCGCTGGTGGGTAGGCCTGCGCGAGCTGATCACCCGGCGACGCGTCAGCGGCTGATGGACTTTGCGAAGGGGAACCGAAAGAGCGCCCCTGCCGTCTTATTTGGTGGTACAATGGCAATTGCGGCCGTGGTCCCGATCGGCGGCGTGCGCCGGCGCCGGCCGCGTGGGAGGAGGGTCCCAGCATGAAACGCCACGTTCTGTTGTTCTTGACTGTGCTGACGTTACTTTCCAGCAGTTGTGTGGGGCAACCCACACCCGTCACCCGGGCGGCCCCGCCCGAGGAGGTGGTGATCGTGCGCAATCAGACCGGGGCCGCGGTCCTGCGCGGTCCGGCCGCCGGCCCGGCGCAGCCGCCAACGACCGGGCTGCAGCTCCGCCTGAGCGAGGGGCAGGAGCAGCCGCAAGCGGCCCAAGCGATCCCCACGGCGGAGGCCCAGCCGCTCTCGGATGCGCGCGCCCAGGCCATTCTGGCGCGCCTGCCGGCCCTGCCTACGGCCGAGGGTGACGTGCAGGCGTTCGCGCTGCCGGCAGAGTCGCTGCCGCCCCCGCGCCCCGGCAACACCATCCAGGAGCCCTTCCCGCCGGCGGCGACCCCCGCACCGCCCGAGCAGGCCGCCGGCCCGCTCGCCGTGCTGCGCTACGCGCCTGAGGGAGACGTGCCGCTGGCGCCCTACCTCAGCGTCACGTTCAACCAGCCCATGGTCGCCCTCACCGGATTGGCGGACCTCGCAGCCCAGGAGGTGCCCGTGAAGATCTCGCCCGAGCCGCCGGGGCAGTGGCGCTGGGTGGGCACGAAGACATTGCTCTTTCAGCCGGACCTCCGCTTCCCGATGGCAACGGTCTACACGGCCGAGGTGCCGGCAGGGACGGCATCCGCCAGCGGCAGCAAGCTGGCCGAAGGCGTAACCTGGACCTTCACTACCCCGCCGCCACAAGTGCAAGCGACTTACCCTACCGGCCCATCCCAACCCCTCGAGCTACTGATGTTCGTGAGCTTCGATCAGGCCATCGACCCAGAAGCGGTCCTGGCGAGCATCACGGTTCTCGCTGGAGAGAAACGGGCAGCGATCCGGCTGGCGACAGAAGCTGAGGTCAAGGCCGGCGAGGCAGTAAGCCGCCTCGCCGGCGACGCCACGGCGGGCCGCTGGCTGAGCTTCATGGCCGAGGAGCCCTTCCCGGCCGACACCGAGGTCGTGGTCTCCGTAGGGCCGGGCACCCCTTCGGCCGAGGGGCCGCGCAAGACGGAAACGGCGCAAACTTACAGTTTCCACACCTTCGGGCCGCTTAAGGTTACCGACAGCAACTGCGCCTGGGGCCCGGATTGCCCGCCATTCACCCCCTGGAACATCTCCTTCAGCAACGCGCTCGACGAGGCATACGTGTTGCCAGCGGACGTGCAGATCACCCCATCGCTCCCCGGCGCCAAGGTGAACGTCTATGGCAACACGCTGCTGATCCAGGGCAACAGCCGCGCCCGCACGCGTTATGACGTGAAGCTGAGCGCCGGGATACGCGATGTCTACGGCCAGAAACTCGGCGCCGATACGATCGTGACCTTCCGGGTGGGAGCGGCCCAGCCCACATTCTGGGCGCCGGGCGACACCTTCGTGGTGCTCGACCCCGCCGCGCGGCCGTCGTACTCTGTCTTCACCGTGAACTACCGGCGGCTGAAGGTGCACGCCTACGCCGTGACGCCTGACGATTGGGCGGAATTCAAGTCCTACCTGACGTCGTACTACCAGGACCAGAAGCCGATTCCCCCAGGGAAGCTGGTGCTGGACAAAACGATCAATGTGGAGTTCAAGGCCGACGAGCTCATCGAAACCTCGATCGACCTGAGCCCGGCTCTGAAGGACGGGCTGGGCCACCTCGTGCTCATCGTGGAGCCGGAGGTCACGGGGCTGGCCGCGCTCCTGCCGAGCTGGAACCAGCGCCCCATTGCCCCGCTCTGGGTCGAGTCCACGCGCATCGGCCTGGACGCCTTCGTGGACGGTGATCAGATGGTGGCCTGGGCCAATGCACTGACCGATGGCGCGCCGCTGAACGGGGTGGCGCTGAGCCTGGTCCCCGGCGACCGCAGTGCCACCACCGACGACGCCGGGGTGGCCCGGATGCCCCTCCCCGACGGGAAGCCGGCAGCGCTGCTGGTGGCACGGCAGGGAGCCGACGTGGCGATGCTCCCGGCCTACGCGTATGCCTGGGGCGAGATGGGGTGGCAACGGCAACCCCGCGCCGACGCCCTGCGATGGTACGTTTTCGACGATCGCGGCATCTATCGCCCCGGCGAGCAGGTGCACGTAAAGGGGTGGATCCGGCGCATCGGCGCCGGCCCGGCGGGCGATGTGGGTGGCCTTGAGGGCGCGGTCGAGACGCTGAGCTACCGGCTGATGGACCCGCAGGGCAACCAGGTCGCCACAGGCCAGGCGGAGCTCAATGCGCTGGGCGGCTTCGATTTCGAGCTGGCCCTCGCGGAGAACATGAACCTCGGCACGGCCATGCTGGAGATGAACGCCAGCGGCGGCAAGGGGGGCGTCGACGGCACGCAGTTCACCCACCCGCTCCAGGTGCAGGAATTCCGCCGGCCCGAGTTTGAGGTAAAGACGGAGGCGAGCGAGGGACCCCATTTCGTGCGAGGCGACGCCACCGTCAGCGTCTCGGCGAATTACTACGCCGGCGGGAGCCTGCCCAACGCGGAGGTGACCTGGCAGGTGACCACCGCGCCCGGGCAGTACAGCCCGCCTGGGTGGGACGACTTCACCTTCGGGCGTTGGATCCCCTGGTGGCGTTATGACAACTTTGGCTACCCGGTGGTCGAACGCGGCGAGACCTACACCGGCCGCACCGATGCCATGGGCGTGCACCGTCTGCGGCTGGACTTCCTCTCCGTGGACCCGCCCGAGCCGAGCACGGTGACGGCCCAGGCCACGGTGATGGATGTGAACCGCCAGGCGTGGACGGCCTCGAGCACCCTCCTGGTGCATCCGTCGGCGCTCTACGTGGGCTTGCGCACCGATCGATACTTCGTGAAGCTGGATGAGCCGCTGCGTGTCGATGCCATCGTCACCGACCTGGACGGCGCCGCCGTGGCGGGCCGGGAGATCACGATGCGCGCCGCCCGGCTCGAATGGAAGTATCAGAATGGCTCATGGCAGGAGGTGGAAGCCGGCGTGCAGCCGTGCAGAGTGATATCCGGCAAGACGCCGGTCCGCTGCACGTTCGAGACCCCAGAGGGCGGCACCTACCGGATCACGGCCACCGTGAAAGACGATCAGGGGCGTCTCAATCAGACGGAGATCACGCGCTGGGTCAGCGGCGGCAGCCAGCCCCCGTCGCGCGAGGTGAAGCAGGAAGAGGTGATGCTGATCCCCGATCGCAAGGAGTATCGTCCGGGAGACACGGCCGAGATCCTGGTGCAGGCGCCTTTCTACCCGGCCGAGGGGGTGCTGACCTTGCGCCGCTCAGGCCTCCTTTCGACCCAGCGCTTCACGATGGAGGGGTCAACCTACACGCTGCAGATCGCAGTCGAGGCGGCCCACATCCCGAATCTGTATGTGCAGGTGGACCTGGTAGGGGCGGCAGGCCGCGTTGACGATAACGGCCAGGTGAACCCGGACCTACCCAAACGGCCCGCCTTTGCCACGGGCCATCTCGACTTGGCGGTGCCGCCCTTCGAGCGGGCGCTGACGGTGGAGGTGACGCCTCGCGACCTCAAGCTGGAGCCCGGCGGCAAAACCACTGTCGACCTGCTCGTGAAGGATGCAGCGGGCAAACCGGTGGAGGGAGCCGAAGCGGCAGTGGTGGTAGCCGATGAGGCGGTGCTGGCCCTGGTCGGTTACCAGATGGCCGATCCCTTGGCTGTCTTCTATACCGAACGCTCGCCCGACGTCTCCGACCATCATCTGAGGGCCGATGTCCTGCTCGCCGCCGTGCCCGATCTCACCGCCGGCATAGGGATGGGCGGAGGGGGCGGTGGGCCCATGGCGGCGGCAGCGCCATCCGCCACGGCGGCCCCCGCGATGGAGATGGCCTCAGACATGTCCAAGGGCGCGCGCGGCGAAGCGCCGGCGATCGCCACTCGGATCGATTTCAACCCACTGGCGCTTTTCGCCCCGGCAGTCCCGACCGACGCCAACGGACGGGCTTCGGTGGAGGTGAAGCTGCCGGATAACCTCACCCGCTACCGGGTGATGGCGGTCGCGGTGTCCGGCGGGAAGGTCGAAGATCCCTTGGCTGGCAAGCAGTTTGGCAAGGGCGAGTCGGCCATCACGGCGCGCTTGCCGCTGATGGTCCGCCCCTCGCCGCCGCGCTTCCTCAACTTCGGCGATAGCTTCGAGCTGCCGATAGTGCTGCAGAACGGCACCGACGTGACGATGACCGTCGACGTGGCCGTGCGCGCCGCCAATGCCACGCTCACTGCGGGGGCAGGCCGAGAGGTTGTCGTGCCGGCAAATGACCGTGTCGAGGTGCGCTTCCCAGTGACCACGGATCGGGCCGGCTCGGCGCGGTTCCAGGTGGCTGCGGTGGCCGCGGGACCGACGGGTGGATCGGGAAAGGCGGCCGCGTCAGACGCGGCGCAGTTCGAGCTGCCCGTCTGGACGCCCGCCACCACCGAGGCGTTCGCCGTCTACGGCGAGGTGGACCAGGGTGCCATCGCGCAACCGGTCATCGCCCCGACGGGGGTCTTCACCCAGTTCGGCGGGCTGGAGATCACCACGTCCTCCACAGCGTTGCAGGCGCTCACCGATGCCGTGCTCTACCTCGTGAAGTACCCCTTCGAGTGCTCGGAGCAGATCGCCTCGCGCGTGCTCGGCGTGGCGTCGCTGCGCGACGTGCTGACGGCGTTCCAGGCGGAGGGATTGCCCGCGGCGAAGGAGATCGACGCTGCCGTCGAGGGCGATATCAAGCGGCTGCAGGCGATGCAAAACGACGACGGGGGCTTCCCCGTCTGGCGGCGAGGCGACGAGTCGCTGCCATTCTACAGCATTCACGCGGCAAACGCGCTGCAGCGGGCCAAGCAGAAAGGCTACACGGTGCCCGACGAAACACTGGCACAGGCGAAGACCTTCCTGCAGTCCATCGAACAGCACATCCCCTCGTGGTACGGGCAGAGCGCCCGCGATAGCCTGATCGCATACGCCCTCAACGTGCGCAAGCAGATGGGTGACGCCGACACGGCCAGGGCCCGAAGGCTGGTCCAGGAAACCGGGCTAGAGAAGCTCTCGCCTGAGGCGATCGGTTGGCTGCTGGCAGTGCTGACGGATGATCCGAACTCCAAGGAAGAGGTCTCAGCCATCCGCAGGCACCTTCAGAACCGGGTAACCGAGACCGCCGGCACGGCGCACTTCGTGTCCGACTACGGCGACGATGCATACCTGATCCTCTACTCGGATCGCCGCGCGGACGGCGTGCTCCTGGATGCACTCATCCAGGACCAGCCCGAGAGCGACCTGATCACCAAGGTGGTGCGCGGGCTGATGGCCCAGCGGAAGGCAGGCCACTGGGGCAACACGCAAGAGGACGTGTTCATCCTGATGGCGCTCGACCGTTACTTCAACACGTACGAGGCCGAGACGCCCGAGTTCGTGGCGCGGATGTGGCTGGGCGACCAGTATGCAGGTGAGGTGGGGTTCAAGGGCCGGTCGACCGACTACCACGAGGTCCAGGTTCCGATGAGCTACCTCGCCGGCCTGAGTGGATCGCAGAGCCTGATCGTGAGCAAGGAAGGCACGGGCCGTCTCTACTACCGCCTGGGCTTGCGCTACGCCCCGGTGGACCTGAAGCTGCCGCCGGCGGACTACGGCTTCACGGTCGAACGGACCTACGAGGCAGTGGACAACCCCGGCGACGTGCGCCGCGATGCCGACGGGACCTGGCACGTTAAGGCGGGAGCGCGGGTGCGGGTGCGTCTAACCATGGTCGCGCCGGCGAGGCGCTACCACGTGGCCCTCGTCGACCCGCTGCCGGCAGGGCTCGAACCGCTCAACCCGGCCCTGGCCGTCACCGGCACCCTGCCGTGGAATGCAGAGCGCAGGTCATCACCCTACGGCTGGTGGTGGGGCGGCCCATGGTACGAGCACGAAAACCTGCGCGACGAGCGGGTCGAGGCCTTCACCTCCCTGCTCTGGGAGGGCGTCTACACCTATTCCTACATCGCCCGCGCCACGACGCCTGGCCGGTTCGTCGTGCCGCCAGCCAAGGCCGAGGAGATGTATGCCCCGGAAACCTTCGGGCGGAGCGGGGCGGAGATCGTGGTCGTGCAGTAGGGGCTCCAGTAAGGGCGGTTCATGAACCGCCCTTACTGGTCAATCCAGCCCGAGGAGGAGCTGGCCCAGGTCGCGGGCGCCGCGGATGGCCTGACCCTGAAAGTGATTATTGAAATAGACGAGCGTGAGGGGCGTGGCTGCGTCGAGCTCCTTGATCTTGGGAACCCACCCGCGAAGCTCGTCTGTCGAATACGTGTAGTCGTACCGCTGCCAGGCCTCCTGATGGTTGTACCACTTGGCGGCATTGCGCCCATGAAGGCGGACGTAGGCCGGCGCCGCCGTCGCCTCGGCCACCGGCGGCATGAGGCCTGGCAGGCAAGGCTCATCCACGCAGCAGAAGCCGAGCTGCAGAGATCGCAAGAGGTCAAACGTCGCCGGCCGCACCCAGGCCGCATCGCGGAACTCGACGACCACCGGCAGCTCCCCCACGCCGTCGCGCAGTCGCTTGAGGTAGTCACGATTCTCGGGGAAGGGATGGAAGGCATGCGGGAACTGGGCGAGGATGCAGCCTAGCTTTCGGGCCTCGATGAGAGGGTGCAGCTCACCACCCCAAAGGGCACCGCGTTCGTGATCACCACGCTGCCCGCGACGCCGCCACCCGTCAGCCTGTAGTCGATGTAATAGGTGAACTCGGCGCCCGGCTGCACCCCTCCGGGCGAGGAGCTGTGCAGTTGAACCTCCATCCCAGGGGTCGGCGTGCTGGTGGGCGTCATTGTGGGGGTCGCGGTGGCCGTAGCGGTGGCAGTGGCGGTAGCCGTGGACGTCGGCGTGGGGGTCGGCGGCGGGATGGTCTCGCGGATCCAAATGCCGTTATTCGTACCAGCCACAAGCCACCCATTGCCCGCCGCCATAACGGTAGGCGCCACCGCCTGACGTGCCGGTGTACAGGTCCAGGTTAGTGTCGCGTGCCACTGTATATGCCTGGAGTGAAGCGCCAAGCTGGCCCCAAGTGGCCCCGCTGTCGCTGCTGGCCCACACGCCCCGCGGCGTCATGCCGGGATTTGTGGCCGCCCAGACGTACTGGGGAGCGAGGCTATCCACCTCGAAGTCGTAGACGTACTGCCCGGAAAGGCCCGCGCCCGACCACGAAAGCCCGCCATCAATGGACCGGAAGGCCCCGCTCTGGGTGCCGGCATAGAAGCCACCTGCGCCCGTCGCGTTTAGCGCGAGCATCGACCGGTTGCTCAACCCGGAATTCTCTGCGGACCACGAGCTGCCGGCATTGGTTGAGCGATAGATGCCGCTATCGTATGTCCCGGCCAGGAGAACGGCCTGAGCGTCGCACGCCAACGCGGCAACGTATGACTGCCCCAGCCCGCTGTTCGCCGAAACCCACGTGCTCCCGGTGTAGCGATAGACGCCGCTGCCGCCCCACGTCCCCGCGAAGACGGCCCCCGAAGGGCACACCGCCAGTGTCTCGACGGAGAGGTTCGTGAGACCCGTCGTTGGCATCAGTGACCAGGATTGGCCCCCGGATGTGCTCTGGTAGACCCCAACGCCCTCTGCTGCGGCGTAGATCCGGTTCACATCTGCGGGAGAGACAGCGATCCATTTCACCTTTTGTGCGGACAGAGCCACCTGCTGCCAATCGGCAATGGCGGATAGCTCAGCGCCCAGCGGCGCCTCAGCCGGAGAGGTCTCGGAGCGAGGGAGAGGAGGTTCCGTGTCGCCAGTTTGCGCTGCCTGCGCGCGCAGCCCTCCGACCAGAAGGAGGGCGAGCACAACAAGCGCACTCACGAGAACGTGAGGCAGCGCGTCGCCGACATGGGATCTGTACGGGATATCATTCATGGGGTGCCAGACGCTCATTCCTCTTCCCGAAACCCGATCCACCAAAGAGGGCCGACGAACGCATATCGCGCCGTTGGTCTCTCCGAATCGGATCCGCGGCGCAACTGGACCTATCGTACCACGGTTGCGGCGCGCGGTCAAACGATGGGCGCCCTGGCCCTTTGGCCGGCGCGGCCCGCTCTGCTATACTTCCCGCGCTCAATCCACGCAGGGATGGATGCCATGACGCCACGTGAACACATCCTATCACGCTTCGGTCTGACCGGCGCTGAAGCGGGCCGCGGACCTGCGGATACCGGTCCCGTTTTCATGCCCGATCTCTCGCTGTGGCACACGTGGCACCAGCGCCGGGGGACCCTGCCTCCCGAGTGGCAAAACCTGACGCAGGATGAGGTGGCCTCCGCGCTGGGGGCGCCGGCCTGGCGCGCCGTACAACCGTGGCGGGCAAGGCTTACCGGGATCGAGATACTCTCCGAGGAGGGTGAAACAGCGAGGGTCGTGCGTTACGTGACCCGCAGCGGTGTTCTGACCGCCCGCTGGTCCCTGGGGCCCGATGGCGACTGGTGGCAGACGGAGTACCCCGTGAAGGGCGTGCGCGATCTGCCCGCCGCCAAAGAGATCATCGCGGCCCGCAGTTACGAGCCCGAGCCGGCGGAGCTGGCAGCGCTCCGCGCCCAAATGGGCGAACGTGGCGTGGTGGCGATCGAGCTCCCAATGCGGCCTTACTCCGACCTGCTGCATACGATGC
>Ga0315289_10013105_pt1 | contig 11633 bp, 11 predicted proteins | sample YL17G11_40_MG_FD_203452 | JGI IMG/M metagenome (GOLD analysis project Ga0315289, IMG submission 203452) | Sediment microbial communities from Yellowstone Lake, YNP, Wyoming, USA - YL17G11_40 | ecosystem: Environmental > Aquatic > Freshwater > Lake > Sediment | place: USA: Wyoming | collected... | reverse complement strand
CGTAAGAGACCACGGTCGCTAGGCTATCGACCTCGACCATGTCTTCAGCCGAGCAAGGCCCTGACTTGCCTATCATGCTTGCTTCGCTTATAATATGCTAGTACTGCTTAATCCGGAGGTCCCTCTTGCTCGCCAAGGTCAACGGCTCCGCGCTGGTCGGGATGGAGTCTCACACGGTCGGGGTAGAGGTCGACATCACGAAAGGGCTCCCCGCGTTCGAGATCGTCGGCCTTCCAGACGCCGGTGTCAGGGAGTCGCGCATAAGGGTGAAGTCCGCCATAAGGAATTCCGTCTACGAGTTCCCCAACAGGCGCATACACGTGAACCTCGCCCCTGCCGACTTGAAGAAGGAAGGACCATCCTTTGACCTTCCCCTCGCGCTCGCGATACTGGAGGCTACCGAACAGCTGAAACCGGAGAAACCGCCGAAATACTATGCGGTCGGCGAGCTCTCTCTTGATGGGAAGGTAAGGCGGGTGCCCGGCGCGCTGTCCATTGCGATGGGGGCGAAGGAGCATGGGGCTCCCTTCATCCTCGTCCCTGAGGGCAACGCGCGGGAAGCGGCGCTGGTCCCCGGGCTTGAGGTGTACGGTGTCTCAACGCTGCGAGAGGCCATATGCTTTTTAGAGGGCACCACCTCGGTCTCACCGAAGCAGGTGGACGCTGTTGACCTGCTCTGCGAAAACGGCCGTAAGGGTCCATGCCTATCCGAGGTGCACGGCCAGGAGCCGGCGAAACGCGCCCTAGAGATAGCGGCGGCCGGTGGGCATAACATCCTGATGGTCGGGCCTCCCGGTTCCGGCAAGACGATGCTCGCAAGGCGAATGCCGGGCATCCTGCCACCGCTTTCCCTCGAGGAGGCTCTCGAGGTTACGCGCATCGCCAGCATCGCGGGGCTATTGCCTCCCGGAGGGTCGCTTCTCACCGTGCGCCCCTTCCGCTCACCGCACAGTTCAGCTAGTGCCGTGGCACTCGCCGGTGGAGGGTATCCAATTCCAAGGCCGGGTGAGGTATCCCTTGCCCACGGGGGAGTCCTCTATATGGACGAGCTGACTTTATACCCGCGCAATGCGCTCGAGTCGCTGAGGGGCCCGTTGGAGGACCGCCAGATAACGATAATCAGGTCGATGGTTCCCGTTACATACCCGGCGCGGTTCAGCCTCGTCGCGTCCATGAACCCCTGCCCGTGCGGTTACCTGGGAGACCCGGAGCGCGAGTGCCGCTGCTCGATAGGCGACATCCAGCGCTACCGCTCACGTATCTCAGGACCCCTGCTCGACCGCATTGACATGCATGTCGAGGTGCCGCGGCTTACCCGCGTTCAATTGATGACCCGGGAGAGAGGAGAGCCTTCCAGGAGTGTACGCGACCGCGTGATCGATGCTCGCAGGAAGCAGCAGGAGAGGTTTGCCGGTGGCGGTATCTACTGCAACGCCGAGATGTCGCACTCCGAGATAGAGAAACTGTGCGCGCTTTCTCCCGAAGGAGAGGGTTTCCTCGGGCTTGCCGTGGAGCGGCTCGGACTGTCGGCGCGCTCCTATCACCGTGCTCTCAAGCTCGCGCGCACGATCGCCGACCTGGCCGACAGCGGGCGTATCGAGGTCGAACACCTTGCCGAGGCGGTACAGTACCGGTGTCTTGACAGGTCTCCGTTTTCATAGGGGTATGCGGCGTGGGGATCTGCACGGTCGACGAGAAAGCGGAACTGGTAGCCATTTGCTCTCTTCCTGGCATCACCCGTCGGCAGGTGAAAGAACTGCTGACTCTCTTTGGCTCACCGGCAGGCGCCTGGGAGGCGATCAGGGGCGGATACTCAAGGGGCGTCTCGACCGGTGGCAGGTCCATAGATCTACAATCGCCCGCACTTGGTATAGATCCAGGAAAAAACCTCGAGTCTCTGGAAGCGCGCGGGATCCGGACGGTGGTGGTCTGCGAGGGCGGTTACCCCCGCTTGCTCAAGGAGATAAGTGACCCGCCATGGGTGATTTTCTACCGCGGCAGGCTGCCCCCTTTTGAGGCGAAATGCATCGCCGTTGTTGGTTCGCGCAAGGCCACGCCCTATGGCATCGAGGCTGCCGGGTGGATAGCCCGAGGGCTTTCACGGGAGGAATCGTACGTTGTGAGCGGCGCGGCATACGGTATAGACTCCGCGGCCCATCGGGGTGCGCTCGAGGCAGGCGGCACGACTGCCGCGGTCCTCGGTTGCGGCCCGGACGTGGTCTATCCGAGGTCGAGCGGTGGCCTCCTGAACGCTATCGCTGAAAAGGGGTGCGTATTAAGCGAGTATCCCCCGGGAGTGAAACCTCTCAAGCACCACTTCCCTGCACGGAACAGGCTGATCGCCGGTATGTCACTGGGAGTCGTGGTGGTGGAGGCTTCCCGGACCAGCGGTGCGCTTCTCACGGCTGATTTTGCGCTGTCCGAGGGGCGCGAGGTGTTCGCCGTGCCGGGCCAGGTTTTCTCGAACAACAGCAACGGAACGAACGCCCTCATAAAGAACGGAGCCATGCTGGCAGCGTCGGTCGAGGACATCCTAGAGGGGCTGAATCTCGCCGGCGTAGATGCGCCCAAGCTCGAAATAGCGTCGGAACAATTGGAGGCCGGCGAGCGCAAATTCCTGGATGCTCTGGCGGCCGGGCCACATGATGTCGAGGAGCTCGCGGGAAAAGCCGACCTCTCTATGGGGGAGACCCTCTCACGATTATCGCGAATGGAAGTCATGGGTCTGGTCCGCCGCGGGCCCGGCGGCAGATATCACGTGACTTCCAGGTCCACCAGGAAATAGACGAGCTCCTTGCAGAGGTTGACCATGTTCTTGATGGGAACGCACTCATCCGCCTGGTGCGCCCCGACGTGTTCAAGGTCCACAACCCCGGTACCGACGAACTGGTCGGTTTTCAGGATCTCCTTGACAAAGCTCATGTCGGTGGACCCCGTCATTGCCGGGTAGATGAACTCGAGGTCCGCCGGCAGTCCGAGGGCGAGCCGCACCCCCTCGTTCCAGTGCTCGACGTGAGGGGAAGAGGTGTCGATGGAGTGGGGCAGGTAAATGGTCACGAACTCCACCTCTATCCGTTCGGCCTTGCTTTTCGCGCGCGCCTTATCAACCGCCGACTGGATTTCCTCCTCCGCGTCTTCAACCTTTTCCTCGGGGAGAAAGCGCCGGTCGATCTGTAACTCCGCGCGACCGGGGACGATATTGAGTTTTACGCCGGCGGTCATGATGTTCAGGTTGAAAGTGGGGGTAAGCTTCTCTGAAGTGACACCGGGTAGTGGTAATGAGGGGAAACTTGATTCCCTCACCTCGACCCTGCGCTTGAGTTCCATAAGCTCTTGCATCACCGGTATCGCCTCTTCGAGGGCGTTTATGCCGAGAAAGCTGAAGCCGGAGTGGACCTCCCGGCCTATCGTGGTTACGGTTGCCTTAAGGCTGCCCGCGTTGGCGGCGATCATCACGGGCCCCTGGCCCCCGCCCTCCAGGTGGATGATGGGGGGCTTGAAATAGCCGTTCCTCGCCAGGTAGGCGGCGCCGGGGTCTATTCCGATTTCCTCGTCGGTACAAAGCAGGACCCTTACGTCGAAGCGGGGCTCGAGGCCCAGTTCTCCTATGACCTCGAGCGCCACGACCGCGGGTGGTATGGTGCCTTTCATGTCCACCGCCCCCCGCCCGTACACCTCACCGTTTATAACCTTCCCCTCGAACGGTTCGACCGTCCAGCCGACCCCTGCCGGGACGACGTCCATGTGGGCATATATGGAAACCGGGGGCTTGCCGGAATCCATGGCGGCGACCAGGTTCACCCTTTCGCCCTCAAGAGGCAGGGGGATCTTGCGCCACTCCTCCTCCGGTACTACGACCCTCTCGGTGTGCAGGCCCGCCTGCTCGAGCAGCGGTTCGAGGTAGTCGGCCATCTCGGGGTAATTCCTTCCAGGAGGGACAGACGTGTCTATTCTTATGATGTCCGAGAGCATGCCCGCCATCCGGGCGGCCTTTTTTTCGACAGTCTCGAAGACCTTATGAACGTCTATGACTCCTCCCTTGTGCCAGTTAACAGCGGTTAAAAGTATTCACATTAGTTGACAGAATTATAATTTATTATAATATACTATTACTATGCAACAGGAAAGAACGGCTTCTCCAGGGAATTCTTTTTCCCCGTCCCCAACTCACTCGGCTCCGGATCCCACAGGGATACATGAGAAGATAGACGCCTACCTCGCATATTTGAAGAACGTCCGCAATCTCTCTCCGAACACGATGACCTCATACCGGCACGACCTCGAACATTTTGACGAGTTCTTAAAACGCGCCGGGATAAGCGGCCTCTCCGCTGTTGACCACAAGACCCTGAGGAGCTTTCTTGCCAATCAGCGGACCAGGGGCTATTCACGCGCCACCGTCGCCCGGAGGTGTGCCTGCCTTCGATCGTTCTTTCACTTCCTCGTCGAATCGGGGGTTTTGACCAGGGACCCGGCCAGCGTATTAGCTTTCTCTGTGAAGGGCGTAAACCCTCCGCGTTTTCTCACCGAGGCTGAAGCCGAGACCCTGGCTGAGGGTTCTGGTAAAGACACTGATATTAGCTTGCGCGACCGCGCTATAATAGAGGTGCTGTACGCTACCGGGGTCAGGGTCAGCGAGTTGTGCAGCCTGCGCCTGGGTGATGTGGATTTGGCCGCCGGTGTAATGAGAGTGTTGGGCAAAGGCAGAAGGGAAAGGGTGGTACTGGCGGGGAAATACGCCACTGACTCCGTAAGGCGCTACATAGAGGAAACGAGGCCGTCGCTCGTAGAGGCCGGTACGTACAACGGAGATATCGTTTTCCTAGGCAGGAGAGGGTCACCCCTCGATCCCCGCCAGGCGAGGCGTATTGTTGACCGGGAGTTCAAGGCGACTCTCGGAGGAGAAGGGCTAAGCCCCCATGCGCTCAGGCACACGTTTGCGACACACCTTTTATCCCGAGGCGCCGACCTCAGGTCGGTGCAGGAGCTGCTGGGACATAAGAACGTCGCCACAACTCAGGTATACACGCACCTTACCCGGGGCGAGATAAAGAAAGCTTACGACAAGAGTCACCCTAGGGCCTAAGGACACTCAATGAAACGGGCTGGTTCCTCCGAAAAAACGGAGCCGTCGAAGGGTGCGGCCGAAAAGAAGGCCGTTCCCGAGCGAAAGGCCGACACCGAGACTGATGCCCTCTGGAAGGAATACAAGAAGACCCACTCGAACGAGGCACGCGAAAAGCTGATCCTCCACTACGCGCCGCTTGTGAAGTACGTGGCCGGCCGTGTCTATTCAGGGCTGCCTCCCTCGGTTGAGTTCGCGGAGCTCGTGAGTTTCGGCGTGTTCGGGCTGATCGATGCCATCGACAAGTACGACCACAAAAGGGGCATAAAGTTCGAGACTTACGCGATAGCACGTATCAAGGGGGCGATAATAGACGAACTCCGCGCGGACGACTGGGTCCCCCGCTCGATCCGCGCGAAAGCCCGGGAGATAGAGCAGGCGTACCTGGCGCTTGAAAGCAAGATGCTGCGGGTGCCCACGGACGAAGAAGTGGCCGAGAGGATGCAGCTGACGGTCGAGGAGTACGCGAACCTGTTGAGCAAGATGTCCTTTATGTCACTGGTCGCGCTCGATGAGCTCTGGACGGTCAGCGGTGACAGACCGGACAAGATAAGTCTCGCAGACATGGTCGAGGACGTTAAGGTCAAGGACCCGTCGCAGACGTTCGAGCTCGAAGAGATGAAGAACATGATCGCGGACGCTATCAACCGGCTTCCAGAAAGGGAGAAGATTGTCGTCACCCTTTACTACTATGAAGGCCTTACCATGAAGGAAATAGGCGAAGTCCTGAGCGTAACCGAGTCGCGCGTCTGCCAGATGCATACCAAGGCTATCCTGCGCCTCAAGGCCCGCCTGGGAGCCGGTTACGGCCTCGAGTGTCCTTGAATGGGGTCGGGTCTTGCTTTTTGCTTTTCTTCGTGAATGCCGACTTCTGGCTACCAAAAGCAAAAAACAAGACCCGACCCCAAGACTGATTGTTGCGGATTAAAATCCACTATATTACACTTGTGAAAATTTGCTTGCCCTACGGGGCGAAATACGCACCCCGGTAGACTCAACGGCCGGTGCCTTAACGGGTGGCCGCTGGGGTTGAAGCCGGGGGAGGCTAACGAACAGGGAGGTTTTGATGGCGGTAGTCACCATGAAGGAACTCCTGGAGTCGGGAGTTCATTTCGGTCACCAGACCCGCCGGTGGAATCCAAAAATGAAGCCCTACATCTTCACCGAGCGGAATGACATCTACATTATCGACCTGCAGAAAACGCTGGTCATGATCGGCATTGCCTACAACGCGACACGCAACGCCGTTGCCGGGGGCGGTAGCGTCTTGTTCGTGGGCACAAAGAAGCAGGCTCAGGAATCGGTGCACGAGCATGCCGAAAGGTGCGGGATGCCCTATGTCAACCAGAGGTGGCTCGGCGGGACGCTCACCAATTTTGTCACCATCCATAAAAGGGTCATGTATCTTGATGAACTGGAGCGGCGCGAGAGGGAAGGGGAGCTCGACCTGCTCCCCAAGAAAGAAGGGCTGCAGATCAGGCGCCAGATACAGAAACTCGAGCGCAACCTCGAGGGAATCCGGACGCTGCACCGGCTCCCCGACATGGTGTTCGTGATGGATACGCGCAAGGAAAGGATACCCGTGGCGGAAGCGCGCAAGCTCGGCATCCCCATCGTCGGGCTGGTTGACACCAACTGCGACCCGGACGAGGTCGATTACGTAATACCGGGAAACGACGACGCCATACGCGCGGCCGCCCTCATGTGCAGGATAGTGGCGGATGCCGTGATCGATGGGAAAGGGATGATGGAGGCCAGACTCGCCGAGGAGATGGCGATGCAGGCCGAAGCCGCCCAGGAGGAGGCGGAGAAAGCAACGGAAAGGCTTTCTGCTGCTGTTCCGGCGTACAGCGCTTCGCCCGATGACATCGCTTCTCCCGATATCCCGCCTTTCCCCGGTGAGGCTACCGAGCAGGGGGCTGAAGAAGCGGGCGAAGAAGCCAAGGTCGAGCAATCAGGCGCCGAAGACGCGCCTGAAGGAACCTGATAACCTGTTTGAAAACCTGGAGAGAATAGATGTCTGAAAACGAAAGAATAACGGCGAAGCAGGTAAAAGAGCTGAGGGACAAGACCGGCGCTGGCATGATGGACTGCAAGAGCGCGCTCGAGGACGCCGCGGGCGACACCGAAAAGGCCGTACTCCTGCTGAAGGGGAAGGGCCTTGCCAGCGTTAAGCAGCGGAGCGAGAGAACCGCCGAACAAGGCGTGATTGAGTCATATATCCACATCGGCAGGCAGATCGGCGCGCTGGTCGAACTGAACTGCGAGACCGACTTCGTCGCGCGAAACGAGGAGTTCCTGGAGCTCGCACACATGGTCGCCCTTCAGATCGCGGCATGCAACCCCCGTTATCTGGATCGTGATTCAGTGCCAGAGGGCGTTATCGAGTCTGAAAAGGAGAAATACAGGGCGCTCTGCATTGCAGGGGGAAAGCCCGAGAAAGTGCACGGCCGCATCATAGAGGATATGCTCGAGAAGTACTACCAGGAGGTCTGCCTTCTTGAGCAACCGTTCATCAAGGACCCTTCCCAGTCGGTGGGCGGGCTGTTGGCGGAGACGTCGGCACGCGTTGGTGAGAAACTTGCGATACGGAGGTTGAGCCGCTTCCAGGTGGGCGAGGAGTAAGATAATACCGGACAGGCAAGAGAGGCTTTTTCGATGTCTGAGGAAGAGGGCAGTATAAAGGAGTTTCCCGAAAACGCCGCAACACCCGTTTTCAAGCGGGTCCTGGTCAAGCTCTCCGGTGAGGCGTTCATGAACGCCTCGGTTGGATACGGCATCGATACCGATGTCGTTTCTTCTATCGCCGAGCAGCTTTCCGAGGTGCACGGGATGGGCGTGCAGCTTGCGTCCGTGGTTGGTGGAGGGAACATCTGGCGTGGCGATGTGGCCAGTTCAAGAGGGATGGATCGGGCCACCGCCGATTATATGGGCATGATGGCCACGGTGATGAACGCGCTGGCGCTGCAGGACGCCCTCGAGGCGAAGGGAGTCCACACCCGCGTACAGACGGCGGTCGCGATGCGCGAGATCGCGGAGCCGCATATAAGGCGCAGGGCGCTCCGGCATCTCGAGAAGGGGAGGGTAGTCCTGTTCGCGGCCGGGACCGGGAACCCGTACTTCACCACAGACACGGCGGCAGCGCTGAGGGCCCTGGAGATTGGCGCCGACGCGATACTGAAAGCCACAAAAGTCGACGGGGTATACGATCGCGACCCCATCAAGGACCCAAACGCCACCATGTTCCGCACGCTCACATACCTCGATGTCCTGAACATGGAACTCGAGGTCATGGATGCCACCGCGGTCAGCCTTTGCATGGACAACGGTCTGCCGATCATCGTGTTCAATATCTTCGAGAACGGCAACCTCAGGCGGTTGTGCTGTGGCAGTGAAGTCGGAACCGTTGTAAAGAGCGACAGGTGAAAGGTCACGGGGCCACACCAGGCGGCAGGTAAGCGCTACGAATGAGGGGTTGGACATGGACGAGATCATGGATGAGGCCGAGCGCAAGATAAAGAAAGCGCTCGAGATCACAGCGCAGGAGTTTGGCTCGGTCCGTACGGGCCGCGCATCCCCGGCACTGGTTGAAAGGCTGCAGGTCGATTACTACGGTACCATGACCCCGCTTTACCAGATCGCCACGATCACCGCGCCGGAGGGCCGGCTTCTCGTGATCCAGCCGTACGATCGAAACAGCATTCCGGAGATCAACAAGGCTATCACCCAGTCTGACCTCGGGCTCGTTCCCGCGGACGACGGGGAGGTGATCCGACTGCCGGTCCCGCAGCTTACCGAGGAGCGCCGTCACGAGCTCACGAAGCTGGTCAAGGCGCGCGCGGAGGAGGGAAGGGTCGCCGTCAGGAACGTGAGGCGGGATGCCGTCGAGGCCCTGCGGCACGAGGAGAAACAGGGAGAGAGGACCAAGGACGACCTCCACAGGGGCATGGAGGAGATTCAGAAAATCACGGACAAGTATATAAAAGAAATCGACGAGTTGATGGAGAAGAAGATAAAGGAATTGATGGAGATATAGGGGGCCCTTTTGGCGGAGCGGCGGGCCAGGCGAGGGTCCGGGGAGGATTCCTCCATCGCAGAACGGGTAATAGGCGCGGTTCTTTTCGCGGTAGTATTTCTCGGTACTCTCGTCTGGGGCAAGCTTCCGTTCACTTTGGCGATGGCGATCGCAGCCGCCCTCGGGTCTATCGAGCTATTCAGTCTGTTCGAGACGAAGGGGGAGGCCGTCCCGACCGCGGCGGTTCTGGGGATACTGGGGTCGGTCGCCTACGTGCTCATGGCCCACTTCAAGGGCATAGCGAGCTTTGGTTGCGTGACCATCGCTATAGTCTTCTTCTCCTTCATCTGGTACATGGTGGTCTTGAGACACGTCCCGCCGACGAAAGCGGCGGCGCTGACGGTCCTGGCACCGATTCTCGCCGGACTCTGCCTGAGCCACCTGGTGCTTCTTAGGGAATTGCCCATCAGGAAAAGCTGGCTCATAGTCATCTTTCTGATGGTCCTTATATGGGTTTACGACATACTTGCCTGGGCGGTAGGCAGAAAGATCGGAAAGCGCAAGTTGGCTCCCGGTATAAGTCCGAATAAAAGCCTGGAGGGGGCGATCGCGGGAACAGTTGGCGTCATCGGCGCCTCGGTTCTCTTCCGCCTCATAGTGGTAAGCATCGAGGACTATAAATGGTTCTCAATCGGCGTCGCGCTGGTAATCGGCGTGATAGTCGTCATACTCGGTCCCCTGGGGGACCTTTCGGAGTCGCTGATAAAGAGGGACTACGGGGTCAAGGACATGGGGAGCCTGATACCTGGGCACGGTGGCATAATGGACAGGTTCGATTCCACCCTGTTCACCGCCCCCGCGGTCTTTTATTACCTTTTTTATTTCGTCTTGAAGTTCAAGTAAGGTCTGATGGCCTTTCGGTATCCTTTGGATGTAGGAGAAACCTTGAAAAGCGTTGCCATATTGGGTTCGACGGGCTCCATCGGTTCGCAGGCTGTTGAGGTAGCCGGACTCTTGTCTGATTCCATTACCGTTGAAGCTCTTACGGCAAATAGCAACGGGCGCCTGCTCGGGGAACAGGCCGAGCGCCTCAAGCCCGGGCGCGTGGCCTTGAGCGATCCGGCCGCGGCAAAGGAGTTCGAAGGAGCCTTCAAGGCGATGGGGATTGATTTCTACGGCGGCCCGGGAGCTCTTGGGGCGCTCTTACAGGAGGGCACCTACGACCTTGTGCTCAATTCGATAGTAGGTTTCGCGGGACTTGCCCCGACCCTGAAGGTACTGGAACTGGGAATACCGCTGGCCTTGGCCAACAAGGAGAGTCTGGTCGCGGGCGGCCGGCTCGTGATGGAAGCTTCGCGGAAGAACAAGGCGCCGGTTATCCCCGTCGACAGCGAACACTCGGCCATATTCCAGTGTCTGAGGGGGGAGGATCTTTCGAAGCTGCGGCGGGTGATACTCACCGCGTCCGGGGGTCCTTTCAGGGATAGCCCCTACGATGAGCTGGCAAAGGTGACGGTGAAGGAAACACTGGCCCACCCTACCTGGTCGATGGGGCCGAAGGTCACGGTCGATTCCGCGACGCTGATGAACAAGGGGTTCGAGGTGCTTGAGGCTCATCACCTTTTTGGAGTCGGGCTCGAGAACGTGGAGGTCGTAATACACCCTCAAAGCGTTATCCATTCCATGGTAGAGATGGTCGACGGGTCCGTGCTCGCCCACCTTGGAGTACCGGACATGCGGATACCCATACAGTACGCCCTCACGCATCCTGACAGGGCCCCCAGCCCCGCGCGCTTCCTTTCACTTACCGAGTATGGGAACCTGTCTTTCGAGGAGGTCGATGAAACGCAATACCCGTGCCTGGCACTGGCTTTGCATGCGGGGCGGCTGGGTGGGACGTATACGGCTGCGCTCAACGCCGCAAACGAGGAGGCCGTTCGGGCTTTCTTGACGGAGCGGATCGGCTTTACCGACATCGCGGTGGTGGTGGAGAGGGTGATCGAGGAGCACAATTCACTGGATGGAGATACTTTGGACGAGGTAGTGGAAGCTGACAGAGAGGCGCGCGTCCTGGCGCTGAAAGCCATATCTGATATCGAGGGTCGCCGGTGAACTGGTTGCCCTGGATACCCGTCTTCATACTGGGGATCATCTTCATGATAATCACCCACGAGCTGGGCCACTTCTTTGCCGCCAAGGCCGTCGGCATCAAGGTAGAGCAGTTCTCGCTGGGGTTCGGCCCGGAGATCGTCGGGTGGGACCGGGGAGAGACCCGCTACTCCATTAAGTGGATTCTGGCCGGCGGCTCGGTGAAGATCCTCGGCATGAACCCCGAGGACGAGATAAAAGAGGAGGACAGGGGCCGCAGTTATTACGATGTGGCGTACTGGAGGCGCGCAGTCGTGGTCCTTGCCGGCTCTTTCGTCCACTTCCTTATCGCCCTCATGCTCTTCTATCTGTTTTTCTGGCCGCTGGGTTACCGGGTTCCAACCG
>Ga0315289_10013103_pt1 | contig 11634 bp, 8 predicted proteins | sample YL17G11_40_MG_FD_203452 | JGI IMG/M metagenome (GOLD analysis project Ga0315289, IMG submission 203452) | Sediment microbial communities from Yellowstone Lake, YNP, Wyoming, USA - YL17G11_40 | ecosystem: Environmental > Aquatic > Freshwater > Lake > Sediment | place: USA: Wyoming | collected... | reverse complement strand
TCCTGCAGCACAGTACCGGTATCGACCGGTAGATAGTGAATCTGGGAGGCATGGGTATTGAGGAAATCGCGCAGCGTGGAGGGTGGCTGCATGTCGAAAATGGCTTGCCAGAGGGAGCGCGCCAATAACCAGGGATGCCCGCGCCGCATTCGGTAAGAAGGCACGACCAGAGGAGCGTGGGTCATCTGGTAAGTAGTGAGTATATCCTGCACGACCTGGGACTCTACCTGAGGTTGATCTCCCAATGCTAATAATGCTGCCTCAAATTGCTCCTCCAGAGCTGAAAGGCCTATCTGAAAGGAGAGCAACATATCTCCTTCTACGTAGCGCGGGTTGTATACCAGTTTCACCGGCAGCCCCTGCAGTGCTGTCTCCACTTTATCGTGTACCCCACCGACAACAGCCACGATATGACCCACCCCCGCTGTAGCAAGAGTGTTGACTACCTGTCCGATAACTGTAGTCTGGCCCCAGGGTAAAATCATTTTTGGGCATCCCATTCGAGTGGATTGGCCAGCAGCCAGGATAATCGCAGCGATCATTCCGTCTCCATCGATAACAGTTTTTGATAATCCTCGGGTGTATCCACATCCAATAAAAGGCTCGGATCATGCCACGGTAGCCACATCACAGGATAACGGGAAAATAATGTTCGACCACCGGTGTCACCGGTGAGGGAGAGGAGATCGTCAAAGGTTACCCTATCGAACATAACTGGATTACCCCGTTGCCCATCTATTAGAGGCGCTAGGATTGGTGATAATGTCTGGGAGTGCAACTCGACCAGGGCGCGCACCAATGTAGTCGGGATTTGGGGTTGATCGACCAGGAAAAAGACGGCCGCGCCAGTTTGCGCTGGGAGAGCCTGCAAACCCTTTTGCACTGAAGTGCTTTGACCATATTGCCAATCCGGATTATCCACCAAACTCAGCCTGGTATCAACCGGATATTCCACCTGAATAGCAGCTCTGACTTCCTCAGCATGCGCACCGATGACAACGACCACTGCGCTGAGACCGGTCTGTAAGGCAGTCCTCACAATATGACGGATAAATGTCTCCCCTTTCCATGTGAGAAGCTGCTTGGGTCGTCCAAAACGATGCGATTCCCCAGCTGCCAGGACGATGCCGGCTACAGGTTCGTATACGGCAAAGACTTGAGGGAGTCCTCCATTTCTCCTGACGACCCCGGCTAAACCAGGGACGCTGGATTCTCCTTGCACTCCAGATGATGCCAGGCTGGTGATGACAACTGACGCATAATCAGGAAGGAGCATCGCAGCCAGCGACTGCCCCTGCGCCTGGAGTTCAGGTGTATCAGCCTGGTTAAGAAGGGCAATACGCTTAGCACCTGGTGGTATATTCTTTAACCCTCCGGAAGTGTGGGTTAAAACATTAGCCAGTGCTTCTGGGATGATTATCTCGCCAGGCGATAGTCCCGAGAGATCCGCAAATTGGTCAGGACGGTGCACCCACTCCGAAGAGAGCGGTTTCCCCAGGGCTGATAACCCTGCCACGACAAGTACTGTATCAACGAAAAGGGGGATGGGCGGCTCATGCTCGGCAGGTGCTTTGACCGGTCGCTGACGCGAGCCATCCGCTTCGATGAGCAGAGGAATATGATAAGCATCTGCCAGCCCCTTGATGCGTTCTAATGTCAGGGTATCCAACCCTGCTACTCGATCCGCCTCACTCTCAGGACCGGTTAACAGGATCACACCACCCGGCAGGTTCGCCTCTAATAGGGACAAATCTTCAGGTTTCAACAGAATAAAATGGTGGTCAGCCAGTGTGAGCTGGTGTTGGGCCAAATGGGTAGTGGCAGTGACCAGTACAGGGGATGGTAATCGATGGGCTATCTCGAAGAGAGCAGTGGTTTTACCTCCTGCACCGACGAGTGCCAGACGAGGCTCAGGATTTAGACGTAAGGCCTGGACTAAGTCCATAACAACGGGCGCAGGTTGGGACGGGAAAGGATAGCTTCGAGCACCCCACCGCCGACCGCCAGCGATTTATCGGAGATCAACGAACACAGGCGCGGATCGGCTCGCGGATCGAGATCACCGATCTTCATGCCGACTGTGACCGCCATCTCTTGACGTAGAAGACCCCGCACAACGCAGCGAAATCCAGCGGTTACAGGCTGCCCGGCCACCTCGGCAATGAGGTCACCTGGGTTCAAAACAGCTCCGATTTCTACGTGGGTCTGGAGGATGCCGTCAGCAGGCGCTCGTAAGACGCGCTCGATCTGAAATTTCCCAATAGCCTCGGGGACGCCAGTATCGTCTTCAGGTGCCCCCTGCCAGATCACACGCCCCATATAAAAGCCGCGGTTCGTCTCCACCACGGCGTGGCAGTTCTCCCCGGCCATAAAACCCGGACCCAGCCCAATCAAAAGAATGACGGGCTCGCGGTTTAACTCAACATGCTGCTTGATCATCCGCGCATCGACAACAACCGTTGGATGAAGCGCTCGGATCGACTCGGCCTGGGGATCGATCAAAACCGGGATCTGCTGCTTGGAGAGCACGTTCAGGACGCGCAATGTATCGAGAGGATCTTTGACTCTGTGGGCGATAACCCCCTCTACAGTGGTTTCACCCATATAAACAGCCTCGGAAAAGCAAACGAGACGGCGGACTGCCAGGGGTTGAGGCAGCTCCGCGATCACTACACGCAATCCGGCACGATACAGGCGTAAAGCCACCCCGCTGCCAATATCCCCGCCACCGCGCACGAGTACCAGCATATTACACTCTGTCTCCAAAATCCCGACACATTGACCCCGGGATCATATTTTCCCCAACCCTCTTAATACCCGTTCAGGCGTAAGCGGGAATTCATGGAACCAAACCCCGATAGCATCATGCACCGCGGCGATGATTCCCGGCGCCAGCGGTAATAACGGCATCTCAGCCATACCGCGTGCCCCCCACGGACCGATGGGATCCGGGTATTCCAGGACAATAGATTGAATGCGTTCAGGTACATCCAGCACTGTCGGGATCAGGTAGGTGGACAGGTGCTGGGTCTGCACATAACCATCTTTCTGGACGAAATTCTCCAGAATCGTATAACCGGCACCCTGAACGACGCCCCCCTCAATCTGACCTTGCACCTGCTGAGGGTTTACCGCGCGACCTACATCATTAGTCGAGATGACATCCAGGATGCGTACATGGCCTGTTTCTGTATCCACCTCCACGGTCACAGCCTGGGCTACGTAGCCATACGCAAAATTTGGCTCTGATTTTCCAGTCTGTGGATCATAGGGCGTCGTGCGCGGTGGACGGTACTGGTATTTAGCAATTGCGGGTCGCTCTTCAGCGTGCCATTTCTCTAATGCCAATTCACATGCACCTTTGATAGAATTGCCAGACATAAAGGTCATGCGCGAGGCCGAAGCGCTGCCAGCATCGTCTGTAAAAGCTGTATCCGAGACGACCATCTGTACCTTCTCGATTGGCACACCGAGGGCTTCGGCAGCCATCTGCGCCATGACGGTATGTGCGCCTTGTCCCACATCCGCCCCAGCGTGATGGACGACAGCGCGCTCGATATCAGATCCTCCATAGAGCTCAACCATGGCTATGCTTTGCTCAGGAGCGCCGAACGAAAACCCGACATTTTTGAATGCACAGGCAAAACCTACCCCGCGCTTCAAATGCGGTGCCTTGGGGATCAGGGAGATCGGATAGGGAGCCTCTTCAGCAGAAGGTCGCTGCCAACCTTTGGGGGTTTCATGCCAATGTGCTGCGCGGGCACACTGTTCGACAACCTGGGAGATGCTGACCCCCTTTGGGAGCGGTGTGCCGACCGAGAGCAGTGAGCCTTCATGCATTACGTTGCGCATGCGGATTTCAACCGGGTCCATGCCGAGTTTCTCGGCCAGGTGGTTCATCTGCATCTCCGCCTCGAATGCCCCCTGAGGTCCTCCAAAACCACGGAAGGCGCCCGCGGGGAGATTATTCGTGTAAACTGCATAGGAATCCACCCTCACATTCGGGATCTCATAGGGCCCTGTGCACATTAAGGTGGCATTGCCGAGCACCTTGGTCGAGGTGTAGGCATAAGCTCCGCCATCGGCGATAAGCTCAAGGTCAGCAGCGATGACCTTGCCTTCACGGGTGGCGCCCCACTTCGCCCTTAGGATATAAGGGTGGCGCTTGTGATGGCCGATAATGGACTCCTCACGGCTCCATATGATTTTCACCGGACGCTGGATGCCCCGCTGCTGTAGACGCCAGGCTGCCAATGCCAGCACAATCTGGACGGACATATCCTCCCGCCCACCAAACGCTCCGCCAATGGCAGGATAAATCACCCGCACCTGTTCCAACGGTAATGCCAGGGCATGAGCGATCTGCTGCTGGTCTTCATGCGTCCACTGCCCAGCGACTTGTACCGTCACCCGACCTTCTTCGTCGATATATGCGAGACCGGCTTCAGGCTGCAGATAAGCATGTTCTTGCCACGGGGTGCGGTATTCCCCCTCCACGATCACATCCGCCTGTTGAAAGGCAGTCTGCACATCCCCTTTGCGGATGCGGTAATGACAAAAAACATTCGAGCTACGGTCTAGGTGCAGTAGCGTTGCATCAGGCTGCATCGCCTGCAGCATGTCCGTCACCAGTGGTAAATCTTCATAATCGACGACGATCAGATCGCGCGCCTGGGCTGCGATCTCCTCCGTCTCGGCGACTACGAGGGCAACCTGGTCGCCGACAAAACGCACCCGGTCGGTATAAGGTTTACTGGAACCCGGACCACACAAAACTGGCTGGTCGGGCATGATCAGGCCGTACTCATTCACCGGTACGTCCCTTGCGGTAAAAATTGCTATAACTCCATCTATGGCTTCGGCCTGGCGGGTATCGATTCGGTTGATGATAGCATGTGGTCGGTTGGCGAAGAGGATCTTCATATACGCCTGGCCCCGCAAATTGATATCCCCCGGATAAAGGGTCTGACCGGTCACTTTGCCGAAGGCATCTATGCGTGGGACCGATTTTCCGATGATGGGCATGGGTTCTCCGAGAGTAGTGAATCGTGATCTGTGTCACCAGGCACGTAATACATAGTATATGACACCTTATTAATAATTATACCCCGCTCCGAGAATCACTTGGCTGAGCGGTTGACCAGCCACACCCCGAACAAAATGATTGCGCCCCCGAGCAAAGAGGCCAGGAGTAGCGGCTCTCCTAACACAGCGGCAGCCACCATCACTGTAACTAACGGCTCAATATACAAGAACACCCCCACCTGAGAGGCGGGCAGGGCTTGGAGAGCATCGTACCAGAATATGTATGCCAGCCCCGAGCAGAAAACACCCAAAAAAACCACCCCCAGCCAGCCCTTAAGTGTTAGCTGGCTGACTTGGGCAACTCCCGGGCCGCTGAAGAATAGGATAGATGTGAAAACCCATCCTAACCCCATCACATATAACATCATGAGGGCAGCCGGATGCCGCCGTAAACCGTAGCGTGATAAGATCGAAAAGATCGCCCAATTGGGAGCACTGATCATAATGAGCAGATCGCCTGGCTCCCCAAAATGACCGGTTACCAGGGAGGCCAGATTCCCTTTTGTCACCACCAGCAGCACCCCCACAAACGCCAACACTATCCCCAAGGCTTGTAGCCAGCGTAGTTTCTCTTTCAGGATTAACCAGCCCAGAATAGCAATGAATATCGGTGTAGTTGCCACGATCCAGGCGGTGGAGGTCGCCTGAGCGGTGACAAGGCCATTGGATTGCAGCCACTGGTGGAAGGTAATGCCGAGAAAGCCTAACAGGGCAAAGTAAGCCAGGTCTTTTCCACCAGGAAGGGCGAACTGTTTACGTGAGGCTACAGCGATGCCAAGGATGACCACCCCCAGAGTAAAACGAAGCCAAACCACGGTGACCGGAGACACATCCCGCAAGGCTACTTTGGTTGCGATAAACGATGCTCCCCAGACCACCACGGCAAAAGCGGCTTTAAAAAAGGCTTGAATGTTTTTACGATCCATAATTTTATAAAACACAAGAAGCCGTCGCAATGACGGCTTCTTGCTGCGCTGCGGCACCCTTATCGGATAACGAGGAGGGATGCCGCAGCGCTAAGTTTGGTACTATCGTTCATTTTGGCATCACCTCCTCTTCGGTGGGGTAGCAAGAGGAGCAGGCGGACTTGCCGCCTGGTTGAGAATAGTATACACCCATTTTGTAAGTCGTCAATGGCCTTCACCGTATATTAATAACCATTTAGAAAGCCTATTTAATACCTGCGACCACCTCGACTCCGTTGAGGGCCATGTGATAAAGAAATATGGCGTGAAGCAGGTCACCGTCGTGAGGCATGGCACCAATGGATTTGGCGATATCAACGGTCATATCGTAGGTGTCCACACAGTCTGCCGGTAGGATGACCCGTCTCTTGAGCTGGCGGGCGTTGGCATCCAGGCGCAGGTGCATGGCTAGCTGGTAGGTGCACAGGTCGGTGCAGTCGCCGACCACCAGATAAGTATCCACCTCAGGATGAGCCTCGATCCACTGGCTTAACCCGGTATTCAGAGCGGAATGGATCGAATTCTTCTCGAGAACGGTCATCTGGTTGAAAAAGGACAGAGCCTTGAACTCAGGTACAGCCTCGGATTCAGGGGTACCCCGCACGCAGTGGGGTGGGTATTGTCCGAACTCGACCGCTTCCGGCTCGTGGGTATCCTGGGTGAGCACGATGTGGCGCACCCCGTGCGCCCAGGCAGCCTTGAAAAGCTTCACAATAGGCCCGATGATAGCCTTGACGCGCGGGCTGGCAAGCGGTCCCTCGTAGCAGAACCCGTTGATCACGTCCACCGATAAAATGGCGGTGCTTTCAGGATACAGGATGGCTTCTGATAGGGATATCACTGGCAATTCAGCCTGCCAGGAGCTAAGGTATTCCAGGAAAGGCTTCGACCGATGGTACAGATCAGATACTTGCATAGAATTCCTCCTATGGTCTGACAGAACTACTACCTATTTGGATTAGGACAACACCATTTTAGTATCGGGTAGGAGATTGTCAAGTAGCTTTATTATAAAAACAATCAACCGAAATATTACTTGCAACTGATTACAGGGATTATTTATTATTCGCTACCTAAATTGCCTGTCACCTCGCCTCCACCAGCACCTCGACCCGCTCAATCCCCGGACCCAGGCTAAAAACGGTGACCTCAAATGGGACCGCGCCACATCCTCCTGTTGGGCCTGGCGTTGTTACGCCCGGTGTCTGCATGGGCGTCCCCGGAGGCTGTAAGCCCCCGCAGGGGTTATCAGCCTCCCACTTGCGTACCCCGACCGCATTGCCGTCCTTGTCATAAGCAACCACCACCAACCAGAGGATCTTCGCCTTTGGGCTGTCCTTCGGCAAGACTACTTGCCCTTTGACAGTGGCCTGCAGGCCACTGGAGTCTAAGTTAGTATTCTGGAGCTGTACGGTCGCTGTGATGTAGCGTGTGTCATCCGGAGGAACGGCTATAGCCGTGAGCAGCTCTACGCGCGGGATGGCCTGGGCTGGAATCATGGGTTGAAAATAAATCATGAGCGGGATGGCACCTCCGGACGGGAGGATATTCAGAGGCGGCATAGCAGTCTGGCTGGTGAGTAATTTCCCCTCCGGCGAGTATAAACCAATCCACGCCGATAAGTCCTCCACCGCATCGGCTTGCTCATTCCTCACCAGCAACATGCACCAGGCACCGCCTTCACCGGTTGGGTAGCAGCGCGGTTCACCAAGAATCAATGGTATAGGTGTGGGAGTGGGCACGACTGTGGCAGTAGCCCCTTTGATGGGTATGACCAGGAATTTACCGACCGTCAGATAGTGCGGGTCCACACCCGGGTTTGCAGCCATCAGCTCGTCCAGAGTAATGCCGTAGCGTATGGCAAGCCCCAGCATGGTATCTGAATCGGTCAGTTTGTGGAGGAATGGTGTCGCAGTGGGAGCAGGAGTGGTTGGGATTGACACGAGGAGAGTGGGCGGGCGAGGGGTGCGGCTGGGGGTCGCAGTCCAATAGGGGGTCAGGTAACCTGGTATCGTCGCAGCAATCGTGGGCGGAGCTGTTGATGTGCCTCGAGTACAACTGCTGACAACCAGAACAAGGGCTATAAAAATGACCAGAAATCCTTCTTGAAAATTCGGTTTAATGAAGGTCATAGCGACGATTATACACAATTGTGAGGTCAGCAGAACGACGTATCTCGACACACTTTGTTTTTTATGGCAAAACGCAATGGGTCTCGATATGAACAATGGTGACAAAGAACGTCTCTAAACAGATTTTTAATCGTAGGACTTACGCAGTTCGCAAAGGAACCACCTAACAACCCTGGCAGATGAATATGACTTTATACCACTTGCCCGTAAAGCCAGCCTATGCTAGACTTTTAGTATGCCGAATGAAGCGATGTTCCAGGAAGCTATGAACGCCATTGCTCAGGGGCAGCGCGGCCGCGCTCGGGACCTGCTGACCCGCCTGCTGCGAGAGAACCAGTCCGACGCCCAGGGATGGCTGTGGATGAGCTCAGTCGTTGAATCGCTCAGTGAGCGTATCTTCTGCCTGGAGAAAGTGCTCAAACTGGAACCTAAAAACAACACCGCCAAACGCGGGTTGGTGTTGTTAGGAGCACGCTCCCCGGATGAGGATCTAATACCCATGCCGCCCATCCGGCGTAAATGGGGGGCGGAGATTCAACCTGAGCTGAAACCCACCTCGGAGGAGAGCAAGCTGAAAAAGCTGTGGGGGAATTCTCTTTATCGCTCCATTATCCTGGTCGTCGCAGCGGTCGCGCTCATCAGCGTGGTTGTTGGGAGTATCATCGGTGGCATCAACAGCCGTAAGAAAACAACCCCCTACGGCTACCTATCCACCCAGTTCTCTTTGTTGCCATCTGATACACCAACGATCAAAACAACACCATCATCGACTGCCCGCATCTCTACCCCAGCTTATATCGGTCCGACACCATTGTGGATGTTCATGCAAGCCACTTATACACCCACGCCTCGCTACGTGGACACCCCTCATCCAATCATCGAGTCTTACCGGGCAGGGCTGAGAGCTTATGATCGCGGCGACATCGGTGCCATGTTGATCCACATGAAGCAAGCCAGCCAGTATGATCCGGGGGCAGCTGATATTTTATATTATGTCGGAGAAGCCAACCGCCTGCTTGGCAATAGTAATGAAGCCCTGGATGCCTACAATCAATCTATTACAACCAACCCTGGATTTGCTCCAGCCTACCTGGGGCGCGCCCGGGCATACCTGGCTCTGAACCCTGAAGCGGATGTCTCAAAAGACTTGGAGCAAGCGACCGAAATGGACCCTGTCTTTTCCGATGCCTATCTGGAACGCGCTGCTTATAATCTTAGACAGGGCGACCTGCCAGCCGCCAAGAAAGACCTGAAGGAGGCGGAGAAGATCAGACCTGATTCTCCGATGCTATATGTTATCCGTTCCCAGGTTGATTTAGCCTCAGGGGATAATGCTTCAGCTTTACAGGATGCCCAATTAGCCCACGAGCTGGATTTCACCTTACTTGCGGCTTATCGTCAACTCGGTCAGGCTTACCTGGCCGTCCAAGACAACAAGCAGGCGCTTGAAAATTTACAAATCTATCTCCGCTATGAAAAGAAGGACGGCCTGGCCTGGGCGTTGGTGGGCCAGGCCTATTACCAGGAGGGCAAGGATTATCAAGCTGCTCTCGATGCTTTTGACCAGGCGCTTGACCTGGATAAAAAGCAGATCGAGGCTTATGAGTACCGCGGCCTGACCTACCTAGCCCTGAATGAGCCTCAAAAGGCGGTCAACGATCTGGTGGCTGCCCAACGCCAGAATACACAGTCATTTGAGCTCAACCTGGATCTAGGTCGTGCTTTTCTAGCGGCCAAGCGCTTCAACGACGCCTACCGCCAGCTCACCTATGCTGAAGGCCTGGCGGATACAGACAGCCAGGAGGCGGCGATCTATTATTACCGCGCCCAGGCTCTTGAGCAAGCGGGTAACATCCTGGTTGCCAAAACCGACTGGCAAGCGCTCCTAAACTTACCTCTAAATGATATTCCTTCTGATTGGATCGCAATAGCCAAAGATCGCTTGAAAGCGTTAGCTTCTTCTACTTCCACAGCTACAGGCACCAGGACACCCTCACCTTCTGCCACACCCTCGCCTACAATCACCAGGACACCCTCACCTTCAGCCACACCCTTGCCTACAACCACCGGGATACCCTCACCAACCGCCACATTGACACTCATACCCAGACCTCTTTCCCCACTTGTAACACCCTCCCCAGTCTGGGAAGATCACTAATTCAACCCGTCTCCACTCCAAATTGGTAACATTTCATAAATGAACGAAGAAAGAAGAAAAGGGGTGTGCATGGGTGCATACGCACCGATACACACCCATTTTTAGGCAATTTCCACTGCGAAAGTTTTTACCTGAGCAGCTACCGGGGTAAAATATAAGAGATAAGTAAGAACAGAGCTCCAACCTCTTGCCAACCTATCTCGGGCGCGCTATAATCCAACATCGTTAATGAGAACGTTTGTGCAAGGATGAGGTGAGAGATGCCAGTTTATACCTACCGATGCGAAAGCTGCGGCGTCCAGTTTGACCGTCAACAGAAATTCAGCGATCAACCTCTCACACGCTGCCCGGAGTGCAATAAAAAGACACTTCGTAAAGTCTATACTCCGGTCGGTATTGTATTTAAAGGCTCTGGCTTTTACGCTACAGATCATCGTTCACCCTCCGGAGCTTCCCGATCTACCAGCGATACAAAATCGGAAAACACCGAGAAGAAATCCGATTCGGACAGCAGCAGTGAAAAACCAAAAACCAGCCCCGCTAAGGAAGAATAAACTCTTCACTGGGTTTTATAATCCCAAATGGTTTTAATGACAATAAAAAGGACGCTTCGTAACGAGGTGTCCTTTTTTATCCTGGCTCCTCGGCCAGGACTCGAACCTGGAACCTAGCGGTTAACAGCCGCCCGCTCTGCCGGATTGAGCTACCGAGGAAGGCGCGCAGATTATAAGCTTTCACCAGGACAGTGTCAAGGAGTGGAATTGTCTGATTAACGCACGCGGCGCTTCCACTCCTCCTTGAGCTGTAACTGCCGGGGGCTCTCTCCCGAGCTTAAGGTGAGGAAATCGTTCAGCAGCCGGTTATATTTACTGGGTTCATCCAGCATTGGAAAGTGTCCGGATTGTTCAAAAGCGATGTAATGCGATAACTCAGGCAGCGATGGAGGACTATCGAGTGGGGGTGGTTCCACCACTGGATCGTTCTGCCCGTGAACCAATAGGCAGGGTATCGGTAGATCCTGGGATAGCCTGCTTAAATCTATATTTTGTATATCATCCAGCGAAGCAGCGATAGCTTTCGGGTCGGCCTTGGGAGCCTCGGCGCGTGCCGCCTCCGTAACAGGAGATCGCCCTAGTAGCCAGTCGGCCAGCTCAGAAAGTGACGAGTTACGCAAACGAGGGCTGATGGCGTCATACCCAAGTGGGAAACCAATTGCCATCACTCGGTCAACCGCATCGCGATGGCGGGTTGCATAGGACGCAGCGATGACCGCACCCAGCCCATGACCGACGAT
>Ga0315289_10013101_pt1 | contig 11635 bp, 9 predicted proteins | sample YL17G11_40_MG_FD_203452 | JGI IMG/M metagenome (GOLD analysis project Ga0315289, IMG submission 203452) | Sediment microbial communities from Yellowstone Lake, YNP, Wyoming, USA - YL17G11_40 | ecosystem: Environmental > Aquatic > Freshwater > Lake > Sediment | place: USA: Wyoming | collected... | reverse complement strand
GAATTACTTTTGGTATATAAACACACTCATGATGGAGGATTTTAAGTGAGCATTAAAGCATCGACAAGACAGGGTAGGAACGTGTTAGAATATCAACCAGAGATGTTAGTCAGCCAAAAAAATTTAGATTTCCCAAAATGCACCGATCCGAACAAAATTCATGTAGAATTGTATTTACAGGCAAAAGGTGTCAAGATATGGGAAAGAGGTGGTAAAATTGCTTTTGCAGAACAAAAAGGTTTTATCTTTGGCACCGAAGAAGAATTTGAAGACCTTCTCAAAGCCTACTAAGGGAGAAACACATGCCTAGATCAGTTATTTTTCAGGGCGTAGAACTAACATGGCCTGATGCCTATTCTGCGCTGGACCTTTCAAGACTGTTGACACCATCTTCCGGTGGAGTTGGCATTGTTGCATTGGTTGGTGAGGCCGACGGTGGCAAGCCAGGGATGAATCTTATTCCAGGTGGCGCATCATCTACGGTTATCAGTGAAATGTTTAAATCAGGTCCGCTTGCGGATATGGCGAGAATGGCACTTCGTTCTGGAACTGATCCTGATGTTCCAAGTGGCGCGTCTGCACTTCTTTGCTTTAAGACAAACAATTCCACACAGTCTACTCTTGCAGTAAGTGGCGTAACCCCTGCGTTCACCCTTACGACAAAACAGTATGGCGATTTTACCAGATATTTCACAGGTGAGATTGCGACTGTTTCTGGCTTGAAGTATCTGACCATTAGGGACAAGAATTTTGTTCCTGGTACACCTTCAGTTGAAGTATCTGACGGTGTTGGCGCTATCAGTTATGCCACTCTTCAATATGTCGGTGATTCTGCAACGGCACTGATGAGTTTGAAATTTGACGGATCGCACAAGCTCATGTTGACCGTGACCTTGGATGGCGACCAGACCGATGGTTCTTTAAACCTAAGTCTTGATGTCACAACACTTACCTTTTATCAGCTCAAGCAAACTCTTGATCTGATCTTGAACACCGCACATGGTATCGTTTACCACTTGACGGTTCCCACACAGTATCAGCAGAAAAAGATTATCGACCTTGACTATGTCACAGTTGATACCGCAGTTAAGGCATCTGCCTACGGGTTCAAGGCTTCGATCGCTGAATTGGCAACATGGGTTTCCACTAAATCCAAGTTGATTGGTTCATTGGCTCGTGGCGTAGAAAACTATGGCGCAGTTGTTCCAACTCTTTCTATTTCTCCATTCGTCGGTGGAACAAGAGGCACTTCAAGTAATACTGACGTACAGAATGGCTTCAATGCCCTTCTTGAGTTCAGGACAAACATTGTTGTTCCATTGTTCAGCTCGGATAATCAAGACGGTACTACCGTGACCTTGGCCTCGGTAAACTCGATTTGCCGCGACCATGTTCAGGCGCGTTCGGGGATTCTTGGTCGCAGCGAATGTCAATCGTATGTTTCGATCAAGGGCAACAAAGACGCCTTTTTGGCAGAGTGTGCAAGGATAGGCAGTCGTTATGTCGCAGTTACTAGCCAAGCGATTACCGACACCGACATAAGTGGCAACACCAAGATTTTTGACGAGTATGCCTTTGCGGTTGTGTGCGCTCAGACGCAAGCTGGTAGTGCGATAGGCACTCCATTGACCTACAAGGTTCTGCCTGTATCTGGCATCTCTCAGGACGTATCTTGGACACCTACGGTTGATGGTGTTGAGCTTATCAAGGGTGGCGCACTGATTGCGTCGGCAGATGAAAGCAACGTCCTTCGTATTGTCAACGGTTACACTTCGTACCTTGGCGACGACAACAACGCGAACATTCTCATTGAGACTGTTGAGAGTTTTGCTGTGTTTTCCTACAATCACAGAAAATTCATGAAACAGAAATTCCTTGGCAAAAAAGATTTCAATTCAAATGCTGTCATCGATGCTATCAAGGAATCTCTTTATTTTGAGAAAAACATTGCGAAGACCATCAAGAACTACGACGAAAAACTGATTAAGATCATAGCAGTTTCATCGTCCGATCTCAGGTACGAGTGTCCAGTTCAGGGTTGGGAAGGTATTAACTTCGTATTGCCAACGGTTGTTGGCATAAGAGTTTAAGGGGATCAATATGGGAGCAGTATCAAAGGTTTTTACGGGTGCAAGATGCAGGTTCAAGGTTGGCGAATCCTTCGTTGGATACGCCCTCGGCTGCACTGGTTCTTCTGGGATCAACTACACCCCAATTCAGGGTTTGGGCCATCTTGAGGTGATTGAACACGCTCCATCGGCATTTGTCGTTGAAATGACGACAAACCTTTCGCGGGTTGTTCTTGATAGCGCAGGAAAGGGAACACGCCTTGCTGGTGCTGATTTTACTGGAACGAGTGAAACCATGACTGATTCACCTCAGATCATGCCAGCGTTCGGTGAAGACGGCATGAACATTCTGAAATCTGGCGAATTAACATCTTACATTTATGACCGAGTAACCGAAAAGTCTCTGTATTCGATTACTGGTTGTAAGGCATCGCAGAAATCATTTGATTGCTCTGGTGCAGGCGCGGTTGCCGAGAACGTGACGTGGGTTGCCAGAATCATGCACGAGTTTGGTTTTAATGATGCTGCAATTGGCATTTGATAGAAAATAGACGTTAGAGGGTTATACAAATGGAGCTTTTCAAAGACATTAGCTACGATTATCATTCCGAATATAGTGATGTAGGCGTTTTCAAGGCAAGACTTCGACTTTACCGTTGGACTCTTGCTTTGGAGCTTCAGGTAGATTCAAATTATTCTGCGGCCACTGGCGGGGTAAAAATACCAAGAGAATATAACGACCAGTTGATCTATGCATCTTCCTGCATCATAGCGCGAATCAAAAAAATCGATCATTTTGGCAAAATAAGTGACGACGAGAAGTGGATTGCTGAAATCGTTGATCCTAATATCATTTTTGATCTTTTCTTAAAATTGATGGAATATGATAATTCATTCAAAGTGAAAAAGGAAGGTACAGTTCATGAGGGGCAAACCATCTAGCATATTTGCTTTAACCCCTCAGAAAATCGCTCCACCCGCACCCCGTAAATCCGAATATTCTTTCGACGATTGGATTGAGGGAGTTAAACTACAAGCCAGAAAAAACCTTGAAGACTTTTGGGAAAGATCAAGGATTGAATGGTGTTCAAGGTTTAAAATTCCAAAATATGATAAATTTGAAAAGTACAGCCGCGAGGAACTGCTTTGCGAACTGTATGAACAATTTTATTTGGATAATCCAGATAACTTGGAATTAAAGGGTGTCCATAAAAAAGTCGATGCTGAAACGGGCTTATCTTACTATGTCACTGGAGATGCGGTTATTGACGAGATGGAACGCACTTTTGCCAAGGGGGTTGTTCCTGATATGGACGATGTATTTGGTCGTCGTATGGAAGAGGCTAAGAGGATTTGGGACGAACCAATCTTTGAGACTGAAGAGGGAACCAAGATCAGCGCATCGATACTACAAGATGGCGCACCTAAAGATGGGAGTGGGAAATTTGTTACACAGGCAGGAACATCTGCCCACAAGACAGATTTTTCAAGTGATGATTGGTTGGAAGATGCGCTCAAGGATGATCCCGTGATTAAGGCCATGAAGGAAAATATGGGAGTTTAAATGCCTAGTGATAAAATTTCCGCTGAAGAAATCAGTTCCGCGATATCTCTGACGCAGGCGAATGTTCAGAATATGGCGAGGGCACTTGACCATGTATCTAGTCAATACAAAGAAATTGTTTCACTCATGGACAAGAGCCGAGACTATACGAAAAACGAGAGAGACTTCCTTGAGGAATACAAAAGGTCAATAGTCGCGGTTGCCGATAAGTACAGATCCTTAAATAAGGAGCAGACTAGGGGAATGAGTGACTACTCTGTTGCGGTAAAGGCGGCAGAGGAGGAGGTCAAAAAACTTACTGATAAATGCGATTTGCTTAAAAGAAAACAGGAAGAAATTGCCTCAGTCCGTCGTAGTGCCTCGAATGACGTAAATAAATATTCTTCACAAGAATCGGGCATTAATGAGTTAGAGGAAAAGAATAAAACCCTTCGCTCTCTAAAATCTCAAAAGATGAACGATGAAAAGAGAAAGTCACTTCAGACTATTTTCAATACCGAAGAGAAAAACGGGACTTTACTTAATGGCCTTGCTACCAAAAATATTATTGCAAATGAGAAAATCCTAAAGGTAAAAAGGGCAGAGTTTGAATTAAACAAACCACTTCTAGCTCAAGCAAAGAGCAAACAAGATGCGGCCAATAACGAATATACCTTCATTAATAAATCGAGATCAGAAACAGAGAAAGCCATTGAGGCTGGTAAAAATAATTTAAAAAACCTCGAAGGAACGGGGGATCTTGCCAAAAATCGAATGTCAAGGGAGCGTGGTGGTTTTGGCCGAACTAACATGGGACTTCAGATTGCATCCGACATGCACATTCCTGGCGTATCTCAGGCCGCGACGGTTGCAAGGTATGCCCAAATGGCAATGCCTACAGGTGCGGCAGCGGAGGGTATGAGTGCGGCGGGTAAGGTTGGAAGTCTTGCGGGTGGCGCATTATTAGGCGCTGGTGTTCTTGCAGGCGGTGCGGTTTTAAAACATGGTTACGATGTTTATGATTATGCCAATCAAATGGCACCACACAGACGCCAATTGGAAGGTTCGCTTGGAAGTAGTGGACTAAATAAGTTTTCCCCTGCAAGCGCGCAGATGTCAAAGCTTGGCTATGGTGCAATGGAAAACTACGGGTTCATGCAACAGTTTTCAAGACAGGTTGGAGGCAAGGAGGCATTAGGCCAATTTGGCGGCATCTCAAAACTTGCAAGAGGCTATGGCGCGGATCGCGGTGAGTTGGGTGGTATGGCCGAGGGACTAACTCTTTCGGGTGGCACCAGTAAAGGCAAGTCTGCTACGGATCTTCGAGACATCATGAATGAGGGTATCCGTGGGGGTATGGATAGGGCAAGAATTACCCAATTCACCCAACAGGTAGTGGGAATACAAAAGGACTTGCTACAAACCACAGGAGATAACAACGCGCAGAATATTGCCAAAGAGTTGTCTTCCTTGATGGGTGGATCAAAGCGTGGTGAGGCATTTTTTGGTGGTCCAGAAATGGGTGCCATAAAATCTCTTGATTCTGCCATGAAAAGAGTGAGTTCTGGCGAGGGTGGCGCGGGTTCCTCGATGATGCTTCGTGCTTTAGGTTATGCTCCAGGCGGTGTCGGTGGTGAAAGGGAAGGTCTTAGTGGCATGAAGCCACAGGAGAAATACTTCACCGCAATGAAGGATATGGAAAAAGGTCTTTTTGGCGGTGATAGTCAAACTGGTGATGGAACCGTAGATCGCCTTAAGAAAATAATGGGTCAGGCCACTTCCGAGGCTGGTGGTGATAAATCAGTTGCCGCCATGAGGATGAAACAAAATTACGGTGTTAGTTACAATCAATTTGAAAAATTGGACAAGTTGCTTGGAGATATTAAGCCAGGTGAAGGTCCAAATGCCGAACAAACAAAAGTTCTTGAGGAAATTAAAAAGGCATCCGAGGACACCAAAGATCCAATTGCAAGTATTACTAAACAGATAGCAGCGTCAGAGGCAATTCTCCATAATGACGCGATAGCAAATTCAACCACCATAGTTGGAATACATGATGTTCTTCTTGCTATGCAAGAGGCGCAATCTCAAGGGGTAAACGCCTTGGGTAAGTTGGTTGAGTATTTTATGCCAACAGAAAAAACAACCGATCAAATTAAGCAAGATGAAGATAATAAAAAGGCGTCCAATGATATGGCGAGTTTTTCTTCGCCATCAGGGTTCGGAGGCGGTATGGGTGGAGATGCCGCATCTAGTGCAGGCGTAGCAGCTAGTCGTTGGATTAGTGAACTATTTGGAGGCAAAAAAGAGGAAGGTCCAAAGTCCAGTGGTGTTCTAGCGCCAAATGATAAATCCGGCGGTGGTACTTCCATGATGAGTGCGGAACAATTTAGTACGATTATTAGTGTTCTTACTCAGAGCAAAGATCATATGAGTGACGTTGCCAACGGACTAAAGTATAACCTAAATGGAAATACAGGCGTAAACACAACAGGGCATTAATTTATGGCTAATAATCCAAATGATAAATACATAAAGCAGATTCAATCAGGTTGCGCTGTAAAAATTTATCACAATGGTCCAAATGAAGGTAAAACAACCAAGTTATTTTTTGAGATTAAAAAATGTACAACTACTCGCTCAATAAAAGATATTGGTGGTGGTTTTACCTTGTACCTTCATCCTACCCAGCCGTGGGACGATATTATCAAGGGTGACGACTACATTCGGATTTTCTATGGCGACGAATTATCCAATGCAAATGATTTAAGTTATTCATATAATATAGCCGATCAAGATTCGCCTCTCGGTGATGTTTTGCCTGATTTCTTAAAAAGTAAACTTGAAATTCCGTTAAGTGGATCAGGTTGGTCATATGAAGATGATAGGGTTATTTATAATCAGACGTCGTCAGCGCCTAAAACATTGACCATGTACGAAAGATTCTTTGGAAAGATAGACAGGGTTCAACGTATAGCGCGAGGGCCGGGAAAGAATCAAGGGACATCGGTTCACTATGCGGTTACTGGTAGATTTTTTGGTGCCATGTTGCAAGATATTATTTTGCAGTATAACGATTTCATTCCCGGCTTTAATGCCATAAATATGTGGGCAAGACAGACTGCGGATACCGTAGAGAAAAGACCGGACGAGCTAGTCTATCTTTACTTGGAAAATCTTTTGGCAGTAACCCCTATGCCGCAATTTCAACTCCCATATCCACTTATTTTAGATTACATGGACCCCGAAGAGATTGCCGCAAGAGGAGAAGAGATCGCTAAAAACGTATCGACTATGATTAGTCAACTTAGCGAGGCTATGGTTAGTACGAAACCAACTGTAGAGGCATTTAAACGATTAAATTCTTTAATTTCAAATTCCAAAGACATGATAGCTAATTCTCCTTTGATGATTATCAGTTTATTGAACATGGAACATACGCATGGAATAAACTATGACACGAGTTGGCTAACCAATATGTCAAGTAGTTCATACGATTTTCTAAAGTATCTAAGTAACCCACAGTTCAATGAATTTTACTGCGATATGTTACCAGCGGGATTAAATGAAGGTACGGCAGAATCAGATTATGTGTATCCCTCATTTGTTATGAGGCAAAGGCCGTATGATATAGATCCGGTTATGCTGTCTGGCCTCGCCAATTCCGTTGACATATCGGGTTATGTCGAACCTCCAGATGTTGCGTCAAAATTATCCTTATTAGACTTGATTAATGATGCCGTAGTTATTTTTGGACCAGCGACAAAAGAAAACGAATTCAACGAAACCTACAAACAAAATTCCGTAATAATGAATGAAAGAGAGGGCGAAGATTTCTACGAACCGACCATGATAGATTACCAAATGGGTTATACGAGCATAAGCAGATTTAATTCATATCTTTGCCTCAACGCCTTTGCGTCGGGAAGTGGCGAGGGTGGCGGCGCGAAATTACTCCTCGCTGAAATTGGCGGTTATATCATTGATACTGACAGTATTGCGAAATATGGTTTTAGGAGCATGGAGACTACAACTCAGTATGCATCGCCAAGTGGAGAAAGTGATAGTTACTTACAAAACATGGTTGATTTCACAAAGATGCTGGCAAATTGGTATTGTTTAAATCCATCTCTCATGGATGGAGTTATGACTTGTCGATTTTTAAAGAAAGCAAGATTAGGCATACCATGCGTTTATATCGAGACAAGAAAAACTCCGTCAAATCCATATCCAAAACTTGAATTATCCTACATTCAGTCAATTCAAGACGACTATGAATATGGTAAACCCATTACAACAACCCTTACGCTCACACGAGGGTTAAGGTATGATCTTACAAAAAGTTGGGAAGAAGCTCTCTTAGAAGAGGCCATAAAATGAACAGATTACCAGACGGAACAGTCCAACAAGACGGACTAATTTATAAGCCGAGAAAAAGCAACCCAATGGACATGGGAATGATATATTTTCCCGTCAAGGGAAGCGTCCTTAAGGTTTATTATATTGACGATTCAGATAATCAAGAGGGTTCAACATACGTCTGCGATGTATTTGTCCCTAAGTTTGGTATGCAGCTATTCAAGGTGCCATTTCTTCTCGATAAGGCAGACTACGACAACTACGTTCATTACGCTCCACTTCCTGCAACTCGAAATTTAGATATGACACCATTCTCTGAAAGGTATATTGATCCAAAAAAACACAATGGCACTATTGTCCTTGTTCAATTTATCGACGGATTAGTATCACAGCCAGTAATTACCAAAGTCCTTCCTCACGTTAAATCCGGACGCAAAGGTTCACTTGTTGTGCCGATAGGTTTTTCACCTGATCCAAGACCAGCAAACAAGGACGATGGAGACTGTTATAAGGTGCGTTATAATGGCACCAATTTCATGATCGACAAAGATGGCCATGTAACGATTAAACAGACCAAGATGACGGATGACTTCGCTGGAACGTCCAGACCGAATCACAAAAAGATTATTAACTTTGAATTGCAAGACCCGATTACTGGTGGCTTGCAGATGTTGTCGTTCAACATGGACAACTCAGGGACGGGTGAGTTTTCAATTTCCGCAAAGAACACCCTTGGCAAAGAGCAGAGCGTATCCTTTGATGCGGCAGGCATGAAGACTACCATCAAATCAGAAAATGCCGCAGGAACCGCTGAAATCGATCTTGGGCCTACAGGCGTCAAGGCTAAGACGGCCACGGGTTCAACTCTTAATCTCAGTGCGACAGGGGTTGGCCTTGGCACTTCAACCGCTGAACTACTTGATTTATTCGATCAATTATTGGCACAGATGAATACACTATTGACTGCGATGAGTACGGAAACCCATATCGGAAACCTTGGTTATAGTACAAGCCCACCAGTCAATGCTTCTAGCTATTTAGCTGTTCAGGCGCAGATATCTCTGATAAAAGGACTCCTTACGACAATCAAAGGAGGAATTTAATGCCTCTTGTTGCCTCTGCTCTCGCTGAACAGATTAAGACCGCCTTGGGGTTCGGTTCTGAACTAACAAGCGCAGAGACACTTGGCATGGCCGAGGCGATTGTCGAAGAGATTACATCGATGGGGATTGTCTCTTTTGCGCCAGGTGGCGTGACGGGCAATGCACCAGCTCCTTCCGGTGGTCCTTTGATCGATGGCGCGGCAAGTGACGGCATTATTGTGGGTACGAGTGGATCTTCGCTTGCGGATAAACTGAAGACCAAAATGAATAAACCGTCGATCACCGCACCATTGCAAAACATGGCAGATTCTATATCTAGCTGTATTAATGCAGGAAAGGTTGGTTTTTCAACTGGTCAAGTTACGGGAATGTGTACAAATACCCCAACGGCACCTGGCACTTTTACCGGGAGTGCTTCTGGTGGGTTAATTTCTGGCCTTGATAGTGGTAAACTTGCAGATGATCTTGCAAGTCCGTATGGAAGCAAAACGCCACAGGTAATAGCATTAGCGTCTGCCATAACGACATATACGATGGCAAATGCCTCGGTGTCAGTGGCATTGATGAGTGGTGTGGCACCAGCGGGTGGTGGACCGATAACATTAGGCGCGGGATCTGGCGGCACTATTTCATGAGGATTGATTCATGGGTTTTTTGGCAAAAATAGGTAACGCTGCTACTGATTTGGTTATGAATACCGTGGGTGATGCATTGTTGAGCATCCTTGGTATGGATAATTTTCGCACCATTTTTTCACAGGATGAAACAGGATCGGACGGGATAAGGCAATACACATCAGAGCCAACCGACCGAGGCAAATGGGCGGGAACGATAGATAAGTCTAGGCCGGACTACTATTTCATTCTCAAAGGTCCGCAGAACATGAAGCTGTATGGTATCAATATTCCTTTCCTGAATGGGATTCAAAGGTCGATTCAGATTCCGTTCAATGTGTCACCGCAACGGGAATCCATATCAGAGCCAATAGCATCGACCATTACCCATACTCAAGGTGGCGGTAAAATAAGGGAGAGCGAAGGGATGATATCGAAGGATATCGTCATATCAGGCCAGACAGGTCTTTACCCAAAACCAGGGGTAAGTAGATCAAGCGGACTTGGTTCTGGACTTGAACAACTCAAGTATCTTGAGACATGTTTTAGGCGATACGCCTTTATGACTAGATATTCTGATATAGGAAAAGACATTCAGTTAATCTACGTCAGCCGAAGACGCCAAGAGGCATGGGTTGTTGAACCTAAGAATTTCACGAGTGAGGATGCAACAGACCACAATTTTAGCTGGAACTATACCATCACCCTTGAGGCACTTTACCCATATGACGGTACGGATTCCAAAGGTCTTGCAGAGGGGTTATTATCAGCGGTTCCATTCTATAGTAATGTTTCCACTGGCCTTCAGTGTCTAGGAGAATCGGTCGATCAACTCTATGCGGCAGCAAATCAATTAAGTGCTGTTTATCGCGGTTTTTATAACACCATCATGCAACCACTTATGAAGGTGGCAAACGCATACGCTGACTTCAAGACGGGTAAAATACCCACCTTAAGGCAGATTCAACGAAGTGCGTTAAAAGACATTTACAAAAATATGACCGAGCTTGAGGATGTGTTGGTTAGATCGGAAGCGGACAAAAAACTAATTAAAAAGGTTCATGACAGTAGAAAGCATATAGCTAAAGTCATCCTAGACGATAAGGCGTTCGACGCATCTTTTAATGACAAGGCAAAACAGATTTCAGATTTACAGATTAATGTTGTGACGACTTTTTCTGATCCAATTGGTAATCCTGTGTCTGCTATAGAGGCTATCGCCAAAAACGCAACCCAAAAACAACCGACCACACAACAACTTTACACAACGGGTAATAAGACGCCTGCGTCGGTCAAGGGTTCTGCGTCGTATGCTCAAAAGGTTTTTGAACAGAATTATAAGATATCAACTAAAAACCCTAGTTCGCCAGGTACGTCTGTCAATGATCTTTTGTTTGCTCAAGGCAATTGCAGTATCACTCGGAGTAAGGGTGTTCCGTTGAATAGTGATACAATCACACCCCCCAAGACAGCGGATAAGAATTACCAAAGAAATTGGGCGAAAACTCATCAGTCATCAATTAATCGAGTAGATCCAAGCAGCTCTGACTATAGAATCGCAATAATAGGAGATGGCGACAGTATTCAAACATTGTCGTCAAAACTACTGGGAGATCCCGGAAGATGGTTGGACCTCGCTATTCTTAACAACCTTAGATACCCGTATGTCGCATCGAAAGACTACATAACAAGAAAAGGTCTTACCAACGTCTTGGGCTATGGCGATAACATTCTTTACCCAGTGCAGAAATCAACAAATTCGGCAACGCCAAAAAGAGTATGGAGAAATGAATCAAATGAATCGTTAAGCCTTTCCTCCCTCGAAAGATCGTTTGGGTGCGATATTAAAATAGACAAAGATACGAGAGACATAGTTTTTGGCTCGAATGATTTGGCATTATCATATGGAATTGATAATATTGATCAATTCATAAGAAAGAGGGTTCT
>Ga0315289_10013100_pt1 | contig 11635 bp, 8 predicted proteins | sample YL17G11_40_MG_FD_203452 | JGI IMG/M metagenome (GOLD analysis project Ga0315289, IMG submission 203452) | Sediment microbial communities from Yellowstone Lake, YNP, Wyoming, USA - YL17G11_40 | ecosystem: Environmental > Aquatic > Freshwater > Lake > Sediment | place: USA: Wyoming | collected... | reverse complement strand
CTGGCCTGAATCGTCTGCCCACTGTAGGTGTCCACGTAGTTGGTCGCCGCCGGAAACGAGATCACCGCCCCGTTCGTGGCGTAAAGATTCACGTCGGTCAGTTGCCTTACGATAGGAAACCCAAAAACCGCAGTCGCACCCGACGCCGTCAAAGTTGCGCTGCCCAGTTCGGTCACTGCAGGGAAGCTGATCGTCTGCCCATCGCTCACGCTCAATTGCGCGCCCGTCAGTTTCGTAACCCCCGCTACGCTAAAAGCGCTGTTAGTCCCGCCCAACGTCCAAGCCGTGCCGCCGCTGACCACCCCCGCCAAAATCACCACGCCGCCGTCAAGAGCTTTGATCTGTGTGGGCGAGTATCCGCCATACGCACCGGCAAAGCTCACCAGTCCCGACAGATCAATCCGGCTGCCCGCACCGCTGGCCTGAATCGTCTGCCCACTGTAGGTGTCCACGTAGTTGGTCGCCGCCGGAAACGAGATCACCGCCCCGTTCGTGGCGTAAAGATTCACGTCGGTCAAAGCAGTCGGGTTATTGGCCATGACCACGGCGTTCGAGCCATTGGCGGTAAGAGTGGCGCTCGCCAGATACAGCGCACCGGTCGTGGCGGCTATTAAACCCGTGTCGGTAATGTTACCTGACAGCGTAAGTTGAGCGGTTGCGTCGGTGATTTGAATCGTGCCACTGTTGAGCGTTTGCTGGGATACGGAGTTGCTGCCGACTGCGACGAGCACAACCTCTGAGTTAGTCAACCGACTGATGGTGACACTCTGGTCAATCGTGACCGTCACATCGGTGGCGGGAAGATCAATGACGACGGCGTAGGTCGTGCCGCCGGAATTATTCGGCACGACGCCAATGTCCCAGTTTGCGGGGACCGACCAGTTGCCGTCCCCGCCAATCCAGTGCGCGACAATGTCCACGGCCTGAGCAGGCGGCCCGGCCCCAAACCACAGAAGGCCCGCAACAAATAGATGTCTGACCAGTCTAAATATGTTCCTTTTCATAATCATCTTTCACTCCTTTCTGGAAAAACTGAGGGCCCTGACAGCACCGCCACCCAACCGGCGGACACTGCAAACAACACGCTGGAGAGGGAGCAGAGAATGCAGCTTCCCCTTTTCCGTCCCGAACAGGCAGCGGTTTGAATACGGTCGCATGTGCGTTGCCCATGCATGGCCGATTAAATTCCTCTCGGTGAAACTGACGGTCTTTTACCAGAGCCAAAACCGGGCGTCAATTTGAATCCTGTAGGAGTCGAACCGCGGAATACGCCGAATACGCGAAAATTCCGCGTAGTCTGCTCTGCGGTTAGGTTAACTGTGCCTTGGCTTGCGCTTCCGGATTGGCTCGACTGTCTTGGGGCGCGGTTTTGGAACCAGCACAATCGGACAGCCTTCGAAGCCGAATGCGCGGCGCAACTGGTCAGCCAGATATTTCTTGTACTGCTCCGAGAAAAGTTCGTTGCGGTTCACGAACAATAGAAACGTGGGCGGCGCTTGCCTGACTTGCGTCGCGTAGAAAAACTTCAAACGACACCCGCGCGAACTGGCCGGCTGCCGTCGCTCGACGGCGTCGTGCAGCGTGCGGTTGAGAATCGCGGTGGGGATTTTTTGTTGCAGTTGCGCGCCGACGTAGCGGACCGCTTCCAGCAATCGGTCAAGATGAAAACCGGATTTGGCCGACGTGAAAATCACCGGCGCGTAATCCAGGAAAAAAAGCCGCGCCTGCACCCACGCGCCGAACTCGGCCAGCGTCGTCAGAGATTTCTCGGCGCCGTTGCGCTCACGCTTTTGTTTGCGGCGCGCGACTTCTTCTTCCCGGGCCTGGCGGACTCTTTTTTCGAACAAATCCCACTTGTTGACCACGAGGAGGCACGCTTTGCGCTCGCCGACTATTTTGTCAGCCACCTTTTTGTCCTGTTCGAGAATGCCGGCCTCCGCGTCGAGGACGAACACGACGATGTCGCTCCGGGCGATGGAGTCCTCGGCGCGCTTGACGCTGAAAAACTCGATTGAATCGCCCACGCGCCGCGGTTTGCGGATGCCGGCCGTGTCAATTAGAACGTACCTTTCGCGCACGCCTTCGGTCTGAACCTCGAACGGCACGTCCACCGAATCGCGCGTCGTGCCGGGAATCGGCGTGACGATGACGCGTTCGGACCTGGTGAGCGCGTTGATGATCGAGGATTTGCCAACGTTGGGCCGGCCGACGATTGCCAGTCTTAGCGGCTCAGCGTTCGCTGTCTCGGATTCTGAACTCTGAACTCTGAACTCCGAACTTTGAACCGGGAGCAAAGTGACTGCCGCTTTCATCAAATTTTCAACGCCGTGACCGTGAATGGCGCTGACGGGGAATATTTTCTCGAAGCCAAGTTCGGCGAACTCGGCGGCGTTCATCTCCAAGCGGCTGGTGTCCACTTTGTTGACCGCGACGAGGACCGGCTTGCCGCTGCGGCGCAGGCGCGCGGCGACTTCGCGGTCCAGCGGCACCACGCCTTCCTGCGCGTTCACGACGAGGATGATGACGTGCGCCGCTTCGATGGCCAAATCTGCCTGCTCGATTGCGGCTTTGATGATGACATCGTTTGCCTTTTCGCCGCGCAACAAGCCAAGGCCGCCGGTGTCCACCAGCGTGAAGGGCCGCCCACGCCACTCGGCTTCAGCGGCGATGCGGTCGCGCGTGACGCCCGGCTGCTCGTGGACGATGGCGATGCGCCGGCCCACGATGCGGTTGAACAACGAGGACTTGCCGACGTTGGGTCGTCCGACGATGGCGATCAAAGCAGACACGTTTTGAGATTAAACTGAAGCGGCGGGGCGAAAAGCGAAAACGTCCGACAATTGAAAAAGGTGGCACCCGCCTCCGGCGGGTTGATTTGGGCGTCTCGCCCAAATCGTCATGGATTCGGCGGGACGCCGAACCCGACCCGCGAGACGCGGGCGCCACCAAAATTGGGCGATTCGCCAGCGGGTATTGTGCTCGCGTTACGTCAGATGTTCGCTTATCAAAAGCCGCGTGGCAAAATCGGCAAACCGGAAGTCGAGCACAGTCGCGTCGCCGTTGCGCCGCGCCTATGACCTGATGCGCGCCCGATTTGGTCACCAGCACTGGTGGCCGGGAGACACGCCATTTGAAGTCTGCGTCGGCGCAATTCTGACGCAAAACACAAACTGGGGCAATGTCGAGCGCGCCATCGCCAATCTCAAAGCGGCGCGCGTGCTGGAGCCGGAAAAACTTTTTGCCCTGAGCGAAAAACGGCTGGCGGATCTGATTTGTCCCGCCGGCTATTTCAACGTCAAGGCGCGGCGGCTGCGCTCGTTTCTGCGCGTGCTGGTCGAGGAATGCGATGCGGACCATGAGCCGGTCTCTCAACGTGCTGCCGACGTCTCGTCGGCAGAACCATTCAAGACCTGCCGGCAGGATGCCGGCAGCACGTTGGCCTGCCTACAAAGGCTTTTCGCCGGTGAAACATCTGCGGTTCGCGACCGTTTGCTCCGGATCAGTGGCATCGGGCCGGAGACGGCGGACAGCATGCTGCTTTACGCGGGCGGGCATCACAGCTTCGTGGTTGACGCCTACACGAAACGGATTTTTCAGCGGCACGAATGGAATCCAAAGTCCAAAGTCCAAAGTCCAAAGTCATCGAGCGGTTACGACGAGTTGAAACAACTTTGCGAATCGGTGCTGAACGAAAAGCCGGTTCTCGAGCGGCTCGATTACTGGCAGGATTACCACGCGCAACTGGTGATGGTTGGAAAACATTTTTGCCGGACGCGCAATCCGCTTTGTGATCAGTGCCCGTTGAAACCGCTGCTTCCCGGCAACAAAGATAACTTGTGACACCCCAAAGGACGGCGGCTCAGGCGATCTTTACGGCGGCGGCGGTGGTGGTCGCATTGCGATCTATTCGCCAATCGACGCGTTCACCGGATTCGTCAGCGTGGAGGGCGGCGACGGGGCGTCGCGGGGCCGGGACGGGACGTATCACTTCTCGCCGATCATGCCTGGTTTTTAGATTCTTTCGCAATCGCCGTCCGGCCTCATCAGCAACACGGTCAGCTACGTGGACCTGGACTTCAGTGAGGTCGTCAATGTCAGTTCCGTTTCCGCAGCGGACTTTGAGAGGGGGCGCACGGGAGCAGCACCAGCGGAGCGCGGCTGTCCTCAGCCGCAGCACTGGGAACGGCACCACGCGGCTGCGACTCTGGAGAGCTGCGCTCCAACCGGCAGTCGTTTTCATGGTGGTACTGTTCCCCTGCGTCCTTCGAGAAGGTTGCGTTCCTTTGGCCCAGCCTACTGTTGGCTGGCGGCGTCGGGGCGTTGGTCTGCTCCAGGAGAAATCGCGCCCAACACCGGCGCCAAATCTTCGATCACCCAATTCGGTTTGCAATTCTCCAGGTGATTGGCCGCCGCCCCGTGTTGCCAGACCGCGTAACGGATGGCTCTGAGTGGGTCTTCCTGAAGCGCCGGTTGCGCGAGCAATCCACTCAAGTAGCCTGCCAGCAGATCGCCGCTGCCGCCTTGCGCCAGGTGCGGGTTGCCGGACGGGTTGACGTAGATTTCCGCCGCATCTTTGCCTACGAGGGTTTGATGGCCTTTAAGCGCGACCCAGCAGTGGCCGAAGCGCCGCGACACTTCACGCAGAGCATTCGCGCGGTTCGCTTGCACTTGCTGGACGGACGCCTTCAGCATGCGCGCGGCTTCGCCCGGGTGCGGCGTGACGACGCGAATCACATTCCTCGGTACGGGGTCCGATGTCAGCCAATCCAGCGCGCTGGCATCAACAATGACCGGGACGCGGGCGTCTCGCCAAAGGCGGCGCGCGGCCAGCATGAGTTCGGGCGACAGCTCAGGCGCAGCCAAGCCGGGGCCAATCAGGAACGCCGTGTAATCGCCCGCAATTTTCGCGTCCGCCGGCAGCGGCTGCACCATCGGCGATTGCAGTTGTGATGCCACAGCATGGTAGGCCACATCTTGCGTGAAAACGGTGATAAGCCCGGGACGCGCCCGCTGCGCACCACGCGCCGTGAGCACCGCCGCGCCGTGGTAGCCCACGCTGCCGGCAATGATCGCCAAATGTCCAAAGCTCCCTTTGTGACTCGCGGCGGCACGGGTGGGCGGATAGTTGGCAAAATCCTCGGGCATGGTCCAGTTAACGTCCCCGGTAAAAGGGCAGGGGACAAGGCCGATTTCGGGCGCGACCTCCAGCCTGCCGACGAACGGCCACGCCGACGGCTCCAGCAGTCCGCGCTTGGGCGCGCCCAAGGTGAGTGTGATAAACGCTTGGATGGCGCCGCCGTGAGGCTGGCCGGTTTCGGCGTCCAACCCAGAGGGCACGTCCACCGAGAGGACCCGCAGGCGTGCTGCGTTGATACGGCGGATCAACTCAGACCACTCCGGATCCAGCGACCGATTCAACCCGATGCCAAACAGGCCATCAATGACCAGCGCGGGTTGCGGACGCAAAAGGGCCTCGAGGTTTTCCAGCACTGGCTTGGGTTCGGCGACCTCCACCACTTCAACGCGCCGATCCGTCAGATGCTCTCGCGCACACCGGGCGTCGTCGCCATTGTGGCCTTTACCGGCCAGGATGAGAATTGCATCGCCTCCGCTGGTGAGTTGCAGTGCGCGGCGGGCGATGATCTCGCCGACGCGCTGAATGACCGCCGCCTCCGTTTGTCCCGTGGCCCAGGTGGTCTTTTCCCACTCGCGCATCTGGGCGACGCTGATGACCGGTAATGGCATGGCGAAGAATTACACGTCCTGACGCGGGACTAAAGAAAAAATGAAACGATGCGTGACGGGTTTCTCATTCGTTAAAAATGGGAGGCTCCCTGTTCGCCCAGTGATGTCCCTTGAGTTTAGCTCGAATGGGTGGCTGGGCTGTCCGTTACGGGGTTGCTGCGAGGGCGGCATCCGCCTGAACCAGACCTGCGCCCGTCGCGTCGGCACCCCAACTGTAATTGTAGAACCCCGCCGAAGGAGTCAGGTCATAAACGCTCGCGCTCCCGGGCGGGATCGGCAGGGCCGTGGCTTTGAGAATCGTTTCGACCTGCGCTTGGTTCAAGTTCGGGTTCTTTTGCAGGATCAACGCCGCGACCGATGTGACATGGGGCGCGGCCATGGAAGTGCCACCGACGAAATAGAAATTGCCCGGATTCTTGCCCTTGAGATCACTGATGCCTCTGGACCACCAAGGCAGGTGGGAATAGCCCGGATCACCGGGAAACGGGCCGCGCACCCACGAGCCTGGGGCAAGCACGTCCAGTTGCTGGCCCGCCAATTCGCGGCTGCTGAAATCGGTCACATAGACTTGATTGACCGCTGTGGGTTCGGGTATGTCGGCGAACGGATAGTAGCCGGACTGCAACCACCACAGCCGATACCGCGGCGGCGGCAACGAACCGTTTGGGTTCAGCCATTCTTTCGTCCAGCCGCACGCTCCCGCCGAGATCACAGGCGGATACGCGCCCGGGTAGCCCATGCCTTCCGTGCCGGCGTTGCCAGCCGAAGCCACGATGATTACGCCGTTGGCAATGGCATGGTCTATCGCAGCCTTTTCGATGTCAGAGAGCGCGCCGCCGCCAAGGCTCAGGTTGATCACGATGGGCCGCACACCAGCTTTGGCGAGCTCAGCTACATAATTAATGCCTGCCGCGATCATTTCATCTGTTCCAAACACAACCGTTTCAGCGGGTGACGGGCCGGGATCAGTGCAATGCGGCAGCGCCGGCACTTGGTAATCGGCGAGCACCTTGACCGGAATGATCGTCACGTCGGGAGCGATGCCGCGAACCGTGATGGGTGGGAGAAGAAAGCCATTCAGCGCGTCGAAGTTATTCCGATAAAAGTAGCCGAGAATCGTGCTGACGACATGCGTGCCGTGAGTGGACGCGGTGCTGCCAACCCACGTTGACTGGCGAAGTCGCCCCACCGCCACGTCGTATCCGCACGGGTCTTCGTTCTTCGCCTTGAACGTCACGGGTTGCTCGAAACCCGTCCCCAACTCGGTCGCAATGCGCGCCGCGGGGAAATAATCGCGCCAGTTGGGCACGAGACCGGTATCCAGGACCGCGACATAAACGCCTTGACCGGTCTGCGGCACCTGTTCGACGCTGATCAAGTCCGAGTCCCAAGTGGGATAGCCACTGACTGTTGAAGTCGCCTTGCCAAGAATGTTCCCGCCGGCGGCAGCCGATTGGGCCGCGAAAACGGCGCTAAGGATCCCAAGGCAAACGCTGCCCTTCATGCGAATTGGATTAGCCATATTTTACCTCCACTGTGAATTCAGGTTTGATCTGCTCAACTCGGATTTGATTGTGCGGCATTGTAAAACCGATCGGCACCCAAGAGTCAATTCAATTCCGGCCCTGGCGCCGTTTCAAAATGCGGCGCTCGCCGGATCACCGCCGTCGCAGACTGGACAAGTACCCCCAGGCCACACCGACGCCCAGCCCGACGGCGTGGGCCGCATTGGCGGCGGGCACGATTCGCATCAGGCAGAGCAGAAACCAGATGCCCGCCATGGCCACCGTCCACGGGTGCAGGAAAAGGCCGGAGGCGGGATCGTATTTCCCGCGCATCCAAATATAGCCGATCAACCCGTAAACGACGCCGGACATCCCACCAAAAAGCGGACCGGCCCAGAAGAATTGGCCGAGGTTCGAAAGGGCCGCGATGACCAGAACCAACACCGCCAGACGAAATGTCCCCAAGCGCGCTTCAAACATTCTCCCAAGGTCAAGAAGCCAGAGCATATTGAAGAAAAGGTGCGGTATTCCGAAATGAATGAAAATTGGGGTTACCAATCGCCAGACTTGGCCAACGCGGATCTCTGGCAATCCCCTTTCATAAGCACTGATGAACAACTCTGGGAATCTCCGGTAGTCCGGTCCGCCGTACGCCCTTGAATACGCCAGGATGAATACGATCGTGCTAACGCAAATCAACACCAGCGTTAGCGGGCCAAAACCCCGGCCGGCCAGGGAATCGAAGACTTGGCCACTGGCCCTGATTTTCTTTCGATAATCCGCGTCGGCGCGGGCTTCTTGCGCGCGCATCCGGGCCGCGGCGGACCGTTGCTCCTCGTATTTGAGGTCGGCGGGGTTCTGTCGGTAGGCGGCAAACAGTCCCCTGGCTTCATCAAGTTGCGCCTCGTCGTGAATCCAAACGGCCCAGCCGTGGCCTTTCTCGAGTTCGACCTGGTTCTGGATGCCTTGCACGTAAAGGAAATCGCTGAACGTGCGCACGGCCTCTTCGGTTTCCAGATGACCAATCTGTCGCATACGGCGACAGGAGTGTAGCGGGGAAATCTCCGTGGGTAAACAGCAAACAGAATTGGCGCTCGGTGCCGTGGCTGGGCGTGACGCCCGATCCCGCCACGGAACAAAAGCCGCTTGCACGTTGGTCGCGCGTCGTTAGCATCCCGCCAGTCCGAAGGGAAAACTATTTGTAGCACGAAATCAAGCCAACCAAATGAAAACCACCAAGTTCATCCATTTCGCAATCATCCTTGCCGTGACGGCGCTTTTGGGCGCATGGCCGCGAGCCGGCGCGCAACCGGTGCCCGACCTCAGCAAAGTCACCAAAGCGCCCGGCGTTTTTGAAGGGAAATACTATCGCGGCTGCGGGGACGTCGAGTATCTGCAATTGCTCGAAGTCGCGGCGCGGCTGTTCGAGCCGGACCCCGAGCTTCAAAACCTGCCCATGCTCTATGAACCGGAGTGGAACGGTCTGACCGCGACGCTCACGTTGAAGGGCTGGCACGTCCATCGAAGCTACGGCACGACGTATTCCGTGCTGCCGTTCCTGCGCGAACCGTTCCTGACTTTTCTCCAAAATTCACAGGACCTTTGGTTCGATCAAATGGGCGACGGGCAACGCATCGGCGCTGCGGCCCCATGCAATTGGGTTGCGCCCAACGGCGCGCTGTGCGACTGGGCGCGGCCCGGCGCGATCTTTTACAAAAACACGGACGGCAAGCCCGAGCTTCACGACTGGGCGCTCGAATCCACGGCGGCAGGCGTTCTCATGCAGGCGGAGGCGCTGCTGATCAGCCGCGACCCGCAGGCGATTGCGCGCTATCTTCCCAAGCTCGAACGGTGCGTGGCCTTCGTCGAAACGCGACGTAATCCCGGCAACAACCTCTTTCAGGCCGGCACTGCCGCCAACCTTTTGGCGCCGAGCCACGCCGGTTTCCGCCGGCCCGATGGCGTTTACGACAAGGCGTATCTCGCGGGCCTGTCCATCACGCACGTCGCCGCGCTGGATCGGCTGATCGAGTTGGAGAAGCTGGCGGGCCACACGAACGAGGCTGCTTACTACGCGAACTTGCGCGACAGCGCGAAGCGGGTTTTGCCCGCGCTCACGACGACGGAAGGTTATTTCGTCAAATCCATTGACCCGGACGGCGCCAAGCACGGCGTTCTTTGGGCAACGAAATACGGCTATTTCGAAGCGCCGCCCAATCACGACGCCATCGCGTTCCGCGTCGTGGATGACGCGCAGGCCGAAAAGATTTACAGCAAAATCGCCTCGCTCCCCGGCCTGCGGCTTCACGATTTCGTCCTGCCCAATTTTCCCTCTTACGACGACATGTATGAAAAGCCCGAAGGCGAGTGGACGTATGGCCGGTGGGTCAACGGCGGTCACTGGTCCAGTTGCGAGGCGCGGATGATCCTGGCCTACTACCGGCTCGGGAAGTTTGAGGACGCGCGCCGCTCGATGCTGCGGCTGCTGAGCTTCGCGTCGCGCTTCCGGCTGGATAATCCACTCGCCAAGTTCGGCAGCGAGGTCACTCAGACGAACGAGCCGATCAATCTCTGCTACGACGCCTTCGGCCCGGCGGCGGCGTTCATGCGCGGCCTCTTTGAATACCTTTACACAGCCGACGGCTTGACGCTCATCCCGCACATCCCGCCGGACATCGCGCAGCTTGATCAGTTCAATCCCGTGCGGCTCGGCAAGAAGAAAATCTATCTCTCCACCATCGGCACTGGCCCGGTGACGGCCGTGAAAGTCAACGGCAAGCCGTGGCAGAAATTCGATCAAACCTCCGTCTCGCTGTCTTACGACCTCACGCCTGACTCAGCGAAAGTTGAGATTGTGCTTGGCGAAGGCAAAGTGCCGGTGAAATTCAAACTGACCAAGGGCGCCGGCGAACGCGCAGAAATCAAGAAGAAGAATCTCCCGCCCGAACTGGCTGCGCTGGACAAGCGTGCAGCAAAACTCCGGGACTTCGGCAAGCGGCTGGCGAAAGCCAAGTTGGCCGACACCTACGAGGCTGCCCACGCGCAGCTTGCGGTGGATTGCGTCGCCACGCTCCATGTCCGGCGACAACTTCAGACCGCCGGGCAGTTGGCGGCGTTGCCTGAACCTTCGCAAGGCGCGGCGGACAAGTCCTACACTGGAACCGGCGCGAGACTCTGCGATGGCTTGGAAACGTTGCTGAAAAACTACCAGACGACCGCCGACCCGACCCGCCAGAAGATTTACAAGCTCTGGCTGGCAAGCGGACGGTGATATTGCTGGCTTCGCTGAGGTGGGGCGCGCTCTCCGAGCGCGCCGCAGTTGCGTGCAACCCGCGGGGCAGGGGATGAGGCGTGGAATTGCTCCAGTTGGATGAGCCGTGGTGCAGCTTGCTCGTGGAGGCCGAAACCTCGCCGCTGAATTTCTTCACTTTCCCGCTTCTGCCGTGAACAGCGAAAAGAGTTGCTGGAGCGTCTTCTCGTTCACGGCGGCGGGATGGCCCCGGTAGCGGACGATTCCTTTTGGGTCAGCCAACAGGATTTGCGGAACGTCGGTCATGCCAACAGCAGCGGCGAGCCGGCTCTTCGAGTCCACGGCGGAAGCAAAGTCAATCGGTGGATCGGTCATTTGGCCGACCTGCTGCTCGTTCTCGGGCGAGATGCCGATGATGACGAGCTTGTCGCCGTATTTCTTTTGCCACGCGTTCAGCAAGGAAATGTAGGGCCGGCATGGCGCGCTCTGAGTCGTCCAGAAGAGGACGATGGCGAACTTGCCGTGCAGCGCGGGCTTGTCGGTCAACCACTTTTCCACGACCAAGTCGGGCATGGGTTTGTTCAGCGGGGACTTGTCGGAAATGGCATCGGCGAGGCTGTCTTCGCCCAGCGTGGCAGGCCCGCGCATCCGGCTGACGGCCTCAGACTCGATACTTTTTGCCAGCGCCTCGTTGAATCGCCGTTCGTCCTCCATCTGTTGCTGTTCCGCTTCAGCCGCCTTGACGGGATTGTAGTCAAACGACTTCTGGAGGCCTGACTCGAGGTATTTCAGTTTGACGTTCGCCAGACCTTGGGCGTGGCTGAAATAGAGGTCGGTGGCGTTGGCGCCGAAGATGGTCACGTTCGTGTAAACCTTCGGGTTGACCCGGAGTTCGGGCAGCTTCGTGTCCGCCGCGTTGAGGGAGCAGGCGGCCATAGTCACAATGAAAAGCCAGATGATTCTATTCGGCACAACAAGCCGATGCACCATTATGGGCGCTCTGGCAAGTACACAGTAACGACCGCGCACAATGAGGGCGCAACTCGCCACTGCCCCCAAGCAAACTGGCAAAGCCGTTCGGAGTTCCGCCTTTAGGCGGCAAAACGCTGCTGTCTGCGCCAACCGCCTGAAGGCG
>Ga0315289_10013099_pt1 | contig 11636 bp, 7 predicted proteins | sample YL17G11_40_MG_FD_203452 | JGI IMG/M metagenome (GOLD analysis project Ga0315289, IMG submission 203452) | Sediment microbial communities from Yellowstone Lake, YNP, Wyoming, USA - YL17G11_40 | ecosystem: Environmental > Aquatic > Freshwater > Lake > Sediment | place: USA: Wyoming | collected... | reverse complement strand
CGCTTGGCGTTCCTTTGACACAGATTTACCACGTCTCAACGTTCTATAAGGCGTTCAGCCTCATGCCAAAGGGGCGACACTCGGTGTGCGTGTGCATGGGAACTGCTTGCCAGGTGCGTGGTGCGCCTCGCCTTCTCGACAAAACAGTAGAAGTCCTCAAGGTAAAGCCGGGAGAGACATCCCCCGATATGCGCTTCAGCCTCGATACCGTCAACTGTCTTGGTTGCTGCGCACTCGGACCGGTAATGACTCTTGACGGAGAGTACCACAGCAGTCCTTCGACAAAGAAGATCGAAGACCTCGCAGCCGCTTGCAAGTGATCGGCGTGTGACCCGAGCGGCACCCTGCACCATCAAGGCGTTCGGTATTAGGGGATGGGTTTATGCAGACATCAAGCCACACGCAGGCGACAAGAAAGGGTTAGGCCATGTCAAGACTGAAAACACCCGCTGACCTGGAGCGGCTTAAGAAGGAGCTTTTGTCCAAGAGAGATTCCAAGAAGCCGTGCGTGACGATCTGTTCAGGAACGGGTTGCCACGCCTATGGTTGTGAGAAGCTGTCTGAAGCCTTTCTGAGCGAGATCAGGAAACAGGGGCTCGAAGAGAAAGTCGACGTGCGTCGCACCGGCTGTCATGGCTTCTGCGAACGAGGCACGTTGGTTGTGGTTTTCCCGGGCGAGGCGTGCTACCTCAGAGTAAAACCTGAAGACGTCCCCGAGATTGTCTCGGCGACCCTGAAGGAGAATCGTCTCGTTGAGCGGCTTCTTTATTCCGACGGCGACGGAAAAAAGATCACTCGCGAGGGCGAGATTCCATTTTACAAACATCAGAACCGGATTGTCTTTGGAAGCAACAGGCTCCTCGACCCCAAAAAGATAGACGAGTACATCGCCCTCGGTGGCTACTCTGCCGCGGCCAAAGCGCTCTCTGATATGACGCCCCAGCAGGTGTTGGATGAAGTCAAAAAAGCAAATTTGAGAGGAAGAGGAGGAGGTGGATTCCCTGCTGGTGTCAAGTGGGAGGTGACGCGTGCCACGCCCGCAGATGTGAAGTACGTCATCGTGAATGCTGATGAAGGTGACCCCGGCGCCTACATGGACAGAAGCCTCCTCGAAGGCAACCCGCACAGCGTGCTCGAGGGTCTTCTCATCGGCGCCTATGCAATCGGCGCACAACAGGGCTATGTGTACGTGCGACAGGAGTATCCTCTAGCTGTTGAGAATCTCTCTGTAGCGCTTGACCAGGCTCGGGAACGTGGCCTCTTGGGGAAGAACATCCTTGGCTCCGGCTTTGACTTTGACGTGAAGGTTCACCGCGGAGCCGGTGCGTTTGTCTCGGGTGAAGAGACAGCTCTTATGACCGCTTTGGAGGGAAAAGTCGGTGAATCACGACCGAAGTATGTTTACCCTGCGATCAAGGGTCTCTATGGCAAGCCGACGAACATCAACAACGTCGAAACCTGGGCGACCGTGCCGCTCATTATCAACAGGGGCGCCGACTGGTTTACAAGCATAGGGACAGAGGGAAGCAAGGGGACAAAAATCTTCTCGCTCGTGGGCAAGGTCAATAACACCGGGCTTGTCGAAGTCCCCATGGGTATGACCCTGAGGGAGGTGGTTTTTGACATCGGCGGAGGAATTCCCGGCGGGAAGAGGTTTAAGGGTGTTCAGACGGGTGGTCCTTCGGGTGGAGTGCTTCCAGAAAAGCTCCTTGACCTGCACGTTGACTTTGATGAGCTCACCAAGGCGGGTTCCATGATGGGTTCTGGTGGGATGATCGTGATGGATGAGGACAACTGCATGGTGGATATTGCGAGATACTTCCTCCACTTCCTTGCCGAGGAATCGTGCGGCAAGTGTGTCCCCTGCCGCGAGGGAATCTATCAGATGCTCAAGATAGTCAATCGAATCTGCGCAGGAAATGGAACCGAGGAAGACCTTGATCTTCTTCAGGAAATCGCCGAGGTGGTGCGGGATGCCTCGCTATGCGCCCTTGGTGGAACGGCCCCCAACCCCGTGTTCAGCACGATTCGATATTTCCGCAATGAGTATGAGGCTCACATCAAGGAGAAACGGTGTCCTGCGGGAGTGTGTAAGGCACTCATCGCCTACTACATCATTCCCGAGAAATGCCAGGCCTGCTTGATCTGCCTCAGGAACTGCCCGGTGGAAGCAATCACCGGGGCCAAGAATCAGATACACATTATAAACCAGGAGAAGTGCACAAAGTGCGGAGTGTGCTTTGAGGTGTGTCCATCCAAGTTTGGAGCTGTAGCGAAGCTCTCCGGTGAAAGAGCTCCCGAGCCTGTCCTGCCAGCGACAGAGGTGGTGCGCAGTCAAAGCGCCAGAACCGGGTGACAATGACGCTAAACGATACTGAACCAACATGAGAATATGATGGTGTAAACTTGAGGAGACGCCCATGAGTGAAGTTACATTGCTCATCAACGATGAAGAGGTCAAGGCCAAGCAGGGAATGACTGTTCTCGAGGCCGCCCAGAGTGTCGGGACAGAAATACCCACGCTTTGCCATCATGAAAAGCTCGTTCCCTATGGTGCGTGCAGAGTCTGCCTGGTGGAGCTGACAAACGGAAAGAAGTCGCGCCTCGTAACCTCATGCGTCTACCCTGCCGAGGAAGGGCTTGTTGTGAAAACGGAGTCTCCGTCCGTAGTCAAAGCTCGCAGAATGATTCTGGAGTTCATGTGGGCACGCTCGCCGGGGGTTGAACCGATACGGAGACTAGGAACAAAATACGGCATAAGCGGGGTTCAAGCAATAAGAGAGTACGGGATCACTCCCCCCAAACCAAAGTTCGACATAGAGCCATCGTACTGCATACTTTGCGGACTCTGCGTCCGGTACTGCGAAGAGGTGAAGAAGAAAAACGCCATCGGTTTTATCGGACGAGGAACTGAGCGGGAAGTGGTTTTCTTCCCAGAAATAGCTCGCAGAGAATGTCCGGGCTGTGAGGAGTGCTTCAAGCTTTGCCCCACGGGCGCCCTTCCATCGCATTACGCGCTCACTGAGGCACGGGTGTCGACGTAAACGGGACCATCGAATCAGGATTACCCGCATCGACGCCGTCCTCCGCTCACTGAGGCACGGGTGTCGACGTAAACGGGGCCCGTCGTAGGGGCGACCTGGGGATGCCCCGTTGCAGAGGCGACGTCGTGTATCCCGCCAGAGGAGGCGGACGGCAAGTTTTAGGTTTTCGCCGTGTCCCTGCCACATATCCACTTCTGTGTTCTGCCGCAACGACCAGCCAGTTCCCGAGCCTCATCTGTATAAGTTTTGTACATCAGAGCTCTGTTGTAGGGTGCCGCAGCGTTCACCCTTGCCCCTTAACTGCCCCCAAAACCGCAACAATGCCATTTGATTACATGAATTCGACGGCATCGGGTCCCTCCTTCCCCCGCCAACTGCCCCCTAAAATCCCTTGACAGCTCTGGACGCTACATGGTAAAGTGTATAGGTTTTAAGTACAATATACCGATCTTGCCAATCTGCCCGTAACGCTTTGTAATTCATAACGTAAGGGCTTTGTCTGAGTTGACATGAAGACAATCGAAAGCCAGATCGTCATTCCTCGACCTGAAAAAAGATAGAAAAGGTTGGTACTCTTCAAAAGATGTATAGTGCCCCAACAGAGCTGAAAGATCGTGTGACTTGCCCCTCAGACTCAAGATTTCGCCCTCGCGAGTACCCGATTCTTTGGGGTCCTCAGACCCCAGTCAAGAGCACCAAGGGAACTTCCAAAACCAATCAGCCTTCTCAGCCAAAGGAGGATCACAGTGGTTGAAACGACGTTGCCAGCCTGGAAGCTGGCAGAACTCAGCGACAGGTTCCTTCAGGATGTCTACTCAATTCCTGAGGGAGAAAAGATCAAGCTCTGCCTCCAGTGCGGCACCTGCAGTGCATCATGTCCGACAAGCTACGCCATGGACTATACGCCGCGGGAGATCATCGCCGCTTTCAGAGCCGGAATGCTCGACAGGGTCTTGAGGAGCAACACGGTCTGGATGTGTGCCTCCTGCTATTCCTGCACCGTGAGATGCCCCGCAGGCATAAAGCTCACCGACATCATGTATGAGCTGAAGAGGCTCGGCATCGACTATGGTCTCTACGCGAAGGATGCAAAGGCACCCGTGCTTTCCAGGGGGTTTGTCAAGATCGTGGATAAGAACGGGAAGAACGATGAGCTCTCCCTTCTTGGAAACTTCTACCTGAAGACGAATCCGTTCGGACTAGCTAGAATGGCCCCGCTTGGTTTCAAACTCTTCATGCGGGGAAGACTTGCTCTTCGTCCGAGCAAAGTCAAGGCACGCGATGACATCACAAAAATCATGAGACGCTTGGAGAGTAAGGAGGGCAAGTGATGGAGTACACGTACTATCCTGGCTGTTCTTTGGAGATATCCGGCAAGGCGTACGATGTCTCCGCACGCAACGTTGCCAGGGCTCTCGATGCAAATCTTGTGGAGCTCGAGGACTGGAACTGCTGCGGTGCAACAAACTATATGTCTGTGAGAGAGCTTCGCTCATTTGCCATCTCGGCCCGCAATCTTGCCCTCGCAGAGAAAGAGAAGAGAGATCTGGTCACAGCATGCAGCGCCTGTTACACGACCCTCAGTAAGACTCACAAGTACATGGAGTCAAACGAAAAGCTCAGAGAACAGATAAACGACGCACTTTCGGCCGTAAGTCTTAGGTACGACTGCACCATAAGGGTGCGACATCTTCTCGAGGTACTTGTCAATGACGTAGGCGTTGACGCGATTGCGCGGAAGGCAAAGGTCAACCTGAAGGGTCTAAAAGTCGTTCCCTATTACGGATGCCAACTCACCCGTCCTTATGGAACGTTCGACGACCCTGAGTCCCCTACCTCCATGGACAGGCTCTTCGCGGCACTCGGTGCAGATGTTGTAGACTTCCCGCTCAAGACGAAGTGCTGCGGCGGGATGTTGATGACTACTGCGGAAACTGTAGCCTTGAAGCTCGTGAGGAACCTTCTTGAAGTTGCCTCAAGGGCAAGAGCCGATTGCATCGTTACGCCATGCCCGCTCTGCCAGTTCAATCTTGATGCCTATCAGGACAGAGTGAATGGTGCGTTTAGAACCGATTTCGCAACACCCATTCTTTACTTCACCCAGCTTGTCGGAGTTGCGCTCGGTCTCTCCGACAAGGAAATACTCCTGGGTAAGGAGATCGTCTCCGCGAACAGAGTGCTTTCATCCTATGTTGGAGGCTCACGATGATAGAGAGAGCGAAACCCAGTTCCGGAATCCCTGAGAAGGAAACAAGTCCAGAGCTCCACATCGGTCCCGAACCGGGCACAAACGGTGGGGAAAGAATCGGAGTTTATGTCTGTCGGTGTGGAACAAACATCGCACAGACGGTGGATGTCGAAGAACTCGTGAAGTACGCCGCCACCCTGCCGAACGTCGTAGTTGCCAGGGAAAACAAGTACATGTGCTCGGACCCAGGCCAGGACTTGATCAAGAAGGATATACGCGATCTCGAGCTCACGAGAATCGTCGTGTCTTCGTGCTCTCCTCTCATGCACGAGCTCACTTTTAGGGTGGCATGCTCTGATGCGGGACTCAACCAGTTTCTGTTCCAGATGGCAAACATCAGGGAGCAGTGTTCATGGGTCACGGAGGATAAGACAAAAGCCACGGAGAAGGCCAAAAAGCTCGTGCGGGCTGCAGTGAATCGGGTGCTTCACCACAAGCCACTGGAGGTGAAGGAAGTTTCTGTGCAGCCCGCCGTCATGGTTATCGGCGCAGGCATTGCCGGTATCGAAGCGGCGCTCCAGGTGGCAAACGCCGGGAAGAAAGTGTACCTCGTCGAGAAAGAGCCGTCGATCGGCGGACACATGGCTCAGTTCGACAAGACCTTCCCGACGCTCGATTGCGCCGCGTGCATTCTGACGCCGAAAATGGCGCAGGCCGGTTCGCATCCGAACATAGAGCTCTTGAGCTACAGCGAAGTGGATTCACTGTCGGGCTACGTCGGGAACTTTAAGGTGAAGGTGAAGAAGAAACCGAGATACGTGGACCTCTCTAAATGCAATGCCTGCGCCGATTGCGTGAACGTCTGCCCCGTGGAGGTGCCCGCCGAGTTTGATGCAGGGCTTATCATGAGAAAGGCAATCTACCGGCCTTTCCCGCAGGCGGTCCCCAACTCATTTGTTATCGACAAGAAGGGAACCTCTCCCTGTGCCGCAACCTGCCCCGCCGGAGTTCAGGCACACGGTTACGTGGCGCTCATTGCACAGGGTAAATTCGCCGAGGCGCTAGAGGTCTTGAGGAGGACGATGCCCTTTGCGGGCGTTTGCGGCCGAGTCTGCACGCATCCGTGCGAAGGCGAGTGCGAGCGTGGAAAGCTCGATCAACCGATCGCTATACGAATGCTCAAGCGCTTCATGGCCGACTACGAAACGAAGAAGGGACGAGAGAAAGCCACACCTGTCGAGAGGACAAGAAACGAAAGAATCGCCATTGTCGGTTCAGGGCCTTCCGGCATTGCGTGCGCTTACGATCTTGTGAAGCAAGGGTATCCTGTCACAGTTTTTGAGGCAGAAGACAAAGCCGGGGGACTTTTGCGTTGGGGGATTCCTGATTTCCGTCTGCCCAACGACGTGCTTGACAACGAGATCGCGTACGTCCGTGAACTCGGCGTCGAGATCAAGCTCAACTCACGTGTTAAGAGCTTGAAGGAACTCTTTGACAGGGGGTACGAGGCAGTCTATCTCGCAACGGGCGCTTCCGTGAGCCAGAAGATGGGAATTCCGGGTGAGGAGACTCCGGGCGTTATTCATGCCCTCAATTTCCTCTACGATGTGAATTCCGGAAAGAAAGTCAACATCGGGAAAAAGATCGCAATCGTCGGCGGCGGCAACGCGGCTATTGACGCGGCAAGGGTCTCGTTGAGACTCGGCGCAAAGGAAGTAACCGTCATCTACCGTCGCTCCCGGGCTGAGATGCCCGCTCTCGCGAGCGAAGTCCATGAGATGGAGGAGGAGGGAGTCAAAATTCACTTCCTCGCGGCGCCGGTCAAGGCAATTGCAAAAAACGGCAAGCTTGCGGCTGTCGAATGTATCCGCATGGAGCTCGGAGAGCCTGATGCCAGCGGGCGCAGGCGTCCGATGCCGGTCAAAGGCTCGGAGTTCACCGTTGATATCGACAACCTCATCATCGCCATCGGTCAGCTAGTCGAGAAAGAGGCCCTCCCGAAGGAGCTGGAGTTTACTCGCTGGGGAACGGTCGTGGTTGACTCGACCACGATGGAGACGAACATCGAAGGCGTATTCGCAGGGGGTGACGTGGTGTCGGGCCCGGCCGATGTGATCGGTGCAGTTGCCGCCGGCAAGGAGGCCGCTATTTCCATCGACCGATACATCAAAGACACTGACCTAAAAGAGGGTCGCCCCAGACCGAGAAAGAAAGTCACAGACGTTTCCAAGCAAGGTGTTGCAAGGAAGGCGAGGGCAATTCCTGCGGCGCTCGAGATGGCGAGCAGAAATTCGTTCTCTGAAGTCGAACTCACCTTTGATGAGAAGACGGCCATGGAAGAGGCGGCTCGCTGCCTCAACTGCGCGGCCTGCTGCGACTGCTTGCAGTGCGTCAAAGCCTGTGAGCAGCAGGCGATCAACCACGACATGCAGGAGGAAATCGTCGAGCTCGACGTCGGTGCCATCATCGTTGCAACAGGCTACGACATCTTTGATGCGTCGCACACCTACCAGTACGGTTACGGCAGGTATGACAACGTGTACAATGGTATCGAATTCGAACGATTCTGCCATGCGAGTGGGCCGACTGGCGGCGAGGTCGTCTTGAAGAGCGGCAAGAAACCTGAAAGCGTTGCTGTTCTCCATTGCATTGGAAGCCGCGACAAGAACAACAACGAATGGTGCTCTCGGGTATGCTGCATGTATGCGATGAAGTTCGCACACCTCGTGCGCGAGAAAACGGGCGCAAAGGTGTACGAGCTCTACATTGACATACGCGCATTCGGCAAGGGATACGAAGAGTTTTACAACCGCGTCCTTGAAGAGGACGTCGTTTTTATACGAGGAAAAGCCGCCGAGGTAACCAGGGTGGCCGAGAGCCCGGAGGAAGAGGGGAAGCTTATCGTATGCTGCGAGGACACGCTCCTGGGCATGGTGCGGAGGATCCCCGTCGACATGGTCGTCCTGGGTAATGGTCTCCAGGCACGCTCAGACACGGCTGACCTCGCGAGAAGGCTCAACATTAGCAGAAGCCGAGACGGCTTCTTCCTCGAAAGGCACCCGAAGCTCGGTCCTGTTCAGACCGCTTCTGATGGAATCTACCTTGCCGGTGCGTGCCAGGGTCCGAAAGACATTCCTGACTCGGTAGCTCAGGGCGCGGCCGCTGCGGCAAACGCCCTTGCACTCATTGATCCCGGCAAGGTAACGCTAGAACCGATAACGTCTTACATAGACGAAGAACTTTGCGCGGGGTGCAAAGTCTGTATGGCACTGTGCCCCTTCTCTGCTATCGAGTTCGACGAAGAAAAGAAGGTTTCTGTAGTGCAGGAGGCCGTCTGCAAAGGATGCGGCACGTGCGTTGCTGCATGCCCTGCAGGTGTGGCAACACAACACGGCTTCGAAGACGAGCAGATTTTTGCGGAGATTGAAGGCGCACTTGCCTCCTCGTGAGCTTTATGAGTCTCAATCACTTGACGAGCGTGTCAAAAAAGGTGTATCCTATTATGTTTGCCTTTTGCGTTACCAACCAAGGCGAAAGGGTACACGTTTGTGGGTTTGGTCGCGTCCCCGATGGTCGCGCCCCCGACGCATCAGATCGCGGGACACAGGAGATACGTGGCCCGGTTCCAGGCCGGAAGGTTCTAAGCCGGAAGGAGTGTTCTGTGAGCAGCGCGAACTTTGAACCAAAAATTGTCGGTTTTCTCTGCCGATGGTGCAGTTACACGGGAGCGGACTTGGCCGGCACGAGCCGCATAAAGTACCCGCCCAATGTTCTGCCCATAAGGGTAATGTGTTCCGGGAGAGTGGATCCTACTTTTGTGATAAAGGCGCTCGTTGAGGGCGCTGATGGGGTTCTCATAGCGGGATGTCACCCCGGGGATTGCCACTACACGAGCGGCAATTACAGAACCCTGGGGCGGTTCTCGCTTCTCAAGAAGCTGCTGGACCAGCTCGGTATCGAGAACGATCGCGTGAGGCTTGAATGGGTATCGGCGTCCGAAGGTGACAGGTGGGCACAGGTGGTAAAAGACATGACCGAAAAGGTGAAAAAACTCGGGCCCCTCGCGTGGAAGACAACTCCCGAAATGACAGCTCGACAGGAAGCAGGAGTCGCCCGAGGTTAGCAAACGCATAGATATCTAAACCCGGAGGATGGGCAATGAGCAAACTGAAATTAGCGCTCTACTGGGCAGCGAGCTGCGGCGGATGTGAGATTGCGGTACTTGATATCAAGGAGAAGATCCTGGATGTCGCGGCGGCGTGCGACATTCTCTTCTGGCCTGTCGCGCTTGACTTCAAATACAAAGACGTCGAAGCCATGCCCGACAAGCACATAGATGTGTGTCTTTTCAACGGCGCGATTCGCACGAGCGAGAACGAACATCTCGCGAAGCTTCTGCGTCAGAAATCGAAAATCCTGGTGGCTTACGGCTCTTGCGCCAACGAGGGCTGCATCCCCGGCCTCGCCAATCTGTATTCCAGGGAGAGCCTTCTCGACAGAGTCTACAGCGAGACGCCGTCCACGGATAACACAAACGGCGTGAGACCGCAGCTAAAGGTCCAAGTGCCAGAAGGCGAGCTTACCCTTCCTGCTTTTTACGATAGAGTCAAGACCCTGGCCCAGACGGTGGACGTTGATTATTTCGTGCCTGGCTGCCCCCCTGTTGCCGACCAGACGTGGGCGGCGCTGGAGGCCATCGTAACCGGAAAGCTCCCTCCGAAGGGTTCGGTGGTCGGCGCCGGTGACAAGACGTGCTGCGACGAGTGCGATAGAAAGAGGGAAGAGAAAAAGATAAAGAAGTTCTACAGGCCGTGGGAGATCGTCCCCGAAGAGGAAAAATGCCTCCTGGAACAGGGAATAATATGCGCCGGGCCTGCCACGAGAAGCGGCTGCGGCACGGTGTGCGTCAACAAGGGCAAGATGCCCTGCAGGGGCTGCTACGGCCCACCTCCGGGTGTCACTGACCAGGGCGCGAAGCTCCTCAGCGCGCTGGGTTCAATCGTGGATTCGAACGACCCAGATGAGATTCAGAGAGTCATTAGCGAGATCGTTGATCCTGCTGGCTATCTGTATAGATTTGGCTTGGCGAACTCATTGATGCAGCATGCGAGGACAAAATGAACCGAGTAACAATCGATCCGATAACCAGGCTTGAAGGGCACGGAAGAATAGAGATCTTTCTGGATGACAAGGGAGACGTCGCAAATACCTATCTTCAGATACCGGAGCTCAGAGGCTTTGAGAAGTTCTGCGAGGGAAGGCCCGTCGAAGAGGTTGCCCGAATTACGCCCAGAATATGCGGTGTTTGCCCGGAAGCGCACCACATGGCAGCTACAAAGGCGCTCGACGCTGTCTTTCACGTTGACCCGCCCAGCCCGGCCAAGAAACTGCGAGAGCTTCTCTACAGCGCGTTCTACACCGGCGACCATGCCACGCACTTTTACATCCTCGCCGGCCCCGACTTCGTGGTCGGCCCGACGGCCCCTCCAGCCGAAAGAAACATCCTCGGCCTGATTGCGAAGGTCGGTATTGAAGCCGGAAAGACAGTGATTCAGGCCAGGGCAATGGCTCACGAAATCGTCGCAATGCTCGGTGGCAAGGCCATCCACCCCGTGTGCGGAATCCCCGGCGGAGTCAGCAAAGGGCTCAACGCGGAAGAGCAGAAGCGATGCATCGAAATCGGAAAGGGGTTCGTTGAGTTTGGAAAATTTACCTTCAAGGTTTTTGAGGACATTGTTCTCAAGAACAAGGCCTACGTCGACCTCATCTTGAGTGACGCGTTTACCCACAAGACTTACTACATGGGTCTTGTTGATAAGAACAACAAGGTCAATTTCTACGACGGCCAAATCAGGATCGTGGACACCGAAGGTAAAGAGTTTGCAAGGTTCAATCCATCTGACTATCTCAACCATATTGCCGAGCATGTCGAACCGTGGACCTATCTCAAATTCCCTTACCTAAAGAAGGTTGGCTGGAAGGGCCTCATCGACGGAAAGGACAGCGGTGTTTATAGAGCTGCCCCGCTTGCAAGGCTGAACGTTTCTGACGGGATGGCAACGCCTCTCGCGCAGGCTGAGTACGAGAAGATGTACAAGACCCTTGGGGGGAAACCTGTCCATCAGACCCTTGCCACTCACTGGGCGAGAGTAATCGAGCTTATGTACGCGGCCGAAAGAACGCTCGAGCTTGCACAGGACCCGGAGATAACAAGCCCCAACATAAGGGTCATCCCCAAAGAGACTCCTACTGAAGGCGTCGGCGTTGTTGAGGCTCCGCGAGGGATTCTCTACCATCACTACCAGACGGATGAAAAGGGAATGGTCAAGAAGGCCAATCTCATCGTAGGGACCACGAACAACTACGCCGCTATCTGCATGTCAATCAAGAAGGCGGCGCAGGGG
>Ga0315289_10013098_pt1 | contig 11637 bp, 8 predicted proteins | sample YL17G11_40_MG_FD_203452 | JGI IMG/M metagenome (GOLD analysis project Ga0315289, IMG submission 203452) | Sediment microbial communities from Yellowstone Lake, YNP, Wyoming, USA - YL17G11_40 | ecosystem: Environmental > Aquatic > Freshwater > Lake > Sediment | place: USA: Wyoming | collected... | reverse complement strand
CTATCTCGGAGATGATCTCGGGCAGATTGACGTAAATCTTTACCGTCGGAGAAAACCAGACGCCTTGGGTGCCGGCGAGATAGCAGTATCGGCAATCGTAGGGGCAGAATCCGAACACAGAGAAATGCCAATAGTTGGGACACGTGTTGTTTTCTTCGTCGCTCCGCCGACAAGGCCCCATTTCCTTTCTTCGCATGGAGTTTCCGATACGGCCAGAGAGACTCGAGTTGACCTGTGTTCGAGGTCGTAGTTTGGCAGATTGAGCGCTGCGGTCATATCCCTCAAGTCCGCCGTCTCGCGGCTCAGACCCTTGCAGGTCCTGCACCTCGCACGATGACTCGAATGGGCTCCTTGATATAGCCAGCGCGGAAATTCCACGCGCGCTCGACGAAACTGGCCATGACCTCGTATCCGCGAGCCGCAAGGAGCGCCCCGCTGGACATCTTCACATCCTCCGCGAATACCATCCCTTCGCGAATGGCGGACACGGGCAACTCCCGAATCTCGTCCTGGACTACGTTGCCACCTCGAATCGCGGCGAAGGCCTGGAGGATCAGAGGGTCATAGCAATCGGCTCGGCCTCGCATGGTATCGAGGGGGAGTGCCATGGGATTCCCTTGCGCCTCGATGGCGTCATAGTCGATAGCAATCCGGAGCATCTGCGCTCCACGTTCGATCAACTGCTTCTCGGAGCCGCCCTGAATTGCGCCGCCCCGCCGGTAGGGTTTTACGTACGTTGCGAGGATGCCGCGGACGATCTCCAGCCGAGGAATGTTCGCGAGCAACTGCTCCGTCACGACGGACAAACGGCTCACCATCTTCTGTTCCGGCTCCGAAAGCGACCGGCCGTAGTAGAGATTCTCGACGGTTTCGGTCGGAAGCGTGATGCAGCCCAGCTGCGAGAGCATGGCCGCGACCTCAACGTGCCAGCGTTCCCGCAGGCCAAGCTTCTCGGCCAGGTCGCTCACGTGTTGCTTCACGCGCATCGCGCGACCAAAGGAGAAGGGATTCGTCAAGGAAAGTGCGTCCACGAGGGTCTTGATGCTGCCGTGGAGGGTCTGCTCGAGCAGGACGCGCTCGGCGGTGACGAGGCGGTGTTGCTCGGCTGCCGCGCCGAAGACCAGGCGAAGCTCGTCGGGCGGGCAGGGCTTGGTCAGGAAGCGGAAGATCCGGCCCTGGTTTACGGCCGCGATGGCAGCCTGCACGTCGGCGTGGCCGGTGAGCAGCATGCGGATGGTATCCGGCGCGGCCTGTCGAACCCTCGCCAGGAAGGTCGCCCCGTCCATGCCCGGCATGCGCATGTCCAAAAGCACTATGGCAAACGGTCCTTTCTCTTGAAGCGTCTTCAGACCCTCCGCACCGCTCAGGGCTGGTGTGACCTCGTACTTGCGGCGCAAGTTCACGGCCAATCCCTCGATCAAGTGGGGCTCGTCGTCCACACAGAGAACCTTGACTGGGCTCATGGCTCGCATGCCTCCTTACTCAGCATTTTGGGCGGGGTCATCGCCCCAAACCGGGGCGTTTCTCCAGGTGGCGCCGCGTCGTCTCGCGCCAGGTGTCAACCTTGCCGGTCACGCCGAGGTATTCGAGATAACCAGGGTCCAATCGCGTGCCCGGCGGCCCAGAGCCTCGCGGGTCAAGCTCGTCATGGACCAGGACATTCGCGACGTGCGCGGCGGCAAGGATGCCGAACTCCTTAGTGTCCACACGTCTCGGCGCATGGTGGTTGGCCAGGGTCTGGATGACCGGATACGGCAAGCCCCAGATCCCGAGCAGGTATCCTCCCACCTCGGCGTGGGTCACACCCCAGACCTTTTCCTCCGCGCCGTGCATGGTACAGCCCGAGCCCTTCATCTCGAGCAGCACCTTGTCAAGGTGCTCGGGAAGCTCGACCGCGAGCACCAGTTTGCCGATGTCGCGCAGCAGGCCAGCCACAAACGCGTCTTCCTTTGTCTGTTTGTCGGCGAAGAGGCTTGAGGCGACCTCGCCCACGAGCAGGGCATGTTCTTGCAGGGCATCCAGGGAGAGGCCCGACGAAAAGCGCCGGCCATGACCTTGCTGAAACGCCTCCGCGACAAGCGCGATGTGTTTGATGGTGTTAAGGCCGAGGTAAGTGACTGCTTCCTCGATGTTGGCAACCGACCGCGAGAGTCGAAAGAAGGCCGAGTTTACAACTTGCAGAGTCTTTGCACAAATGGCCACGTCCTGCTTCAGGATCCTGGCCACCTCGGCGGCCGACGCGTTTTCGTTCGAGAGGGCCGCCACGAGCTGGGAGTACAAGCGTGGCGAGGACGGCAGGTTGTCGATCTTTCCAATGATCCGCTTGATCGTGTCGTCATTGACGAGCAATTGGAGGTTGCACGCCCGCTCGACGACGTTTTCGATCTCCCCGGGCTCGCTCGGTTTGGTGACGAACTGCGGGGCCACGGCCACCGTCCGCAAGGCCGTCTCCATCTCCGCCGCTGCGCCGTGACCCGAGAGCACGATGCGGACCACGGCCAGCTCCTGCACCTTCTTCAGGAGGGATGTGCCGTCCATCTGCGGCATGCGCATGTCCGTGACGATGACGTCCACCTGCTCACGCCCGAGGATCTCGAGCGCTGTCTTGCCGCTCTCCGCGAAGAACATCTCCCAGCGGCTGCGCAGCCCGTACAGCCGATGACGCAAGCCCTCCAGGACGTGCGGTTCGTCGTCGACAAATAGCACCTTTTTCATCAGCTATTCTCCCTCTCGATCTGTCCGATGAGATCGTCGAGGCCCTCGACGTCCTCTAGCAGAATCGCACCTCTCTCGGCCTTATTGATCTCGCTGATTCCAGGGTATTTGTCTTCCAGGTCACGCAGGATCCTGTCTTGTTCGCGCGTTCTGGCCAGCAGGCGCGAGCTCTCCCGCGCGAGGTTTCGCAGCTGAAGCGCGCGTTGAATCGTGGTCGCCAGGTCCACCGGGTTGCACGGCTTGGCCAGGAAACGGTAGACCTCGCCCTCGTTGATCGCGCGAATCGCCGCCTCAAGGCTCGCCTGCCCGGTGAGAATGATGCGGATGGCATTGGGGCGCCTTCGGCGGACGATGCTGAGAAACTCCGACCCCGTCATGCTCGGCATCCGCTCGTCCGACACCACGACGTCCACCTCGTTCTCGGCAAGCAACTCCAACGCCTGCTCGCCGGATCCAGCCGTGAGGATCGTGAACGGGTTCTTTCTCAGCGCGTTTTTCAGACCGGCCAGGACCTGCGGCTCATCGTCCACGAACAGGACCGTGCAGCGTTTCGTTCTCTTGTCTCGTGTCTCCGACTCCGACGGGATCATCGTCTATCCTCCTTCTTCGTGTATGATGTTCCAGCAATCGGGAGGAGTATGGTAAAGGTAGCGCCCTTGCCGATTTCGCTCTCGAAGGTCAGCGAGCCGCGTCACGCTCTTCTGTTGTTTCGATCCCCTCTGCGACAGCGAGCATCCTCAACTCCTTGCATAGCGTGGTCTACGAGCCGCTGATGGCCGGCAGTCTCCGCGCAGCTAATGATACTGCATCTCCTGCCGTATGCATCCGAGCTTGTCCTTGTCGGCCCTGAAGGCAGTCACGACATCGGGGTCGAAGTGGGTCCCGTTGCCTTCCTGGATCATCCCGCACGTGTCCTCGTGGCCGAACGCGGGCCGGTAACAACGCTTCGACGTCAGCGCGTCGTAGAAATCGGCAAGAGCGACGATGCGCGCCGCAAGAGGGATTGTCGTGCCCTTGAGGCCGTCGGGGTAGCCCCTGCCGTCCCATTTCTCGTGGTGCGACCTCGCCACGGCGACGCCCATGCGAAGGAACTGGTTGTCGGGACGTCGTTTAAGAACTGCGGCGAGGGTATTGGCGCCCAGCGCACAGTGCTTCTTCATCTCGGCGAACTCCTCCGTGGTCAGCTTCCCGCGCTTCAACAAGATGGCGTCGGGAGCGCCGACCTTCCCGATGTCGTGGAGAGAGGCCGTCTGATACAGATTGGCGATGAACTCGGTGGTCAGCTGCGTCACGTGCAATCTCATCTCTCGCATCTGCTCGGCCAGCACCCTGGCGAAGGTCTGAACCCTCTCGATGTGGCCGCCGGTGTCGTCATCGCGAGATTCGGCCAGCTTGGCGAGGGCAAAAATGATCGCCATCTGGGAAGCCGTGACCGCCTTGACCTGCTCGGCGATCCGCTGCTCGAGCTGCACGGTGTGCGACTCCATCTCCACCTGCAGCCGTCTCAAACGCAAATGCGTCTTGATGCGTGCCAGCACCTCCTGGTCCTGGAACGGCTTGGAGACATAGTCCACGCCGCCGACGCGGAAGGCCTCGACCTTGTCGTCGGTGCCCTGGAGTCCGCTGATGAAGATGATGGGAATGCTCCGCAGTCGCTCGTCCTGTTTGAACCATCGGCAAACGTCCACGCCGGACATCTCCGGCATGCGGACGTCGAGGAGGACGAGATCGGGAGGGTCTGCCACTGCCGCCTCGATGGCGAGCCTGCCGCTCGTGACCGGTCGGGGTACGAGACCGCCGCGTTTCAGGACTACGGCCAGGAGTCGCAGGTTCTCGGGGTTATCGTCCACGATGAGGACGCTGCTGTCCTGCACATCATCTGCCACTCTGTTCCTCCTTTCACTCGCTCAGGAGGTCCCGCATACGATCGTAATCGAATAGGTCCGTCATCCGCCGAAGCCCAGTGGCCACATCCGGTTTCCTGGCCCGAATGGTCTCGATGAGCTCGACGATCTCGTCGTAGCGCGCGGCGATCACGGCCTTGCGGAGCTTACCCAGAACGTCCGGAGGAAGCGCCCGGAGCGCATCCTTGTCGAGCGGTTGCTCCTCCATCTCGGCGTCGGCCCGGACCTCCTTCTCGTGCCCATCAGGAGGGTTGGGGATGCCACTGTCCAGCGCCTCCCGGACCTTTCGCGTCACGTCGGCCGCGGTGAACGGCTTGGCGAGGAAATGCGTCCCCGCGTCGAGCACACCGTGGTGAACGATCGCGTTGTCGGTGTAGCCCGACATGTAGAGAACCTTGAGGGTTGGCCTGGTCTTCGTCAGCCGTTCAGCGAGCACCCTTCCACCCATCCGCGGCATCACCACGTCGGTCAGGAGGAGATGGATATCGCCCACGTGCTGCGCGCTGGTCAGGAGCGCGTCGTCTCCGTCCGCGGCGGCCAGCACCGTGTAGCCGGCCGCCTCAAGGGCCCTTCCGGCGACCCTGCGCAGCCCTTCCTCGTCCTCGACCACGAGGATGGTCTCGGTTCCAGTGACCCGTCTCGGGACTGATGGGAACTCGGTGACCACCGCCGCCGCGGTGTCCGAAAGATCCCGCGGCAGGTAGATCTTGAACGTGGTCCCCTGGCCGGGCTCGCTATAGACCCAGATGTCGCCGCCGCTCTGCTTGACGATGCCGTACACCGTGGACAGTCCGAGTCCCGTCCCCTTGCCCTTTTCCTTGGTGGTGAAGAACGGCTCGAAGATCCTTGCCTTGGCCTGCTCGTCCATGCCGCAGCCCGTGTCCGTGACCGAGAGCTGGACGTAGGACCCCGGATTCACCGCCACGTGCCGCGCCGTGTACTTCTCGTCGAGCTCCACGTTGGAAGTCTCGATCGTGAGCTTGCCTCCCTCGGGCATGGCGTCGCGGGCGTTGACCACCAGGTTCATGAGCACCTGCTCGATCTGGCCGCGGTCGGCCAGCGTCAGGCCGAGGTCGGGCGCGAGCACCTGGACAAAGTCGATGTCTTCGCCGAGGATCCGCCGGAGCATCTTCTCGACCCCCTCGGCGATCTCGTTCAGGTTCAGCGGCACGGGCTGCAACACCTGCTTGCGGCTGAAGGCCAAGAGCTGGCGGGTGAGCGCCACCGCGCGCTCGCCGGCTTTCTTCACCTCCAAGAGATCGTTCTTCAGAGGGTCGCCCTCCCGTGCCCCCTCTATCGCGAACACCGTGTAGTTCAGGATCACGCAGAGCAGGTTATTGAAGTCGTGCGCCACGCCTCCGGCGAGCCTGCCTATGGCCTCCATCTTCTGTGACACCCGGAGCTGCTCCTGGAGCCTCCCGCGCTCCGCCTCCGCCCGCTTGCGCTCGGTGATGTCCTTGATCACCCCGTCGTACCTCACGAGGTTCCCGGAGGCATCCTTGTGGAGGATGGTCGTGTCGCACACCCAGCGCGTCTCTCCGTCTTTGCGGAGGATGCGATGCTCGATGGGCGGGATCTCCTCGCCGGCCAGAACCTGTTGCACGCGCAACCTGACCAGTTCGCGGTCCTCCGGCGCGACCATGCGAAACCAGAGATAGGGATCGGCGGCAAACTCCTCCGGAGTGTAACCCGTCACCGTCTCGCAGGCCGGGCTCTGCGTCGTTTCCACCGCGCGGCCGTTCTCCACGCGCACCGTGTACTGATAATCCGTGAGGCTCTCGGTGATGCGCCGGTAGCGGGCTTCGCTCTCGCGCAGCGCCTCCTCCGCCTTCTTGCGCTTGGTGACGTCCCGGAAGAAGCCCACGATGCATGATTTGCCGTCAATAATGATTTTGACCGCATTGATGTCCGCGTATAAAACAGTGCCGTCCTTTCGCAGGCAGGGCAGACCTTCTGCAAGGATTTTGTCTCCGCGTGCCTGGGCTTCGAACTCAACCATGACGCTCTGCAAAGCCTCTTTCGGATGGATGTCCGCCACGCCCATCGTTCTCAATTCTTCTTCGGTATATCCGAGCATTCGACACAGGGCCGGATTCGCGTACTTGAAAATCTTTGTTTCAGGATTGGCAATCACTATACCCTCGGTGCTTGCCTCAAAAAGTATGCGATATCTTGCTTCCGAATCCCGCAGCGCCTCCTCCGCCTGCTTGCGCCCGGTGATGTCGGTCAAGGTGACGACGCAGCCGAGGATCTGCCGGCCGCTGAGGAGCGGACCCGCGTTCAGGAGGAAATCGAGGGTCTGGCCTTGCTGCTCCAATGAGACCTCCACATTCCGCCGCGTCTCCCCCTGCAAAACCGGGGCGAGATGGAACGGATCGGAAGCGTCTGTTCGCAGCGGAAACACCTCGGCAAAGGGCCGCAGGAGCGGGCTGCCGTCGCAGAACCGCTGGGCCGCCTGGCTGGCGCGAATGACCCGGCCCTGCTCGACGCACACGACGATGGCCTCGGCAGCCTGCTCCAGGATCAAGCGGGACAGGCGCTCGTCAGCGACCATTTGCTCGTGGCTTTTCTTCTCCGTCAGGTCCGTAAGCACGAGGCAGAAAACCATCTCCGCCCCTTCGCTCTGCAAGCGGGAGGCCGACAGATAGACGGGCGCCAGACGGCCGTCGCTGGTTTTCAGGTTGATTTCCTGGCGGCTGGGCACTGTGCGGTCTTGCGCGAGGATGGCGTCAAGCGCCCGTTGGTCCGCGGGCGGCAGGTGGTTCCGAAGGGCGCTGCCCAAGACTTGATCGAGCGGCCGCCCCAACATCTCCGCCAAACGGACGTTGCAGTAGAGGATGACTCCGTTCGCGGACAAGGTCACCGCGCCCTCGCTCATCGTCTCGATGAGCTGCCGATAGACGCGGTCGGCCCCCCTCAGGGTATAGACCTGTTCGCCGCCCCCGCCAGTGACCACCATCGCGTCCACTTCCCCGGTGCGGATGGCGCGCACGACCTCCTCGGCTTCGGCCAGCCGGGCGCGGAGGTCTTCCAGTTCCGCCGCGAATTCAGGCTTTGAAGGTTCCGTTGTCATAATGGCTTCTCCGGAACTACTTAGGTAGACAGAATTCAGGAGTCAGAATTCTGAATTCTGACTCCTGACTCCTGACTCCTGACTCCTGACTCCTGACTTCTGACTTCTGACTCCTGACTCCTGACTACCTGAACAGTCATTTCTTCGGCTTCAAATCCAGCCCGATCAGAACCCGCTCGCGATCCGAGAGATCGCCGATGAGCCGCCGCAAGGGCATCGGCAGTTTCTTGATCAACGTGGGCACGGCGATGATCTGGTCTCCTTTGGCCAGCACCGGCTGCTGGTAGAGGTCAATCACCTGGAGGCCGTAGTGCCCCTTCAGATGCTCCTCGCAAATCTGCTTGATGTTGGCGAGGGCGCGGGCGGAGCGCGGCGTCATGCCCGCCACATACAAACGCAGCTCATACCGCGGCCCGCCTGGCTTGGCCAATGATTGCTCAGAGGCCGCCGTCGCACTCTTTGCTTTCGTGGCTGTCATGGTGAATCTCCTTACTCCTGTTTGCGTGTCTTTCGCCTGGCGATGGCATCGGCCTGGCGCAGGCGGGCCATTTGGACGCGGTTACCGGCCAGCACCCCGGTGCGCGTCTGGTCCTGCCCAATCGTCTTTGCCGTTTCCGCTTGCTCGACCTCGAACTCTACCCGCAGCGAGGCAATCTGCGCCTCCAGGGCTTGCCGTTTGCGCTCCAACTCCTGCTCCTTGCCCTCGATCTCCTGCTCGCGCACGAGGGCCTGGGCTTTCTCCTGCGCCTCCAGCGCATCCCGCGCGCTGCCGGCGAGCAAGGCCCCCGAAGGCCCGGCATACACGTCCCGCAGTTCCACCCCATGATCGGTCAGCAGGAACTCGCGGACCTGGTTCGAGTGGGCCATGCCGCGCGATTTCAGGAGGTGCAACACACGATTCCGCTCGGCGCCGTTTTGCACGTCCCGCAACAGCAGCCAGGTGTCCATCAGCGACGATACGCCAATGTCAGTGGATTCCATGAAGGTGCCGCCCGTGGTGAGGCTCGTGAACAACGCGGTGATTTGCTGCATTTTGAAGAAATCAATCAGCCGCGTCAGCATCGCCTTGATCTCCGCCTCATCCCCGAGCGCGGCGAAGTCGGTGACCGGGTCAATGACAACGACCCGCGGTCTGAACTGGTTCACCAGATTGTGAATGGTCACCAGGTGCATCTCCAGGCCGAACATCGAGGGCCGTTCGGCGTGAAAGCGCAGCGTCCCGCGCCGCGCCGCCGGTTCCAGGTCAATGCCGATGGAGCGCATGTTGCGGATGATCTGGCTGGACGATTCCTCGAAAGCGAACCACAGGCACCGCTCGCCGCGCGCGGCCGCGGTGTGGGCGAAATGCGCCGCCAGGCTGGTCTTGCCCGTGCCCGCCGTGCCGCTCACCAGCACGCTGCTGCCGCGATAGTAGCCCTTGCCGCCCATCATCGCATCCAGGCGCGGAACGCCGGAGGACACGCGCTCGGCGCCCGCTTCGTGTTTCAGCCCCATCGAACTGATCGGCAGGATCGAGATGCCGCCCTCGTCAATCAGGAACGGATACTCGCTCGTGCCGTGGGTCGAGCCGCGATATTTGACGATCCGCAGCCGCCGCGTGGTAATCTGCCCATCCACGCGGTGGTCCAGCAGGATCACGCAGTCGGCCACGTATTCCTCCAGCCCGTAGCGGGTCAGGCCGGTTTCGTCCCGCTCGCCGGTGATGATGGCGGTGACGCCTTTAGTCTTCAACCAACGAAACAGGCGGCGCAGCTCGGCGCGCAGGATGACGGTGTTGCTCAGCCCGGAGAAGAGCGTCTCGACGGTGTCGAGCACCACGCGCTTGGCGCCGATGCTGTCAATCGCGTGCCCCAGCCGGATGAACAGCCCTTCAAGGTTATACTCGCCCGTCTCTTCGATCTCGCTGCGCTCGACGTGGACGAATTCGAGCGCCAGTTTCTTCTGCGCGGCCAGCGCCTTGAGATCATGGCCCAGCGAGGCGAAGTTTATCGCCAGCTCCTCGGTGTTCTCCTCAAAGGCCATGAAGACGCCCGGCTCGCCGAAATCCACCGCGCCGCGCACGAGGAATTCCATCGCCAGCAGCGTCTTGCCGCAGCCGGCGCTGCCGCACAGGAGCGTCGGCCGCCCCTTGGGCAAGCCGCCGCCGGTGAGCTCATCCAGTCCCTGAATGCCGGTGGGCGCTTTGAGCAGCCCGGCGCCGCGGCGGGGTTTACGGCGGAGTTTACGGGTTGCATTTTTCGGTTCGTTGTGTTTCATAAGTCGTGCCTCCGTTGGCGTTTTTCCTTTCCTGGCTTGAACGTCTCATGGTCGTCTCCATTTACCGCGGTACCGGGGTGCGTTCATTGACTTCCCGGTTTCTCTACCATTCTGGTCGCGGCAAGGCCGTCGCTCAAGGGCATCCTGCAATGAGCGACGATATGAGCAGGGTCGAACGGCTTGATGATGTAATCGTCGGCCCCGGCGCCAATTCCCTGCAGTTCCGTCTCCTGCCATAAGGCCACCCTCCTCCTCTTTGAACATGGATGAGGTTGCGCTAGACATAAGCCCACCTCGGTTCCGCGTGACTTCGCGTTGCGGTTACTTCGCTCTCGTATCGTCTCTTCGACAAGATCAGGTTTGCCACGTCCAGTATCAGGACGACTTCGCCGGAGCCCGTGACGGTGGATCCGGAGAAATACCGATTCTCTCTGACCAACTTACTTAACGGTTTGAGCACTATCTCATGGGTCGTCGTGAAGTTGTCAACGGCGAGCCCCATTTTTTCGCGGCCTTTCCACACAACCACCACGGGTTGTTTTTTCAGCTTCGGGCGCGGGGCGCCGAACAGGTCGGACAGACGCGCGAGAGGAATATCTTCCTCGTTGAGCACGACGGCCTCGTAATCCGCCATCCCCTTGATGTTGCCTTGATCCACGATGAGCAGCCTCTCTATGTTCACCAGGGGGATGGCGTAGGTCTTGCCTCCGACCCCGACGAAAAGGCCCTTTATGATGGCCAGCGTAAGGGGGATCGCGATCGTGAAGGTCGTTCCCTTGTGCGGTTCGGACTTCACCCGGATCTCCCCTCCGATGGATTCGATCTTGTTCTTGACGATGCCGAGGCCAAAGCCCCGTCCGGAAACGGCGGTAACCTCCCGCGTGGTGCTGACGCCGGAAAAGATGGAGTTGACGGCCGCTTCGTCGTTCGCCTCCGCGGAGAGAATCCCCCGCTTGACCGCCGCGTTTCTGATATCGTTCAAGTCCAGGCCGGCGCCGTCGTCGCTGACTTTGATGAGCGCGGAACTCTTGGTCTGCCTGGCGCTGAGCCGGAGCACGGCCGAAGGCTGCTTGCCGGATTTTCGCCGGACTTCCGGCAGCTCGACCCCGTGGTCAACGGCGTTTCTGATCAGATGCACCAGGCTTTCGCCGATCTCATCTATGACGCTCCTGTCGAGCTCGATGTCGCTTCCCTCCACCTCGAGCGTTACCTCTTTGTTCTGCTGTTTGGCCAGGTCGCGCACCATGCGCGGGAACCGGTTGAATACGAATCCAATCGGCACCAGCCTGGCCTGCATGATCGTGTACTGGATTTCCCTTACGACCCTCGCCAAGCTGTCCAGGGCGGCCGATAATTCCGGGTTGTTGAGGTCTTCCCTGATCCTTTCCAGCCGCATCTTGTTGATGAGCAACTCTTCCGCCTGCCGCATGAGGAGGTCGAGCCGTTCCACCTTCACCTCGATGCTTTGGACTCTTGCGACGGCCTCTTCTTCCCTGATTTCCTCCGTTTCCGGGACGCCCGCTTCTCCATCCGACGCCAGCACGCGCAGTCTTTCCGTGAGCTGGCCGGCGTCCATCTCGCCCTTGTCCTCCCGGATGTTCTTCAACGTGGATTCAAGGTTGTCGCAGCACGTGAACAGGAGATCAACGCAGCGGCCGGGTTTCGCTCTCCCTTTCTTGACCGCATCCA
>Ga0315289_10013093_pt1 | contig 11639 bp, 1 predicted proteins | sample YL17G11_40_MG_FD_203452 | JGI IMG/M metagenome (GOLD analysis project Ga0315289, IMG submission 203452) | Sediment microbial communities from Yellowstone Lake, YNP, Wyoming, USA - YL17G11_40 | ecosystem: Environmental > Aquatic > Freshwater > Lake > Sediment | place: USA: Wyoming | collected... | reverse complement strand
TGGCCGGGCGTCGACGCGCTGCCGGACTACAAAGACAGCTTCCCCAAGTGGCCACGCCGCAGCCTGGCGGAGGCGGTTCCGGACCTGGAGCCCGCGGGGCTGGACCTGCTGGCCGGGATGCTGCGGTACGCGCCGGGGGACAGGCTGACCGCCAAGGCGGCGCTGTCGCACCCGTACTTTGCCGACATCGCCAGCGCGGCGAGGGCGGCCAGAGGTGGGGGCATGGAGGTGAACGCCGCTCAGGCTCAGGCTGCTGCTGCTCAAGCTTCTGCCCCCGTGCCCGCTGCCGCGGTCTGATGATGACGAGTTGGAGGAGGCGGTGCTGGGGAGGGAGGGAAAGAGGAAGAAGAAATCGAAAACCGGGCGCGACGTGGCCCGACCGCCGCCGACGCCGACGACACCAAAACTCTTCTCCTCTCCTTCCTTTGACCTCCTCCCCCGCGACCTTGCTTCCCTCCTTTTTTTGTGCCACATCTCCGTGCTTTCCGATTCCCCAGTCCCCGCTCAGCCCTCGGTAACGCACCGGATCCATCTTTTCTTCTTTCAGAAACGAGAGAGAGACTCAAAAAAAAAAACGAGGAAAAAAAAACCTGCTCTCTTTTCTTTTTCATCAAATATCTCTGATAGAAAACAAAATCTGCTCTCGCTTCTCTTCTTCTTTTTCTTTTCGTTTTTCTTCTGTTCAGGAGTGACATAGCGTGGGAGGGGACCTCGAATGGGGCAAATGTAAAACAAAACACAGCAGCCGTGGGCGCCCTTTGTTCGAGAATATGAGTTTTTGATCATTTTTTTCCTCCTCTCTCTCGACCCCTCGCCCGTCACTTTTTTTCTTTTTCCTTTTGCTCTTCCGAGTCTATTTTTTTCAGAAAGCCCGGTCGCTTTCTGCTTTTCTTCTCTTTTTCATCCCCTCCCCTCACGCCGCCGACGAGCCTCTTCCGACAGCGCTGGGGAGGCGGGATCTTGGATCGGAGCAGCAAAGGAAAGACAGGAAAAGAAGAAGCAGTCCAACCAATCGAACGCCGAGAGGCAAAATCCAAACCCTTCTGTTGCTTCGACGTCGATCGGAGACCCGACGGAACTGATTCCGCCATGGCCTCGCCGGTCGTGGAGGCCGCGGCTGCGAGCCTCTCGAGCCCCAGCGAAGGTGCGTTCGTTGTCGGTTGTTTTGCGATAGCGTGAAGAATCGCCTATTCGAGGCCGTTCTAGCTCCGCACGGGACGCGCAAAAGGGAGAAGGACAAGTTTTCACGACGACAAAAAAGTGGCGAGGCGGGCACCATCGCCGAGAACGACGCTCGCCGGCGGCGTTTTCGGTCGAAGCTCTTGCTCGCCGTCAATGCAGACTTGCGTCCTTTTTCCCTCTCTCTCGTTCGCCCTCTCGCGGCGCTCGCGGCTCGCGTCTCCTCTCGCGTGAGCGCGTCATGAGTTGATTCGAGAGCCTTGCTGGCGCCTGAGAGCAAAAAAGAGAGGCCTCGGGGCTTCAAAGAGACGAGGCTAATTTCTTTCTCTGCGTTTTTTTTTCTTTCCCGTCACGACGATCGTCACTTTTCCGGCCGCCGCCGCCGTCCCTCCCTTTCTTCTCACACTCTCTTTTTGCTCTCTCTCGCTCGTTTTTCCAAAAAAAAAAAAAAAAAAACAGACCTCGACGCCAAGCTCAAGCACATCCTGACGCTCCGCGACGCCATCGACGCGGCAGCAGCAGCAGCGGCAGCGTCCTCGAGCAGCAGCAGCGGCGGCGGCGGCGGGGCCTCTGCCGCCCCCTCGGCCGCGGCGGAAGCCCTGGCCGCCCTCGCCTCGGCCGCGCTGCCGGCACTGCTCTCGGTGCTCTTCTCCGTCGAGCCCTCGCGCGTGCCTGGCTCAGCGCAGCACCGTGCCAGGGCCTCGGCGGTCGACGCGCTGGCCCGGTTCCCCGTATCTGAGGCCCTGCGCCCGCACGCGGCGGCCGTCGCCGCGGGCTGCGTCACGAGCGCGCTCGCCGCCGAGGGCGAGGCCGACGACATCGGCGGGAGCGCTGCGAGGCTGGCCTTGGACTTGCACAAGGCCTTCCGCTCGCCCGAGCTGGAGGCCGCCGCCGTCGCGCCGTTCATGGCGTTCGTGACGGGGCTTTACTCGCGGGTTCCGAGCCTGGTCGGGAGGTTTGTGGACCCGGAGGAGAAGGACAAGGACGAGGACAAGGACGAGGGGCAAGGAGGGAAAGAGAAGGACGAGAAGACGGAGGAAGGAGGAGCGGCGGCGGCGGCGGCGAACGCCCCTGCTTCCTCCGCCCCCGCGGGCCCTCCCCCTCGAGCCCCCCCCTCCTCCTCGTCCTCCCCCTCGTCCTCCGATCTCGAGGGCTTCCTCTCCGGGATCGAGCGCCTCCCGGAGGGGTCGCTCCCGGCGGCCTCGGAGTCGTTCCGCGTGCTGTCGGAGGCGCCCCTGCAGGTCATGTTCCTGCTCAACCTCTACCCGCGCTCGGTCGAGCCCGCCGTGACCGGCCTGGTGCCGCTCATGGCCCGCGCCGTGGGCCTGGCCGGGCCGGACACCAAGGCCGCGGCCGTGGCCCTCGACGGGACCGTCCTGGCGCTCGCGGGGAGCGCGACGACCGGCGGCGGCGGGAGCGGGAGCGGCGGGAGCGGCAAGAGCGGCGGCAACGACGCCTCCGTCCCTGGCGCCGCCGCCGCCGCCGCCCCCGCCCCCGCCCCCCCGCCCTCCCCATCCGCGGTCCTCGCGGCGCATTTCCTCGCCTCCTACTCGGACCTCAAGGGCGCGCAGGTCAAGTCGCTCTCGTTCCTGACCTACCTGCTCCGGCAGCTGCCCGACGCCGTGCGGCCGCACGCGCGGGCGCTGGCCCCGGCGCTCGTCGCGGCGCTCGCCAGCTGCCCCGACGCGGTCCCGCAGCGAAAGGAGCTGCTGGTCGCACTGCGGCACGTGCTGACCACCCCCCTGCGCTCGGCGTTCCTTCCGCACGCCGTCGCGCTGCTCGACGAGCGCGCGCTGCTGGGCCGCGGGCCGCGGGCCGCCGCCGAGCTGCGGCCGCTCGCGCACTCGGCGCTCGCGGAGCTCGTCCACCACGTGCGCGGCCAGCTCGACCCGCGGGCGCTGCGGGCCGTGGTGGCCGTGTTCTCGGCCAACCTGGTCGACGGCGGCGTCGGCAGCGGCGGCGGCGGCGGCGGAGGAGGAGGAGGAGGAATGGACTCGGGCTCGTCGACGAATGTTTCCAACTCGGCGTCGCCGTCGCTGCCGGCCTCGGTGCAGTGCACCTCGGCGCGCCTGCTGCTCAACCTCGTCGAGGTGATGCACGCGCGCCGCGGCGACCTCGCCTCGGCCGAGGAGCACAGGGCGCTGCTGGCCGCGATCCTGGACGCGTTCGTGGCCAAGATGGCGGCGATCAGGGACGCGCTGCCGAGGCTCTTGCCCCCCAAGGAGGAGGGGGAGGGGGAGGGGGAGGAAGAGAGGAAGGAGGAGGTCGAGGCGAAGAAGAACGAGGCGGCGAAGAACAGGGGCGGCGCCGGCGCGCTCGCGCCGGAGGCCCCTCCCTGCCCTTCTCCCTCCTCTCCGTCTTCTCCCCTCATCGCCCGCCCCCTCACGGGACAGGAGCCCGACCAGAGGGGGCGCGACGCCGCGGACGCCAGGATGCTGCTCTCGACGCTCTGCGGCGGCGCCAAGACGGTGCTCTACTCGCTGGCGCACTACGGCAACCGCACGCCGAGGCCCGTCCCCGCCGCCGCCCCCGCCGGCCCGGCCGCGGGGCAGCCGCTGCCGCGGCCCGCGCCGCCGCCGAGCCCCGGGCTGAGGGACGACGAGCTGGCCACCGCGGCGAGGGCCGTCGAGTGCGCCGTGCCGTGCCTGCGGCTGTTTGCGGAGGTGAGCAAGGACGGGGACGGGGAAGGAAAGGGCAGGGGGAAGGAGGGGTCGAGGTCTTCTTCTTCTTCTTCGCGCTCCTCCTCCTCCTCCTCCTCGTCGCCGTCGTCTCCGTCTTCGTCTCCTCCTCCCGACATCTACGACTCGTTCGCCGACATCTTCACCGTCCTCGTCGACCACCCGGGCCACACGAGCCCGATCGTCGAGATCTTCGGCGCCAAGCTGCCCAGCGTCTTCGAGGCCGCCCTCGCGGACGAGAAGGTGCTCAAGATCGTGTCGGCGCTCGCGGCGCACCCGGCGACGGCGCGGCAGTTTTGCGGCGCCGCGCTGCGGTACCTGGTGGACGACGACTCGCCCTTTGGGGCCTCGGACCGCTCCAGGATGGACGACCTGAGGCAGCCCCGCTCGCCGAGGGGCGAGCTGACGCTCAGGCTCGCCGCGCGCGTCTTCGAGGCGCTGCCGAAGAACGCCGGCGCCGAGGCCGCGCTGCTGCCCGTGCTGCAGCCGCTGGTCGCCTCGGCGCTGGCGCTGCTGGCCGAGGCGGAGGACAAGTCCGGGGCTCTGGATTTGCTGCTGACGCTGTTCCGGTGCCTGGGCGCGTGCAAATCGGACGCGGCGCACGCGCTGTTTGGCGGGGGCAGCGCGGGAGGGCCCATCGGGGTCAACGCGAGCGGAGGAAGCGGCGGCGGCGGCGGAAGCTCCTCCGCCCCGGCGACCATCGCAGTTTCTGTCGGCGCTACGCCGCCCATGCTGGCCCCGACCCTCGCCACCCTCCGCGCCCTGCTCGACGGGCCCTCGGCCCCGCTCCTCAGGGAGAGGCTCCTGGAGGCCATCCTGAGCCTCCCGGCGAGGCTCTCGGACATGCTCTCGGTGCTCCCGAGGCTGATGTCGCCGCTGGTGCAGGCCCTCAGGGGCCCCCCCGCGCTGGCCGCGCTCGCGCTGCGCACGCTCGAGTACTGGGTCGACTCGCTCAACCCGGAGTTCCTCGAGCCGGCGCTGAGCCCCGTGGGCCCCGAGCTGCACGCCTCGCTGTGGGCACACCTGCGGCCGCACCCGTACGCCCTGGGCCCCAAGGCGCTGGCCCTGCTGGGCAAGCTCGGGGGCCGCGGGAGGCGCCACCTGCGCGAGCCGCCGGCGGCGCTCGAGTGCCGCACCAATGCCGAGCACGGCCTGCGCCTGATCCTGACTTTCGCGCCGGCGACGTCGTTCCTCGTGCCCCTGGACAGGTCCCTGGCCCTGGCTCGCGCTCCGCTGGCTGCGCCCGGGTTTGCCTACCCGCCCAAGGGGGCCGCGGAGGCCGCGGCCGAGGCCGCCGTGGCGTCCCTGTGCTCCGTCGGCGCCGCCCCGGGCGGCGCGGCCGCCGCGGCGCGCGAGCGCAAGCGGGCCGCGCACAGGTTCCTGTGCTCCGCCGCCGCGGCCGTCTGCTCCCTCCGCGACCCCGCGGAGAGCTCCGTCCTCGAAGAAGCAGAAGGAAAAGGAGGATGCGCCACGGCCAAGCTCGCGGCGGCGCTGCTGGGCGAGGACAAGGCGAGGGAGCTGGGCGAGCTGGGCGAGGGGGGAGGGCGAGACGGAGAAGTGGTCGCGATGGTGGCGACGGCGGCGGAAGTTTCTGCTGCTGCTTCTGCTGCTGCTGCTTCTGCTGCTGCTGTTGCTGCTCCGGCTTCCGATCCCGATCCCACCTCTTCTTCCAAGAACGCAACTGCCATCGCCCCGATCTCCTTCTCCAAGGCCCCCTACGTCGGGCCCCCGGCCCTCGACGCCGGCGCAGCGGACGCGGCCGCTGCCTCCGCCGCCGCGGCCTCCGCCGCCGGGGTGAAGACCCGCGCCCAGTTCGTCTCCGAGAGGCAGGCCTTGGTGACGCTTCTGTCCTGCCTGCTGGGGTGCGCGGACGACACGCGGGACCTGGGAGACTCCGCGGAGAGGTTCGCCGTGGGACTGGCGAGGCACTTTGGGCTGTTCTTCGCGGCGAGGGAGGCCGGGAGGAGGCGCGCGGAGGCGGAGGCCGAGGGGAGGAGGAAAGCAGAGGGAGCAGCAGCCAAGGCCGCGGGCGAGAGGAAGGCGGCGGCAGAGAAGGACGCGCCGGCAACAGCAGCTGCTGCAGCAGCAGCAGACGCTTCTGACGACGCGCCTGCTTCGAGCCCTGCTGCCAACGATGAGGCGGATGCGCCCGCCGAGGACGCTCCAGCCGCTCCCGCCCCCGTCGAGAAAGACAGCGAGGCGCCGCCGACGGCGACCCCCCCTCGCCAGCCCCCGCTCCGCGAGCTCGACCCGGAGCTCTTCCTCGACGCCATGGTAGAGACCCTGTCCGCCGACGAGGGCGCGCGCCTCCCGGCCGCCCTGAGGGCGATGCGGGTCTTCGTGCGCACGCTGCTCGAGGCCGCCGACGCGCAGGCCAAGGCCGTGGAGGCCGAGGAGGAGGAAGAGGAAGAGAAGGAGGAGAAGAGGGAGCGGGCCGAGATGGAGGTCGATGGCGGCGCGGCCGCGGCGACGGCGGAGAAGTCCGCGTCTTCGCGCTCGCCCCGCTTCTCCCCGGCCCGGGCCCCGCTCGACGCGCTCATCTCCAAGCTCACGCACTGCTGCCACGGAGACGACTGGCCGACCAGGCTGGGAGGCGCCGCGGCGCTCCAGGAGCTCGTCTCCGGAAGCAGTGTGTCGGAAGAAGACGACGATGACGACGACGACGCTCCTCTGTCTTCTTCTTCGTCCTGGACCTCAAAGAAACCCGTTTACCCTTTGCGCCTGCTCCCCGTCGACCACCTCGTCGCCAGGCTCCCCGACGTCGTCTCCGGTTTGCTGGCTGCCGCTCGCCCCTTGCCCCCGCACGCGGTGCGCGAGCGCAGGCGCATCTCCGCGGCGCTGCGGGCCGCGGTCGGCCGCGCGATGCCCGTCGGGTGCGCCGACGCCAGGGCAGTCGCCGCGGCCGAGAGGGCCGAGAGGGCGAGGAGGGAGGAGGCTGCTGCTGCTGCTGCAGCTGTTGCTGCTGCAGAAGCGGCGTCAAAGGCTTCTGCTGATGGTGATGCCAGCGCTACTGCGGAAGCGGCGACAAAGACGAAAGAAGCGGCCCCTCTTGCAGCCGATGCAGCTGCTTCCGACGCCGCCGCTGCTGCTGCTGCTGCTGCTGCTGCTCCCGGAAAGGAAATAGCGGAAGCAGCGGAGGAGCCCGAAGCCCGCGAGTCGTCCGAGGCCCCCGCCGAGGTCAAGAAGGAGAACAATAACGACGACGGTGACGAGGCCGACGAGGGGGGCACCCGCGCGACGCGGGGCACGCGGGCCGCGGCAGCCGCCCAGGCGGCAGCCGAGGCTGCTGCGGCAAAGGCGGCCGGAGGAGGCGGCCGCCGCTCGACTCGCGCCGCCGCCGTCGCTTCGACCCCGACTGCCGCTGCTGCCTCTGCTGCCGCTGCAGGCACAGCTCCTTCTTCCCTCCGCGGTCGCTCCGCTCGCACGGCGACGCGCATGGGCACCCGCGGGGCCTCCGCCTCGAGGGAGCCGACGCCGGCGCCCGAGGGAGAGGAGGGCGGCGACGGCAACGCTGCGGCCAACGCTGCCGCCAACGCTGACGCGCGCGCGACTCGCCGCAGCGGCCGCAGAGCGAGCGGCGCTGGTGCGAGCGCCGCCGGCACTCCGCGCGCCACGAGCGCCGCCGCCGCAGACAAGGACGGCAAGAAGGTCAAGGGCGAGGACGACGGCGACGACGAGGAAGAAGAGGACGAAGAGGAGGAGAAGGCCCAGGAGAAGGAGAAGGCCAAGGAGAAGGAGAAGGACACACCGATGGAAGAGGCGGAAGTGGCTGCCCCCGCGGCTGCTGACGCTGCTGCTGCTGCTGCTGACGCCGCGCAGCCCGCGTCGCGCCCCGCCACCGCGGCGGCACCTCCTCCAGCTCCCCCTTCTCAGCCTCCTCCGCCGTCGCCGCCGCCCTCGGGCCCGCCGCCGCCGATCCCCGGGCTCGAGCCCGGCTCCCCGCTGGAGCGCTCCGTCACCGCCGTGCTCTCCGTGCTCGCCCACGACCTGCTGACCCCGAGAGCTCCTCCCCTGTTGCGCGGCGTCGCCGACCAGGCCCTGGGCGTGGTCTGCGAGAGGACGGGGGCCTCGCGCCGGGCGCTGCTGCGTCCCTTGCTCGACCGCATGAGCCCGCCAATCGAGAGGAGGCGGCTGCTCCCCGTGAGGCACGCGCCGCTGGGGGCGGGGACCGCCGCGGCCCTGGCCTACTGCCTGCGCTGCGAGCCCCAACCGCTGCTGGACCTGTCGCCGGACCTGCTCGCCGTGCTGGGAGACGCGGCGTCGCTCGTCGAGGGGGAGGCCTCCGTCGCGACGCCCGCTGCGGCGGCGGCCGCCGCAGGCGCCGCCGCGGCGGGCGGCCTCTCCGGCGGGGCCCCCTCCCCCGCTCGCGCCTCGCCCTCCGACGGCGCCGCAGCGCTGCGGACGGCCTGCCTGGACCTGTTGGCGGCCGCCGTGGCCTGGCCCGCGCTCGGGAGGGCCAGCAAGCCGAAGGGCGGCGACGAGGCGAGTGCTGCTGCTGCTCCGGGCGCGGCTCCGGGCGCTGCCGCTCCGACGGCGGCAGCAGCGCCTTCTGCCGCGGGCTCCCCAGCGACCCCGACGCCGCAGCCACCTGCCGCCGCCGCTCTCGCCACCTCCTCCTCCCCGTCGCCGCCCTCGGCGACGGACCTGCTGCGGGAGCGCGCCGTGCGCGCCCTCTTCGTGCACCTGACCTCGCCCGCCGCGGCCGACGCCGCCGCGGCCGAGCGCGGCCTCCGCGCCGTCGTCGAGGCCGACCAGATGCCGAAGCCGCTGCTGCAGGCCTGCCTGCGGCCCATCCTGGTCCACCTGGCCCACCACCACAAGCTGCGGCCGCCGCTTCTTCGCGGCCTGGGCAAGCTGCTGACGCTGCTGGGCTCCTGGTTCAACGCGACGCTGGGCGACAAGCTGATCGACCACCTGCGGCGGTGGGTGGCGACGGCGGCGCCCCTGGCGGCGGCGCCGCCCGGAGGCGGCGGCGGCGGCGGCGGCGGCCCCGCGCCCTCCGCCGCGGCTCTCGAGCAGCAGCAGCAGCAGCAGCAGCAGCAGCGCCCGGCCCCGGGGCAGGACGCCTCCGTCGCCGCCGCGGTCCTCGACCTCTTCCACCGCCTGCCGCCCGCCGCCTCCAAGTTCTTGGCCTCGGGCGCGGGGAGGCCCGGGCTCGTCGTGCTCTCGATCGAGCTCGAGGGCGCGCTCGCCGAGACGACCCCGGGCAACAGCTGGCCCTCCGTCTTGGCCAGCCCCTACCGCGCCCCGCTCCTGCGCTTCCTGGTGAAGTACCCGGACCAGGCCGCGAGCTACTTCCTGAGCCCCTCGCGCGTCGCGGCCAGGGTCTACTTCGACAGGCTGCTCGCGCTGCTCAAGATGGGCGAGGCCGCGGCTGGCCCGCTGGTCTCCGCCGTCTGCGCGGCCGAGCGGGAGCTGCTGGCGCTGCTGCGGGCCGTCGAAGGAGCCGGCAAGGAGGCCGCGAGGGCTCCTACTGCTGCTGTCGACAAGGCTCCTGCTGCCTCTCTTGCTGCTGCTGGAGCTGTCGGAGGCGACGCGACGATGGCCGACGCGGAGAAGGAGGGAGCAGGGGAGGAGGAGGAAGGAGCAGCCAAGGCCCCTGCCGCCGGCGCCGCCGCCGGCGCTGCAAACCAGCAGCCCCTCTCCGCCCGCGCCCCGCAGGCCGAAGCAGCCGCCGCCCAGCAGCAGCAGCAGCAGACCGCAGGCAGGCCCGTCGACGCCGTCGCGGCCCGTGCCCACGCCGTGCACCTGCTGGCGCTGCTCGTGAAGCTTCGCCCAGGCTGGCTCCCGGACTCGCTCTTCGACGAGGCGACCAAGCTGTGGAGGGAGACGGCCAAGAGCGAGCGCGGCTCCTCTTCCTCGGGGCCTTTGTCGCCGTCGTCCTCCTCTGCCCCCTCCTCATCTTCTCGGGACGCCGTCCTCCTGCGCAAGCGCCTCGCCAAGGTCATCCTCTCGAGGGCGCGGGACCGGCCCGAGTCCCCGCCGATCGGGGCGCTGTTCGACCTCTGCGACGCGCTCACGCCGCCGCCGCCGCTGCTGCTGGTGACGGCGGCGGCGGCGGGAGCGGCGGGAGCTCCTGCTTCCGCCGCCGCTCCCGGTGCCGCCGCTGCTCCCGTCGCCGCCGCCCCCGCTCCCGCCTTCATCTCCGCCCCGCTCCCGCGCGCGGACTTCGGCTTCCTCCGCCGCGCCCTGGGGGAGACCTTCCCGCGCTCGTTCCCGCGGGGCTCGGCCGCACGCGCCGTCGTCGCCGAGTTCGCCTCCTGCTGCGCGGCCCGTTCGAGGCCGCCCAGGCAGCTGTCCGCGGCCTGCGACGCGCTCGTCCTCCCGCTGCTGCAGCACGCCGCCGCCGCGTCCGAGGGGGGGGGGCTGGGCGAGGTGCTGCCGGACCGGGACCTGGGCAAGCTGGTCGCGCTGATGGCCGGCGGGGGCGCCGGCGCCGGCGCCGGCGGCTCGCCCGGGGCGTGGCCGGGCAGCTGCGCCCCCGGCGGGAGCGCCGCGCCGGCGACGACCGCCGACCTCGACGACCTCAACGCCTCGCTGCTCCGCGTCGCGACCCTGCTGATCCGCGCCGCCCCGGCCAGGCTCGCCGAGTCGCGCAAGGACCTCATCAAGTTCGGCTGGCAGCACCTCAAGCGCGGCGACCTCGACTGCGGCCCGCGCCACGCGGCGTTTGTCGCCGTCGCGGTGCTCTTGGACGCCTACGAGGCGCCTGACCAGGTGACGCTGCAGGTGTTCGTGGCGCTGCTGCGGACGAGCGCGGCGGACTCGAGGCGGGCCGCGGTGCGCGGGGCGCTGGACACGCTGACGCCGGCGCTGGCGAGGAGGATGGGGACCGGCGGGAGCATTCGAGGCGGGGGCGGAGGCGGAGGCGGGGGCGGGGGCGGCAACGACGACAGCGGGCCCTCCTCCTCCCTTCCCGCCTCCTCCTCTCTTCCCGCCTCGTCCTCCTCCACCTCGTCCTCGTCTTCCTCCTACCCCGTCTGGATCCTGTACGTCAAGAAGGTCCTCGAGGAAGAGGGGCACTCGACCGCGCATGCGTCGCACGTCTGGGGCGTCGTTGTGCGCCACGCGCCGCTCTTCTTCGCGGCCCGGGCCGCGTTCGTGCCCGCCGCCGTCGCGGCGCTCTCGAGGCTGGGGCTGGCGGCGTCGACGCCGATCGAAAACAGGAAGCTCGCGATCGACATGGCCGCGATGGTCGTCGGGTGGGAGCGGGCGCGCAGGGAGGAGAAGGAGAAGGGGAAGGGGAAGGGAGGGGAGAAGGACGTGGGCAAGGGGAAGCAAGGGGCCGCTGCTGCTGCCGCTCCGGCCGCTGCTGCTTCAGCCGACGCCGACGCCGACAACGCTGCTGCTGCTGCATCTCGCAAGCGCCCCCGCGAGGGCAGCGCCGAGGGTAAGGGTGACGCCGCCGCCCCCGCCGCCGCCGCCGCGGACAAGGACAAGGCTTCCCCTCCCGTCGCCGAGCCGGGGAAGCAGCCCCGCCGCGAAGGGGACGCCGACGTCGCTGGAGCCAAGCCGGCCAACGCGACCAAAGGCGACGCGGACACTGCACCCGCTCCAGAACAACTCCCTTCCCTCTCCTCCGCCGCGACCACTCCCCTCGCGGACTACTCCCCGCCGCCGCAGCTCGTCGAAGGGCTGCTCTCGTTCCTGGCACGCGCCGCCGTGATGCTCGCCGCTGAGGCCAAGGACGCCGAGCTCCGCTCGCTCGCCCCCGCGGCGAGGGAGACGCTGAAGGAGGCCCTGGAGCTCTGGCCCTCCGCCGCCCCCCCCAGGCTGCACTTT
>Ga0315289_10013090_pt1 | contig 11641 bp, 12 predicted proteins | sample YL17G11_40_MG_FD_203452 | JGI IMG/M metagenome (GOLD analysis project Ga0315289, IMG submission 203452) | Sediment microbial communities from Yellowstone Lake, YNP, Wyoming, USA - YL17G11_40 | ecosystem: Environmental > Aquatic > Freshwater > Lake > Sediment | place: USA: Wyoming | collected... | reverse complement strand
TTCCGTCCAGCCCGCGGGCGACCTCACTCAACTGCAAGGCTTTGCGCCGGGCGCCGAGGAAATGCTCATCTTCTTCCCGCGCACCTGTATCACCGAGGCGCGCCAGGAACCCTACAATCGCGTCAAGGAAATCAAGGCAACCGCAGCTTCGATTGACGCGGTGGTCGTGCAGGGGCAGGTTGAGAGTGAAGGCCCCTACCTGATCTACCGCTTTGACCGGAACCTGAACCTGCTAGGAGTAACCCCGCCGGACGATTTCGCCGCCCAGCACCGCGAACTGGAACTGGCCGGCAAGCTCGACCACGCTCTGGGCCCCCGCGACTTCGAGCAGTGGAAGCGGATTGAGGTCATCCGGCGGTAACGGTCGATTTGCGCGCGCGCACCCAGATCACCCGCAGCGTGGCCAGCACCGGGACCGACAGGAACATGCCGGGGATGCCCGCGATCTCCTCGCCGGCCAGCACGCCGAAGATCACCAGCAGCGGATGCAGCGCCGCGCCGGCGCTCATCAGCCGGGGGTTCAGGATGTAGTCCTGGAACACCCGGTAGCTGGCCAGGAAGGCCAGAATCACGAGCACATGGCCGAAGCCGCTGAAGGCCGCCACCAATGCGATGAGCACCACCGCGGCGGCAGGGCCTACCATGGGGATGAACTCGAGCGCCGCCGCCACGCTAGCCAGCAGCACGCCATACGGCATGCCGATCAGCGCAAAGAAAACGCCGTACGCCGCCAGCGTAGCCAGCGCCAGCAGCACCAAGGCCCGGATGAACTGCCCCAGCAGCCGGTGCAGGTCCGCGGAGATGTCCTCGAGCATCGCCCGCTGCTTGGGGCTCACCATGCCCAGCGCGGCGGCGCGCAACCCGGCCCCGTCCTTCAAGAAGAAGAACGCCAGGATGGGAATCAGGACCACCAGCAGCGCCCCGCTCAGCACCGCCACCACGTGCGCCGTGGCCTTTTCGAGCAGCGGCAAGGCCTCCCTGGTCAAGTCGGGGGCGCCCCCCCGCAGCAACTCCAGCAGGTGGCGTTTCGCCGGGTCCAGCCACGGAGGGCCAGGAGCCTCCAGCGCCTGTTCCATCTTCTTGAGCAGGTCGGGAAAACCCTTCTCGAGGTTGGCGGCCTCCCGCCCCACCTCGGCGCCCACCGCCGCCCCCAGCAGCACCAGCACCGCGATCAGCGCCACATAGACGCCCGCTAGCGCCCAGTTGCGGGAGCGGCGCCGCGGCAGGAAGCGGTCCACCAGGTTGACCACCGGGGAGAGCAGGTAGGCAAACAGGATCGCCAGGACGAACACCAGCAGCACCCGGCGCAGCAGATACGCCACCCCCAGGGCGAGCGCCACCAGGAACACGGTCCAGGCGGCCCGCGCCGCGCGTGTGTCCAGGCCGAGCATGGGGCACCTCCCGCCGGAACAGGCCAGAAGGCCTATTCTAGTTGGGAACAGGCAAGAATGCCTATTCTACTTGGGAACAGGCCAGAATGCCTATTCTACTTCCGTTTCACCGGGCGGCCGTCAACTTCGATCCAGTCCAGGCGCGAGCAGGTGGGGGTGCCGCCGCCGCGCATCAGGTCGGTCCAGCCGACCTCCTCGACCCGGCTCAGATCCGGCTTCTCGACCCAGGCGCCCTCGATGATGGTCCCGATGTCCAGCTTGCGCCAGCGTATGTCACCCAGGTTGAACTCGCGCACGCGCCAGTCCACCGAGGGGCCGTCGGACTCATCCGAGACCAGCCACGTGCCGTCGGCCAGCTTGAGGATGATGCGGAGCCGCCGGAAGCCCGCCTGCTTCGAGCGCCAGCGGATCTTGGCCTGGCCGGTCAGGTCCACCTGGGCGGTGCGGTGTCGCAAGGCCACGGCCCAGTTGCCCTCGCACTGCCCCGACCAGACGTAGTAAGGGTCGTCAGCGGGCTTGTCGTGGTGGCTCTTCTTGAGGCCCGCTTTGCCCGGGCCGTAGCTCGCCAGCAGCACGTCCGCGTTGGTGATGTGCGCCTGAGTGATGGGCGTCTCCGCCGGCGTCTCCTTGAAATCCTCGCGGAAGAACCGGGGCGGCCGGTCCTGGGCCCGCAGGGCACTCAGAGCGAACAGCCCGATGACAGCGAATCTCCGGTTCATCGGATTCAGCCTCCCAGGTTCACGGTATGATGAGCATCTTGACGACGCCGTCCTCGTAACGCTCAAGCGTCTCGAACCCGCGCTGGATGTCCGCGAGGGGCACCCGGTGGGTGAGCATGGCCGCCATCCGGGCGCGGTGCCGCCCCAGCAGCTCCAGGGCAGGCTGGGATTCGTCGTTCGAGCGCCGCACGTTGAAGAAGGTCAGTTCCTCCAGGCGCATGACATCGATGTCCAGCGCGTGATGCGAGCCCGAAGGGATGCCGGTGAGCACCAGGCGCCCGCCGCTGCGGGCGACCCGCACGGACTGGTTCATGGTGTCGTCCTTGGCGGCGCAATCGAGGACCAGATCGACGCCGCGTCCGCCGGTATCGGCGCGAATCTCGCGCACCGGGTCCACGGCCGCCGGGTCGATCACCGCGTCGGCGCCCATCGCGCGGGCCATTTCCCGCCGGTGCCCTACCGGCTCGACCGCCCAGACGCGGCTGGCCCCGGCCAGCTTCAGCACGAAGACGGTCAGCAGGCCGATGGGCCCCGCGCCGAAGACCGCGGCCGTCTCGCCCAACTCGGGCCCGGCGAACTTCATCGAGTGCAGCACGATGGCCAGCGGCTCGAACAGCGTGGCCTCCTCCAGGCTCACGCCGGGGGGAATCGCCATCAGGTTGTGCGCCGGCAGATTGACCAGGTCGCGGAAGAAGCCCGGGTGCGGCGGGGCGCTCAAGAACTTCAGGTTCGAGCAGAGGTTGTAGCGGGCGCGGCGGCAGAACTCGCAGTGGTAGCAGAAGTGCGAAGGCTCGAGCGCGGCCAGGTCGCCCGGGGCCCACCCGCTCACCCCGGGACCAACCTTCACCACCCGCCCGGCCGGCTCGTGGCCCATCACCAGCGGGTAGACGGTCTGGATGCCGCCGATCTGGCCGTCGCAGAAGTGGTGCAGGTCCGAGCCGCAGATGCCCACCGCCAAGACGCGCACCTGGACTTCGCCGGGGCCCGGCTCGGGCAGCTCCTGCTCGACCATGCGGAAGCGGTGGAACTCGGCGAGCTCGGCCACGCGCATTCCTCTACACTACTGGAAGCCGCCGCGGAGACGCAAACCGCAGTTTACTTCTTGAACAGACTGTCGAAGGCGGCCCGGGCCTCGTCGGAGGAACGCGGCGCCCGGCCGGAAGACCCCACCTGGGAGGCGCCCGAGGAGGCGTCGCGCGCCACGGTGACGCGCGGCTCGAACCACGCGCACTCGTTGGCCTGATCTTTCGCCGAGATCCGCGCCGGGATGGGCTTGCGGCACTGGAAGCGGGTGGAAGTGTCGAACTGGGCGCACTGCTTGCAGCAGTGCAGGGCCGCGCCGCACTTAGGGCAGTTGCCCTTAAACTCCGTGTTGGCGGGCAGCGCCGTGGCGCAGTTGTAGCAGCGCGTGGCCACCACGCTCTGCACCATGCGCGGCAAGCGGGGCCCCGTAATGTCGATGGGCGGCCGCGGCCCCTGGCGCGGCCCCTCCTCGGGTCTGCGGCCGAGACCCTCACGGTCGCGGTCGAAGTCCATGTATCCACGCTGTCGGTATTTGCGATCGCTCTCCATGGAGATTCACCAACTCCCTCGGAGCGTTTCCGGGTGGTCTCGGGTGTGCTATGCTCCTGCCCCGCTGCCAGAATCCTTCCACGACCGCTTCGTCGGTGGGAGGCGGAGCGTCATCGCGGCCGGGGATGCCACATCGAACAGCGGGATGCTGAGGCGCCGCCGGGCCCCTTTGGCCAGCCACACCTCAAACTTCATATGTACCACGGATCCAGCGCAATTGCCAGTCAATAATCGCCTGAGAGCTGCCCCCTACAGGGTATCCGCGGCCCACTTCACCAACCCCCCGCACGGCCGGGACAGCGGATCTCCATAGTGATTGGGGCAGACGCGCAGGGCAAAACCCAGCCGGCCGGTCTGCCGGGGGACGACTTCTTTTTCGAACACAACCACGTGACCGGCCTCCGCCACCGGGGGCAACAGCATCACCTCGGTGTCTTCCAGTTGTCCGGCCACGCCGATCCGCCCGATGACCACCTCGACGCGCACGTCCTCGGCCTTCAGGCCGGCCAGGTCCACCGCCGCCCGCACCGGTACCGGCCGCCCGCTCAGTACTGGGCCGTCCGGAGGATCACCCAGCTCGACGAAGCGCACCTGGTCCCACGCGCGGGCCACCTCGGCGCTCCAGCGGGTCTTCTGGCGCGCCTTCTGAAAGCCCTCCGCCGCCAGGTCCAGGTAAGCGGCGTGGGCGGGCTGGTAGAGCTGCGATACGTACTCCTCGACCATGCGCTGGGAGTTGAACTGCGGGCTCATGTGGACCAGGGTGCGCTTGACGTGGCGCATCCACTCCCGGGGCACTCCCTGGTCGCGCTGATAGAAGGTGGGCACGATGTCGTTTTCCAGCAGCGAGTAGATGGCCGTGGCGTGGGCCTCGTCCTGGTCCTCCGCGTAAGGGTAGCGGTCGCCCACCGCCCACCCGCCGACTTGCTCGTAGGCTTCGTCGAACCACCCGTCCAGGATGCTCAGGCTAAGGACCCCGTTCAGGCCGGCCTTCATGCCGCTGGTACCGCAGGCCTCCTCGCCCCGCCGGGGCGTGTTCAGCCACAGGTCCACGCTGGTCACCAGCTCGCGCGCCACGGTCATCTCGTAGTCCTCGAGGAAAACCAGGCGCTTCGAGAGCTCGGGGTCGCGCGAGAGCTGCACGATCTGCCGGATCAGCTCCTTGCCGGGGTGGTCCTTGCTATGGGCCTTGCCGGCGATGACGATCTGCACCGGCGTGTCCGGGTTCAGCAGGATGCGCCGCAGCCGGTTCCAGTCGCGGAACAGCAGCGTGGCCCGTTTGTATGTGGCGAAGCGGCGGGCAAAGCCGATGGTGAAGGCCTCCGGGTCCAGGGTTTCGGCGGCGCGGTGCAACTCCGCCAGCGAAGCCTTGCGCTGCCGGGCGGATTCCACCTGGCGCTCCCGCACGAAGACCACCAGGCGGCGTTTCCGGCGGCGGTGGGCCTCCCAGATCTCCTGGTCGGGGATGTCCGCAATCTGCTCCCAGGTCTTGGCGTCGGTGACGCGCTCCCGCCAGTCGGGCTGGAGGTACTGGTCATAGAGCGTGGCCAGGTCGTTGTTGAGCCAGCTCGGCAGGTGCACCCCGTTGGTGATCGCGGTGATGGGGATCTCCCAGACCGGCAACTGCGGCCACAGTTCCTGCCACAGCTCCTGCGACACGCTCCGGTGCAGGCGGCTGACGGCGTTGCGGAAGCCGGAGGCCTTGATGGCCAGGATGGCCATCGAGAAGGGCTCGCGGGAGTCCGCCGGGGTGCGCCGGCCCAGCTCCATCAGGCGCTCGAAGTCGAGGCCCGTCTCCCGGCAGTATTCCTGGAAATACTCCCACATCAGCCCGCTTTCGAACAGGTCGATGCCCGCTGGGACCGAGGTGTGGGTGGTGAAGACGTTGTTGCTCCGCGAGACTTCCAGGGCCTCCTCGAACGCCAGGCCGTGGTCCTGCATCAGGAGGCGGATGCGCTCCAGGGCCAGGAACGCCGAATGCCCGTCGTTCATGTGATAGACGGTCGGCTCGAGCCCCAGGGCTTTCAGCGCCCGCAGGCCCCCCACGGCCAGCACCAGCTCCTGGCGCAGGCGCACGTGGTTGTCGCCGCCGTAAAGCTGGTCGGTGATGTCGCGGTGTTCCGGCCGCTCGTTCTCCGGGATGTTGGTGTCCAGCAGGTACAGCTTCACCCGGCCCACGTCCATGCGCCAGACCTTGATCCAGACCACGCCGCTGGCCAGCCGCACCTGCACCTTGAGCTCCCCGCCGCTCGCGTCCTGCACCGGCGTCAGGGGCAAGGTGTAGAAGTCGTTGACCGGGTAACGCTCCTGCTGCCAGCCGTCCGGGTTGAGCTGCTGCTGGAGGTAGCCGGTCTGGTAAAGCAGGCCGATGCCTACCACCGGGATGTCGGCGTCGCTCGAGGCCTTCAGGAAATCCCCCGCCAGCACGCCCAGCCCGCCCGAGTAGGTCGGCAGGCAGGCCACGATGCCGTACTCCATCGAGAAGTAGGCGATCAGTTGCTGCTGCGGCGGCGCGCCGGTGCGGTGCATGTAGGCGTCGAAGCGCTCGCAGGCGCGCCGGTACAGGGTCAGGTAGCGGGGATCCGCGGCCAGCCGCTCCAACGTGGCCTGCGGCGCCTGGCCCAGCATCAGCACCGGGTTCTGGCCGGACGCGAGCCAGTTCTCCAGGCCCAGGCGCCGGAACAGCGTGCGCAGGGTCGGCTCCCAACTCCAAAGCACGTTCGAGGCCAGTTCCGACAGTCTCGCCAGCGGGGCCGGAAGCGCCGGGCGCACCAGCAGTTCCCGCAGAGGGTGGATTTGGAACGCCATGGGAGGATGTTGCTGCCCGTCTTAAAAGATAGCAGAAGTGCGCCCCAGCCGTCAGCGCCGCCTGCGGTAACATGGGAGCGTGGGACCCGAAACCGCGGTTCCCACCGACCATCATTTCACGAGGAGAGCCGATACATGGCGTACGTTATCGTAGATACCTGCACCAAGGACCTGCTGTGCGTGGAAGCCTGCCCGGTGGACTGCATCCATCCCAAACAGGATGAGGCGGATTTCGAGGCGGCCGCGCAGCTCTTCATCGATCCGGAAGCCTGCATCGATTGCGGCGCTTGCGTCCCGGTCTGCCCCACCAACTCCATCTTCATCCTCGAGGAGTTGCCCGCGGACAAGGCCGACTTCGCCGGCCAGAACGCCGCTTACTACGGGAAGTAGTGCCGGGGGGGCAGGCTTTCAGCCTGCCGCCACTCGGAGGGGCGTACCCATGCCCGTCCTGGCCCACGTCCTGGCCGAGAACACGCGCGAGGGCGCGCTCTGGGAGCCCCTGGATTCCCGGCGCATTCGCTGTTACGCCTGCGCGCACGGCTGCCCCATCTTCGAGGGCCAGCCCGGCGTCTGCAAGGTCCGCTTCAACCGCGGCGGCAAGCTTTACGTGCCCTGGGGCTACGTCGCCGGGGCCCACTGCGATCCCATCGAGAAGAAGCCCTTCTTCCACGTGCGGCCCGGCGCGGCGGCCTTCAGCTTCGGCATGCTGGGCTGCAACCTGCACTGCCCCTTCTGCCAGAACTGGGTGACGTCCCAGGCGCTGCGGGATCCCCGGGCGATGTCCCCGCCGCTGGCGGCCAGCCCTGCCGAGATCGTCCGCCGGGCCCTCGAGCTGGGCGCCGAGATCATCGTCAGCACCTACAACGAGCCCCTGATCTCCGCCGAATGGGCCGTGGCGGTCTTTGAGCAGGCCCGCTCCCACGGCCTGCTCACCGGCTTTGTCTCGAACGGCTACGCCGGGCCCCGGGCGCTCGAGTACCTCCGCGGGTGGCTCGATCTTTACAAAGTGGACCTGAAGTGCTTCGACGACCGGCGCTACCGGAAGCTCGGCGCCCGCCTCCAGCCGGTGCTGGACAGCATCCGGCTCATCCACGAAATGGGCTTCTGGCTGGAAGTGGTCACGCTGGTGGTCCCCGGGTTCAACGATTCCGACGACGAGCTGGGCCGGATCGCCGGGTTCCTGGCCGGGGTCTCGCCCGACATCCCCTGGCACGTCACGGCCTTCCACCGCAACTACAAAATGGATGACACGCGGGACACGCCGCCGGAGACCCTGGCGCGGGCCGCCCAAATCGGGCGCCGCGCCGGCCTGCGCTACGTGTACTCGGGGAACCTGCCCGGCGCCATCGGCGGCGGCGAGGACACTTGCTGCGCCGGCTGCGGGGCGCGCCTGATCCGGCGTCACGGGTTCCGCGTGCTGGACTACCGGCTGACCGCCGAGGGCCGCTGTCCGCAGTGTTCCCAGGCCCTCCCCGGCCGCTGGGCGGCCGCTTTCCGCCCCCAGCGCGGCCTCTGACCGTTCTAAACCGCGCTTGACACGCCTGCCGCCGACTTCCTACAATTGAGGGACTAGAGAAGGAGGCCACATGAGATCCATTGGCTTGCCCGAGCTTCTGGTCATTTTGGGCGTCGCCGTTCTCCTGTTCGGAGGGAAGAAGATCCCTGAGGTGGCGAAAGGTTTGGGTGAGGGTATCCGCAACTTCAAGACCGCCCTCAAGGGCGAACCGAAGCCCGAAGAGAAGAAGCCGACGTAAGCTTCCTGGCCCGCCCGTACCGCTGGGCGGAGACCAACTCGGCCTTCCGAAATAGAAAAACCCCGCGCACGCGGCGCGGGGTTTTTAGTTTTCCAGCCGGCTTACTTCTTCTTGGGCGGCACGATGGCGTCCTTGACCATCTTGGCCACCCGGAACTTTACGACCTTCTTGGCCGGGATCTTGATGGGTTCGCCGGTGGCGGGATTGCGCCCCATGCGGGCCTTGCGCTCCACCTTGACCAGCCTGCCGACGCCGGGGATCACGAACATCCCGGTCTTCTTGGTTTCCCGGACGGCGATGGCAGCCAGGGCCTCGAGGCACTGCTTGGCCACCTTGTTGTTGACGCCACAGGCGCCAGCCAGCTCCCGAACCAGTTGCGTTTGCGTCATGCGTTTGGCCTCAGCCATAGCTTGTTACCAATCCTCCCGAATTGAACGTCAACCGCCCTCGAGCAGGGCTTCTCATGCCCGGATGGCCGTGCTTCGGAAGCACCCGGTCACCCGGACAAAACCACTCGAACCGTCCATATTATGCGGAATCGCGCGGCGGATGTAAAGAGAAAACATGCGTGGAAGGCCCAGTTTTCGGCCTTCCGAGTGGGGCGGGATCTTCGGCCCGCGGCGGGCTGTCAGCCGGCCCCGGCCCGCGCGGCGCTCTTCGTGGCTGGCCCGGCCGTGGTCTCGGGACGGCCGCCCGGCAGCCCCAATAGCTTCCGCAGCTCCGCCTCCAGGCGCACGGTCACTTCCGGGTGCTCCTTCAGGAACTGGCGGGCGTTGTCGCGGCCCTGGCCGATGCGCTCTCCCTGGCAACTGAACCAAGCGCCGCTTTTCTCGACCAGCCCGTGCGTGGCGCCCAGGTCCAGCAGGTCGCCTTCCCGGGAGATCCCCTCGCCGTAGATGACGTCAAACTCCGCCTCGCGGAACGGCGCCGCCACCTTGTTCTTCACCACCCGGGCCCTGGTGCGGTTGCCCACCACCGTGTCCCCGTCCTTGATGCTCGCCACCCGCCGCACGTCCAGCCGCACCGAGGCATAGAACTTCAGGGCGCGGCCCCCGGTGGTGGTCTCCGGATTGCCGAACATGACCCCGATCTTCTCCCGGATCTGGTTGATGAAGACCAGGCAGGTGTTGGTGCGGGCCACCGAGCCCGACAGCTTGCGGAGGGCCTGCGACATCAGCCGGGCGTGGAGGCCCATGAAGCTGTCCCCCATCTCGCCTTCCAGTTCCGCCTTGGGCACCAAGGCCGCCACCGAGTCCACCACGATGACGTCCACGGCGCCGGAGCCCACCAGGGTGGCGGTGATCTCCAACGCCTGCTCCCCGTAGTCCGGCTGCGCGATCAGCAGGTTGTCGGTGTCCACGCCCAAGCGGCCGGCGTAGCCCGGGTCCAGGGCGTGCTCGGCGTCGATAAAGGCGGCCGTGCCCCCGGCTCGCTGGGCCTCGGCGATCACTTGCAAGGCGATGGTCGTCTTGCCCGAGGCCTCCGGCCCGAAGATTTCCACTACCCGCCCGCGGGGGAACCCGCCCACTCCCAGGGCGGCATCGAGCGAGATCGACCCGCTGGGGATGACCGCCACCGGCAGGATGTTCCTCGATCCCAGGCGCAGGACTGACCCCCGCCCGAACTGCTTCTCCAACTGGCTGAGGGTAGCTTCAATGGCACGCTCGCGCTCTCGGTCCTCCACGCCACACTCCTTGGGTACTCTAATTGGTGCCGCCAGCAGCGCCGCCCTCTCAGAAAAAAGGGGTCAGCCTGAGGTGCCCCCTGTTTCAGCAGCCGGCTAGCGGGTACGCGAGGCCGAGGCCGGCTGGGGTTTGGGCGAGGCCTCCGGGGCGGGAGGCGCCGCCGCCTGGGCCGGCCGCACCAGCCCCAGGATGCGGCGCAGGTCGGCTTCGAGCTTCTCGGCGATGTCCGGGTTGTCCTTCAAGAACTGCCGGGCGTTCTCGCGGCCCTGGCCGATCCGGTCTCCCTTGTAGCTGAACCAGGAGCCGCTCTTCTCGATCGCGTTGTGCTGCACGCCCACGTCGATCAGGTCGCCTTCGCGCGAGATCCCTTGCCCGTACATGATGTCGAACTCGGCTTCCCGGAAGGGCGCGGCCACCTTGTTCTTGACAACCTTGACCCGGGTGCGGTTCCCGGTGACCACGTCGCCTTCCTTAATGGCCGCGATGCGGCGGATGTCGGCGCGGACCGTGGCGTAGAACTTGAGCGCCCGGCCGCCCGAGGTGGTCTCCGGGTTGCCGAACATCACCCCGATCTTCTCCCGGATCTGGTTAATGAAGATCAGGCAGGTGTTCGACTTCGAGACGATGCCGGCCAGCTTCCGCAGCGCCTGCGACATCAGCCGCGCCTGGATGCCCACGAAGGCCTCGCCCATCTCGCCGTCCAGCTCGGCCTTGGGCACCAGCGCCGCCACCGAATCGATCACCAGCACGTCGATCGAGCCCGAGGAGATCAGCACGCTGGTGATCTCCAGGGCCTGCTCGGCGTAGTCCGGTTGCGAGATCAGCAGGTTATCCACGTCCACGCCGAGCCGCCGGGCGTAGCTCGGGTCCAGGGCGTGCTCGACGTCGATGAAGGCCGCCATGCCGCCCGCTCTCTGGGCGCTGGCCAACACGTGCAGGGCCACCGTGGTCTTGCCCGAGGCCTCCGGGCCGAAGATCTCGTTGACCCGCCCACGGGGAAAGCCGCCCACGCCCAGGGCCGCATCCAGCGCCAGCGAGCCGGTGGGAATGGCAGCCACCGGCACGATGGCCTCTTTCGATCCCAGCCGCAGGATCGACCCCTTGCCGAACTGCTTCTCGATCTGGCTGAGCGCCAGCCCCAGCGCCCGCGCGCGGTCCTTTTCGTCCATGGAAGCGAACCTCCGGTGAAAGTTGATTATACCGGAGACGGGGGTGCTGAAACCGGGTGCGCGGCCGGGCCTCACCACACCGCGCGGCGGTAGTGCTGGCGGATCCGCTCATCTTTGGTAACGAGCGGCGCGTCGTTGGCCTTGGCGTGCGCCACGATCAGCCGGTCAAAGGGATCCCGGCTCCAACCCTCCTTGAGCGCATACCGGAGCACCGTCGGAAAGGGGAGGTCGCAGACGCGCAGACCCACCTCCTCGGCCAAGACCGCGACCACCCTGGAAGCATCGGGGCGCAGCTTGCCGATCTCATGCAGGAACTCCAGTTCCAGCACGGCGGCGGGAGATGCCAGCACATCCTCGTCCTCGATCGCCTCCCGGGCGGCTTGGCTCAGCTTTCCAGCTTCCGCCGATTTCAATCTCGTACGTCCGCCAGGCGGCGCGAACCGCTCCCCCCGCTCCGGCGGCGGGAGCGCCTTCGCCCCCTACAGCCGCGGCGCGTAGTAGCCTTTGCGGGCGCGGACCACCATGTCTTTGCGGCCCTTCACGCGC
>Ga0315289_10013089_pt1 | contig 11641 bp, 8 predicted proteins | sample YL17G11_40_MG_FD_203452 | JGI IMG/M metagenome (GOLD analysis project Ga0315289, IMG submission 203452) | Sediment microbial communities from Yellowstone Lake, YNP, Wyoming, USA - YL17G11_40 | ecosystem: Environmental > Aquatic > Freshwater > Lake > Sediment | place: USA: Wyoming | collected... | reverse complement strand
ACAACATATACTCCGCCCTCACCGCTGGCATCAGGAACGACCTATTACTGGAGAATTGACGAATATGACGGAGCAGCCACTTACAAGGGTGAAATATGGTCATTTGCAACCGAAGGATTGCCTCTTATTGAAAATTTCAATAATTATGCGGATACAAATGCATTACTCCTTGTATGGACCGCCGGTTCAGGTGCAACAATTTCAGTTGTTCCCGGGGTACCACCTGATATGGATTTGAAAGTCGACTATAACAATTCTGCAAGTCCTTATTATTCCGGATTGACAAAAGCTCTTCCAACTGGCGACTTTACTGCGGGGAATTTGAAAGCTCTTGATATCTGGTATCTTGGAAACGCTGGGAATTCTGCCCAACCAATTTATGTAACCTTAAATGATGGAGTAAATTCAGCAACAGTGGTTAGTTCTGATTCTGCAGCTTCACAGAAAACAATCTGGACTGTATGGCATATCGCACTTTCCGAATTTACTGCTGCCAACCCTTCACTTAACTTAACCAGCATTGATTTCATCAGCATTGGAATTGGAAACAGAACTTCTCCTCAGTCTGGCGGTACTGGAACGGTTTATTTTGATGACATAGCTCTGTGGGAACCCAGATGCTTCAACCCGCCAAGTGTCGATTTGACCGGTGACTGCATTGTTGATTTCAAGGACTTTGCCCAAATGAGCGAAGAATGGCTTAATAGCGGTTTTTGGCCATAATTAATTTAACCGGCACGGTTATAAAAGGGTCTAATTTAAGATTAGGCCCTTTTTTTTGCAAAAAATTAAACGGTCATATACTAAATTAAAGTTTTTTGCACTAAATCACAGATTTTCTTTGCACAAAATGAAGACATTATAACACAAATTGGCATTGTAAATAATTTGTTTTGCAGCTAATAATATTAGCTCAAGATGCTTTGATGTTTTTTTGGATTCTAAATAACCAGTTAAGATAAGTCTATTTTATGAAATCGTCATCCAGAAAACGTGTAATACTCCTGATTGAAAGTTCAAGGGCGTTTGGGCAATTGCTGGTTAAGGGTATTGTGCAATATTCCAGATTTCATGCCCAATGGAGTTTTTATCGCGAAGCGGCGGGTCTTAATGAGAGGGGCGCAGATGTGAAATGGCATGCAGATGGAATTATTGCTCATGTGCTTAATACAAAAATAGCGGAGCGAATTATTCCAAAAGGCACACCGGCAGTGGTAAAAGGTATAAATGAATTGATACCTAGAGTATGTAATATTGTTGGTGATACGGAGGCTATAGCCTCGATGGCAGCAGAACATCTGATGAATCTTGGATTTAAAAATTTTGCATACTGCGGATTTAAAGAGGTGCTGTGGTCTCGCGAATTCGGCAAGTTTTTTTGTCAACGATTGGAAAAGGCAGGTTTTTCAGTAAATTTATATTCTCAGGCCAAGGCGAAAGTCAAACGTTCCTGGCAAAAGGAACTTGAGCGTCTTGTTAAATGGCTTCACCCTATACCCAAACCTGTTGCTATAATGGCCTGCAATGATGACCGCGGACAGCATATAAGCGAGGCTTGCAAGATAGCGGAATATCGAATACCTTATGATGTTGCAATTATCGGTGTCGATAATGATGAGTGGATATGCAATCTTACATCTCCGCCGATGACAAGCATTGCACTTAATATAGAGCGGGCAGGTTACGAAGTAGCCGAACTTTTGGACAGACTTATGTCGGGCGAACCGATGAAAGACCAGAAAGTTATCATAGTTCCTACACATGTTGTTACCCGCCAGTCTACAGATTTATTAGCGGTTGACGATCCGGAAGTTTTCAAGGCTTTGGAATTCATCAATAAGAATTTCAAAAAACCAATACAAATTGATGATATTGTCAATGCGACTACTGCGTCTCGCCGTGCGTTATATTATAGATTTAAAAGGATTATCGGCAAGTCTATCAATAATGAGTTGAGGCGTGTTCGAGTGGAGCATATAGCCCGAATACTGGTGGAAACAAGTCTGCCGATTTCGCGAATTGCTGCTGATTATAAATACACCAGCTTTAGAAATATTGCCCGTTATTTCAAGCTGGAAAAGGGAATGAGTCTTCTTCAATACCGGCAGAAATTCGGCAGCAGAATTTAGATTGTAAGTTTTCAGGGTTATCTTTAATGTTTCAAAGGTATTATGGTTAACATAATGTAATTCTAATAAGGAGTTGTAAAATGAAGAAAAGTTTATGGATGCTGTTATTGTTTGTTGCTGCGATGTCTGGTGAAAAAGCTGCATTTGGCAAAGTAGGTCCTTTTGAGCTTGATCTGCCTGAATATTCGGTATCTGATCGGGTAAGTCTTCGCAACAAGATGCCCGTTAACAGCAGACAGACGTGGGTCGAACTTGATGGTCCAGGTTGTATAAATCATATCTGGATGACTCTTGTCAAACCCAACAGTGTTTCTGATACCCCTCGGATATATATGGGTAATCGAAAAATTGTTATAAGAATATATTTTGATGACAGCAAGTATCCCAATGTTGAAGCTCCTGTCGGTGATTTCTTTGGTATGATGCATGGTGTAGATTGGTATCCGATTAACACGGAATTTCTTTCTGCGCTTGCGTGGAGCGGCTATAACAGCTATTTTCAGATGCCGTTTGCCAAAAATGCACGTTTCGAGTTTGAGACAGGTGATGAGTCGATAAATTTTTATCTTCAGATTGACTGGCATCGTTACCCCGGCCAGGAAATGCACGAAAAGAGGCGTTTTTGTGCGACGTGGCGGCGCGAGAACCCTACTCATCGCTATGGCGAAGACTATTTTATGACAGATATTAATGGTCCTGGCCAGTTAATCGGTTTTGTCTATGGTGTTCGTCTTTTTGATAATGTTGACAGGTGGAGTCATGGCGGCTCAGATAATATTTATATTGACGGACTTGGCGACCATCCTGCCTTTATACGCGGTATTGGCGGTGAAGATACATTTGGAACGGCGTACAGTGGTGCACTTCACTCTCCTGCTACACACCTGTATGCATCGATGCCTTACTATTATCTTCAGGATATTGGCGAAGCCAGACCGGCACAAAGAGTGGTTGGCTACCGTTTCTTTGTTAAGGACAGCATCAAATGGTACGAGTCTCTGCATATGCGGTTTGGCTGTATGGAAAATGACATAAGTTCTATAGTTTACTGGTATCAGGAAAAACCTATAAAGCCAAGTGTAATATTCCCCAGCTTCAAGGACCTTTTGCCAGGCAGCGAGCTGACTCGTGAAAAGACTGTTGGTGAATTACCTTACTCCGGCAGTTGGAAAGTGGGTGGGCCTTTCGATAATGAAAGCGATATTGGTATTTCCAAGGCGCTCAAAGGTGAGCTTTTGTCAGAGGTTTCCAGCGATCCGAACTGGGTTGTTAACCGCAATGCTTATCATGGATTTATTGATTTTAATCATTTGTGGCGGCCTTATCGTCGTGGAGTCGGTATCCATTATAATGATAACGTTGCTGTTGCGCATGGGATTCTTACCGTAGATAAGGATATGACAGTCAATATCCGTGTAGCATGGGACGACCACCTTGTTATGCAGATTAACCAGGGTTCTCCGATCGATATGGGCAATCACAATCTGTTCAACCAAAAGACAGTGAAAGTTCCTCTGAAAAAAGGTGATAATTATATTGTCCTGACGCTTAGCAATACAACCGGATTAAATAATGGCGGCTGGGCGTTTGCTTTCAAGGCTACCGACCCTGCTGGTAATGTTATTTTGCCGAAGTCAGCCAAGTAAAATATTTTGGTTAAATCTGAAAGTTAATTCAAAAAGACAGGAGAAATTTTATGTATAAAAAATTTGCATTCATTGGGTTTTTTATGGCGGTGTTTACAATGGGATGTGATTCTGGCGGTAAAAAAATGGTTTTTCAAAAGTATCCGGATATGAAGTTGGGTTTTACGACACAGAACTTTATTAACACAACGCCGGTTTCTGTGGGTAGTGCAAAGCGGTTTATTTCCTATGCAAAAAAACAAGGATATAGCTGGATAGAACTGCGTGATCCGGCTGCTTCTTTGACATTAGAACAATCCAGGGAAATAGCCTCTTTTGCCCGTGATAATAATATTGAGATTATTTACTCAATTCAGCGTGGTCTTTTAGATAGCGATTTCTGGGATATTTTCAAGCGGGGAGTCATAAATGCGCCAGTTTTTGACGGTCCTGGTATGTATCGTGCCCTTACCACAGGCAAAGAATTTCAGTCAGATCCGTCCAAGCTTGGCTGGACAAAGGAAGAATTTGAGCAGGCCGTAAAAACAGCCAACGAAGCTGCTGCTGTCGCACGTGGACACGGTATTCGCTTTGCGGTTGAAAACAGTAACGGCGATATAGATGGTTACAACAAACCTTATTATGGACTTTCAGAATTCTTCGATCAGACCAATCCTGATGTAGCTTGGCAGTTTGATGTAGCCAACTTCTTCTGGGTGCCCAAAGCAAATATTACTGCCCGTCAGGTAGAGGAATTTACAAGAAAATATGCGTCAAGAATGGCATATATTCACCTCAAATCCGCCAGAGACCGCAAAGCATTATCTGTTCTTGACGGAAATCCTTTGGACTTTGAGACGATTTTTTCAATTATGAATGAGAATAATGTTCACTATATTGCTATTGAACTTGATGCCATTAAAGATGAACAGCAGATTTATAAGAATCACGCTATAAGTATTGATTATCTTGTGCGCAATGGTTTTATAACAATCAAATAATTCAGATAGAAAGGAAAAAATTTATGGGAACCGGGATAGAAAACAAGAATACAAGCGGTCTTGAAACAGATGGGATTGCTTCGTCGAGTTTAAAGCAAAAACTTATCAGGTTTGCTGCATCGATAGCGCCTGGCATTTTCATTGTAGGCTATGTCATAGGCACAGGCAGCGTAACAACACTGGCCTCTGCCGGTGCCAGCTATAGTATGTCTATGACATGGGTGCTGGCATTGGCCTGTCTTTTCACGTATGTGATGCTTGTCAGCATAAGCCGCTGCACGATGGCTTCCGGGCAGACAATAATATATTGTATCCGTCAGCGATTTGGCCGGCCGGTTGCGATTTTTATTATCATTGGTTTGATGATGACGGTTGTTACATCGATTATGGGGGTTACTGCTATTGCCAGTGATATTTCCCGAGAATGGAGCAAAATTTTTATACCAGGCGGCAATGGAATTCATCCTGTGATTTGGACAGCACTTTTTATTGCCGTTCTTTACTGCCTTTTCTGGTTTGGCAAGCATAACTTTTTCCTCAACGCGATGAGTGTTATTGTTGCTATTATGGGCGTATGCTTTCTTTGGTCAATGTTTATGGTGGTTCCGAGTATAGTGGATATCGCGGCAGGTCTGGTTCCGCGAATGCCCACTGAAGCAAATGCCAACCTGATGCTTGCTAGCATTGTAGGCACTACGATGGCGAGTGTGTGCGTGGTTGCCCGAAGTTATCTTATTGCTGAATCGGGCTGGAGTCTTCAGGACCTTAAGGTCGATAACAGGGATGCAATAATTTCTGCTTCTCTGACATTTGTAATAAGTGCGGCAATTATGGCATGTGCAGCTGGAACGATGTTTCCCCGTGGAATTGTCGTTCGTGAAGCCATTGATATGGTTATTACCCTTCAGCCAATAGCCGGCCGATTTGCTTCAACGATATTTGTCTTTGGTATTTTGGCTGCTGCGTTATCATGCCTGTTTCCTGGTTATATGCTTGGTCCCTGGTTGGTTTGTGATTATTTGAACGTTCCGCGAAAGATGAACCGTATTATAGTTAGAATAGCAGTATTGCTTGTTGCGATGATAGGCTTTACAGTTCCGGTATTTGGCGGCAGCCCTGTAATTATTATGATTGCATCACAGGCAATAAGTCCGATAGTGATGCCTCTTCTTGTCGTTCTTGTTTTTGTAATATTGAACAGCAAAAAGAGCGTTGGCAGCTATAAGAATCCTGTCCTTCTTAATATAGGTCTCGGCATAACATTTATCTTTTCGCTGTTTATGTCGTATGCAGGATTAGTCGGGCTGGTAGATTTTATCAGGAATTTATAGTCAATGGAGTTATTGATACTTTGGCAGCGATATTTCTAAAAAACGACGGATAAATGTTAATCTCCAGACGCGAATTTATTCAGCAGGCAGCATTGACAGCGGGTGAAATTATTGCTTCAAGGCCGCTGAGCGGTTTTGCGAAAACCGAAAAGGTTCCTTCTCGAAAAAAATTTATAGGAATGGAGGGTAATTTCGGCCATAGTGGAGATGTCATAGCAAATATCCGATCAATACGGGATTTCTTTCGTAGGCATTTTCATGGTGCCGTTTAATTAGTCGTCCCTGAAAAATAATTTAACTTTTTTATAAATAAGGGCTTGCAACCTCAAAAAATCGCGCTAAATTGCAAGGAAATACTTTTATTCACTTATTTCCTTGCAAAATACGGAGGTTTTTATGCGGCCTAAACAAAAAGATTCCCAGCCAATGTTATTCGCCTCAAAGCTCGAACAGATACTCAACGACCGGCATCCGTTATACAGACTTGCCAAAACTATCGACCGGTCTGAATTTGACAACATCTTCGGCAAACTTTATGACCCAGGATTCGGAAGACCAGCCAAGCCAACACGACTTATGGTTGGTCTGCATTATTTCAAATACACTTACAATCTCAGCGATGAGGCGGTGGTCGAGAGATAGATAGAAAATCCATACTGGCAGTATTTTTGCGGTGAGCAATATTTTCAACATGAATTTCCCATCAACCCGACCAGTATGACAAAATGGCGAAACCGGATTAAAGATGCGGGAGCAGAAAAGTTGCTTGAGCAGACCATCAGAGCCGGTTTGAAAACAGGCATACTGAAACAGCATCAGTTAAAAAGGCTTGTAGCCGATACAACTGTGCAGGAAAAAGCGATTGCCTTTCCTACAGATGCCCGGCTTTATCACAAAATGCGACTAAAGCTTGTTAAGAAGGCCCAGCTTTGCGATATAGAACTTCGACAGAGTTACCACAGAGTCGCCAAAAGAGCTTTTGTAATGCAGCACAGATTCTCACACGCCCGGCATTTTAAAAAGGCAGAAAGGCAATTAAGGAGGCTAAAGACTTATCTGGGCAGGGTTACGAGGGATATAGAGCGAAAGATTTCACAGTTACCGCATCTGCATCAGGAGTTTTCACCTCTGTTAGAGATGGCACAAAGGTTGTTATCGCAGAAGCGGGACAGCAAAAACAAGCTCTACAGTATTCACGCACCGGAGGTTAATTGCATAAGCAAGGGCAAGGCGCACAGGAAGTATGAGTTTGGCTGTAAGGTTGGTTTGGTATCAGCGGCAGGGAACGCTTTTATTATTGGTGCAATTGGCTTTGAAGGAAATCCTTATGATGGCCATACGTTAAAAGCCTGTTTGTCTCAGACCATGAGGTTACTGAACAAAAACAGGTTGGGTGATGCTTATGTTGATGAAGGCTGCAAGGGACATGGCTGCTGTGATATTGCGGATGTTCATATTGTAAGACGGGGTTGGCGTAAGTTGCCGGCGAGATTTCATTAAAAGTGCTACTGCGTTAGGAGGTGCGGCGGTGTTGGGGCAGTTTTGTACCAAAGCGGATTCTGATGTGGTTAATCCGGTTGCAGGTACGCGGTGGAACCAGCTTTATTGCAGGGGCATTAGCATCGGTTGCCTGAAATAACGCATAAATTGGCTGAACTCGGACTTTCGGGCCAATTAGGGCGGGAAATCAAACATTCAACATTTACAATGCCTACTGAATATGCCGCATTCCCACTAGACCTGCGTTATGCTCATACGGCTGTTTTTATTGCACAGAATGCACCGTTGCGGCTGATTCCATGTGAGAGGATTGTAGGATCGGCGACTCTCAAGGAAGATACTGATCATGCGATTCCTCCGCTTGGTATGAAAAGTACAACCCACACTACCCCAGGTTGGCATAAAGCTCTTACGCTTGGATACTGTGGTATTAGAAAATCAATTGAACAACGTTTGCAGAAACAAAATCTGGATGAAAAAGGCATTGAGCTACTTAAGGCCATGCAAATATGTCTTGATGCCGCGGATATTTGGCATCAGCGGTATATGCAGGAGCTAACAAAACGAATCGCTTCCAGCAATGGCATAGAAAAGCAGCGATATGAAGAGGTACGCAACGCACTTGCCAACGTACCAAATAATCCTCCTCGGAATTTTTATGAAGCAGTTCAGTCGCTGTGGTTTATGTATTCCTTTAACAGACTGATGGGCAACTGGCTTGGGATTGGGCGAATTGATGAGATGCTTGGGCCATATTTGCAACGCGATATTAAATCTGGTGTCCTGACAATCGATGATGCCCGCGATATTCTTGCGCATTTCTGGATTAAAGGAACTGAATAGACCGGCGTTCAGTCAAGGGTGTTGGCCGGCACCGGCGAATTCCGGATATGCAGACATTACAGCAGCAGGCTCAGGCGTGGTATAAAAAACGGAATGTGAAACAGAAATCGGTAGATTGGCAATTTACATGCGAAGATGCAAGGGTTAAACTTAAAAGACTATATCCACAATTTTAGCTATGACAGTGTACTAGTCAGTGGTTGGCCTGCCGACCCTGCGAGACTTCTGCCTCCAGTATAGCTTGAACCCTTTTTTATGCCATTCTATCAAAGTCTCAGGCTCGACAATAATCAGTGCTGATTTCCAGTTACTCCAGATTTTTGAAATCCAAACGAGTACGATTCTGTCGAAATTCTTCAGCTTTGGCTTTTTGTTTTTGCGTTTATAGATGTTGAGCTGATGACGAAGAGCAAAGTTTTCCATGATTAGACCATGCCTTGTCTTGAATAGAGATCTCAGTAGTGAAAAAAGGCTAAAATCAGCTTTGACCTCGCGAGTTTCCCAATAAGTCCTCGTTCAGATTCAATTCTATACCAACTAAGTCTAATGTACATAACTCCTTGTAAATACACAAGTACGAATTTTTGAGGAGGACACGGTGTGCCTTGTGGGGCACAGAAAGAAAAAAGGCTGTAAAATTATCTTACAGCCTTAAAATTTTACCCAAATTAACACTTGTGCTACGCGGATTTTTTCCTTAAAAGGACAAGCCCACCGAGTGTTAACAAAGCAATTGTTGCCGGTTCCGGTATACCTGTAACGATTGTCTGCGCTTCCTGTTCGACATACTCGAGATTGATCCAACCATCACCGTTATACCCAACCAGTCTGTTGCCCAGGATAAGAGCTTCAACATAACTTACTGCATTACCGCGAATAATCATAGTTCCGCCGGCAATATTCATCGTGCTGTTATCATTTATGAGAAGATCAACAGTATCCGGCCTGCCGAGCAATATTGTTCCGCCGTTAAGCTCAAAATAACCGGTCCCCTGAGGTGTCCCGACACCGCCTACCTGCAAATACTGCACCAGATTTACGGTACCGCCGTTCATTATAAAGCTGCCGTTGCCCTGATTTCCCACGGTAAGATAGGTGGTAGCATTGACAACCCCGTTGTTCATAATAACTTGACCATGTGAACCAGCCGCATTCCCTATTATCGCATCACCACCCACATTAATTGTACCGCCTGTTATATTCAATGTACCTGTGCCGCTATTACCAACACGGAGACCCTCGCCAACCGATGCGTTTACGGTTAGAGTCCCGCCGCTGATATTAGCCACACCAATACCTGTGTTCACGTCGCCAATCCTTAAATATTGTGAAACAGTAAGAGAACCGCCACTCATATTAAGGACAGCCTTACCATGGTTTCCTACACGCATTTTTGTACCTACGGTAATAGTGCCTCCTTCAAGATTCAGTGTGCCATCTCCACAAACCGTTTCAGACTGCCTGTCACGGCCCGTATCAATGTCGGCACCTATGTTAAGCACACCATCAGTCATAGTCAAAACACCGGTACCGCGATAACCAACAAACAAGTAGCCACCAGTGGTTATGGTCCCTCCGCTGATTTTGACTTTACCCGGCCCCTGTCCATAAGCAGTGTTTACTCTCCAGTTATTTGTTAAAGTCAATGTTCCACCGGTCATTTGCATCAAATTCTCCCCAACGCTGTTACCAGGACCATCTATTTGTTTACCTACCGCACTAACGGTGCTGTCAATAATAGGCCCCTGATATGGCGGAGCGTAAATATAAACAGTATCCACTGCTGTAGGCACTATCCCAGTACTCCAGTTGGCCGCCACATTCCAGAGGTCTCCACCTGAACCGCCTACCCAATTCGCGGCAAAAGCGGCCTGACTAAATATTGCCGGTACAATCAAACAACTCAGAATCAAAAATCTTTTTACAATACTTCTTCTCATAATACTTCCTCCTTACCAAAATACTCGCTTAAATAAAGTGTTTGTTTATTTGTTTAGAATTGTATCAAATTAACAAACTTAAAACAATGCCAGTTTGTGCAAATCTCTCTTCTTTTTTGTGCACGCACAGATAGACAAAACACAAATCTTTTTACAGCAGCATTAAGGTAAGGTACTCCCACTTGTACAGACCAAAATTTGCTTAAGTTAAGATAGTATTCTGTAGCAGCAGTGTCCTCTTTCTTTTTGCTTCTTTTTCTTTCTGTTCATAACTGTTACCTCCGTTAAGAAATATTACCATAATTCTGGTCATTCCTTAACGGGGAGCAGTATAATCGTTAATACCTCCCATAAACTCATGTAATGTAAATTTCTTCATGTAACCATTACTTCGATTAAGTGAATAGCAACCAATTCTGGTGGAGTTTATCATTCGGACAACAGTCTCACAATGATATATTGTGTCTAATTGTCTTGTCTTCATTTTGTGTATTAAATCTGTTTCTATGCACCAAATGAAGATGGATTTGCATAAGATGGTGGTGTTTATACGAGCTGATTTTGTTATAAAATATAATAATAGTTTATACATAAGCCGCAATCAAAAATTAATTTAACTGCTATTTTATTCATTATATATTTTGGGTTGTGCAGAATTTTCTTGAATATGGAGTATTTATGAACAGAAAAACACTTTTAATGATTGTATGTATGGTTGGCTTTACCCTAGTCACCTTTGCAGAAACTTATAACTGGAAAGGCAGGCTTATGTCTGTTCCGGAAATTTCATATGGCCCACTTCCGTATGCACACCCATTTTGGCCTGCACCGCATGTAATCTTGATCACTGACAACAAGAAGCACAGAAGCAGGGGAAGTGGGTTGGTAATGCTGAACGACAAATGGTTGTTTTTCTGGCGAGAGGCCAACATACACGGTGCCAGTGATCCGGACTCTGTCGTAAAGGTGGGTGAATCACGCAATGGTGGTCAAACCATTGAAAACATCCGTACCATCTACAGGGAAGATAATGGGATTACGGGGACTGACATTCGAGCACGCCTAATGGGTAATGGACGCATTGGTGTATTTGGTTCACGCCGCGACTCATCTGATAGAATCAAAGGAATCACATTGAAACCTTTTTTTATGTACTCTGATGACGGTGGTCAAACGTGGTCTTCTCAGGTGCTTAGCCACTTTTCTCGTGCAATGTCACCGGGCTTTACTTTTAATAAATATCCGGCTTCTGTCGGCGGACACGATACTAAT
>Ga0315289_10013087_pt1 | contig 11642 bp, 7 predicted proteins | sample YL17G11_40_MG_FD_203452 | JGI IMG/M metagenome (GOLD analysis project Ga0315289, IMG submission 203452) | Sediment microbial communities from Yellowstone Lake, YNP, Wyoming, USA - YL17G11_40 | ecosystem: Environmental > Aquatic > Freshwater > Lake > Sediment | place: USA: Wyoming | collected... | reverse complement strand
TCTTTCCGGATAATATTGAGCGGAATTTATCCCAGTCAGAATGATTGTTTGATCAGATCTTAGGCCTGTCGACTTATCTACCTGATGAGAGTAGAGACGACGAAAGCGAAGATTGGATTTGGCCCGCATGATGAAAGACGCATGAAAAAGATTCAAGAGATAAAGACGGTCAAAATCAAGATAGCCTCGGTCCATGATGTAGAAGCATCCAGGTTCGGGAATGAGTTCATCCAGAATATTGACATCGTGCACTAAGCCATCAGTCACTCTAACAAAGGTAGGAATAGACCCACGTAAGTCTAATAAAGTATGTAATTTAATCGCCGCTTTCTGTTTTCGAAACCTCGCCCAGGGGAAGAGAGAAAGACACAAATCAATAGTTGTTGAATCGAGGGCATAGACTGTCTGATCCAGTTCTACACCGAACTCATCATCGATATAGAGGCGCCTGGCTACATGAATCAACACCTGAGCAAAATCAGCGTAGATACGCCAATCACGATTCTCATTGGCATCAGCCAGAGTGCTCCGCGAGACCTTTCCAAGAAAACCCATATGGTATAGTTTGTTTTGCATAGAACGGAGACACGACTCGATATCTCGTAGACTCTCCCGGTAAGTCAGTTGAGCAAAGGCCATACAGAGGTACTGATCCCAACAGGAGAAGCTCTTAACCTTATAAGTTCCTCCATATCGCTCTACACAACGACGAAACTCATACATCGGGATATAATCCATCAATTGAGCGAAGACAGTTCTTCCACTATTCATTGGCCACTCCTTTCTGTCACTTGACAGTAAAAAGGCCATAGAATAGTATAAAGTTAATTTCAAATCGATAACAAAAATTATTAGACTTAACATATTTATTTTAAGTAGGTTATAAGTATTTTTGAGTTAGACGTTCGGACAGCACTGATCCGCTTTAGCTCAGAGCAACTCGGAAAAGCCGTCGATAAGCTGATCATAGAAGACTTCGATCAGGAGCTTGTCGTTAAGTTTTTAGAGCGTCTGGAGACTAAGAGGGGGAACTCCCCGCAAACCAGGAACGCCCGTCTTGCTGCACTTCATGCTTTCTTCCGGTACGTGGCATACCAAGAACCTCTGGTGATGGCCCGCTGTCAACAGATCTGCGCCATCCCATCCAAGCGGATCACTCACAAAACGATCGAGTATCTCGAAGATGAGGAAATGCGTAACATCCTGAACAGTGTCCAGCAGAACTCTTCCCAAGGTGCGCGAGACTATGCGCTCCTGCTCTTTCTCTATAATACCGGCGCTCGCGTTCAAGAAGTAGTGGATTTAAAGATCGACGATGTCCGCTTGGAAACCCCATCCCAGGTCAAGCTCACAGGCAAGGGGAGAAAAGAACGGGTCTGCCCCATCTGGCCGGAAACCGTCGAGGCACTCCAAAACTACTTGAATCATCGGAAACCGTCTACCTCCGAAATATCCTATGTGTTCCTCAATGCGAACGGTCAGCGGATCACTCGCTTTGGAATCCGTTATATCGTCCGCCAATATGCGGTCAAAGCGGCTCAGGCCTGCCCTTCTCTAAAGTCCAAGAAGGTGAGTCCTCATACCGTACGCCATACAACGGCCATGCACTTGCTCCAGTCAGGAAACGATATCACTACCGTGAAAGATTGGATGGGCCATGCCGATGTCAATACCACTCACGCCTATGTGGAAATCGACATGAAAATGAAGCGCAGGGCTCTCGATGCCTGTCAACCACCTCATACTGCAAAGAAACGCCCGAGATGGCTCAATCCTGATATCCTCGAATGGCTGGATGAGCTCTCAAACAAGGCCGGAATTATGTGCAGTCCACCAGGACGCGATTTTGCCAAAATGGCTTAGCTTCTGATGACATCTGAGGGAAAATGATGGCTACTTCACATAATTAAACGCTTCACATGTCACTCCCACCTCCATTTCCTGGTGACCGAGGGAGGCGCGGACAAGGCGGGCATCTTCCACAAGATCCCACGGATCGACGACTCGCGGTTGGCTGAGCTCTTTGCCCGGGAGGTCCTGTCGTTTCTCGTCGGGAAGGAACTGCTCAGCCCAGAATGGGCAGAACGCCTTCTCTCCTGGCGCCACTCGGGCTTTTCGGTCCACAGCAAGGTCCGGGCCAAGACTAAGAAAGAGGCCGAGCGGGTGGGAAAATACATGATCCGGCCGCTCCTTTCCCTGGAGCGGCTCTCCTTCGATGAAAAAGAGGGCAAGGTCAGCTACCGATATGGAGAGAGCGCCGAAGAGGTGGAGCGGATGGACTACCTGGAGTTCATTGCCCGTGTCACCTCGCATATCCCCGACAAGGGACAAGTCACTGTCCGTTATTTCGGCCTCTACGCCAACGCCCACCGGGGGAAGGTCAAGAAGGCGAGCCTTGGGCCTTTGGCCTTGAGGATGGCTGAGGACAAGCTCCGGCCCGTCCCCGCCAAGGGCTGTGCCGAGATGATCCGGAAAGTGTACGAGGTGAATCCCTTGACTTGTCTCCGCTGCGGCGCCACGATGAAGATCATTGCTTTCCTCACCGACTCTGCCGTGGTGGACAGGATCATCAACCATCTTAACCTGACCTTTGTAGCAGCCAAGCCTTCCCCGCCTCGAGTCGCTTATCAAGAGCTTCTGATGGCTGCTGAGTCGTCGGCCGAATATCTTTCATGATCTTCTTCCTGCCCGGGAGGACAGGTCCGAGTTGTTTCCGGCGCTTTTGAGCGTCTCGGTAGCTTTTTGACCCGCCATGAGCAATCCCCAACTCAATTTGACATCTCATGAGCCGCGATTTATACTCTCTGAGGATGACCGAAGGGGCAAATTGTCACAAAGAGGCTCGCTCGGCCGGTACAGCAAAAAAGGAAACTCTTATCTTACGCAGCGCGACGAGCCGCTGGCCCTGGACCTCTTCCGGGACTTCGAGCAGGGGGCTCAGTTTTTGACGATGCCCCACACTCGGAAATGGTACCGCAAGGAGCATATTTTCCCCTCGATCACCGACCGCGAGACGTATGACGCTTGGGTCGTCTTAGGGAAGAAGCCCATGGCTGACAGAGCGGCAGAAGAGGTGGCAAGGCTGCTGCGGGGAAAACCGGGTTCATTGCCCGATGAAACGGTGCTGCGAGAACTCGAAAAAGTCATAACCCGCGAGGCCAAGAATGCGGGTTTGAATGACCTGCCCGGCCGCTGAGAACATCTGAACGCAGCATTGGAAGCAGCTATTAGGAGAGACACTAAGGGCGGTGGCAACAAAAATCAAAATCATCAAGGACTTTCCGCTGACAATTGACCTCTCCAAGGCCTTCCACCGCCTGGGTGATAAACGGCCTTACCACAGGATCGATGATTCTTTGAAAAGAGCCCTGGCCGAGGGGAAGGAAAAGCTTTTCCCCTTATTGAGACCCGCTGCGATCTATGGAATTCTTGATTATGAAGAAACCAACAGACATCCGGTCTTTGCTGAAGCTCGAAAGGTTGCCCTGGCCGTCAGCACCGTCGGCATGGAAGTGGAGAAGGAAATCGGCCGCCTTTTCCAGAATGACGAGATTTTGAAGGCGTTGATCCTGGATGCCTTGGGCTCTGAAGCGGTCAAAGAGGTCGTCTGGGAGACAGAGAGGCTGATTGTCGGGGAAGCCCTGGCTTTGGGGCTTTGGCCGAGCAAGCGGTTCAGCCCCGGTTACAAGGGCTGGGACCTCAAAGAGCAGCGGTTTGTCTTTGAAAAGATACCGGCAGGCGAGATCGGCGTCACTCTCACTGAATCATGCATGATGATTCCCCGGAAATCTCTGTCCCTCCGGATTAATTTTTACCCTGACCGAGATATGACCACACGACCGCTCCCCGACTAGACAAGGAAAGTGCAGTTATAGACGCCAGGGCTGCTTTGCCTCGCCGGGAGCAAATTCGCGTGCCTTCGAGCCCTTGCCCCCGAGTCTACAGCTTGACCTCTTCGGGCACCTTCAGCGGCTTGACCTTAGATTCTTCGAGCGTCTTGTTCAAGGCCGGCAGGTCTTCTTTGATGATTTGGTTTATCCTGGCGACGAAGCCGTCCACTTTTCCGGTGATTTGCTCAAGCTCGAACAAGTCTGTTTTGGTAGGCGCCGAGGGATAGCCGTTGATGGACGAGCCGAGCGAAATGATGAGCTGGTTAAGGGAACCTCCTTTAAGAGCGCCCTCGCGCGTTTGTTGAGTGCCGAACTCTTTGGGCACGACTTTATCCTCAAGCGAGCGGACGTTTTCATCAAATTTTTTGACTGCACCTACGAGCGCTTGGTCAGTCTTTTCTCTTTTTTTGAGGTCCTGAGTGAGGCTGTCGACCTGTCTGCGGATATTCGTGACGGCCGTGATCGTCAGCCCCATTTTTTTTGACAAAGCCAAGACCTGAGCCAGGGCTTCGTATTGGGCCGCCACATCTTCGTTTGACATCTGAAAGCGGGGATCGGTCAAGACGACTCCCGCCGCCTGGTATTTTTGCCCGTCGACGGTGAGCTCGACCGTGTATTGACCGGGTTCGACAAAAGGCAGACCTATGAAGGTCGTGGGCGAGGGTGAGATTTTTTTCCCGTCCTTCTGCTTGGGCAGCGTCTGGAGATTCCAGTATTCCCTTTGCATTCCCTCCTTGACGGAGAGATTAAGCTCATAGACCGTCTCGTTATTTTTATCGAGGATAGAAACCTTCGGTCTTTCCTTGGGCTTGACCTTGAGATAGACGGCCAGGCCCATTCCGAATGTCGGATTTTTGGCCGCAAAGACAGGTTTGGTGAACGACTCCCGCCGCGAAGACATGAACCAGGCCGTTGCCGACCGAATGGCAAAAGAATGGACCGGAGAAGCAAGCACTTCCGGTGACATCTCCTGGAGGAAAGAGATATCATCCAGTATCCAGACCCCTCTCCCATGCGTCCCGATGATTAAATCGTTCTCCCGGGGATGAACGGCGATGTCGTGGACGGCTGCGGTCGGCAGGTCATTTTTTAGAGAAAACCATGACGACCCCCCGTCCAAAGAAGCAAAGACGCCGAATTCGGTCCCCACATAAAGCAAATTTCTGTTGCGGAGGTCCTCGCGGATCACGTGGACCCACCCGAAGGGCAGGTTTCCTTTAAGGGATTTCCAGGTCTTTCCGAAATCGGCGGTTTTGAAGACATAGGTGGAATAGTCGTCGGTCCTGTGGCCGTCAAAAACGGCGTAAGCTGTAGCGGGGTCGAAATGAGAGGCTTCCACCCGGGAACACCAGGTGTGAGGGGGCAAACCCGGGATACCGGCGGCAACGTTTTTCCAGGTCTTTCCTCCGTCTCTCGTAACCTGCAGGTTTCCATCATCCGTTCCGCACCAGATTATCCCGTTCTCAACCGTTGATTCGGCGATCGTCGTGATGGTGCAGTAAATCTCTGCGCCGCTGTTGTCGAGAGTAATGGGACCTCCCGAGTCTATCTGTTTTTTGGGGTCGTCGGTCGTCAGGTCCGGGCTGATGATTTCCCAGGAGAATCCCCGGTCTTGGGTTTTAAAGAGATAGTTTCCTCCCGTATAAACGGTGCTCGAGTCATGGGGCGGGATGTGGATGGGTGCATTCCAGTTGAAACGGTAAGGAGGGCCGTCCAGGGGCGCTGCAGGTCTAATATTCTTGCTCCTTCCGATTCTCCAGTCATAGCGATAGAGATTATCCATCTGCCAGTTGCTGTAAACAAAGTTGGAGTCCTTAAGGTCGGCCTGGGCGAAGAACCCGTCTCCCCCTCCGATCGAGATCCAATCATCATTGGCGATCCCTGTTGGATCTGTTGTGGCACTCGGCCCGCCCCAGCTTCCGTTGTCCTGAAGCCCACAGTAGACATAATAAGGCTGGCGCATATCGAACCCGACTTGATAGACGTCAGCGAGGTCCATGTTCTGAACGGGCAGCCACGTCTTTCCTCCGTCTGCGGACATATCGACTCCCCCGTCGTTGCCTTCGAGAAGGCGGAGAGGGTTAGAGGGGTCGATCCAGAGGGCGTGGTGGTCGGGATGGATTCCGGCGCTGATGGGTTTGAATTTCTGGCCCATATCCGTGGAGACATGGAGGCCTGTGGAGAGGACATAAACGGTTTTATCGTCGGTCTGGTCGACGCGGATCTGGCTGTAATAAAACGGCCGCGTATTGACTCGCTTAAAGGTGGCGTAATCGCACATTCTTTTCCAGGACTCTCCCCTGTCTTCAGACCGCCAGATGCCCCCGTCTTTGTTTTCGATCAGGGCATAGACGACGCCCGGCGCGCTGCGGGAGACATCAAGGCCTATTCTCCCCATGATTCCTTCGGGCAAGCCCTTGGTCAGGCGGGTCCACGTTTCGCCGCCGTCTATGGTTTTATAAATGCCCCGGTCTGCATTTGGCCCCCAGAGATGCCCCATGGCCGCGGCAAAGACGATGTTGGGATCGCCCCGGTTAATGATAATCCGGCTGATATGCCGGGTTTCGACAAGCCCCATATTCGTCCACGTTTTGCCGCCGTCGGTGGATTTGTAAACGCCGTCGCCGATGGTGACGCTGTTCCGGCAGGTCGCTTCTCCTGTTCCCACCCAAACAATATCAGGCTGGGATTGAGAGACGGTAACGTCACCAACAGAAACGGTTGCCTCTTTCTGGAAGACCGGACTCCAGGTCACACCGTTGTTCTCCGACTTCCAGACTCCGCTGGGGCCTATAGCAGCGAAGATGATCCATGGTTTTTTTTCGACCGCGTCGATGTCAACGGTTCTTCCCCCCATCACGGCGGGGCCTATCTCCCTCCAAGAGAACTTTTCAAAGAGATTTCTGATCTGATCGGCGCTCTGCCCGTCGCTCCTGGAGCAGATCAGGATAAAAAACAAAAAGAACACGAGACCAAACCTCAAAAACCCGGCAAAGTTTTTTTGCATATCGCCTCCTCGGGCTTTACCAAAATAAGTTTTTAAAAAAATAAAATCTATACAAATCAATAGCAAATTTTCTCTGAAGCGCTGAAGCATTGATACAGAAGCCGCAGGCGGCATGTTACATTAACGCTGTTTCAGGGCTGCGCCATAATAAAGAAGCTCTGGAGAAGCTCCTTTTCCTGGCTTCAAAAAATCTCCCCTCGCTTTACATCCCGGCTTCAACGGCCGCGGTCACAAGCCCGGTCACTCCGGCCGGTTCTGTCGCGCTCGACTGTGCCGGTGTTCTTGTCGGGTTGGTGCTGGCTCAACTGAAGCAGGAAGGAGCGCCTGTTATCATTACAGGCATGCCGCCCGGAGGGACCTTTGATATGCGCACTCTCGTGACCTCGTACTGTGAGCCTGAACGGACCATCACCCAGGCGATGTCTCACTTTTACGGTCTGCCCATGTTTTCCATAGCCGGAGCCTCTGAATCCAAGACCGTCGACCTCCAGGCGGCGGCGGACGCGGCCATGAGCCTTGTGGTTGAATCACTTGCCGGCGGTAACATCATTCATGACCTGGGCTACCTGGAGTCGGGGCTGACGTTCTCCTTTATCCAGTTAGTCCTCTGTGACGAAATCGTCAGCTGGATTAAAGGCTTTATGAAGGAATTTGAAGTAAGTGACGAAACCCTGGCCCTGGATGTCACGGCCGCCATGGGGCCTGACGGTCAGTATTTAGGCACAAAGCACACCAAAAAGCATTATCGGGAGCGCTGGTATCCCGACCTCTTCGAGCGTACGAATTACGAAACCTGGCTAAAAGGCGAGGGAAAGAATCTCTCCGAGCGGGCCTCGGAAAAGATCGAAAGAATTCTGGGCGAACATGAGCCAGAGCCTCTGCCGCCTGAAGTCAAAGCGAAGCTTCAAGAGATTGTCCAAGGGGCCCAAAGATAAGGATAACTCCCTGATTGTCGGACGCCTCTCCCTTCCCTGGATACCGATAAAAATGCAATCCTGAGATCATCAACCCAAAATTGCCGTCAGCATTCCCTCATGACCCGAAGCCTTAGGTCATTCATCAAGATCGCAATGAAGGGCCGACACCCGATGGGTGGCTCGGTTCGGGGGCCCGCCGCCCGGAGCGTTTGAGGCCACGGACTCCTCAGCATGGAAATCAACTCATATTAACGCAATAATTCGGGTGACATTCCCTCTTGGGCGGCACTGAGGCCGCCCTCGAGCCCCCGTAGCGGAAGGGGGACCCGTCGGCTTATCCGACGGGGTGAACCGGGACAGGACCCGTCGGGCTTCCTAACGGCAATTTTGTGATCAATTCTCTGTCGTTTTTTTTCGACTTCTGTATAATAGAATTATCGAGTAGATCGAGGTGTGATATCGTAGGCCAAGTCCGATGAGATTGAAGGCGGGCAAACACTTCTTTTTTTGGGGCATCGCGGTTTCTCTCCTGTTCTCTTTTCTCACTTTCGCTGCGAGCAAAACCGTTAAGGATCTTCCTCCCAAGTACAAACAATGGCTGGAAGAGGAAGTCGTCTATATCATCACTCCCCTCGAAAAAGATGTTTTTCTCCGGCTTGAAACCGACAGAGAAAGAGATCTTTTCATGGAAGCCTTTTGGAGGCAGAGGGATCCGACTCCCGGAACGCCGGTCAATGAATTCAAAGAAGAACATGATCGGCGGATCCAATATGTCAACCGGACGTTCGGGCGGACCACATCGCTCCCCGGCTGGAAAACGGACCGAGGTCGTTTTTATATTCTTCTCGGCGAACCGAACGATATCGAAAGGTTTACCGGCGAGGCCGAAATCTATAACACCGAGGTCTGGTTCTATCAAGGCTTGGCCAAATATGGGCTTCCCACGGGGTTCTATCTCATTTTCTATCAAAAAGGAGGAGTCGGAGATTATGTCCTTTACAGCCCCGCCAGTGACGGGCCGCAGGCTTTATTGACAACCTATCTGGGCGATCAGGCCAATTATCTCCAGGCTTACAGAAAACTGAAAAAAATCAGTCCCGGGTTGGCGAATGTCTCCTTGAGCCTGATTCCCGGGGAATCAGATCGTTTTGGCCGCCCTTCGCTGGCCTCTGATATTCTTCTTCAGAACATCCAGACGATTCCTGAAAAAGAGGTCAAAGACAGGTATGCCGAAAAATTTTTGCTGTACAAAAACATTGTCGAAGTTGAGTATACCGCCAACTATATTGACAGCGATTCAATGATCAAAATTTTCCAGGACCCGTCAGGCCTTTATTTCGTTCATTATTGTATAGAGCTCAACAGATTTTCTGTCCGGGAGCATGAGGGGAAATATTCCACCAATTTGAAGCTCAACGGGCAGGTCTCTGATATGAGCGGGAAAACAATCTATCAGTACGAAGGGTCTCTCCCCGTCGGGCTCGATGAAGACCAGTTGAAAAATATCACCTATAAACCTTTTGAGCTTTATGATCGCTTCCCCCTCGTTCCGGGGAACTACAAATTCTCGGTTCTCTTGAAAAATGAAGCCTCTCAAGAATTCACCTCCGCCGAGAAAGATATCGTCATCCCCCAAGATGAATCTTCACCCAGGCTGAGCGAACTGTTATTGGGGTATAAAACAGAGGTCAGCCCGGGAACAGGCTTGAAGCCGTTTCGCTTGGGTCAGGCCCAAATCCTGTGTCAGCCCAACAAGATTTTTCAGAGACAGGATAAATTATTCTTAAATTTCCAGGTTCTCGGTCGAACTCCCGAGCTGGAACAGAAAGGGTCGATTCAATTCGATATCCTTAGACAAGAGGAGAAGGTCTTTTCAGTCACGAGAAAAGTCAGCGATTACGGCAATAAACTGGATATCCTCGAAGAATTTCCACTGGCCAGTTTTTCTCCGGGCATCTATATGATGGAAGTCACTCTTCGGAGTGACCGGCAGGCGTTGTCTACTGAAAGAGAACATTTCGAAATCACCTCAGTCTCTTCTTTGCCGCGGCCTTGGGTGTTTTCCAGAACATTGTTTTCCGTATCTCATCCGGCTTATTCCTTCGCCGTAGGCCAGCAATACTTTAATCAAGGGCAATTCGATCAAGCCCTCATTCGCTTGGAGAGGGCCTACGACACTCAGCCGAATTCTCAGGAATATGCTTTGGCGCTGGCCCGGGTCTACTTGATTCTCAAGGAATACGAGAAAGCCAAAAAAGTGCTGTCTCTTTTCCAAGATTCGCCTGAGGCCAGTTATGATGTTCAGTTCTCCTTGGGCCGGGCGCATCAAGGACTTGGCGAGTTCGATCAAGCCATTTCTGTGTTTAATAAAGCGATTACCCGTTTTGGAACGAACACGAATCTTCTCAATTCACTCGGAGAATCCTATTATGGCAGGGGAGCCCTGAAGGAAGCCCTGGCGGCCTGGACCAAGTCCCTGGAAATCAATCCCGATCAGAAAGAGATAAAAGACAAGGTTGAGTCCTTGAGGAAAAACGATCGGGATAAATTTTTACGCGGATAGAAATTTATCGACAGGAGAATTTCCTGAATAAAATGCGGGGCTGATCGCCGGGTCATTTGATCAGGCTTGGCTCGTTGGCCTCCGGAATGCTCCTCCGAACGTATTTTTTCAGGATAAAAAGAGCGGCCAGCAAACCTAATAGGCACAAGAAGGCAATAAAAAGGAAAAAATATCTATATCCCAATGCCCCTGGATTGCTGTCCAGGAAGGCTCCTCCCACCAGCGGCATAAAGACGTCCGGAGTGTATCCAACTACAGAAACGATTCCCGTGACCGTGCCTGTGAGGGCAAGGGGTGTCCCTCCTTCTTCAAGAAGGGCAAAATATATTCCCCGAAGGGCAAATATGGCCAAAGAGGCAACGGCCGTATTGGCCATGAGGATAAAGACTAAGCGGGGGTCGGCAGGAGTGAGAATAAACACTCCAAAGCTAATGATGAGGATAAAGAAACACCAGGCCACGGTTTTGGAGGGCCCCACCCTATCGGCCAGAAATCCCGCCCCCACCGCAGAGAGCGGTTTAACATACATTTTACCGACACCGATTGCTCCTCCGAAAACCACACTCATCATGAATGCGTCGGTGGCATAGGGCGTGAAATAGTAGGACCCCCAATAGCTGCTATAAGCTGCCAGAATAACAAGAGAAATCAGCCAGACCACTGGCATTTTGAGAACCGCAATGATTTCTTGAAGACCCGCTTTCTGCTGCCGGTCTTTTTTTTCCGATCGGTCTCCGGTCGACCCGTCCAGCGTGAACCAGGCCATCAACCCGATGAGAATATTTAAGATAGAAAAAAGAAGAATGACCCGGGAGAGAGCGAAGTTACCGCTGCCGAGTCTGGCAAATATTGCCAGGAAGGCCGTCGAACTGGCCAACTCGGCGATGCCTCTGCCGCTTTCCAGGATGCCGAAGGCTCTTCCCTGTTCTGACCTGGGAGCCCAGTTTCTGGTCGCCTTGATCAGGGCGGCCCAGAAGGTCAAGGTGCAACTGACTCCCCAAAAGGCATGAACGGCGATGGAGAGTTTGTAAGAAGGAAAAGTGGCAAAATACAGGCCCGAAATTCCTGTGGCCATTAAAGACAAGGTTATTAATATCTTAGGGGATACTCGGTCGGCCAGCCAACCGCCGGGAAAGTAAGAAACGAGGGCTGTCGCTCCGAAAACACTCATCAGCACCCCGAGCTGAGTGTTCGACAAATGCAGGGCTTTCTGAAGGGGAATGTAATAGACTTCCCTCAAGAAGGGCAAAAGATAGATTATGCCT
>Ga0315289_10013086_pt1 | contig 11642 bp, 11 predicted proteins | sample YL17G11_40_MG_FD_203452 | JGI IMG/M metagenome (GOLD analysis project Ga0315289, IMG submission 203452) | Sediment microbial communities from Yellowstone Lake, YNP, Wyoming, USA - YL17G11_40 | ecosystem: Environmental > Aquatic > Freshwater > Lake > Sediment | place: USA: Wyoming | collected... | reverse complement strand
TCACACTACTCTCCGGGATCGTTCGGGGCGATAAAGAGTACGAGAGTTACAAGAACGGCTATCAGATTCTGGTGGACAAAGATCACCTCGCGGAACAACTGCGACCGCCGAATGGGTCTGGATTCTCGATTGCCCCGCCCAGTCGCGACAGATTTCTGCAAACCATCTATGATTTCTGGTTCGAGGCATATTGCGTCGCCCGATATCTTTCGCGGCGAGACTTGTGGTATGCCAAACGGATTGAGAACAGTTACATCAAAGATCATCTGTTGCGGATGGCGCTCTGGCATCATCAAGCGGCGAGCGCGTGGAAGCCCGATCCCCTTCTCCACACGGAGGGGAAACGATTTGAGAAATGGGCTTCGCCAGAACTGATTGCTGCAATGTCGCGATGCTTCGCTCTCTATGATGTTGACGCTACGTGGAACAGTCTTTTTGCCATGGTCGAGGTGTTTAACCAACTCGCTCGGCAGACATCCATCCAACTTCAGATCGAATATCCTGATCGGGTTGAACAGGACATCAGCGATTATTTGCAGTACTTGAAGAACAGGCAAGGTAAGCGTCGAGATAAATCGCGCTAATTGTTACTCCACAGGGGAAGTGCAAGTGACGGTGCGCGTTTTGCCGTTCGCCCAATTGAATCGCGGTATCTGGAAGGTCAATCGCACCTGCTGTTTGGCGCGCGGCTCAAGCGCGGTGGCGGCGGGTGTTCTTTTGCGCTCAAAGACGCAGCGTTGATTCGCATTCGCCAAGACGCGGGAAACATCGGGTCGCGTCGCCGCGCGCACTCATCCGTTTGTTCGTGAGAGATTCGTTGACGCGGTGTTTGTGTTCTGCGCCTGGTGGAGAAAATATGCGCCAATTGACACACTCGTTGTTGAGTGCTAGAATAATTGCCGAGGAGACTGCCGGATATGTCCCAGACCATCACACTTGACGAACTCATTGTGCCTGTCACGATTGACTATTTAGAAGAAGATAAAGTGTACCAAGTCAGCGTCCCAGCGTTGCAGGGTTGCCACGCTTGGGGCACGACGCTGGATGAAGCCATGCAAGCCATTCCAGGCAATATCAGAGCCATGCTGGAAGCCCGCCGTGCCAATGGCTCACCCATTCCGTCTTCGTTTGAACATACCACCACCCAAACGCCCCTCGTGTTACGAATGGCGCTGGCGTGAAGTACCGCGAAAAAGACTTGCGAACTGGCACGCTACGTACCATCTTGTCCGACTTGGAATTGACCATGCAAGACCTTCGCAAGAAATAGTGCTGTGCCCTGTGCCTTTGGCGTGATTCACTGTTGCAGACATCGTTGCCCAGCAGACAGAAGGCAAAGCGGGCGAGTGGCAACTTGGGCGTTCGTGTGAAAATCGAATTGGCGTGACGAAAGGAAAGCACCTGTAGTTTGGCGTGCGTGCGTTGGCGGTAGGAGTTGGCGGGGAGAGACGATTGGCGTATGGCTAAAGTGTTTCCAACCGCCGTTATGCCAGGAGGAGGATTATGCGTTCAGCCGTGTTAAATCAAGTCGAGGAAACTATCAGTCAGTTGTCTCGTCAGGAGCAATTATGGTTGATTGAGCAATTGGCTCACCATCTGCGGGAAGGAGCAATGAAACGGGATGCGCGAGGAAAGCCCGCTTTCAAAGACCAATTCGTCGCAATGGCATCAGACCCTCAAATTCAAATGGAACTGCAAAAGATTGATCAGGAATTCGCTATAACAGAAGCGGACGGACTAGCGGGGAAATGATGCCGATTCGTCGAGGAGAGATTTACTTTGTCAACCTGAGCCCTGTGAAGGGACGAGAGCAAGCCGGTCAACGGCCCGTACTCGTCCTGTCCATAGATGAGATCAACCAATTACCTCTTGTGGTAACGGTTGTCGTTGGAACCAAGGGAGAGAACCTCTCGCGTGATTACCCGACCAACGTTCGCGTATTGCCAGAAGAGAGTGGATTGCCAATGGAGACCGTGTTCCTGTGTTTTCAAATTCGTTCGTTGGATCCCAAACGGTTTCCAGAAAAAGCCACTGGTCGAATTACAGACGCGGTTCTGGAGAAAGTCGAGACTGCTGTTTCACATTGCCTTGGACTGTGACAAATTAAGGGAAAGTTAAGAAAGTTAATCGCAAAACAATTGACGTTGCCCTGTGGCTGTGATAGACTGTGGATGATGTAACTCACCGTTGCGGACATCGTTGCCCAGCAGACAGAAGGCCAAGTGAGCGACTGGCAACTTGGGCGTCCGTGTGAAAATCAAATTGGCGTGATGAAAGATAAGCACCTGCTGTTTGGCGCGCGGTTTGAGCGCGTTGGCGGCAGGTGTTCTTTTGCGCTCAAAGACGAAGCGTTGATTCGCATTCGCCAAGACGCGGGAAACATCAGCGCGCGTCGCCGCGCGCACTCATCCGTTTGTTCGCGAGAGATTCGTTGACGTGGTGTTTGGGGCGTGTTGGGTGTACGTGCGCGTGACGCGGCACAAACGATGATTGGAGGACGACTAAATGACTGATGTAAGCCAATGGCAAGTAATGCAAGACCCCATGGACGCGGTCAGAAATGCTGGAAACCTTTTACGGACTTACAGCGACAAGGCGCACTTTGTCTATGAATTTCTTCAAAATGCAAACGACGCTGGCTTGCGTAATGGCAGTGAGAAGAAAGTGAGTCTTAGTTTTCATTTACGAGACAGCACTACTCTCACCGTGATGCCTGGGGTGTCGAAGCGGCGGGATGGTTTAGGAATTTCTTGGAATTCAAGGAACGGGGTGCGGATAGCAATGTCTCGCGCTGGCTGCCCTCGTCTTGGTGGCTTGACTTTCTGGATCGCGCAAGCAAAGCAAGAGTCGTGATCGAGAGTGAGGAACGGACGCTTGAGGACGTGAAGAATTGGGTGCACAAACAGGTCGCGCCGTCGCTCTACGTTTTGGCAGCGACGATTGGACACGATGAATTGTTCGAGATTGTCGGCGATGGTTCGGGTCGCCTTTCTGAGCGTCAGGTCAATATGATTGAGGCGTACAACAAAATGCTTGCGGAGATGAATCGTTCGTCTGATCGTTCGGATTGATTTTCTCTTTTCCGTAGTTTATTTTGTTTTGTAACCTTCCCCGGGAGAGAAAAGTGCAGAAAGGGTAGGACAGAGCGAAGCGTTGTCGTTCCCTTTCGCGGAACGCCGTAGCAGGGCGACGTTGCGGATGTCTTCACGGCAGAAGGCGCATCCGAACGACCGCGCCCGCAATGTTCGCCCTGCGTGTGTTTGCGGTTCGTGCCACCTCTGGGTATCCGACTGATTTGCAGACAGCGAGAGCATTTTGGGGAAATGGTTAGATCAATACTTGTGAAATTTGGTATGTTTAGAAGCATGTGGAAAGTACTTTCCTGGGCTCCTCCTCTTTCCGTTTGTTATCATATCTCAAAAGTGCTTTCTTGAACTCCTTCTTCTTTCGCTCGTCTTTGATTGAGCACAACCTGAAGGATTCATAATCGTCATCGTTGCACACTATGCATAAATCGGGGAACTCCCTACCTCCTGTAATTACCCTTACTTTGGCAATATAGCGGCCCCTTGGAAGTTTCGATTTGGGATTCCTATATTGCTTCTTGTCGTCCCCCTCGTCATCGTATAGATAGTTGTGATTGTTCCAGCCATAGCAGTCGTCGTCGTCTCTTGCTCTCCATACGATATCAAGACGAGCGGTAGACTCTTCTCCAGGTTGAATATCAAAGGTTTCTTGCAAGCCCTTTGGCAATATTCTGTCTTCGCCTTCCTTGTATTGTTTTGGAATTTCTGGAGGAGCAGTATCACTCCATCGTGCATCCATGTCGTACTCGAAGACGCGTTTCAATGATGAATTATTCCAGCGGTGGAAGGGAGCCAAGGCGCGCCATCCTAGTGGTTTAGACAACCATTTCCACAATGAATCATCGCCGCAATAAAAAGTAATCCAAGCGCGACAGCCTGCGGCTGGTTCTCGGTCATAGACGCACGCAATCCACCAAGGCGTACGTGGATTCTTAATACGAACGTGAAGCCAAGTACAGGGTGGTCCATGGTAGTAGGACTTGCTTTCCTCAACTTTTTCTGGGTATCCACATTCTCCCGTATCTATTGACAACCAGGGTCTCCTCTGCCGTTCGATGAATAAGGCACTAAGGATTCCAACAACCGTAGTGAATAAGCCAATCAGAATACTCAGAACCAACTCGCTACAAGTCATGGTGCTTTCCTTTTCCCTTTTGCAGTGAGCTCATGCTCTTAGTCCACAATGCCAATGGGTTTGGGCCAGTCAGAGATAGTTTAAAAAACCTAGATCGCGATATTTTGCAGGGCGACATCAAGCATGGCATGACCGCAAACTTATACATCACGAACTAAAGATGCGTGATGCACGGCAAATTGCCGTGTTTCGCGCATCTTTGGTGCGGAAAACCAAACGGGGTTTCCCGCTTGCCTGCTGAAAGCAAAAAACACCCACCATCCGACGCGCGTGGGCGCGTCAAACGACAGATGCTTTGATACTTGCCGTGCTGTGCAATAACGATTGAGTTGAAATGCAACCGTCCCAACGGAAGTCATTTCTCACCTCTGGACTGAAGCGAGCGAGAACAAACAAATTGCCGGGGACTATGCCGAAACTTGCAACTCCTATCATACAATACTCGCTTCGCACTGCGAAAAACGACATCCTGATCATAATCTATCACTTTCCGCGAGCTCATTTTGCGCAACGAAAGCCGATATCTTCCTGATAAAAATCTTTCGCAAGGGCTAGACGCAACGTGGTTCGGAGTAGCTCTGGCCTATTTGCCGCAGACCCACCGCGTGCGATGTGCAACTGTCCTGATTGAGGACCCACGGGGTTGTTGCTTTGTGGGTTCCTGTAGGCGTTTTCGTCATACCAATCAGCCACCCATTCCCACACGTTACCTGCCATGTTGAACGTACCGTATGGAGTTGCACAATAGTCAAAATTGTTACTCTTTACCTCCGAATAGTTGTTTGGTTGATTACCCGCGTACTTGTCACCACGACCATACTGGGCACAGCTAAGGTTGAAATCATTCCCCCAGGGATACTTGCGCTTGTCCGTTCCGCGGGCAGCCATTTCCCATTCTGCTTCGGTGGGAAGGCGCTTGTCAACTGATTCACAATATGCCTCTGCATCGGCCCAGGTGACATTGAAAACGGGACGTTCCTGATATCGGTCATCATCAAAATAGTCAGGCTTCCAGTTTAGAGGAGGAGGTGGTACCACAGGACATCTGCGCCCCGCTCCTCCGCATACCTTGTACAGTCGGATAGATACCTCGTACTTATCAATCCAAAATGCATCAAGGTAGACCTGATGTTCAGGTTTTTCCGCCGCCTGGGCCTCGGGACCGTTATACCCCATTGTGAATACCCCTGCTGGGACGAACACCATGGGCGCACCGCCAAAATCACGTTCCTCTCCCTTAATTCCTATCGGCACGGAGCGTGGCGTCGCGGTTCGCGTCGATGACGAAGTCGGCGCAGCTGCGCTGGGTGTTGACAAGGGAGATGACAAGGTTGGTCTGAGCAGGTTTGGCGTCCAGCCAGGTGGAATAGTTGGTCGGATTGGGGTAGTGTTTGCCAATTTGGATAACTCCGCCGCATCGAACTTGACTGTAGAGAGAATCTGACTGAACGTGCTTGCAAGTGCTGAGTTGTCTGCTTGGGCAGTTGGGTGCACCGCAAACCGAAAATTGTAGACAAAGCCCTGAATCGGAATCGCGACCTGGCGAGAAGCTGATGAGGCAAGCGAGAACTCAACTCCTTGGATATCTGCCAAGACAATCTGTCGCTGTTGGGCATCTTTCAGCACGCTCCCTTTATAGCTATTCACCCAGTTATCAAAGGTTTCCCCCTTCTGAAGTCGAACCTGCCGAATTTGGATATTGGCTTTCTCTCCGAGTGCCCAACTTTGCGAAGATGGATTGTCTACAGGATAGGACAGTGTGATCGTCATACCAGGGATTTCCTGAACAATATGCGGATACCAATCCTTTGGATACTGTAGGGCGATGGCGAATAGTTCGTATCGGAAGCTTTCCCACTTGACCGAAACAGGCGTTGGCGGAATTGGTGTTGGTGCAGAAGTTGGGATCATTGGTGTGGGTGTCGGTGCAGGTCCACATGTACAAGTGATAGCGATCAGCAAAGGGAATATGAAGGAACCACCTAGTTTTGATCTGTCAAACATGCCAACGCTCCTTTGGCATTCTCTATTGGTCACGATCCTCTAGTGGATGAATTGGGTGCCTTCGGTGACCCAGACACGCTGCTTATTGCCCTGCCTTCCATTACCCCCACCATTGGATTCTGAAATCCCGATTATATATCCAGTGGAAACCGGTTTACCATCTTGGATCTCATAATGAACTTCCACCTCTTCCACGTAAGCGACATGCCCGGTATCCCCTGATATGATAACCTCATTTCCCTCATCGTTGAGAGTCTTGGTTTCCTTCGTCCACACCACAATATCGCCAACGGCCGGATTCTGGTCGACGGGCAACTCTAACTCCTTTGCATTGTTTGCCCAATTTTTCGCATCCCATTTTCCAAACTCGCCCAACACAATTGGAATGCGATGTCCATTTTCCAACCGTCGCTTATAAGCCCACCATGTGCACTGGCCTTCCTTGAATATACTATCTTTACCATACAGCACCTTGTCGTCAGACGCCGACTCGGGCGGCGGGCTGGGTAAATCCCCAAGAACCGTAACAGATACCGATTGTGTTTTTTCTCCGACGGAATTGACTGCTTTGAATTCATAGGTCGTCGTTGTCTTAGGGCAGACTTCTCTGCTTCCAAAAGAAGTGTACATAGCGCGTTTCTCTCCGTCCAAGTACGTGTTATCCGCGTTCACTGCCAACCAGGTGAGAACTGCACATTGTCCCTTATAAATACTTGAGGGAGCGACCTTGAAATTAATTGCGGGCAGAACATTGACTGTCACCGACTGACTCAAATCTCCACTACTTGCTGTTGCGCGTAGTATGTATGTCTTGGTTGACAACGGGCAATACTTATCAGAGCCAGGATTGTTGTTAATGGGGGTTCCATCGAGTGATATGTTCTGAACGTTTGCCCCTGTCCAGCTAAGTGTTACGCATTCGCCGCTCTGGATGGTTGTTCGGTCTGTTTTGAGCTCCAATGCTGGCAGAGGTAACGGAACCTTGTTACTTTCTCTAGCTTCAACCGGAGGAACAAGGTTGATAGTGGGTGGATCAGCGTAGAAGCTAATGCTAGGAGGCGGCTGTTGCTGCACAGGTGGCTGCTGCGCCACAGGTGGTGGCGGTTGCGGGTTTGGAGTTCGCGTTGGCGCATCAAAGATAATCTGACCTTGTTGTTGCCCTCCCACATGTGGAGCAGGGCGCGGAGTTTGTGTGGCAGACGATGATTTCGGCGGTGCGGCCGGAGCAGACACGTTGATCGTAATATAAAGACTTTTCAGACCAGAAGCGATGAAACTCACAGCTACATGATATTGGGTGGTAGATGTGGGGCACTCCCGCCAGCCAACAGAAAAATCAGTGCCGTGATTTTCTCTTCCAATATTGCGATTCCCGGCAGGCATAAGGATATAGGCCCAATTTCCTATGACGCGGAGAAAGAGGTTTGTACACTGACTCGGTGAGATTGTTGTCCGATCGGCCGTCAACGTTGCGCTGGGCGTTTGTGCACTTACTGATGTTGCTGAAACCATGGCAACAACGAAGACAATAGAGAGAATGATTACATTCCGCACAACTCTACCAAACATGATGCCCCCCTTCGTGAAAGCACTCTTGAGTTTTAGCCTCGATTGGACTAGCACTGAAATCAGATCACACTATTAGTTATCGCGCAAGTTTGGAGGTGTCTCAAGGAGGCGCCTGCAAAAAAACGTGCGCCTTGCCACTCCGCCAATGATGTGCAACAATCAATTGGTTAGGTCCGTACCCCTGGGAGAGGAAAGTGCAGAAAGGGGAGGACAGAGCAAAGCGTTCCCCTTATCAGCACGCCAACTTCTCCCATTATTGCCGTCTTGTCCATTTCGATCCTCTGTGAATTATCTACACTCAATATACGTCGCTTTGACCGAAACGGGAATCATCTGGAGTAGTTTGTCTTTGTCGTAAAAGCAACGGACGCGTTGTCGTTAAACACGACAACGCGTCCGTTGGAATCAAGCGGACTCAAGCCGATAACGTGTCGCGTAACTACTGTTCGATATTCGCGAGCGGCCTACTGTTTCAGTGACCAAATCGCTTAATGATCTCAAGGCAGCCGCCGGAAAACAAAAACACCCGCCGCCGGCGCGCGTAGGCGCGCCAAACAACGAGTGGTTTAACTCTTGCCGTACAATCCCGATTGAATTGACCTTCAAGCGTCCCAACGGAAGTCATTTCCCGCATCTCCGCTGAAGCGAGCCAGAACAAACCAAATTGCCAGGGACAGCCGAATCTTGCAACTCCTATTATACTGCGAATCGCGAGAAAAGCAAAACGCGCGGCTTGTGGTCGCGCGCCTTGTCGCTCCGACGATGATGTGCAACAATGAATTGGTTAGGTCTGTACCCTTGGGAGGGAACTAGCGGATCTCCGCATCTCCTTTCTCGACGTGCTGCTCTCTGACGTACTGCATGAACGTCTGCTCGTTGATCCGGAACGTCATCACTTGCGGAGTGAGATCGCTTGGCATTTCGGCGGTGGGCTGCCAATTTCCGCGGAGCGAAGCGGTCAACCACGCTGGGGGCGTGTGAACGCGACCGCGTTCCATCAACCAGATACAACGCAAGGCGTGAGTCTGCACGAGGATCTCACCGTAGCGTGCGATCAACTGGTCGGCGTGCTCGGCGCTGCACTCGATCACCTTGAGCAAGAGAAAGTTCAAGTACTCGGTCGGGGAAAGTTCATCAGTCAGCATCTTCGCGCTCCTTCGGGTGCTGCTTGATGTATTCGCCCAGGGGAACGAGCATCATCGCGGCGACCTGGAGCGGCGAACGATCGCACTCCTATGAGGGTGTCCATGCCGATGTTATCGGAGACACGGGGCGCGCACACATCGGCTGCAGTCAATTTGTGATGACGATTCAACCCGCGAACGAGGGCGTCCTTCTGCGACGACAATTGGATTTCGGAATCGGAAATCAAAACGCGGAGGTGTTCGTGGATGGTTCGCGTGTGGGGACATGGTATCGCGCGGGCAGCAATTCGCGTCGTTGGCGTGATGATGACTTTATGATTCCTGCCGCGTTTACCAAGGGGAAAAATAAAATCACTATCCGCGTGGCGTTGGTTTCGTCGGATAGCGATTGGAACGAGTTTACCTACGGCGTGTATAGTCTGAGCGCGCAATGAGCCAGTTTACCAATTTAGCAGTGAGCCAACCTTGTTGCCGAACCATTCGGTTCGTGTGAGACTCTTTTGTCATTTCGGGCGAAGTGACGCTAGCACTCGCGTTTGCGCTAGCGCAAGTGGAAATCTCGGTGGCGTGGATTGAGATTTCTCGGCGCAAAACTTGTCCTGAGCGCAGTCGAAGGAACCGCGCCTCGAAATGACAGGTTGCGCATTTGGCTCATTGGCTCATTGGGCAATTGGCTCATTGTGTTTTCTTCCACACCGCAAAATGACTCAACCCGAATACGCGCAGCGGTGTGTTCTCCAAGAAGTATGTCACGCTCCGAAGAACGCGCGCGAGCAACGCGCTCTGCCGCGCGATTTTGTCGTACCCAGGATAAATCTGCGTGTGCGCGATCAACGCGCCGTCGAATCCGGCGAACAGCGCGCGAAGATCGCGCGCGGTGTACGCGCGGACGTGCGGCGCGAATTTGGCACGCAGAAAATCGGGCAGCCAGCCGATGAGGGGAATGTTGCCGAAGACGTACCGCTTGCCGAAATACGCGCCGTGCGTCTCGAACGGATACAGACGATTCGGCGCGAAGACGATGACGCATCCGCCGCGCTTGCAGACGCGGTGCGCTTCGCGAATCGTCTGGCGATCATCCGCGACGTGTTCGATCACTTCGTGCAGTAACACCGCGTCGAAAGCATTGTCGGGGAAGGGAAGCATCTCGGAGACAGAGAGCGCGAGCAAATCGAGGTTTTTCTCGCAACGCGCGTCCGCGAGTTTCTCCGCGTCCACGTCCACGCCAAACGCCTGTGCACCCAAGTCGTTGAACTTGCCGACGTACGCGCCGATGCCGCAACCGACGTCCAGCACGCGTGCGCCTTCGACGCGAACATAGTCGCGGATCATGTCAAGCCGACGCCATTGACCGAATCGCCAAACGTAGGAGGGATGTCCGAGGAGAATCGCTTTGTCTTCAGTCGTCACGCGCGTATCGTAGCAGAAGTTGGGGGAAAAGACAAACCGCAGGGGCGCAGGGGCGCAGAGAGGATTTTTCTCCCTTGCTCCCCCGCTCCTCTGCTCCCCTGCTCGGTTAGAACGGGAACTAGATCACCAAGAGTACCGCACCGTGTAATTCACTGTGCTTTCGCCATCGGGTGCGACCTTGACGCGAAATTCAATTGTCTGCGCGTCGGCCTTGGTGTAATCCTGGTTCGATTTCAGAATCTGCCAGTTCGACCAGCGGAAGAGGTGCTCGACCACGCGCACTTCGACTGCTTCAGTTTTGTGGTTGCGCAATTTGATCTGGTATGTTTCTTCGATGGTGCGGTCGTTGACCTTGGTGAAGTTCGTCTGCGTGCGCTCGCCGACCACGTCGAACGCGTTGCCGATGTTCAGCCGAACCATCTCGTCTTTCGGGGTGTGGTCAATGTTGTCCTCGCCGATGAATTGATTGCTCCCATCGGCATCCGCTTTGTAAACGCGAATCGTACCTTTCGGAAGCGGAATTCCAAGTTTATTCGCCTCGCTGTTCTTGAACTCGATCATCACCGCGACTTTGGTGTTGCTCGTCTTGCCGTAACTCGGATCGGTGTTTTGGTAGCCGTAAAAGCGGAGACTGCTCGCGCCATCGTAAACGAAGAGTTTGTTGATCGGCGTGCCAGCCGCGTTGGTGAATTCGATCTGTTTGGTCTCGCGATTGCGGATCGTCGTCGCGCGCTGCAGGGAGTACAGTTTGTACTCGAAAATATCTTGCTGGACGAACTGTTCGGCTTTGGCGGCAGCCGTTGGCGCGGGGATGGCATAGCCATCGCGCGCGGCAGGCGGCGGCGTGACGCGGCGCACATCGCCCGCGACGAGTTTCAAGTTCGCGTCTTCGTACGTCGCACCACTTTGATTGTCAATCGTCACCCAGCCGTTCAGATTCATCGCGGTATCCTGCGCGTTCACAACGACGACGTAATTCGCTTTCCAGTTGATGCCGTTCGTCATGTACGTGACCTGCGTGTCTTGGTTGCCTTCTTTCGGCGAATTGACGAGCCAGATGAGTGTCGGTTTGGTGATGAGACCGCCAGGCAGATTCGGGAACTTTAGTTCGCGCACGCGCGCGAGTTTCACCGTCGTCACCTGACCATCGTCGCTCTGCAAAATGATGTCGTCGGAACCGCTCAACAGTTTGCCGGTGTATTTCGATCCATCTTCGGTGACGAGCGAGATATTTTGATCGAGATACTTTTGCAGAATCTTTGCCGAGCCGACGATGTCGTACGCGTAATTTTG
>Ga0315289_10013085_pt1 | contig 11642 bp, 8 predicted proteins | sample YL17G11_40_MG_FD_203452 | JGI IMG/M metagenome (GOLD analysis project Ga0315289, IMG submission 203452) | Sediment microbial communities from Yellowstone Lake, YNP, Wyoming, USA - YL17G11_40 | ecosystem: Environmental > Aquatic > Freshwater > Lake > Sediment | place: USA: Wyoming | collected... | reverse complement strand
CGGTCTTCCTGTCCAACCCGAATGCCAGGGAAGAGGCGGTGGGTTCGTTGATGATGCGCAGGACCTCCAGGCCGGCGATCTTGCCGGCGTCCTTGGTGGCATTGCGCTGCGAGTCGTTGAAATAGGCCGGGACGGTAATGACGGCCTGGGTAATGGCCTCACCCAGATAGGCCTCCGCATCTGCCCTGAGCTTGGCCAGGATCATGGCCGAGATCTCGGGCGGCGAGTAGTCCTTGCCGCCCATCGTGACGCGGACGTCCCCGTTGGCCGCAGCGCTCACCTTGTAGGGAACGAGGGAGACCGCACGCTGGACCTCGGGGTCCGAGTACTTCCGCCCCATGAAGCGTTTGATCGAGAAGATGGTGTTCTCGGGGTTGACGATCGCCTGCCGCCTGGCCACCTGGCCGACCATTCGCTCCCCCGTCTTGGGGTTGACGGCGACGACGGAAGGGACCAGCCGGCCGCCCTCGGAGGAGGCGATTATCACGGGCTCGCCGCCTTCGGTGATGGCAACCACGGAGTTGGTTGTGCCCAGATCGATGCCGATGATCTTGCCCATGCTGATTGTCTCCTCGTGGCTCGCTCAACTGGTCTTAAGTGCCAGGAAACGACGGCGGATTGGCTGCTGCCTGGATTCCGATCTACCGGGCCACGCGAACCTGGGCCGGCCTCAGAACCCGATCGCCCAGCCTGTAGCCCTGGCGGACGACGTCGATCACCTGGCCCTCACAAAAGCCGTCGCACTTCTCGAACGTGATCGCCTCATGGATCGTCGGGTCGAACATCTGGCCCTGGCCGGGGATCGGCTCCACCCCCTCGGTCTCAAGAATGGTCTGGAGTTTGCGTTGGATCAACTGGAGTCCCTCGGACCAGGCTTCGAGCTCGGGCACCGAGGGACGCTCCCGCAGGGCGCGCTCGATGTCATCCAAGATCGGCAGATAGCGCGTCAGGATGGTGGCTGCCGCCTGTTGGTAGGCCGCCTCCAGGTCACGTTCGACACGCTTCTTGTAGTTGAGGAAGTCAGCCCGAGACCGCTGCCAGCCGTCGAGGTACTCGTCGGCCAATGCCCGGACCGTCATGAGATCCTTCTGCAGGGCCTGTACCGGGTCTTCCGCCACCTCGGGCTCGGGGGTGGGGACTTCGGGCGCCGCTGTTTCGATCACGAGCGAGCCCTCGACCGGGCCGAGGGGCTTGGTGTGGGTCATGTCAGGGGCGGCCTGGATTGCCGGTTCTGCGGTTGTGTCCTGCTCGTGAGGGCGCTTCTTTGACTTTGTCATGCTGTTCCTTCGCCCTTTCCCTTCAGCGGTGTGTCATCCGGCGTAGGATTCGATGACCAGGTCGCTCATCAGCCCGGCCACGTAGCGCACGGCCGAGATCGTCCGTCCGTAGGCCATGCGGATCGGACCCAGAACGCCCAGGGCGCCGGTGGCGAATCCGGGGGCGCCGTACCGGGCGAGCACCATCGAGCAGTCTTTGAGCTCCTCCCACGCGCCCTCGCCGCCGATCACAACCTGGACCCCTCCGACGGTGGGGCTCAGCGCCTTGGCCATCACCTCTTCGAGGAAGCTGCGCTCTTCCAGCAGCCGGAGCGACTGGCGGACGGTCTCTGAGTCGGCGAACCCGGGCAGGCTGAGCATGTTGGCCAGCCCATCGTGGTAGATCTCGCCGGAGGAAACGGCGTCGGCCCGCGACATCACATCGGCCACCAGGCGGGTTACCTCCTGGCCCAGGGCGGAGAACCGGCCGGCTTGGCTCAGCACGCCTGCGGAGTCCTTGTCGAGACAGGTAATAGTGATCTCAGCCGCGGTCTCGGCCAGCTGCCGCTGAGGGACTTCCGACGCCAGCGTGAGCATCTGCTGGCGGACGTCACCGCCTTGCAGCACCAGGACGAGCAGCACCTGGCGGCCCTGAGTCAAGATCAGCTCGAGGTGCTTGAACACGGCGCGGGTCGTGTGCGGGGCGGTGACCAGGGAGGCAGCGCGCGAATGGTGGGCCAGCACGGAAGCTGCCAGCCGGACCCACTCTTCCACGTCGGCTCGTGCCTGGTAGAACTGGTGGCTGATCAGGCGTTTTTCGTCCGGCGGCAGATCGGTCTCCCCGAGAAGCCGCTGGACAAAGTAACGGTAACCCTCCTCCGTTGGCACCCGCCCGGCAGAGGTGTGGGGCTGGCGAAGCAGACCGGCCTCGGCCAGCAAACCCAGCTCACTGCGCGCCGTCGCCGAACTGATCCCAAGGCCGTAGTGCTCGACCAGCGTCTTCGACCCGACCGGCTGGGCGGTGTCGATGTGCTCGTGGATCACCAGTGCCAGGATCGTCTCCTGGCGCTCGCTCAGCTCTGGCATCGCTCCTCTGCACCGCTAGCACTCGCCTCACGAGAGTGCCAACGGCATGAGAAACGATGATATCACGGCGAGTCGGGAGCGTCAAGCGGGGGAATGGCTTGACAACCGGAGGCGGGGCGGATAGACTTCCGCCCCGATGCCCGGCCCTGGGTGGGGTGTGCCTGGGGGCGGGCCGACATCTGCCAGGCGCGCCGGAGGAACGGATTGCCGGTGAGGGGCGAGAGACGAGGACGGGACTGAGTGGCAGGAATTCCGGAGACGACGGATGCGAGCTTTCAGGCCGAGGTGGTCGAAGCGGAGCTCCCGGTCCTGGTCGACTTTGGGGCGGAATGGTGCCATCCCTGCCGGCAGCTCGATCCAATCGTCGAGGAGCTGGCCGCGGAGTGGCAGGGCAAAGTGAAGGTCGTCCACCTCGACATCGACGCCAACCTCGAGACGACGATGCGGTTCGGGGTGATGGGGGTTCCCACGCTTCTCCTTTTCGTCCAAGGCCTGCCGGTCGAACGCCTGAACGGGTACATGCCCAAGAGGCGCATCCTCGAGAAGCTCAATCCCCATCTTCAACTCTGATCGCCGGACCGGGCTCGCCTGCCTCGATCTGTGCCACGTCTCAGGAGCATCTCCCAAAATGACATGCCCCGGCGCGGACGATGCCGGGGAGGCGCCCCGGAGTCCGACGTCTTGGTGTTCTGCAGGATCTTCCCCTGCCGAGCGCTGAGGCGTGGAAGCCGTGGATGATCATGCCCGGGCCGATGCGGGCTTGCTGGGTGGCGCTACCGCCAGTATTCGAGTTAGAGCTCGGCATTGGCGGAGGGAGGGCCCCGGGGGCCAGGACAGGGAAAGGGGCAGCGCCCGTTGCCCCGTGCCGGGTCCGGCGTTCCCGGGCCGGGACGCTGGCGATCGGGTGACGTGCCTCCCGGAAGGACACCAAGACGGTGCGGCGCAGGCATTGACCAAGCCATTCAACTGCGTTCTGGCTTTTCGTACTGCAACCCTTCACGTGCGTCAATACCTTCAGACGCTTGTGTTCCTGGAGGTTCAATGTCATCTCTGTATTCATGCGTGACATCTTCCCTTGACAGTCGAAGGGGGGCGTTTTCATTCGACATAAGCAGGAGGAAGTCTCGTTCTTGACAAACGGGGCGGGAGCATGCTATGATGTTACCGGTCACGTGACCGGTAACACGACCCCGTGTCTCCCTGAGCAGCCTTCTGGTTCCTGACTGACTTCCATGTCCCGTGTGCGTGCCACGATCCGCGATGTTGCTGCCCGGGCGGGTGTCTCGCACCAGACTGTCTCGCGAGTAATCAACAACAACGGGCGGGTTAGTCCGGAAACCCGGGACCGAGTGCAGCGGGCAATCGCCGAGCTCCGGTACTCTCCTAACGCCATCGCCCGCTCGATGGCGGAGGGACGTACCCGCAACCTGGCCTGCCTCTCTCCCAACCTCACCGACTACACCTTTGCGAGCGTCATTGAGGGTGCCGTGTCAGAGGCATGGCGGCATGGCTATTTGCTTTACTGCTCGCCTGCGCCGGAGACGAGCGCGTTCGCCATGCTGGTTGAAGACCTGATCGAGAGTGGCCGCACGGACGGGCTGATGGTCATCAACCCCTACATGGATGGTCGCTACCTGTTCTTACCAGAAGGGTTTCCGGTCGTGTTTGTGGGGGCGCGGCCGCGGGCCGAAGCCGCCAGCTCGGTGGCGCTTCGCGACGAAGATGTCGGTCGCGTTGCCACTGAGCACCTGCTTGCCATCGGCCGGACACGGATCGCCATGATCACCGGCCCGCACAACGAAGACTGCGTGACCGACCGACATACCGGGTACCAGACTGCCCTCAGCGCTGCCGGGATCCCCCTTGCCGCGGACCTGATAGTCGAGGGAGACTGGTCGGCTACTTCCGGGTATGACGGGTTCATTCAGCTTGCCGGTCGTGCCAATCCCCCTGATGCGATCTTCGCCCAGAATGATCGGATGGCGATTGGCGTGTTGCGCGCCGCCCGTGAACTGGGGCTCCGCGTTCCAGAGAAGTTGGCCGTGATCGGGGTAGATGGAACGCCGCTCTCCGCCTACTCTGACCCGCCCCTCTCCACCATGCGCCAGGACATGTTCGGCATGGGCCAGCAGGCGGTCCAGCTATTGATACAGGCACTGGAACACCCCGAACAACCTGCGGTCCATCTTCAGCTACCTGCCGAGCTTGTCGTGAGGCAGTCTACTTGGTCCGATCCGAACCTATGACATCACAAGGTAGGAGGTGATCGCTGGCAGGCAAACCGGGATGACAGATGACACGCTTGTATGCCTAGGCAGGGAGGCATTTCCTTGCCGTCTGGAGTTGATCTCTTCTAAGGAGAGAGAACCATGAAGCCCCGTGTCCTAGCCAAGTTACTCCTGATCGCGCTGGTGGGCGCGCTCTTGCTGACCGCCTGTGCTCCAGCAGGAGGCCAAGTTACTGAGGAGCCTGCGGCGGCGGAGCCAACTGCCGTGGAGCCAACTGCCGAGCAGCCAGCTGCCATGGAGATCACCCTGCGCTGGCGCACTCGTCCTGACAATCAGGAGGAGATTGAAGTCTACCAACACATCAGCGATACACTGGACGAGGCCACCGACGGTGTGACCCTTGTCTACGAGCCGGGCGGGTCGCAGGAGGCCAGCTATCAGGACGTGCTGAAGACCGAACTGGCTGCCGGCACAGCCCCTGACGTGTTCTGGATTCCTGGCACCGATGTCGCCGACTTTGCGACACGCGGCCTGATCCTCGATCTGCGCCCGTATGCGGACGCGACCGACGGCTACAGCGACGATGCGTTCTACCCCGGTCCGATGTACCACATGACGTTTGATCCGGCCAGCATGGAGACGGGCGTCACACTGTGGGGTCTGCCGCGTGATGTGTCCACCATGGCGCTGTACCTGAACCTCGACCTGATCGCGGAAGCCGGCGCGCCCGATCCGCGCGAACTGGCTGCTGCCGGCGAGTGGGACTGGGCCGCCTTGCAGGAAGTGGCGCAGGCTGTCAGCGACCTCGGTGGTGACATCACGGGCTACGGCGGCAGCGCCTGGTGGGGCCCTTACGGTGTATGGATGAACGCGGCGGGTGGTGGCTTTTTCAATGAAGATCGCACCTCCTGCGCCCTCGACACCGAAGGGAGTCTGGCGGGGCTTGAATTCGCCCAGCAGTTCTATGCGTCGGGCGTCGCCATTCCTTACGGCGAAGACCCCGAACCGCCGTTCCGCGCTGGCACCGTCGGAATGTTCCAGAACGGACGCTGGGCCACCCCCGGCATCCGAACCGTAGAGTTCAGCTGGGACGTGGTGGACCTGCCGAATGGACCTGCGGGCGGGCCCGGCAACTGGCTCTTCTGGGGTGCGTACGTAGTCAATGCCAACACCGAGCATCCGGAAGAGGCGTGGGCGCTGGTGCAGGCGCTAACGACCGCCGAGACGCAGGCGCAGGTGTCCGCGCTGGGCGCCAACATCCCGAGCCGAGTCAGCCAGGAAGCACTCGATGCCTTCCTGACCTTCACCCCTCCGGACAACAACCAGGCGTTCCTGAATGGCCTGGCGAACGACCCGCACACCGAAGGGCCGCTGTGGGCTGGCTCATGGCCTGAGTACGTGACGGCCATGGACGCGGAGGTATCAGCACTGCTGAGTGGCGAGATTACGCTGGACTCCTACCGGACAACCGTCTGCACCGAGGCCAACAGGGCGTTCGGGCAGTAGTGGGTCAGTAGGCGCAGTTCTGGAGAGGTGGGGCATCGTCGCCCCACCTCATCCCTCTATTGGGTGCTGCACCGTTCTCCTGAATGACAGCCGGCGGGGAGGGAAAGGCGCCATGACTGTCCAATCGGCCACACGGGCAGAGGGTCTGTCCCCTGAGATCGACCCACGCACACACCTCCATTTCCGCATCCTGGGAGTCTGGCACACCATCCTGTGCCTCGCGGTATTGGGAGCCGCTGTCTGGCTGTGGACTTCTGGCGGGGATATTGCGGCCTGGCTGCGGATTCTGGTGACCGTGCTCCTGGTGCTGGCGGCGGTGGCAAGCAGCGCGGTGATCCCCCTGCTGCTTCAGTGTCACCACATGGCCCGCGTCCTGTCGCTGGCGATCAACTACCTGCTCTTCTTGTTCCTGTTCTTTGGCGACTTGCACCTACTGGGCGTCTTCACTGGCATTGACGCTCTGGCCGGAACCCTCGCGCGCGGGCTGCCGTTCTTTGCGACCGCGCTGGTCGGTTACGGCATCGGAGCATTCGCCGACCGCTATACCACGACCCAGCCACAGCGATACAGGGCTTTCCACCGCATCAGCCAGATCGTGATGGGGTTGAGCGGCGTCGCGTTTCTGGTGGCAGTGGGGCTGTTCCCCGGCTTGGCAGCGATTGCCGTCGGTCTGCTCAAGCCGCTGCCGCTTGTGATGACAGGGGGAATGGTCATCCTCGGTGCAATGCTGTGGATGATGTGGTCAGGCAGCGCCGCCAGAACGCTAGGGGCCAAACAACGCGACGACGACCTCCTCAGTGGCTACATGTTTCTTTCTCCGAATCTGCTGGGATTTCTGTTCTTCTTCGCGGGGCCGCTGCTGTTCTCGCTTGCCATCAGCTTCACCAATTCGGACGGCTTTGGCAATCAGGAATGGATCGGACTGCGGAACTATCTCGACATCCTGAACCTGAGCGTCACGCGGCTGGCTTCTCCGACGCAGCCTGCCAGTGAGGCGCTCAATACTTCCGTCTACAGCGAATTGTTCCGAGTGAGCGTTCTGGGGAACTCCTATGTGCTCGGCGCGCAGGACAGGCTGTTCTGGATATCGCTGAGCAACACGATCCGGTTCATGCTGCTGTGCGTGCCGTTGAGCATTATCCCCGCGCTGTTTCTGGCATCGGTGCTCAACAGCAGAATGCCGGGCATGAAGACCTACCGTGCGATCTACTTCCTGCCCAGCATCGCCGCAGTCGTGGGCGTGGCGACCATCTGGAAGTGGCTCTACAACTCAACGGTGGGCTGGATCAACTATCTGATCACGGCAGCGATCACCGGTATCAACGGGCTGGCGAATGCTCCGCTGATTACCGATCCGCACATCGGCTGGCTGTCCGACACGGATGTGGCGCTGCTGGCCGTCGTGATCATCGTGGCGTGGCGCTGGATCGGCTTCAACACTGTGCTGTACCTGGCCGGCTTGAAGAATATCCCCGGCGAACTCTACGAAGCTGCCACAGTGGATGGCGCGAACCCCTGGCACCGATTCTGGTGGATCACACTACCGATGCTGGCTCCCACCACCTTCTTCGTGGTGACGACGACGGTGGTGCAGGCCATGCAGGTCTTTGACGAGGTGTTCGTCCTGACCAACCCGCCGGGCGGTCCCGGTACGTCTACGATGACCATCGTCCTTTACATGTATCAGAACGGATTCAGGAACTTCAGGCAGGGATATGGCTCGGCAGTGGCGTGGGCGCTCTTTGCGCTGATCTTCACCCTGACGTTCCTGCAATTCCTGCGTCAGCGCCGGTCTTCCGCCGGTGTGTATGACGTATAGGGGCCAACATCATGACCCGCCTGAATAGGCTCGTCCGGCTATTCCAACGGACGCTTGTCTACGTAGTGCTGTCAGTGTCTGCGATGGCTATGCTGTTTCCGTTTCTGGTGATGCTCTTCACCTCGTTCAAGGTCGTGCAAGACACCTTCCGCTTTCCACCTACGCTGCTGCCTCACGCGCAGGAGCTCGTGACCCTTGAGGGCTATGATGAGCCGCTCCCGGTCTTTCAGGTCGAAGTGGATGGGCAGAATCGCGGCTATGCGCTCATTGAGAACAACGTCCCGGCGGGGCGCTTCGTCGATCCGTATCATCCCGTGGCGGAAGACGAGGAGCTTGTGCTGCCGCTTGAGCAGGTCACGCCGACCGGCACCAGCGTCACGATTGGGGGCGAAGAAGCGCCCCTGGTCACCGCCGAGGTGGACGGGCAGACCGTCACATTGGCGCAGGTGGGCAATACGACCCTGGGTCGCTTCGCCGATCCGACCAACCTGGACGAAGTGGCCTTCCAGAACGTTCGCACCAGCCAGCCAGTCGAGAGACTAAGCTACACGCTGCAAAACTACGACGAGGTGATCAACCTGCACAGGATGTCCCGTAGTCTGACAAACACCGCGCTGGTGACGATCCTGGTGGTGGTGGGGCAGCTTGCTACATCCGTGTTGGGAGGGTATGCTTTCGCACGGCTGAAGTTTCCGGGGCGCGACGGGATATTCCTGGTATACCTGGGCACGATCATGATCCCATTCGTAGTGCTGATCATCCCCTTGTACCAGCTGATGGTGATGATCGGCTGGGTAGATCGGCTGGCGGCGCTGATCATTCCCTGGGTCTTCACGGCCTATGGCACATTCCTGATGCGGCAGTTCTTCATCCAATTCCCGAAGGAAATCGAAGAGGCTGCCGTTATCGACGGGGCGTCCCGGCTGGCGATCCTGATGCGTATCCTGCTGCCTGCCAGCACGCCCGCCCTGGCGACGCTGACCACCTTCAGTTTTCTGTATGCGTGGAACAGCTTCTTCTGGCCGCTGGTGATCATCAACACGGGCAATACGGACAATCAGGTACTCACACTGGCGTTAAGCATCTTGGGCGGGCGTGCCGCCGATAGACCGAACCTTGTTCTGGCAGGCGCGGCCATTGCCATCCTGCCGCCAATGCTCATTTACATCTTCGCACAGCGTTTCTTTGTCGAAAGTCAGACGAGCAGCGGGGTCAAGGGCTGAGTCAGTGGGCTGGTCTTCTTCTCCCCTCCCTGCGCAGGGGCGGGCTACGCCTTGCCCCTGTGGCGACCCGTCTCGGTTCATTGGCGTGACACGGAACGCCTGTCCCCTATTCACATTGACCATATGAAAGGAAGCCGGCGCTTGCGCCCGCGCAAGTGGCGGGTCTTCTGCGCCGCTAGACTTATGAAGAGAGAAAACGAGACCTACGTCGTCTACGGGAATCCGATCAAGAAGTCGGCCTCCAGTAAGATAGCCAGGCGCCAGAAGTGGCTGATGAGGAAGTTCCGGTATGACCCCAATGAGCCATATTCGCTCAGCCTGGTGAACAATGAACAGCTTGGAGACATCTTCGGGCTCAAGGATATCGTCCGCCATGATCAGGGAGCCCCGCTTGAGAACGAGAATGCGCTGATCTGCAGCACCATCCGCATGGGATATGGGCACTACCGAATCGCGCTGGCGGGCGTTTCCTGCGCCAACGCAATGGGCTTTACTCCGTACTGGCTCGACCTGTTGGCCATTCCCGGGATCACCACCGATCTCATCCGATACTGCAACAGGAACTACAGCGCGTTCTCGAGGCTCTCGCAGAGATGGAGGCCTTTCGACAAGTACGTATGGGAAGCGGTCACCACGGGCGAGCCAACGATTCCGGTGCTTTCGGCGATATTGAATTCGTGGATCGTCGCATGGCCATGGCGCTTCCTGAAGACCAATGTGAAAGACTTCACGATGAGCGAGTTGTTACATAGGCTGCACCAGGCCCTCCCTCCCGATATGCCGATCCTGACGTCGCATATGTGGAACTGTATGGCGGCGGTGGCGGGCGGGATGACGAATGTCGTCGACATGATGTTCGACAACTGGCCGATGGCGTTCCAGTTGACCGAAGGCGCCAAGCATGGCGTGCAATCGCCCTCGGGCTACTACGGCTTCCGGGCGATGAGGGGCTTTGATGAGAAGAACGCCATTCTGAAGCCTGTTCCGTCTGAGGCCATCTTCTATGCGGGCCATCACGTTGACCATGAGTTGGTGGAAAACGTTGAGGTCGATTGCGTTGCTCGCCTCAGGCGTATGAAGAACAATGAGCCAAGACGAATCCTCCTGGCGATGGGTGGGGCAGGGGCGCAACGGGAGCTCTTCCGAGCCGTCATCGAACACGCCATCCCGCGGATCAAGCGGGACAAGTTGGCCCTCTTCGTCAACCTGGGAGACCATAAGGCGAATTGGGATTGGCTACAGGCACAGCTGGTGGGACACAACGATCTCGCCCAGGTCCACTTCACTTGGGAGGAAACCCGGCGGTACGCGGATGAGATTCGGGCTGGTGAGGCAAGCGGACTGCATGTCTTTCTCTTCGACAACACTCTCCACGCCGTCTATGCCACCAACTACTTGATGCGCGTCGTCGATGTCATGATCACGAAGCCAAGCGAGCTCGCCTTCTATCCGGTGCCGAAGATCTTCAACGCCAGGGTCGGGGGTCACGAGATGTGGGGGGCAATCCGAGGCGCAGAGATCGGCGACGGCACCGTCGAAGCGCGCTCCATTCCCCAAACGCTTCAGGCAATCGATCTGCTGGCGGAGGAGCACGACCTCCTGGAGATGTTCTGCAGCTCCATTGTCAAAAACAAGAGCATTGGCATTTATGACGGCGCCTACAAATGCGTAGAGATGGCCACCGGGAGACGCTTCGAAAGAGGAGCGCCGCAGTAGCGCGCGGCTGGTTCCCTGGACGAGTCCCGGTGATGAAGCGTTCAACACCCCTGCCTACGGGCCGCGCTGTGCGCCCTGTCTTGCGGAAGGGCGGGTTGTCCCGTTGACCGCTCCCGCGCCCGAGCGTGGCGCGTCCGTTTGCAGCCCGGCTCTGAAGGCCCGGGCGGGGTCACTGAACAGCCGCGCCCAGGCTCGGCCCACTCTCGCTCGGGAGGAAGCAGCAGGCGCCGGCTGCCTCACGCCGGGCACTGCCGACTGCCGCCGTACCGACGTCCAGAGGCTGCTGCCAACGATCCAACTGCTGCCGTATCCGTAGCTGGGTCCTGGGCGCGTCTGGTTGCCTGCGCACAGGATCGGGGTCGGGCGCGTTTGCCCTTGTCCGATTGGCAACCATCCATCCGGGAAACGCGAAGCCTCTCAGTGCAGACGAGGCGTACTCCTTGGCCCAACGCTCAAGCGTGCGTCTCGACTCGCGGAGGTGGCGGAGACCCAGCAGCCAGGGATGCCGTGGTCGCCGGACAGGACCTCCCTGTTGGGCGACGCCTCCGAGGCTCCTTGTGTTAGGAGCAATTGAAAAGTGAACTCATTTTGCTTCAAAAGCGAACTCTAAACCCGTCTAGCGGAAGGTCAACGGAGTGGGCCGGAGCGCCTTGCCACCAGACTCGGACCTGCATGGTGTTTTTCTCCATATCGGGCACCAGATGCACATCGACCTCCTGCCTCAAGGGGACATTGGCGACGCGGATCTCATGATTGAACACGGAAATGCGGCCATAGGGATTTGTCGTTCGCTTCTCGCGCAAGCAGA
>Ga0315289_10013084_pt1 | contig 11643 bp, 13 predicted proteins | sample YL17G11_40_MG_FD_203452 | JGI IMG/M metagenome (GOLD analysis project Ga0315289, IMG submission 203452) | Sediment microbial communities from Yellowstone Lake, YNP, Wyoming, USA - YL17G11_40 | ecosystem: Environmental > Aquatic > Freshwater > Lake > Sediment | place: USA: Wyoming | collected... | reverse complement strand
CTTCAGCATTCCTTATACATAAGGAGTGATGATGGTGAGTTTTGACAAATTTATTTTGAAACAGCAGTATCAAAAAGTAAAGGGACTTGGAGATCGTTTAGAACCGATGAAACAACAAATCGATTGGAAACCATTCATCCCATTAGTGAAAAGCGTGTTCCATGACAATAAGATCACCGGAGGATGTCCGCATACCGATGAACTTATTGTCGTACGTTCCATGTTGTTGCAAGCATGGTATGGATTATCTGATCCAGAGCTTGAATTTCAATGCCATGATCGACTGAGCTTCAGGAACTTCCTAGGGTTTCCAGATCGTATCCCTGATTTTACCACTATCTGGAAGATCAGGGATCGACTCAAGGAATCTGGTGTAGATAAAAAGATTTGGGATGAGTTACAACGGCAGATGAACGTCAAGGGTTACCGGGTGAAGAAAGGGGTGATTCAGGATGCAAGTTTCATTGAAGCCGACCTGGGGAAGAAACGGTGTCAGCGAGAGAAGAAAGCACGACGTCAGGGCAAACCAGTGGAGTACACCGAGAAGCAGCTGCAGCATATTGACAAAGACGGTGGATTCAGTGTGAAACATGGTCAGATTCATTACGGGTACAAGTCACACATCAAGATTGATGTTGATCACCATTTGATCCGTGACCTTGAGGTGACAGCTGCGAATCTGCATGACGGTGATGTCGACTTGGTCGAGGAAGGTGATCAAGCAGTCTATCGGGATAAAGGGTATTTCGGAAAACATCTTCGAGTTTCTAGTGTTGTTGATAAGACGATGAAGCGGGCTGTCCGAGGACGGAAATTAAACGGTGGAGAACAAAAGAGGAACAAAGCCATTGGCCGTATACGGGCTCCAGGGGAGCGTCCGTTCAGCGTTATCAAACGAGTATTTCATGGTGATCGGACGGCAGTGAAAACACTTGAACGTGTGCGGGTCAAAGAGATGTTCAAGTGTTTCGCGTACGATTTGTATCAATTGGTAACATTGCATCGTAAGCGCTTAGCGGTAGCTATGTAGACTATGAGAAAATCTGAAGGAAAAACAACAAAAAATAGGTAAAAACATCAGGGAACACACTGATCCCAGGTTGTTTTTATGAATGAAAACAGCAAAAGCCAAATACTACAGGGTTATTCAAAGTCCTCAATATATTAAAAAGACACTTTAATGAATCAAAAATATTGTAAAAATATTAATATTTTACTCCAAAATTTTTAGTTAAAATGTCTATAAAATCTTTATTTAGAATCCCTAAAATTTGTTTTCGTTTTGACGGGTATTTATTTAATAATTTTGGGTTATAAAGTATAAACGACGTTGTAGTAATACTAGATACAATGCAGAATAATGAATTCCAACAGTCAAAATTTGTTTTATTGTAGTTTCTAGTTTTTTCTTCTGGATTTATACTTAAAATTTCAATTCTAACTTTACCTCTTCCATGAATATATGCGGATAATTCCATATATACTTCATTCATCGAATTTTGAAAAGACCTAAATTTCTTTAATTCATTTTTTTCTCGTTTCTTTTTTAATTCCATATCGAATAATCGAAATGAAGGTAATTTAAATAAATATTTAATAAAATTTGACATGTTTAACATAAACCAAAATTCAGGTTCGTCTTCGTACATAGATTGTAAAAATTCTACTTTGTGATCGTTGTAATATATTCCATATAAACTAGTTTCATACCAACAACGAAGAAGTGATATTGCTGGTCTGTAATATCCATTGGTGGCTAAAATGATAGATGATTCTATTGTTAGATAACATTCATGATTTAAAAGACCTATTGGATTATGATAATCGTATCCTCCATGTCGGAAAGGAATCTTGGCATAATAATCGCTGATAATTGTCGTAAAATCCACCCAGGTCTTGTAACGGTGGTTAATATCTTTTATAGCTTCTTGATTTTCTCTAATGGTTTGTATTGAAATATTTTCATTTGTGAATCCTATTTCTGGTTTAGTAAGTTGTTTTTCTTTTTTGTTTTCTGTTTTTTTAGACATAATTCATATCAATTAAAATATCTTTCATATATAAAAACTTATTAGATCAACATAATTTTATTAAAGTAATCGGTGTATATTGCATCTTGGATGTATATGACTTCCGATGATGTTTCCAACTTTACCGAAATAACTTCTTCAATAAAAAGAATAAAACAATTTAATGAACGACTTCTCAAAACAAAGGAAGTTAACGATTCTGTAATATTTCAATACAACGAACTTGAAAAACAGTTTAGGAAAATTTTTCCGCAAATATCATTTGAAAAATTTCCTCAAATTACTGGTCCATCCACCGCTGAAAAAATTATGATAAATAAACATATTTTATATGATAGATATCTAGATGTTATTTTGTATAGATTAGAATTTATGATTGGTTTTTTTCCAGATAATGTTGATGTGAAGGCATTAACGTTTAATATTACATCGATTGAAAATTTTCAACAGATAATAAATACATTAAATATTGATAATTCAACCAAAACAATAATCAATAATTATATTACTCAGTTGGAAAAGGAAATTAAAAAACCTATCCTGGATAAACAAAGAATAATTGAGATTATTACAAAGATATTTTTATATGATTTACCAAAAGAAATCTTGGTATGGTTAATCAAAATATTATTGAAGATTAATACTTGAGAATAGCCAGAGTCGATCCGCATCATTACTTCGAGAGAACTATGAAAGTTCTCCTCTCTTTCTTTTTAACACTGTTTTTAACGTGGTAAGTCGATTTGAATCAGTTGAACGATGAATCTTCCCACTGGTATGTTTGACTTATGTTAAAACTAGGAGAAGGTGACGGTTGGAACTTTTAATGAATTTAAATTGATTTTACTACAACATAGAAACCAGGTATAGCAGCAGCTATTCCAACACATGCAAGAATGGATTCTCCAATATTTTTTGTAAGATAAAATGTGATGCCACCCACTACAAGAGAACCAATGATTTCGACTAAAGTGAATGTAATTCTTTTTACTTTGAAGTACGCTTTATACCTGGAAATTTTTTTAGGTTTGACAATACCAGATTTCAATAAATTTATAACTTTGTCAATCGATTCTATTAAAATTCGAGGTTTTATTTTCTTTTCAATACGATTTCCTATCTCTATGAATTCGTCAGATATTTTGGTTAGTGTATCTCTGTTTGCTTCAACATTATCCACTAAATTATTTATTTTGAAAGAAAGATGTGGTAATTCCTTAAGTGATTTTCGAAGGTTGTCATCGTCTGTTGATTTGCATTTTCGTCGTACAAACCATGAATTTATCATCAACGAACTTATAGATTGAAAATCATATTCATAGTTTGGAACCAAAAGTATTCTCTTAATCTCTAATCCAATAGAACCACAGGTGTACGCAAAAAGGTCAAATGAATCATATTTAGTTTCTTTTTTCAAAATCATTTTTCTGATTAAAAAATAAAAAATGACTAACCAAATAAAAAATGTAACTAATACAAGGTCATTCACTACAGGAGAATTCAAATCAGCATGTATCGCAATAAAAACTGCAACTTCAAAGGTAATGACAAATCCTGTGAAAATAAACGGTAACAAGAAGGTTGCAAGGAATCTGTTACTACGATACCTAATTTTGGAACGAATCTCAAGATACCATTTTGGTTCGACCACAAAATCTTCTGTTTTTCCATCATTCATAAAAACATGTGAATGAGTTCAAAATATTAAGGGTTTCTCTTAAATAGAATCACAAGATAGAAGGGGTCATTAACATTTAAGTGCCAAAAGGGCATCCATCTCCTTGTGATTATATGATAAAAGGAGCAATGAACCCACCAATAAAAGAAGCTGGAAACTCGTATACGTCCCAAGATATGTTTTTAAAGAAATAAATGATATAAAAAGTTTAGGTTCATGTGAGGAAAAATGATCTTTTTAAGCCATTCTGAAAAAGATAAAAAATTTGTATATCGAGTCTTTAGCATTTTATATAGATTGAAATTAGAACCATTTATGTATGAAGAATACCCTGATTTTGGCGAAAATATTCCACTAAATATTAAGAAAAATATTAAGAATTGCGACTATTTTGTAGTTTTTTTAACTAAATCTGGCGTTTCTTCTCAATGGGTAAATCAGGAAATAGGTATTGCTGAAGCATTCGGAAAGAAGATTATTCCCGTTCAGGAGGTAAAAGTAACAAGTAAAGGTTTTGTTCAATTAAGAAATCATATAAAATATAATCCTAATAGTCCAGATGAAACAATTTATGGCTTACTCTATAAATTTCGTCCATTGTATAACTGTAGAACTCTTGAAATAGAGTGCCCCGTATGTTTAGAAGATTTTTATATGAGATTACATTCTTTTGAACGACAAATCAAAGATAAAGATAAGGGAATATTATGGGAGGTTATCTGCCCAAAAAGACATAAATCCCTTATCAATCCAAAAACTTTGGAATTATACGATCTGAAAAAATTAAAAAAGAAGAAAAAATAATTTCCGAGATAAACTACAAATTTAGCCTTTTTTCAACATCCTTAATCATATTATCTACTATCCTCAAATACTCTCTTGCGTCTTCTATTTCTATGTTTAAATCTCCTTTTCGTAAATATCTTGCCGGATAGCGAAGATTGTTTAATTTATCGAAAGTCTCTTTATATTCAATACTTAAATTACCCAATGAAATAAATCTATTATAATTCCCTCGTATTGTATCATGTTTTTTAGTATCTTTTATTTTGAAAGAATTATCTGGAAATAATAAAAGAAATGCTTTTGCGGTTAATTCAATAGTATTGAAAAGATTTTCTACATATGCATTCCACATGTCATTTTTATAGGCAACTTTTGCGAGTGCCCAAAATTGTTTTGCAACATTAATATGATCTTCTGATATCTGTTTGTTGTAAGTAAAATTAAAAACGATATTCCAGATATTATTTAATTTTATTAATGCTGCATATGCACAATTAGGATATTCATTTTCATTGAGATCAATTTTATTGATGCCTTCAATTTCATTTTCTAGTACTATTTCTCCTTGATGTTTTACAATTCCTTTTTTATAAGTAACTTCTACAGTTGTTCCTTTTAATTCTTCATTGATTAACAGTTTTGGTTTTTGTATATCTGGAAAAAAAATAATAAGTGCCCTATCTAAGATAAAATCATTTTGTATTAAACCATCATTTTTTCTTTTCTCAATTTCTGGAATGATATAAAGTTTTACTAGATTTTCAAATACTTTTTTACCAAATTCAGTATCCATTCCATTAAAAATTATCTTTTTTGACTAATTAACTTTTACTCATGGATCAAATAATTCTGATAAACTAATCTAATTCAATTAATATGTATGTTCCCAATGCATGTTCTCCGAATGATACTATTTCATTTATCTAAAAGACAATTTCTATTTTGATGTAGTCTCATTAAATTTTTAGCTCGATCTGAGGTTATATGTTCATACATCAGATTATAGATCGATATATATTAAAATATATATCTTCATTTTCTAAACGAATTAAAATTTTATAATAAAATGTAATGTAAAATCAAACTGTTACAAATGGCTACGCCCTATGGAGGCGGTGACGGTGATAGTGTGTTTCATGAGTGGCCATTTGCCGTAGCGGTGGTTCGTATTCCATTCAAAAGGTGGTGTTGTATCGGCAAATTGAAGAGTATTATCAATGTAGAAACTGACGTTGTAGAATTCCTCTACAGGTAGGAATTCACCATAACATCCGCAGTATTTTAGTCAGACCCAAGAACCAGTCCGCCTCTGCTCCGTAAAACCCCACGATGCGGATACTGATCATTAATCTGCGGCTGCATGGAACGGAAATCCTTTAAATTTTCATCGGTACGCAACATATACCGCGCATAATAAAACGCTTCTTCCACAGAAACCTTCCCATCCTGAAACAGCTTAAGAACACCAGGTTTCCCAAGGTCCAACACCCCTGGCCTGAACCCGTCAGCCGAACCAGTAGAGAGACCCTCAAACCACAGCAACGTAAATATCGGCCCTTGGGCAGTACTCGCAAATCCAGAGCGGAACTTACTTGTCCCAGCAATAACAACACGTCCATTCTCAGGGATACCGGACCGGAAGAACAAAGATGTCCGCAGGTTAAAGATGGTTCTGTCAGCAAACCCGCCAGCATAACAAGCGTCAATTAGAAGAGTAACCTTGCTAGATTCCAAGGGAGACAGAATATCCCCAAGCTCTTTATCACTCAGGGTGTCGTCCCAGAGGAAAATCTCACTGCTCTTGAGGAGCTTCCCGCCAGTAAGACCGTTCTCAAGGTCCCCGGCGCCATGATTAAACACCCAGATAAACACCTCGCTATCTTCATAACTATTTGATTGGTTTATCAGTCGCTCAAACGCATTCATGACATTGGTCTTCGTCGCACCACCGTACATGATATTGTATTCATGAGGCCGCTGCTGAAGCGTTTTTTCCTTAGCACCGTACCCGTTGTCGCTTCGAATCCATCCGTCATCAAAAAGAATCGTAATATGAGATGTTGCATACTGACAATTTTTTATCAGATACGCTGCCATGTCCTCCGCAAGGAACAACCCGCCATTCCCCAGCTTACTTTCATTATCAGCCGGGAAGTTAGCGGCAGCAATAAAAATCGCATAGTTATGAGAACCAGAATCACTCTCTGCGGGATTACCAACAGAAACCGTGATGGTTCGCACATCAGAATAATCCTTCCCGTCCCATGAACGTGCACTAATCGTGAACCGACTGTTCTCATAACCGTAAGTATCCCAAGTAAAACTCCACAGCAGAGTTCCGTCCGCCCCTACCCATTCACCATCACCGATCTTCACCTCGACACTGTTCACATTCCCATCCGGATCACTCGCGGTCCCACTGATCATCACTAGACCCCACACCGATGCACCACTGGAAGGATAGCTAATGGAGACCACCGGTTTACTATTCAAAAGATGAATATTTGTAGGAGAAAACCCTGAAAACATCGCGACAAGCAGGGCAACAACAGCAATCATTGCGACTGCGAGTATCCACTTGTGCTTCATGTAACCTCAGAGTACTATGTTTCTCTGTACACCTTTAAAACCTTTGTTGAACAACCCTTACCCGATTCCTAGAACAGAAACGTCTTAAAAATTATGTCTCTTGAAATGCTCATATCCCTTGTTTTCAAGAATCTTTTTATTTCCCCCATCCAGGAGAACAATGTCTTCTTTTCGCGTGACTGACCCAATCGCAGTCAGGTCAGCACCATGCCGTTTCAAGGTTTTTTGTGCTTTTTCAAACGCTTCAGGAGGCATCGTTACCAGAAGTTCGTAATCTCCCCCGAAATGCAAAGCGATATTATACGGGGCAATGCCGTGTTGTTTATCCAGCAGCTCGAATAACTCTGAAGCAAGAGGTATTGCACTCTTCTTGATTTCAAAGCCGACATTGTTCAGTTCCTGCAGCTGATACAAACATGACGACAACCCATCGGAAAGATCAATTGATGAACTCACACAGTGCTGCTGGGCAAGCAGTCGCCCTTCAGTGAATCTCGGGCGTGGCTCCAGCAACGCCGAAGTAAGATTCTTCTCAAGAACACCTCGTTTTAACGCGTAATACCCGGCGCCAGCCTTCCCCAGAGTTCCCGTGACTGCGACCAAATTACCTGGGGATGCACCGGTCCGCGGCATAAACTCGTCTTTTTTCACGGTACCAAACGCAGTACCACAAAGCGTTATTTCTTGTGTTTCTTTGGTGTCTCCCCCGACAATCGTCGTCCCATAGGCGACCGCGCAGGCATCAGCCCCTTTCACGAGTTCCCGTAAAAACAGCTCTGATGTTTCTTTAGGGAGACCATACGCAAGAACAAGACCCAATGGGGTCCCACCTTTTGCTGCGATATCACTCAGATTAATGGCGACAACAAACCAGCCCATCTGATACGGCGTCATCTGCGCAGGAATATGGGTCTGCTGATACATCAGATCCGTCGTAACAAGGAGATACTCTTTTCCCAAATCGATGGCAGCACAGTCATCACCAATCCCAAGGCTGTTTGTTCCTTTAGAAAGGATTTCTGCGATGCGTTCAATCGCTGCTCGTTCCCCAAGGTCAGAGAGTATCTTCACGGCTACTTGCTAGCGGTCAAGTATTCAAAAAGTTTATCACACGCAGGCTGTTTCGCAATACAGGGAAACCAGAGGCGATACTTCTTGAAGAAAATGACGTATGCAGACACTGGGGTTGACATTGACGAAAAAGAAGAAGCAATCAAACAGTTACTGTCGAGCATTACAACAAAACGTACAGGCATCGGACGACCGATGGGTGGGCACTACGCCGGGCTTATCGAGTTTGGCGAGTACGCACTCGTTCTCTGTACCGATGGTGTCGGAACCAAAGTAAAGATTGCAGAGGCGCTAAAGAAATGGGATACGGTTGGTATTGACTGTATCGCGATGAACGTGAATGATGCGTTGTGTGTCGGTGCAGAGCCGCTCGCGTTTGTCGATTACCTGGCTATGGACGACCCCAACCCCAAGGTAGCACGAGAGATAGGAAAAGGCCTGCAGAAGGGCGCGGAGCTCTCCAACATCTCTATCGTTGGTGGAGAGACCGCGGATCTGCCTGAGATCATCAACGGATTTGACCTTGCAGGAACCTGCCTTGCCTATGTGAAGAAAAACCGGATTATTCTTGGGGATAAAATTCAACCAGGTGATGTCATCATCGGGTTAAGCAGCAGCGGGATTCATTCCAATGGATACACACTTGCAAGAAAAGTCGTAGAGCAGGCGGGATTCTCTTATACTGATATGTTTCCTGATGGATTATACCCAGGGAAAATGATTGGGGAGGTCATGCTGACCCCTACCAGGATATACGTCAAAGAAATCATCGAGTTATTCAAGAAAATCGACGTTCATGGACTCGCTCATATCACAGGCAGCGGACTATGGAACATCCCCCGACTCAAAGAAAACGTCAAGTACGTGATAGAAGAACCCTTGGAGCCACAACCAATTTTTACGTTCCTGCAAAAATATGGCAACATTGATGACCGGGAGATGTACCAGATCTTCAACATGGGCATGGGGATGGCAATAGTCGTCGCAAAAGAAGACGCAGACCAAACACTCAAAGTCCTGAAAAAGCACTCTGATGCCACCGTCAAGATCGTCGGAACAATCAAGAAAGGATCTGGTGTGGAAGTACCAAGTCTTGGGTTAACCTATCGCTAAATCATTCTTAGTTGTGTCGTATGAAAATAGGGACCGTTGAAATCGGAAATCGTTTTGTTCTTGCACCATTAGCAGGCATCAGCTGCACCGCGTTTCGGATGCTCTGCAAAGAAAACGGTGCCGGATTAGTGTATACGCAGATGCTCGATTCGGAGCTGATCAGCACAAAAACCAGAGATGACGTCAAGCAGTTCCTCAACATACAGGACATCGAGCGCCCGGTCACAGTCCAGCTGATCGGAAGCGAAAAACAAATTCTCGTCAAAGCGGTTCATGCTGTCAAGGAGTTTGCTGACCTCATTGACCTCAATGTTGGATGCATCGAAGAAGACTATGTGATGAAGGGATGTGGTGCAGCACTGTTAAAAGATCTCCCAAAACTAGAGACACTTCTCGGAGCAATGGTCAATGCAACTGACAAACCAGTGACTATAAAAATCCGTATCGGCTGGGATAATCAAAACATCAACGGCGTCAAAGTATCACAGCTGGCACAAGACGCTGGTGTTCAAGCAGTGTGTGTCCATGGCAGGACCGCTGACCAGCAATACGCAGGAAAAGTCAACTGGACTATTATGAAACAAATCAAAGAAAAAATAAAGATTCCTATAATCGCAAATGGTGACGTCACAAGCCTTGACGAGGGACTTGATCTGTTGAAAAAAACTGGGTGTGATTTCGTGATGATCGGCAGAGAAGCACAACACTGTCCTTGGGTTTTTAACCCAAACAAGATTGACATCAAACAACAGATTCTGCGCTTTATTGAATTATACGAGCAGTATGAAAAAAGACAGGAACCGGTAGAAGTCGCTGATCACGTGTACTGGATGTTGCGTGATTACAAAACATCAGAGGACACAAAAAAGGTACACCTCGTTAATACAATTCCTCGCATTAAACGCTACGTCAACCGTTTATCGTAAAAGCATAATCAGCCCAACGATAATTGGTTCATGCAAAAAGTAAATCACAAGGGCATGCCGACCTATAAAACTCAGACCGCGCACCGGAGTAAAGCTGGAGTGATCTTTTAAGGAAAATCGTCGTACCCCCCTCGTATAGATACTATTGCCAGCAAAGATACCTAAAAGGACGATCCCAAAATAGGGGAGCAATGGGACGTAATCAACAGAGGAAAACGTGGAAGGAACGAACCCAAGCCACAAGAGCCAGGGGAACTCCACGGTAAACGTTCGAAGGAAAATACCAATCACAATGAAGATTACTCCTAACATAAGCACAGGAACACGAAAACGAAGCAAGGGATACGCAAGAAGAATGGAAAGCCCAATACAATGAAGCACACCAAACACAACATACCCCTGTCCGAGATACGCCCATGTTCCCAGGGTCACCAGCATCCCCAAACCAAAAATAAATACTCCTCGTTCAAGGAACTTCCAATGACGCTGCCGTTTCGTCATCACCGTCTCTGCTTTCGCATAGCTTAGGGTAAGAGAAATACCGACAAGGAACAGAAACGTCGCACCAATAGGGTACAAAAACAGAAGAAAAAACCCTTCGAACAAGTTAACTGAAATAATATGGAAAAAATTCAGATCATATATAATATGATACGTAATCATCAAGATGACTGCAATCCCACGGGCAACATCAATTTCCCAAAACCGCTGCTTTTTATCCTTTACCACAAGAGTGCATGAACACCGATGTTCTTAAAAAATCTGTGCTGAAAAAAAAGAAAGTAGCGAGGAATGGATTTGAACCATTGGTCTACGGGTTATGGGCCCGTCGGGATTTCCTGACTACCCCACCTGTATAGGCACCACCCCCAAAAGAGATGGCTGCTCGCTATGGAGGGCAGTCTCCACCGCCATATATGCGAAGTATCTTTCGGGAATACTGTTGCCTATACTTAAACCTAGTACTTATTCGAAGCCTCCAAATAATGAATGTACTCCCATTGCAAGTGGATCTTTGGCTCCAAAGCTTGGTGTATACATCTATCTGTTTACAGAACGATTGTACCATGCGAAGAAGATCTTTGTATTTATTTGAAATAACAATATCGCCTTTTCCAACGTAGCCATCAGAATCAATTAAACCAGAAACAAAGCCTAACATAAACTCTTCATTTTTTCTACATTTGATATATTGAAATTTACTTAATATCTCATAGAATTTCTTTGAGTTAAGACGGATGATTACACATCCATGATGGGTCATAGTATAGGGATTAAGATTAATTTTTTTTAGCAAAATAAGAGCGTAATCTACAATATCTTTGTCTTTTTTGGGATTAACTTGACATTGTCACATTACAAATAGCCTGTCTGAATTTCAGTCTCCAACCATCTATCATTTTCAATTTTTACACCCTATCAAATAAACCAAAAACCACACAATCCACCA
>Ga0315289_10013083_pt1 | contig 11643 bp, 8 predicted proteins | sample YL17G11_40_MG_FD_203452 | JGI IMG/M metagenome (GOLD analysis project Ga0315289, IMG submission 203452) | Sediment microbial communities from Yellowstone Lake, YNP, Wyoming, USA - YL17G11_40 | ecosystem: Environmental > Aquatic > Freshwater > Lake > Sediment | place: USA: Wyoming | collected... | reverse complement strand
CCACCTTGTGGTTAAAGTGCTCGAATAAGCGCCGCACCAAGCGGTTACGCCCTTCAAATACGGTGACGGCATACCAACTGCCACGTGAGGCACCTAGGTTTTTGCCATGCGCATAGCGTACCTCGGCTCGACCGCTCTTGCCGTCTTCGAGTTCCACGCCATGCACGATAGCCTGCTCTTCTTCATGCGATAGACGGCCAATGATCAAGACATGATATTGACGCGGAATCTCATAACGAGGATGGGTTAGTCGGCTGGCTAGCTCGCCGTCATTCGTGAGCAGTAGCAGGCCTTCAGTCCGGTAATCAAGCCGACCCACCGGCGAGACCAGGAATGGCACCTTGCTGATCATGGGTAGGTCATAGATAGTCTGGCGCTGAAACTCATCATTGCGCGCCGTCAATACTTCGTCAGGTTTATTCAGCAGCCAGTAGACCCGAGGTGGGACGCTGCTGCCGACCAACTTACCGTTAACGGTGACCTGGTCCTGCTCGGGATCGATCTTGCGTCCGAGTTCGGTAACGACTTGGCCGTTGACCGAAATCCTACCTTCACCGATCCAGGTCTCGGCTTCCCGCCGGGACGCTATGCCCAGCTGTGATAGCCACTTCTGAATCCGTATTGGTTCCATGCTCTTCCCCGGGGTTGCCGGCAAGCTCTTCCTGGGCGACATCGCCTTCGGCGGTGAGCGCCCGATCGTCACCCTCATACCCGCCGCGGGTGCTATCCGCAATATATTCTTCGACGTCGATGAACTCGTCCTCGCTACCCTCGGTGATCCTAGACATTGCTCCCTGCACCATTTCTCGCGCCGGCTGGAACGACTCGAGCGGCGGCAGGTCCTTAATGCTGCTTAGATTGAAGACAGTTAGGAACTGCTCCGCGGTGCCAAATAACATGGGGCGACCGACAATTTCTTTACGCCCGACGCAGCGGATCAGTTCCCGTTCCAGCAACGTCTTGAAAATACTGCCGGCATCGACGCCGCGGATGAACTCCACCTCGGCGCGCGTGACCGGCTGGCGGTACGCAATGATGGACAGTGTTTCCAACGCCGCCCGGCTAATAGGGCGCGGGCGCGAAGCAAACATCCGTTCCATGATCGCACCGGCCGATGCGGTGGTCTGAAACTGGTAGCCAAGCCGACGCAGGTAATGCAGGCGAAAGCCCCCATCACGCTCCTGATAGTAGGAAACAAGCTCGTCGAGGCTGGCTTGGACCTGGGCCTCGGTGAGCTCTTCGTCGCCGATAATGCCATGAATTTCGCTGGTCTTGAGCGGCTTTTGCGCTGCAAATACCACCGCCTCTACCTTAGCATTGAGCTGCATCGCGGCAGCGAGACGAGCCTTGGGCGGGGACGCCGCATCGCCGGCAAGTTCCTCATCTAATTCCTGGTAATGGGCGAATTCGCCTGCGGCTTCAGCCGACATATCGACGACCTCAGGCTCGGCTATGTCCGGCACTGCGGTGTCGTCTAAATAGGTTGATTCGTCTGGCGGTAACACGCCGGTGTCAGAAGTCGTCATGCTGCCCCTTACTCCAAATGCTATGTAGCTGCTTCGGCTGCTACCGTTACAACCACCAGGTTGGGTTCATCATGCAAGGCCTCTTGCGGCGAAGGGCCGCGGCCAAGCGGAAGGACCGATTCATCGCAGTCCATCCGATACATCCAGATCGGACCCATCAGGTCCTGTTGATAAACCTGCATGCGCCTACTCTTCGCTAGCTCTAGCATCGCCATGACGTGGACCACGAGTTCATCACGTGATTGCAGACGGTTATATAGACCCTGGAAGAGCGCAAAGCGAGCTTGATCGATCTCCTTACCGAGCTTCTCAATGGTGGCTTCGACGGTGATTCGGTGCAGCTTTGCGGTGTGCTTGACCTTGCGCCGCTCTGACAAGCTACGCAGAAGCTGCTCGTAGAGCACTACCAAGGTTGGGGCGTCGCCTTTAAGCGGAGCCTCGATATGCTCATAAAGGGGCAGCAGACGCTGCCACTCGTTATTGGGCTGGATCTCAACGCCCATCTGGGGCATTTGGCTGAAATGCTCGGCAGCATTACGAAACATGTCATATTGAAGCAGGCGTTCCTGCAGCGACTTGACTGGATCATCGTCGGCCAATCCGTCCTCAGGAGCCTGCTTCTCGTCCGACGGCAACAACATACGCGCCTTGATCTCGATCAAGGTCGCCGCCATCTCGACGAACTCACCGGCCTGCTGCAGGTCTTCAAACTTCAGAAGCCTAAGAAATTGCAGATATTCCTGGGTCAAGCGCAGAACGTCAATGGCGAAGATGTCGATTTCGTGCACCCGAATTAGGTGCAGCAGAAGGTCGAGCGGCCCTTCAAACTGATTGGTTCTTACAAAGTACTCGGAGCTCATGCCTGCGCCTGATAAAAGGATATCGTCCGATTCTATATAGTCCCCGCGTTCAAAGCGCTAAGGGGCCTGCTTATATAATGGGCAATGCTTCGGACTAGATGTTATACCCTGCTTCCATATCCGTGGCCAAGTCCTTTGCCGACCAAGGCCTTATAATCACCAGAGCCCATGGACAAACTTCCCACACAACCAAGCATCGGTTTTGCAAACCATCTGCCTATCGTCCGCCAAGGTCTTTGGTCTGGCCGTCATTACCTGCCCCTAGAACACTGGCGGCTGCCGCAAGGCTGGGATTTATACCGAAGTGAACCGGAGGCGCGCTGCTTTCGCTCAAGCGGAACCTCCGGAGCTGCAAGGTCGCATGCACGCTTTTCAAGTTCCGGACTCGCTGCCTATAAGGCCCAGAGCCTCGCCCATTTCCTCGAAGTCCTAGGTCAGGTGCTACCGCTTCCGCACGGTGTCAGCCCGCTCCCCCCTGCACATGGCCTCAGTTTAGTTCCGACCGTTCAAGGCTGGCCAGACAGCAGCCTGGCGCAGATGGTGGCGTGGATCGGCGAAGTCCTGCCGCTTAGCTACTGCAGCGATGAGGACTTGGGCGAGGCGATCACTCGGCATGACACGCAGCCAATTTGGCTCTTTGGCACAGCCTTTCATTTCCTCAATGCCATGGACGGGGGTTACGCACGGCGGCTTCCTGCAGGCAGCATCATCGTCGAAACCGGGGGCACCAAAGGTAAGTCCCGCGAGGTCAGTCGAGCCGAGCTTTACCACGACCTCGCCGCTGCTTTCGGTGTCTCTGAAGCAGCGATCATCAGCGAATATGGCATGTGCGAATTGGCCTGCCAAGCCTACGACTTTGTGCCTCGCGGCATGACGCTGGCGCTCAATGACCGGAGATTTCGCTTCCAGGCCAAAGTGAATGTCGCCGTGCTCACGGCACCTGGTTGCACGATGGCGCAAGGTCGTGGGGCGCTTGTGGTCGACGATTCGTTGCGCCTGGACGCCCCTTGGCCCTTACGCACGGAAGACCTGGTCGAACTTGATGGAACATCGTTTAAATTATTGGGCCGCGCGCCAAGCCAGCCGCTTAAGGGCTGCTCGCTGCAGGTTGATGAACTAATGCGAGCGCCAGTCATCAATCGAAACATCCCCGTCCACGGCGCGGAGATCGCCCCAAATCCAGGCTCGATCATGCCCAGAGTCGCCTTTCTGGCTCAGATGATCACAGACTTCGCCACGGGGCCTGATGCGCTAGGGCTGCTCCAACAAGAGCTGGGCTCCGAGGCTGCGGCCGCAGCAGCCCTCCAAGATCTGAGCGAGGGACTGCCTTCGTCCGCTGCAGCATGGGTCCATGCTGCGCTAACGGCAGCAGGAACCCAACCGCTAGCCCGCGACTGGCTGTTTATCCTCCCCGCAAATCATTCGATCGTTGGATTATACCCCCTCGCCTTGGCCTATTTACTTGGCCTCCAGGTCACCGTACGCCTGCCGCGTCGCTTCGCAGCCGGTGGCAATGTACTTACGGCCTTTATCGCCCGCATTCAGGCCTTGCCCGAAGCAATGGTGGCCGCAGTCGCACCCAGCCTGCGTCTTAGCTCCCGCGAGGGCGCCGCGTCTTTTGGTGCGGTACTCGCCTACGGGAGCGATGAGACCATCGCCTTGCTGCACCAGCAGGCGCAAACACCCGTTCGAGGGTTTGGCGGCCGGGTTGGAGTCAGCCTTGTCGACAACGTGGACTTAGGGGGGCAAGGACTACAACTGGCGCGAGACTTGCTCAGCCTTGGGCAGAACGGCTGTATGGCGACTCGTTTAGTCGTGGTAGTGGGTGAGCAAGAGCATACGGCAACGAGCCTTGCTAGCCACCTCGCGGCTTCCTGCGAAAGGTTCTGGGCTGCACCTTTGCCTTGGCAGGAGCTGGTTGGCTTGGACTTTGAGGCCGTGCGCCTGGCTGCCACCGGCGCACTGGTCCTGCCGCCCGAATATCCTGGGCGCCCCTTAGTCGCCATTTACGAGGTGCCCCCGGGCACCAAGCCTAGCGGCGAGCTCATCGAGGCCATGATCGCCCGAGCACCATTTACAGTAACTGTGCTGTGGCTAGCCGAAAGCGCCGACATTCTTGGGATCCTGAGTCACCTGAGGCAACGCCGTTGTCTTGGCCAAGTTACGACAACTACGTCGCTAGGCCGCGAATTCGCCATGCAAGCTCCCGACCTTGCTGCGCAGCATATGCGCCCTTTAGGCACGGCAAACCGGCAAACATGGTGCGGCTTTCACGAAGCAGAGCCACTATTTGCCAGCCTTACTTTAAAAAAAACTTAGCCGCTTTTTCAGCGTTTTCCGTCATGCTACAATGACCCAACTAGCTATTTTATACGCATCTACCCGCAGTGCCTCACCTGGCGGCCCGGCATCGTTAATCAATTAATATTTATTATGAACAGCAGTAGGGCCTATGCAAAACGCCATCCGGACCCCCCCGACTAAAGTGCTTTCTCTAGCTGAGCTTAGTAGTTTGGCCTATAGCTACTATGATCAGTTTCTGCCATTTTTTCGCCAGCAACCTGAGGGTTCGCTGCAAGATGGCATCGAGATCGAGTTTACACCTCGAATGCGGCAAAAAGTCGGATTAGCATATCTGTTCGAACACAAAATCCGCCTCAATCAAGCCTACTTTTCCAATGATTCCGGACTAATGCCCTATACTTTGTTCCATGAGATGACGCACCTCTGGCTCTACGACTGCTTACTCGATCCTGGCCACACCCGGCGCTTTTACAAAAAAATGGCGGAGTTTTCGGCGACCGGCTTCATCATCGATACTGACGTGCATATCCACACACGCATCGCCGCCGAGGGTAAGTATGTGTATAGTTGTCCGAACTGTAACAACCGGTGGTACTTGCGAGATTGCCTGGGATATGCCATTTATTGCGGTCCCTGTTTTGATCATGACGGCATCGAATACTTCGCCAGGCCGTTAAGCGGCGGCCAGCCTACCCACGGTTTGGTGGATACCGACACAGCGGCGTGAAGCCGCGCAGTCTTAACCGTGCCAACGCACGAGGAACCTACATGGAGCTGCAGGCCAACCGACTCATAAACTTAATCCGGCCGCTAGTTTTAGGCGCGGCTGCCTGGGTGAGCGGCACTGCATTTAGCCAAATGACCATGAGTGACATCGGGCTCGGACAGGGCTTTAGTCAAATGGCCTTCGTTTCGCCCGCTAATTTTCTCGGTTCGCTGCTCGATCAAGCACGCCATGCTGAAGCGTTACGCGACTTTTGTGGGCAACTCAAAAGCCAGTACCATAGGTACAAGTGGCAAGAGGAGCCTTGCGGCCGCGTCAAGTGGCGGGCTGACCTGCGTTCCCAACTCGGCCGCCCGCTCATTTATGCTGAATTCGGCGACCCGAAAAAAGAAACAACGCTACTCCTGGGCGGCGTTCATCCCGATGAACTTACTCCGATCAATCTGGCATTCCGCTTTGCCAGGTACCTAGACGAGCATCCCGAGGTCGCTGCTGATCAAGCGCACGTGATCATCGCGCCATTGGTCAGCCCCGACGGGTTTATCCGCGAGCACCCGACTCGAACCAACGCCAACGGCATTGATGTCAACCGCAACTTCTTCACCGCCGACTGGTACGACAAGGCGCAAAAGATCTGGCAGCAAGGCCGCGGCCGCTCACCTGCACATTTTCCCGGATATTTCCCTAATACTGAGATCGAAACGTTATTTCAAATCGCACTCATCGACCGCTACCGACCAGATAAGATCCTATCAATTCATGCCCCGCTAGGGTTCCTGGATTACGACGGCCCTGGCTCTGGGGTCATTCGGCCACTGACTATGACCGAGAAGAAGGCCAAACGCCTGGTTAAGGCGATCGCGGAAAGCTCGCAGAACTATAAGGTGGTCGATTATATGTTCTACCCCGGGTCGCTCGGCAATTACGCTGGCAACGAACGGCACATTCCAACCGTTACCCTCGAACTACAAACCACCGACCCGCGCAAGTCGGAAGCCTATTGGAAGCAATTCGAACCTGGAATCATGCAGACCATCCGCTATCCGTTCTCACGCACTCCAGTCGTCGAACAGCTCAACGACATCGACAACGCCTCGCCGTTTTCGCTGCAGTACCTGCGCGAAGGCGGCACGACTATTTGATCAGGCGCAGCGCCACGACCTGGGGGCAGCTGGGCTTACCTTGATCAGGGGCACCCAGTCGCAACCAAAAGTCCCAAGGGTGACCACCTTCAGGCAAACCTGAGACCTCGAAGTACATACCGATACGCTGCGCTTCTTCCTCAGCCTCGAGGCCCCACCCCATGGCCTCCGATGGTTTGTGGGTGTTCTCGACGAACATTGGAAAAAAACCTCTTTCCACCAAAGAACGCCGCAGGTCCAAGGCCATCGACAGCTGCTGTCCATGGAAATCCACCGTATAATTAAACAGGCAGCTTTCCCCCTGGCAATAACTAAGCCCGAGTTTAGCCAAGTCTTTAAACCCCATATGCACCAATGTCGGATCGAGTCGCGGCATGCGCATGGTCTTAGTCGCCACCACAGCTGCACTCGCAAGATGCCAGCTATAGAGTATGCCACTACCTGAATTCAAACGTTCGTAAGCGTTGACCGGTAGGTCCACCTGCATGGGTATATGAGCTGAATCAACAAAAAATCCGACATCTGTCGCCAGACTCATGCGAATTTTAAACAGCAAAATGCGCAGAAAGAACGACAAGCGGGCAAGGTTGGCGATTGGGCCAAGCCGACTGGCTTCCAGACGGGAGACAATCTGTCGCGAATCAAACCGCATAGTGAAGAAATTTTTAATGTCGGCATGGATCAATAAGCGCGAATCTCTAGCCACTTCGTCCCAGTCGCCACGGGCACCAGGAAAGGCGATGCTAGCAAACTGCATATAGTTATCGGGGTTAAATCGATAGCGGTAAAACCCACTTTGCAGGGTATGGTGCTCCCGATCAAAAGTGACCCGGGTGGGGTAGCGCACGGGTGCTGAGTTTACCGTCGCTGCACAGCTGGTCAGATAGGCCACACCTGCTGCCGCACTGACTTCGTAAATAGCCCCTATGCTGCACGGCAAGGGCGGCGTGTTCGGGTCCATAGGCCGACCAAAGTCTTCACTCTGAAACGTCAGCAGGTCTGCGGCCTGGTGGTTAAGTTGGTTAAGGTCGGCGCCCGTGTCAAAAATCAGCCGGCCCTCAGGCGTCAAGGGGTCCAACTGTAGGGGCACCTGCTCCCAGACCTGGCGTCCGGCCGCTACCGGTCTTAATGCAAACAGGCGCAACCCTTGCCGCTGACCGCCGGCAAGACGCGGCACTTCATGCAAGAAAACAGCGCTCGGGCAGGCATTAGCTGCACCCAGGCCGAAGCCCAGGACGCACCCCAGCATCAGCCCTAAGTTGCAACTGAGGCTCGACAAGAGCGGTCGCGGCCAGCTATATGACCTTCCGGAGGCCCCTTTGCCATGCCCAACTCGAACCCAACCCGACCTGAGCTTTGCCTTAGCGACTTCGACTATCCATTTCCACCCCACCTTGTCGCCCAAGAGCCCACCCGCGAAAGGGATGAGGCGCGCCTGCTGGTCAGGATGCCGAGTGGAAAATTGCGGGACGCTCATGTGGCAGGCCTCATGACGGAGATGCAACCAGGTACGGAATTAATACTAAATGCCTCACGGGTATTCCCAAGCCGCTTGCTCGGTTTCCTGCCAAGCGGCGGCCAAGTTGAACTTTTTCTCCTCGCGCCATTAACCCAAGATGACGCTAGCATCACATGCCACTGGCAGGCTATGGGCAGGCCCCTGAAAAAATTGCAGGTCGGCAGCCGTATTCACCTAGCTGGCGAGGTTATGGCAGAGGTACTTGGCAAGACCGAAGATGGCACAGGCAATGCCTTCGTCCAGCTACGCTTCAACCGTTCGAGCCCTGCTTTCGCCGACTGGCTGGAGCAGCACGGCTTGATCCCACTGCCTCCCTACATCAAACGCGATCAGCCCCAAGCCGCCCCACAATCGTCGGACCGGGAGCGCTATCAGACGGTCTATGCACAAGACGCTGGCTCGGTGGCCGCACCCACGGCAGGATTGCACCTCACTCAGGCTCTACTTGACGCCGGCAAAAGCCGCGGCATTCATATAAACTTCGTCTCGCTGCACGTCGGCGCCGGCACCTTCCTGCCGGTAAAGTCCGAAGACCCTTCCGCCCATGTGATGCATCCTGAACGCTACCGAGTCGGCGCAGCAACGGCGGCCGCCTTGTGCAAAGCGCGAGCCGAGGACCGGCCGGTCGTCGCCGTCGGGACGACGACTCTGCGCAGCCTAGAAGACCTTTACCGTCGCTCTGATCACGACCCAGTCGCCTTTGTCGCCCAGGCTGACCGCTGGCATCAGACCCAGCTCTATATTCATCCACGTACGGCCGAAGAAATCTATAAGCCATGGGTTATCGACGGTTTGGTGACAAACTTCCATCAACCTTGCTCGACGTTGTTCATGCTCATCAGCGCTTTGATCGGCCTAGAGCAGGCAAAACTTATGTACCAGACCGCCATCACGCGCGAATACCGGCTCTACAGCTACGGCGATGCCAGCCTGCTGTGGCTCTAGGACTACTTGCGCTTTTCTAGAATTTTTACCAGCAGCTGTAGATCCTCGGCTTGCTGGCGGAGGGTTTTGATTTCGAGATCGCGCTGCCCCAGGACTGCCTCAACGGCTTCGAGCTTAGCCTTAAATTTTTCCACCGTACGCCGTTCGCCTTCAGCAAGTTTGCGCAGCGAAGCTTCGCAGTAGGCCAGCAATGCTCGGCTGTCGACTAGCGAGATCTCTTCGGAGCTACTAGCGCGACGCAAATTTTGGGGAATCACTCCTTCGCCCTCGTCAAGCGGCGAAGGTGCGCGTATCGGCGAGTGCTTGGGCCCTGGCGATGCAGCCTGAACCGATGGATGACTTTTGACCACAACGGGGTCTTGCATCTGCGATCGGGGCGACGGTTGCTGGTAGGCCAAATGTTGCGATGCATGCTGGGATGAATACCGCGGTTGCATCTGCGCCGCCACCTCTCTTGGTGTGGTTACGGTAGCATGGCCACCACGTCCGTCTTGGCCAGGAACCGGAATAAAGTATTTACCGTCCTGCAGAATGGCGTGCAGTTTACCGGTCTTAATCCGACGCCGCACAGTCATGTCTGAGACTTGATAGGTCCTGGCGTACTCAACAATCGATAACCATTGTTCCGTCATCGGTCTTCCCCGAGATGGGTATTGGTGGGCTAAAACTCAGACACAATAGCGGGCGAGCGCGGCTGAGTAGCGGGCCCTGACCCGCCGACTTTGTTTAGTCTAGCACGCTGCCGAACACCTGCTAAAGACCGTCAAGCCATTGACTGGCGGGCAGTTCATGCCTAGATGCTCAAAAAATGCCTTCGCCGGGGGGGGCCGTTAGTGGCATCGGCGTTAGGCTAGGCAGTCCGGGCTTGCCCGTATAAATACGCGCATAAAGATCCATAGTCCGCATCACCTCGCGGACGTAGCGGCGGGTCTCCAAATAGGGGATGGAGTCGACAAATTCATCGACCTCACAGCCGCCGCAGGTGCCTAGCCATTGATTGACCACCACCGGTCCAGCATTATATGCCGCGGCCGCCAGCACCGGACTATCGCTATAGTAGCGCAGCAAACGGTCGATATAATAGATGCCATAGCCGATGTTGACTTCGGGCTTACTAACGTCGCGAATATCAAAGGCTTCATCGTGCAGCAACGTCGCGATTTTCATCGCGGTATAGGGCATTAGCTGCATAAGCCCTTGCGCACCGACGCCGGAACGAGCCTCCTTATTATAAAAGCTTTCGTTGCGCATGATGCTCAACATGAGAAATGGACTAAGGCGTAGGCTTGAACTGAACGGCATGACTAGACGTTCATAGGCCAGCGGATAATAGGCTTTCCAATCTTCGCCATGTGCATCCAGCAGGCCCATCAGCTCGCGCCAGTTGCGTGGCAGGCTGCGCAGCGATGTGAAGCTGGTGTAACGCAGATTGCGCGACGGGCGGTAGTCGTCAAGCTGGCTCGACATTTTTACAATCCCACGAAAGGCGTCGATTTGGTCGAACCCAGCCCATTTCACGGAGGCTAGTTGGGCTGAAGCTGCGTCTCTAAGGCCCACTCGCATCAAATCAGCAACCAGCTTGACGTCATTGCGTTGAGACATGCTGCTTGGCATGTCGCTGAGTGATTCCGCCTGCACCTTCAGAATTTCCGGCGCTGGGCTTGCCTCCTGTGCTGGAGGTCCCCTCCTAGCCGCAAGCGCTACATTAAAGGCCCCGCTGGTCGGCGTAGGCATCGCAGGAGCCGGCTCCGCTGGTAGAGTCACCTCTGGCTGAACCAGTCCAGGGTAGCGATATGCGACCACCATGGCGTAAAATGACTGCGCATGGTTAGCTAGAATATCTTTATAAATTGCACCTGCCTCGTCCTTGCGCCCAACCAGGTCTAGAAGTTTGCCGTGCCAATATCGCGTCACCAAGGGGTCGTCGCCTTCACGCGGGGTTACAAACCCAGGCTTTTCGACCAAAGCAAGGGCCTGTGCATAATCTTTACCGCGCATCAGTGTCCAAAAATACATCCAGCGCAGCAGCGGCGTCGCCCGTTTCGCCAGGGCCAAGCCATAAAACTTCGATGCCGCGAGGGGCTGACCACTGTAGCGCAAGGCATCCGCGAGTGCCTCGTGGGCCCTAGGTACCCAATGATGTTTGGGAAATTCCGCAAGAAAGCGTGAAAAATAGCGGGCCGCGATTTGCGGCTCGAACATCCTTATATGCAGCCGGCCTAGTTCAAAAACCAACACCGCCTTAAGGTTCGGATCAGGCCTTTTGTGTAGTTCTTGATATTGATTTTCGACGACATTTAGTGCCCTTTTAAACAAACGAGCCCGAACAAAAAAATTGACCTTTTCGCCCGGCGTCATGACCCGCGACACACCATCAAAATCGACAGGCTGGTCAGCCGCGGCAACCAAAAATTCTTCGATCCCGGCTCCAAGAACCACGTTGCGACTGAGCGCCAGAAGCAGCCGTTCAGAATACTGGTATCGCCCCTGTTCTAAAGACAGGCAAGTGGCTGCCTCAAGTTGATGGAAGGCCCAGCGCGACTCTTCGGTGGTAGGATAATTACGGGCGAGTTCCTCAAGAAGTTCGCGAGCCGCCTTGTGGTCGCCCTGCTTGCCAAAGGCC
>Ga0315289_10013082_pt1 | contig 11643 bp, 7 predicted proteins | sample YL17G11_40_MG_FD_203452 | JGI IMG/M metagenome (GOLD analysis project Ga0315289, IMG submission 203452) | Sediment microbial communities from Yellowstone Lake, YNP, Wyoming, USA - YL17G11_40 | ecosystem: Environmental > Aquatic > Freshwater > Lake > Sediment | place: USA: Wyoming | collected... | reverse complement strand
CTCTAGTCAATACTCTTATATTCGCCAGGTGGCTAGTTGCGCCCAGAGGCATAGAATGGAGAAGAAAGAGATCGAACTTCTTCGAGAGAACTGTGAGATAGCTCGTGGTATGAAAGATGAGGAGATCGACAAGCTCGATGCATACCTCAAGGAAACGCCTTGTCTTCGACGCCCTGATTTCCTTCAAGTTGCCAACCTGATTGAACTCAAGGATCTACGAAAATCCTGCTATCCTGCTATGCCTGAGCCATTCGCACATCCCTATGGTGAGAATCTCTTCTGGCTGTTCTGCTGTGAATCGTTGTTCGTCGAGGGTCATTATGGTCCATGCTGCATTTGGGCTAGGGCGGTGGTTGAATTCGAGCTTCAGGAGTTCTGTTTGTTAGATGCCATTGTCCCTGAGGGGTTCAAGACACAGATTAGAAATCGAGGCAAGCACAGAACCCCTGGCCTAGATGAATGTTTAGAGAAGCTCAAACTAGGGAATTCTTTGCGCCCCGAAGACCACAAGGCCTGCGCAGCAGTCAAGGACAACGGAGACTATGTTGTCCACCATCGGCTGGATAGAATAATGGGTCAGATTCCTGAAGACATATTCCGCCAGAGAGGCGTTCCTGAAAGTGAGGTTAATTCACTTGGGCTCGAAGACAGGAGAGTCCTAATGAAGATATTAAGATATGATCGAGAGAGAATCAGAGCTAAAGAATCCATGAAGAATCTATACGAGTTCGAATTGAGAAGACCCCCTATTCCCCTCTGAATTGCCAGTCCGAAGTGCGCCACCTGACTTGTAATACGCTGGATTCATACCCTTTTCACCACCTGAAATGTACCAGAACCCTCCTTGGGAAAAGCCAATAGGGTGGAAATGCGTGAGTGGCTAGTCGACGGTCACGAATTCGGAGGGCAAGATGGTAAAAGAACCACTCGCGTGCGACTCTGCAAAGGCTCGGATAGGATGCAAGATGATTGCAGATCATATCTTCGAGCTGGCTGAGGCTTCTCGTGCTGTGCTGGATTCTGCTACGGGAAGGGGTGGAATGGATAGCATGCTGAGAACGGCATATATCCTGAATCTGACCGCCTACGAAGAGGCTGGCAAGCTTTTCATGATGTGGCAGGCCCTTGCCGACGCTGAACGAAGAAACCTTGATAGCATTTGCATCAAGGAATTCGAATTACACGAACCCAAAGGTGACCTGGCCGGAGATTTATGCTGCCAGATGCTGGATTTCGTGGAAGGTAACCTTGTACGCATAGTCGACTCCATCAGCGGCATAGAACCCTCACTCAGAACGACCGAACAGACATCTTTGGCAAACATGTTGTCGATGTTCAGAACATCCCTTTCTGCGCATAAGGAGCGTATCTATCGAATCAGACGGCATTTCAAGCAAGAAAGAGAAGATGCCATGTACATTGATTTCAGAAGTGGCGATTGGATAGACCCTCCGCGATTCTCTTCGCAAATGCTTTTTATGGACTGCCTCCTTCTTGAAATCGTTGCCAAGGCAGCAAATGCATACCTCGCCGAAGGGCTTGACTTCAAACTAGCAACAAAGGCACTATCAGATATGAGCATGAATGTCAAGAGTGACGATGCTCGCAAGTTCTTGCTAGTGCTGCAGAAGCGCAACCCTGAATGGTTCGGCGTCCTGAATGGAAAGGGGACCTAGTTCGAAAGCTCAGGACCTTCTTAATGACCCCTCGTAATGCAAAGGATTGGCAACTTCAGGAAGGATATATGTGCAAAACACCCGTCTGCACACAAACTGGCCTATTTATCTGCAAAGCCTGTGCACGGCAGACATTGAGAATACCCGTATCCGAACGTGCCAGCTAGTCGAAAAAGAGCCGCAACTACCTCTTTCTCAGCTTGGGGTTCATGACCTCGTCCATCGCGTACCCAATGAACGTGAATCCCAGCACGACGATGACTATGGCCAAGCCGGGCATTATGATGAACAGGTTCTGGGACGGAATCGTCGCCGAGCCCTGGTTGTAGGCGTCTTCCAATATTCTTCCCCACGTGTCCACATCCTGAGGACCTAACCCGAGGAAGCTGAGTGTGCTCTCCGACAGGATCGAGATCGCTATCGTGAGGATGGCATTGGCGAACAGAAGAGGGACCACGTTCGGGAATATGTGCCTCCTGATTATGTGCCATTCACCCGACCCAATGGCCTTGGCCCGCTCGACGAATTGTCTGGATACGAGCGAGAGGACTTGGGACCTGACAATCCTAGCCGTGGTCGACCATCCTGTGAGCCCTATCACGAGTATAACCGCCCAGATGCTCTGCGTATTCAGTATCGCGGCGATGACAATCATCAGTACAAGCCATGGAATGGAAAGGAAGACATCGTTGATTCTCATGATGACCTCGTCTCTCCACCCTCCCCAGAATCCGGACGCGAGGCCGACCACTGCTCCGAGTATCATTGACACGGCCATTGCGGTGAATCCTATTGTGAGAGAAGCGAGCGAGCCTTTCATTACTCTGTCCAGGACATCAATGCCATTATGATCAGTGCCAAATGGATGGGACCAGGACGGTCCGAGCAGGCCGTCGGCCGGATTGTATACGTACTTTGGGACCACGAAGGTTCCATATAACGCGATTACCAAGAATATGAGGATTATTATGGTGCCAACCTTTCCCATCCAGGTTTTCAGGAATAGATCCGTAGTCTTTCCCCACCCTTTCGCTGCCAACGCGGCCTTCTCTGCCAGAACCGGACTAATCGGAGTCAGTGCCCTCCTTGTCAAGTTCTGGAGCGCTGTCTCGAACTTGAATCGCTGTTTCTTGTTCTGCGGTTTGGGTGTGGACTGCGCGTTGGGCCTCGGGGGCGGCCTTGGCTCATGCATAGGCATCGTCATGTAATCTTCACCCTCGGGTCAAGGTAATATATGACGATGTCCGCAAGGAGGTTTGCGATGACGACTGCAATTCCTCCTATCAAGAAGATGAATTGTAGCATCGGGTAATCTTGGTTCTCTATAGAGTCGATTGTCTTCCAACCGATGCCCTGATAGCTGAATACGTACTCGACCTGGAATGCGCCGCCAAGTATGAATGCGGTGTCCATCGCAAAAGTCGTTACTATCGGCAGTCTAGCGTTCGGGGAGGCATGCCTCTTGAGGACCTGTTTCTCAGTGAGACCCTTTGCGTACGCTGTCACGATGTAGTCCTCCGTGAGGACGTCTATGAGGGAGCTTCTCATGATCAGGATTACGCCAGCAATCGACCCTACAGTGAGGGACGTAAGCGGCAGGATCATGTGCCAGATGATGTCCTTGATCTTTTCGAGAGTCAACGGGAACGGCGCTGTCCCAGATTCAATGTACTGACCCACCGGGAACCAATGCAGATACATCACGAAGATGATGAGAAGAACGATGGAGAACCAGAATACGGGCATGCCGTAGAAGAACAGTCCCACACCGGTGATTGTCACGTCCGGGGTCTTACCTCTGCGCATGGCGGCAATCTTACCTAACCATACGCCAAAGGCGAACGTGATGGCTGTTGAAGTACCTAAGAGCAGGAGCGTCCAACCTATGGCTTCAGAAAATTCATCGACAACTGGTTTTTCGCTCTTGAACGATATACCCCATTGTAGCGTGAAAGTCTGGTAATAGTAGTTGCCGATCTGCTCGTACCAGCTGTCGTTGAGCCCCATCATCTCGACGTTCCTCCAGTAGACGGCGTCAGATACGCCGGGCTTGTGAGGCGTCATAAGCTTGGCAGGGTCTCCTGGCATCACCCTGAAAAGCATGAAGTTGAGGAGCATTATCAAGAGAACGGTGATGACTGCGTTGAATATCCTCTTCATTAGGACTCGTCTGAAAGACGCCATCTGCTCATCACCCGTTTTCTCGACAGATTCTGGGTCTCAACCTGTGACCTGAATTGCCATGGTAAATTGACGGAAGAGGTTTCCGACCAATGCTTACCGCACCAGTGTCCTTGAAGACTAAGGCGGCGGCGGGGCCATGCCCTCCATGCCTCCGGCGGTCTCCTCGGCCTTCTCTCCTCCTTTCTTCCTTTTCATCAGGAGCACGGCGATGATTACCAACGCGACGATAATGATCGCCCCGATGCCACCGATGAGGGCCCAGTTGGTTCCGCCTTTCGGCTCAGTTGGAGCGCTAGGCTTGTTTACCTGGACGTTCGAGTGGGCGATTTGCCAAGTCTGCTGGTAGTGGTCCATGTCATCCTTGAGTGTCGCGTTCAGGACATATGGATCGGTATTCCCAACGGCGTAAGCGTGAGACACATTCCACGTGTAGTTTGTGTCGGCCGCCGGCTTGTGCGTCTCAGTAGTGACAGCGCCGTCACCCCACTGGATGACCAGGGTGAGATTATCTCCCTCGTAGTCCCAGACAGTGAAGGCGAACGTGATGCTCTCACTCTGGTTGTAGGCCACCTTCGACGGAGTCTTTGTCACAGCTCCTCTAAACTGCGGGATCAGGTTCTGGGAGATGGTAATGTCCGCGCTCTGGCTCACATTGTGTCCCGCGAGCCCCGTACCATCGTCCGCCCACACCGTCACCGTTAGCACCCCTGTTACATGATACACGTGGCTTGCCGCATACGCGTTCAGCGGATCTCCGGCGGTCATCGCCGAATCGTCGCCCCAGTCGTACCACACTGTCACAGTGTCACCATCGGTGTCCGCAACCTGGGTCGGCTCCATCGAGAACGTTGCGTTGTACCGTGCGCTGAGGGTCGTCTGTATCGTCAGCGTCGGAGGCTGGTTCTCGATGATCGTCACGGTCGTGGTCGTCGACACGTTGTGTCCTTGTCCGTCGTTCACGTGGATCGTGACAGTGTACACGCTCGCCGTTGCATACGAGTGCGTGAAGGCCGGCGTGACGTACTGTTTCGCCGCGGAGCCTCCAGCTGTGGAGGCCACGCCCGTGCCACCGTCTCCGTATGTGATGTAGAACGACAGCGGGTCTCCGTCAGTATCGATCGCGCTCGCGTCCAGCGTCACTACTGCGTCGTTATACGCCGTAGATGGCGTCGCACTCAGGAGCAGCGCAGTCGGTGCGACGTTCACGGCACCAGGAGTGATCACTGCGTCCACGGACGAGGATCTGTTGTGGCCGGCTAACCCGGACAGGTCGTCCACATAGACCGTCACGGGGTATGTCCCGGCGGTCGCCCAGTTATGCATCACTGTCGAGGTCACCTGCGATCCAAGAGGTACGGAGACCGCGTGGTTCGTAACGTTGTAAGTTCCGCCCCAATCCCAAGTGAACCGCAGAGTATCCGGATCGAGATCCGCGCTCGAGGCCAAGCAGGTCACCCAAGTGCCCGCCGTACCCGATATCGGGGATATCGTCGGTACGTCCGGCATCGAGTTCTCGATGATCGTCACGGTCGTGGTCGTCGACACGTTGTGTCCTTGTCCGTCGTTCACGTGGATCGTGACAGTGTACACGCTCGCCGTTGCATACGAGTGCGTGAAGGCCGGCGTGACGTACTGTTTCGCCGCGGAGCCTCCAGCTGTGGAGGCCACGCCCGTGCCACCGTCTCCGTATGTGATGTAGAACGACAGCGGGTCTCCGTCAGTATCGATCGCGCTCGCGTCCAGCGTCACTACTGCGTCGTTATACGCCGTAGATGGCGTCGCACTCAGGAGCAGCGCAGTCGGTGCGACGTTCACGGCACCAGGAGTGATCACTGCGTCCACGGACGAGGATCTGTTGTGGCCGGCTAACCCGGACAGGTCGTCCACATAGACCGTCACGGGGTATGTCCCGGCGGTCGCCCAGTTATGCATCACTGTCGAGGTCACCTGCGATCCAAGAGGTACGGAGACCGCGTGGTTCGTAACGTTGTAAGTTCCGCCCCAATCCCAAGTGAACCGCAGAGTATCCGGATCGAGATCCGCGCTCGAGGCCAAGCAGGTCACCCAAGTGCCCGCCGTACCCGATATCGGGGATATCGTCGGTGTGTCCGGTGGTGTGTTCTCGATAATCTCGTAAGAGATCACTCCGCTCGATGCGTTGTGCACCGGGTCAGTCTGAAGTCCGAACCCGTCCCAGACGTTCACCCGCACGTTGTAGACTCCCATGGACGACCATGAATGCGTATGCGTATCAATTACGTTTACGTCGTCCACGGTCGGGTGGTAGCGCGTGACGGTGTAGGTTCCGTCACCCCAATTCCAGGTGAACAGCAGGCCATAGTTTTTGGCTCCGGGCCCGCCAGATTCGTGGTCTCTAGCGCTCACGCTCCATGTGATGACAGTATCGTTATACTGCGGGGACGCAGGCACTGCACTAACCGCACCGATGGATGGTCCTGTGTCAGGCGAGGAGACGACATAGACGACAGCCTTGCTCAGCTTCTCATGGCCAGGTTGACCGTCCCATAGTGCCGCGCTGAGGTTATACCCATACACCGGGCTCAGGACCGCATAGGTATGCGTCCGAGAGACCGTGGTCGGCGTCGTCACTCCGGTCCCGACTGTGACCCTCTCGATTGGCGAGCCGTCTCCGAAGGACCAGTTGACAGTCACCGTGTCAGTGAGTTCGGCATCGTACACTACGACTTGGAAAGTCTGTGGCGTGTTTACAAGGACCGTGTACGACGGGTTGAGCGGGCTGTCGAACACCGGCCTGGCGTTGCCCAGCGGCTCGAGGTCGTACCACAGCCACAAGTACGTCGCATAGGTCGATCTGCCTATGTGGGTCTCCCAGTCGCCCCAGCCCATGAACCGTTCATCTGTATATGCATAAAGACCAACGTCGTAGAAGGGTGGAATCTCGGAGTATGAGTCGTAGACTTGCTGCTGGAGTCTATCGACGAGCACCTTCCTGGCGGCCGTGTCAATAGTTCTCAACGCGTTGGTCCAGGTCTGATCAAACGAAGAGTACTGGGTGCCTGTTGGAGACGCGGTCTCGTTGTCAGGTCCGTACCACCACGGGCCCATCGGACCCTGGCAGTTGTCTCCGCCCACCTTCATCTGGTCAGTCATCCAGGTTGACAATATGGCGCCCAACGGCTCGGGGCTCCAGCCCCAGTGCCAGACCCAGATGTCATAATCGGACATGAACCAGTCTGCGTTAGTCATGAAGCTCTCGGACAGCGCTCTGTAGTTGAGCTTTATCCCGGCAAGCTCCGCCCACTGGACCCAGTTCTGCGCTATTGCCATGTAGCTTGGCTCGTTCGTTGGAGCATGTAGTCTGAAACTAAGCTCATCTCCTACGCTAGCCCATCCTTCGACCACTGCGCGCGAGCCGGAGGTTGCCTCGAGGGTGCCATCGGTATCTGTGTCCTGATATCCCAACGCCTCCAACATCAACTTTGCAGCTGCAGGGTCGTACGATACTTGGTTGTCGGGGGTCTTGTGCCAGTAGCCGGGCTGAACGACCGAATCGGCAATCCTTACGAGGCCCTTATAGATATCATCCTTAATCGACTGCTTGTTGAGTGTCATTGCGAGAGCCTTCCTCACCATCACGTCTTGCAGCAGGCCATTGCCCGTCGCATAGTTTCTCTCCCTCCATTGCTGCAAGTTACCGTTCTTCAGCTCGGGAATTCCGTTGATTGCAATGTCGCATATACCCATTTCTTGGACAGTCTGCTTGATGACGTTGACGCTCGCGTCTTTGCCTAGGGTGTTCAAGTAGAGGTTCGGCTGACCGGTAAGCACGATCGTGTCAACCTCGCCCGAATTCATGGCCAGTGTGAGTGCCTGAGGGTCACCGAAAACAGTGTACAGGATGTTGTGTATTTTGATGGTCCTTTCTGCCCCATAGTCGGTTGCTCCGTGGTAGTTTGGCGCTGCAGTGAACCTGTAGTAGGTGTTAGCAGATGCGTTGTACACAAACGGCCCGCTCCCCAAACATGCCGACGGTTTCATCCCCCTCGAAATGAACGCGTTGTCTGAGTAGTCACGCCACATTGTCTCATCTACGATCGGGATACCATTCAGGTCGTCATGAAGAGTCGCCTTCGGGAAGTCCGTTAGTATCTCAAGCTGAGTGTTGCTGTTGACCTTGATGTTGGTGATGTTGTAAAGGTAGGTGTCCCAGGTACCTCCTGGGACCGCCCTTATCCTGTCAAGCGTGCCCTTCACATCGTAGGCTGTCAACGGGTTCGAAATATCGTTTATGTTAGCCAGGGTCCTGAAGAATGCATGAGATGTTATGTCTATGACCGTGGTCATCGAGCCATTCGGGTTGATAGTCTGTATATATCCCGTCACCAGGTCGTTTACGGACGTGTTCGCGTTTTCGTCGTACATCCACAGACAGCTGTACAGCAGATAGCTTGCGACATAGTCTTCGACCATTTCGATGTTCATGGGGTTCCAGTAGGCGATTGAACTCATCCAACCCACTTTCACTTCTCCGCCTGTCGCGGCGGCGGCGGCGGCATTCGTTGCCAACGGCGTCTTGAAGAGCATAGGTATCGCTGACAACGCAAGCGCCACAACGATCAATACTGCTAACATTCTGATTCCATACGAGAAATGCTTGTTCATTCGCTCAATCTCCTTGCCAGGTCCCCCATCGCCCTCGTCGAGGTTCAACCTCTTAGGGGTATTTGACTGAGGATGGCGATTGAGCTCTACGCTATATAAAAGATATGCGACTGCATGGATTGGCGCGGCGGTTTCTGGTTTGCCGCTATATAAGTTCATTCAATTTCTCGCGGACTCCGATTTCGGGTAGTTGCATGAAACGTGCGCTATGATGAGAAGATCAAAAGACAAAACGTGCTCCTCCTTCTCAGTGCCTCTCAGCTATCTCGGCGTACTTCCAGAAACACGTCGCTACGCTCTTCTCGAAGTCCTTCATGCCCTTCACTACACAAAACTCGTTGGGTGAGTGCGCGTTCCCTCCATGGCCGAGGCCTGACCCTCCCCAAGGAATCCCGAGCAGCTGGTCGAACAGATAGAACGGCGCTGAACCCGCAGCTGTTGGCCACACTTCGGGTTCTTTGCCGTGATACCTCATGGCCTCTATGGTCGCCCGGGACACGGCGTCGTGGGGTGAGACCTTCGACCAAGGGTAGTCGATGTAGTTGTGCATCCTGATGTCCGTGAATCCGCGTCTCCTGAGATGGTCCATGACCTTCTTCCTCGTGCCCTCGATCGTCATGTTTGGAACTATCCTGATGTCCAGTTTCGCCTTCGCGCTAGGCGGGAGCACGGTCTTCGTGCCGTCCTCTTCGAAGCCCGCGCTCAGGCCGTCTATGTTGACCGATGGCTCGAACAAGTACTTCTTCAGCAACTCCTCCTTGGAGCCCTGGACCTTGAATCTCTTCACGGAGATCTCCCCGAGGTGCGTCTTCGGGCTGAATCTCTTCGCGAGCCTCTTCACGAGCTCAATGTCATCCTTGTTCGGCCCTGCCACATCGTCCCATAAACCGTCTATCGTGGGGTTCTGGTCCTCGTCAACCATGGTGGAGATGGCGTGCACAAGCCTCCAGACGGGGCTCTCGATCCAGACCGCTTCGCTGCTGTGGACCTCGGCTACGGCCCCTCCGCGTGCCCCGCCTTCGCATATTAGGTCGAAGTACACGCATCCCTTCAGCCCGAGCGATATTGTCGGGATGCCGTCGGCGTTCTCGCAGTAGTCGAAACCGAAGGCCACTTCTGCCTTCGAGAGCTTAGTCTTGTTCCTTTCAACGTACGTCGGGAAACTGAGCCCGCCCTGTTCCTCCTCGCCCTCTATCATGAAATGAACGTTCAGGGGCATCTCGCCACTGTCGACCATCGTCCCGATGGCCATGAGCATGCCTCCGAGGGCCCCCTTGGAGTTGTACGCTCCTCTGTTGACTAGGATATCGCCATAAGGCTTCTTCTTGACTATCGTGGCGCCGAACGGAGGATAGTCCCATTCGTTGATATCGCCGATAGGCTGGACATCGTACATGCCGTAGAGGAGTGCGGTCTTCTTTGCTCCCACGTCCAGAAACCCCGTCACAAGCGGATGGCTCTCCTTTGTGGCTTTGAAGAACCCGGGTTTGACCCCGAGGTCCTCCAACATCTCCCCCACTCTCTCCGCGGTTTCTTGGATACCTTCTCCAGTCAGCGAAACGCTCGGAATCTTGAGGAGCCTCTTGGTTTCATCTAGATGTCTGCTCCAGTCTCGATCGATCTTTCTGTGGATATCTTCTAGTGTCATTGCTACGCCCCTATGATGCCCATGCCTTTTGATCATGGAAGTGAGGACGAACCTTCGGCTCAAGCCCCAAGGAATCTGGGCTTCTTTGCGCCTTCTTTCCGGACTATCAGTTGGATCGGCGCATTGTGGCACTTGATCGCAGTCTGCTCGTTCTCATAGAGTTTCCCGCATTCGAAGCACTTGTACAACTTCTTGTCCATCTCGTGCTACTCCTTCGCTTCCATCATCCCGGCTGACTGCGAGACAATGAATCGCGATGTCATTTAAGAACTTTGTCGAACTATAGCACAACGAAGTGCAACGCCCAGCTACTTCTTCAGGTGGCCTGAGAGCGCTACCTTCGAGTCCGAGCTGAGCTTGGCGTCCTGCTGGGCCAGCTCCTTCTCGAGCCGGTCCATCGTCGGAGGGTCCTTCAGGAACACAGGCACATAGCAGGTCGTGGTGTCGATGTTCAATATGGCCACGACCTCCTTCTCGTCCAGTTTCCTGTCCTCCACCATGGCCTTGAACTCAGCAAAAGGCCTGATGTCCGGTGGCAGGTTGCGCAACTCGGTTATGGCGACCAATCTGGCAATGTGCATCCTCGGATAGCTCCCATGTTCCTAGAGGTTTACCTTCGTCTGGTGCACTTCGAGCCCGAGCTTGTCCTTCTCCAGGCCGAAAGCCAGGCCCAACAGCTGCGACAGGTGCAGGACCGGGATCTTGTACTCCTTGAGGACGACCTGGCCCGCATCGTATTGGAGGTGGCAGAACGGGCAGCAGTCGACTATGACATCTACTCCCGCGGCCGTCATGTTCTTCAGATTCTCGGAGGTCATCTTGAGCGCGACATCCGGCGTTCTTGCTCTCACGCCGCCCCCCGCGCCGCAACAGGTTCCCTTGTCCTTGTACGGAACGCTTGTCATGCCTGCAGCCTCCACGATGTCGTCAAAGACATGGGGTCTCTCGGCGTCGTCGATCTTCTTGATGTTGCTCGGTTTCAAGAAATGGCAGCCGTAGTGCACGGCGGCCTTGAGGTTCTTACCTCCCTTGACCTTCGCCCTGATGGCCTCTACGCCCACATCACGGTAGAGAAGCTCGACGAAGTGCCTGACGGCGATCGTGCCGTTGTATTCCATGCCAGTGGCGTCCTTGAGTATCTTGTTGATCTTCTTCCTCAGCTCGGGGTCGTGGTTCAACTTGTGCGCGACCTCGAAGAGAGTGTCGAAGCAGCCGTTGCAGATCGTGAGCACGCCGTCGACGCCCATCTTCTCGGCAATCGCGAGGTTCCTCGCCGCGACGGTCATCCAATATGTCTGGTCGAACGAGCGCATGACACCGGGAGCGGGGCAGCAGCTCGCGCCCTGCATGTCGACCAGCTCTATGCCCAATGATTTGAAGACCTCCCTCGAGGCGCTCTCTATGCCCGGATATCTGAGAGGCATGATGCAGCCCAGGAAGAATGCGTACTTGGCCATCACTTCGCACCCCCAGCAACCAGCTTGTCGAAGC
>Ga0315289_10013081_pt1 | contig 11644 bp, 10 predicted proteins | sample YL17G11_40_MG_FD_203452 | JGI IMG/M metagenome (GOLD analysis project Ga0315289, IMG submission 203452) | Sediment microbial communities from Yellowstone Lake, YNP, Wyoming, USA - YL17G11_40 | ecosystem: Environmental > Aquatic > Freshwater > Lake > Sediment | place: USA: Wyoming | collected... | reverse complement strand
TGGCCGTCTCGACCACGTTCGCCGCGACGCCGGCGATCCGCTCTCCGTTGCCCGTAAAGACGATCCCGACGTCCTGTTCGGCCGGATTCAGAATCACCACGCTGCGGTCGCCGCTGTGCAGGCCCGTTCCGCTTATCGTCACACGTTTCGCCAGCGTTCGCTGGAAGTTATTCCGACTCAGGCTCAATCTCGTCACCGCCCAACTTCGTCAGGCGCCTCTTCAGCCGATCAACTTCTTTCTGCAGCGCAACTACCGCTTTCTGCGTCTCCGGCAACCGGAGAAATGCGGCCTGCGCCCTCAAGTGCTCTCTATGCGGCCTCGCGGGAAAACCCGAGTACGTTCCGCCGGCCGGCAGGTCGCCAAAGACTCCCGCCTGGCCCCCTACTACCGCGCCGTCACCTATGCGCACGTGCTCTTTGATCCCCACCTGCCCCGCTATCGTGACGCCGTTGCCCAGCTCCACACTCCCCGACAGCCCTGCCTGCGCCACAATCACGCAGCCGGAACCCACCTTGGCATTATGCGCGATCTGAACCTGATTGTCTATTTTTGTGCCTCGACCTATCCGAGTCGCCCCGGTCTTCGCCCGATCAATCGTCACGTTAGCGCCGATCTCGACGTCGTCCTCTATAATCACCTTACCGATCTGCGGAACCTTGTGGAGCTCGTTGCCCACCTGCAAGTAGCCGAAGCCATCGCTTCCGATCACCGTGCCCGCGTGAACCGTCACCCGAGAACCCAGCTCGCTCTCCTGGTAGATCACGACTCGCGGGTAGATCACAGAATCTGCCCCTATCCGCACGCCGTCGCCCAGGTAGACAAACGGATGGATAGCGGTGCGTTCGCCTATGGTCACGTCATCGCCTATCCAGCATCCATAACCGACGGCAGCCCCGTCTCCACAGGTCAGCCGTGCCCCGACCCGGCAACTCGGGTCAATTCCGGGGCGCGGCGGCTTTGGCTGGGAAGCCAGCCTCCTCAGAATCTCCGCAAACGCACGCCGCGGATCGGCAACCCGGATCGTCGGCTTCCTGCCGCACGATCCGTCCGCAGCCACTACCGCAGATGCCCGGGACTTCTCTGCCGCAGCCAGATACTTGGCGCTCTCAGCAAGAACCACGTCGCCCGGCGTCGCTTCGGTGACGCTCGCGGCGCCCGTGATCACTACGTCGTCCGGCCCCCAGACCGTCCCGCCAACGGCCTCTGCCAGCTCCCCCACGGTCATGCCGGCCATCTCTCGACTCCTAGCTTGCCTTCCCGACGGTGACGTAAGGCAGGCGCTCCCGGAACCACTCCGTCCTGTTCTGAGCTCCCTCCTCCGGCTGGAACGTAACACTGAAACCATGGTATCGAGCGATCCTTCTCGTTTCTGCCTCAAGTTCAGCCTTCACTCTGGCCCGCAGCGTCTGCTCGAAGCCGGCAAGACTGCCTCCGGACGCCGCCGGCCTGGCAAAGGCCAGTCGCGCCGCCGACCGGATCTTCGCCGTCCTATTACTCGAGCGGGAGCCGGCCGCAACGGCCTCGGACCGGGGCGCCGAGACGCCGCCCGCCGCAGCCAGGCCATTTCCATCCAGCTCCTGGCGCAGCCGCTCGCGCCTGCGCTGAATCAGGTCCGCAATCCGCCGAGACGCCTGATCCTGAAGCCCGGCAAGCTCCTGCTCCGTCGCATTCCGGCGCTGCTCCCTGGCACTGGCCAGCTCGGCCTCAATCTTCTTACTAAGATCGTCCTCATCGCTGGCCAGCCTGCTGGCCGCATTTGCGATCTGGGTCCGCTTGGCCTCGATGGCGGCTTTGACGAGGTCTGCGTTGACTCCCGGCGCTGAGAGCTGTGCTTCGAGCGCTACCAGCTTGATCCCAGCACTAACCTGCTCAAACCGGCGCTCCTCGTCCAAGGCGCGCAGGTTCCGCGCAAGCTCCTGTTCGGAGCGCCGCCTGGCATCGGCCTCGCCGGCCTCTGCCTGGGCATCGAGTTCCCGCCGTTTCTCGCGCAACCGTCCGGCAAGCGACGTATTGAGCTGCTCACCGATCGTCGTCAGTTCGTCCTGGGCTCTCTGCTCCAGCCGTGCCTCCAGCACGGCGCGCGAATCCGAGCCTGCAACCGGAGCACGGTCCGGCAAGGGAACGGACTCCACCGCTGCGCCGCCGGATTCCGAATCACTAACCTGGCGCCTGCCTGAGATAAGCCTCCGAGTCTCCACCACCTGGTTCCAGGCAGGATGAGAACGCCCCAGTGCTTCTATGTCTACGAAAACTCGCTCCGGGACAGTCGGTTGCGCGCGATGTTCCGCATGCCACCCTATCCCAACCACCGACAGCCCCGCGGCGCACACTAGTCCTGACAACCCATACAGCATCCTAGCGCTCACGCCGACGCCCTACTTCTTACCGTTCAAGTTCTCGATGACCGGCTGTGTGATATCCACTCCGCCGTAAAGGACCGCCACCTTATCCATTACCAGGTTCAGGGCCTTCTGCTTTGCGATGGCGTCGATCGCCTTTAGGATGTCGTCACGAATCTGCTTGCTCAGCTCGTCCTTCTTGGTGTTGAACTGGTTGTCGTACTGGTCGCTCAGTTTCGCAATCTCGTCGTCCGCCTTTGCGGACTTGTCCTGCAGCTCCTTCAGCCGCGCCTTCTCCAGGTCGGTCGGCTCCTTGTTTGCCTGAAGGTCTTTGAGCTCCTTGTCGAGAGCTTTCTCACGCCCCTCCAGGGCCGCGAGGCGTTCCTTGTCCTTGTCGGTGGGGTTCGGCTTCGCGACGAGATCCATAAGCTCCTTGAACTCGTTGTCGTCGAGCAGCTTGTAGGGGGCAATGGCTTGCATTGTCTGTTCGAGCTGCTTGGCGTAGGCTTCCAGGTCGGCGTTGCATTTCTTAGTCTTCTCGTATTTACCGAAGACTTCCTGGACGTCCACGTAACCGAGGGACAAGGGCGGCGCATCCGCAGCCACGGCTGGCGCGGCGAGCAGCCCACCCACCAGCACGGCGGCGAGCGCGATTCCCAGAAATCTGATAACCACTGTTGGCTGCACCTCTTTCAAACAATGCGGAGGCCGAATGGCGCCTCCAGGAGCGCCTCACCACCGCCTCCGCTGGCTGCCATTATACCAGAACCGGCAGGGCTGGACAACCGGCACTGCCTTCTTGGCAGGAGCATCGTTTGTAATCGCCGGGGGCAAAACCCCACGCACGCTGAGCTCGTCGAAGCGTGCCGGACCGCATCCTTCGACAGGTTCAGGATGCCTGGTGGAATGCACCAAAAACAACAAACGATACTGCTGGCCTTTTTTGGCGGTATCAGGTACATGCTAGACGGGCTTCGGGGTGCGCCATTGCCCCCGCCCAGGCAAAGAAAGCGCTCGGGATTGGCCGGAGTAGCGCGGAACTGGAGCTGATCCCACTGCCCGCCGGTGGCCGCGCTCGCGGTCATTCGGGCCGCGTCTTCCCGACAAAGAACTCGAAAGTTCTCCCGAGTCCGTCCTCCAGGCTGACTGGGCACTCATAACCCAGGAGGTCATGGGCGAGCGAGATGTCGCCGACTGAGCGGCGGATGTCCCCCGGGCGGGGCGGGGCGTAACTGGCGACGATTTCGCGCCCGGCGATCCGGCTGAGGGCATCGGTCAGCTCGTTCACGCTCGTTTCGCGGCCGCTGCCGATGTTAATGACGCGCCCGGCTGCTCTGTCCGACTGGCAAGCAAGCACGGTGGCTTCCACGACGTTGTCTATGTAGACAAAATCGCGCGTTTGGCGGCCGTCTCCATGGACGGTCGGCGCGCGGCCGGCAGCGACGGCCTCTTCAAACCTGGGTATGACGGCCGCATAGGGAGAGTCGGCTCTCTGGCCCGGGCCAAAGACGTTGAAGTATCTGAGCGCAACCGTAGGGAGGCCGTAGAGCTGGTGGAAGGCCTGGCAGTAGTGCTCCGCAGCGAGTTTAGAGACGGCGTAGGGGGAGAGCGGCGCCGGGGGATCGTCCTCCCGCATCGGAAGATGGGGCGAGTCGCCATAGACCGCGCAAGACGAGGCCAGGACGAAGCGCCTCGCTCCGCCGTCCCGGGCGGCCACGAGAACGTTCAGCGTGCCACGCGTGTTGATCTCGTCCGTTGTGATCGGATCCTCGACCGACGCGGGGACGGAGATCTGCGCGGCAAGATGAATGACGTAGTCGGCGTTTCGGGCGGCCCCGTGGATGGCGACTGGATCGCGGACGTCGCCCTCGACGATTTCCACCTCTTTGCCCAAGCCGAGAAGGTTCTGCCTGCTCCCTGTGCTGAAGTTGTCCAGCACGCGGACGCTGTTTCCCAGTTCCGCGAGGTGTCGGACGAGATGAGAGCCGATGAACCCCGCCCCGCCGGTCACAATATAGACGGCCATAATCTCACCTGGCTGGTGGAACGCGAGCGCCGTGCTCGGACAAGAACGAAACAGCCTGTTCGAAGGTCGGGATGCCCTGCCTTCCTCCCAACCTTGTGCACTTGATCGCCGCGACCGCCGACGCAAACGTTGCGGTCGTGCGCACGTCCCATCCGCGGGCCAGGCCGAAGCTGAAAGCGCCATGGAAGACGTCGCCCGCGCCTGTGGTATCCACGACGTCAACCTTGAAGCTCGGGACCTCGAACGATTCGTCAGCCGTCGCGCAGGCGCAGCCATGCTCGCCATTGGTCACGACGCTGATTCGGATTCTGCCCTTGAGCATCGCCCGGGCCGCGGCCATTGCGTCGCCCTCGCCCGCATACTCCTGCGCGAAACGGTGCGAAGCCACCAGAACGTCCACGTGTCCCAACAGCTCGCGCACTCCCGGCCGCACGCTGCCGGCGTCAATCAGGACGGTAATGCCAGCTTCCTTCGCCCATCCGGCCGCCTCGATTGCAGCGGCTGGCTCGTGGTTGTCGAGATGCAGCACCTTCCCCGAGAGGATATGCTCGCGGTCAATTTCCTGTGGGGACAGCGGCACCAGGCCAGACCTGCTCCAGAATATGTTTCGCTTGCCGCTGGGCCTGTCAATGACGATCAAAGAGAACGGGGAACTCGCTCCCGGCCTGATAACGACTCCGCCGGTGTCCACGCCCTCTCGCCGCAGCTCACTCAGCGCAAAGCTCCCGAACGGGTCGTCCCCCATTGCGCCGATATAGGATACCTTGGCGCCCAATCTTGCAGCCGCGACCATAGCCGTCGCCACGACCCCACCGCCCTCCACGGACAGCTCCTCCAGTTCCACCTTGGCGTCGAGGGCTGGGTATGCTGGTGCGATGCCGAGGTAGTCAACAGCGCTGTATCCGAGGCCGACTATGTCGTAAGCCACGACAAAAGGATACCAGCCTCAGCCGCCAATGGTCAAGCGATCTGCCCAGCGTGGAATCGAGGGCTTCTTGGGGAATCAGCCCCTCAGGAGGGTCGTACGGCGAGGCGCCCTTCGGCGGCAGAACGCTTGCCCTGGACCCAGTTGGAGAGGCCCTTGTGTGGTGGCCAGGGTGGGATTCGAACCCACATGGGCAAGCCCGGCGGATTTTAAGTCCGCTGCGTCTTCCGTTCCGCCACCCGGCCCCGCTGCGCTGGAACCCAATCCCGAACAATCCTCAGTCTATCAGCACGCGGCGAGCGTGTCAATTGGCCTGCGTCTGGTATAATGTGGATAGTGTTTGCGCCAGCAGAATTCTGGAGGTAATACCGATGTCTCGGAGAAGCACTCTCATTGCGATGGTCGGAGCGTTGCTTTGCGCTGCGGCAGTCCGGTCCGTGCCGCGGTCGGTTGTCGCTTCCGGCCCAAGCGGGCCTACGGACCGCGTGATCAGCATTCCAGTCGGCCGGGACGCAACGAAGCGGCCGGCGAGCAGCAAGGTGCTCCTTTTTGCCGCGCTCCCTGCCGACCAGCACATTGATGCGGTCGTTTTCTATGTGGATGACAAGGAGATCGGGCGGGGGAAGCAGCAGCCTTACCGCGCCGAGTGGGACAGCACACGCGTCAAGGAGGGCGAGTACGCTGCCAGGTGGAGCGCTCTCGACGCGAAAGGGGCTGAGTTGGCGAGCGGATCTGTCACTCTGGTCGTTGCGAACAAAGTCGCGCCGCCTCCCGTTGTCCGACCGCCCCGGCGTGTGCCCAGCCCTGTGCGCCCCGAGCGCCCCACGACAAGCGGCCCAACCCCAGCCCCGGCGGCGCCGGATTTCGTCACCTACTCGAGCGCCGAGCACGCCGTCCGCATTGATCACCCGGCGGGATGGGTGGTCAAGGACGAGACGACTAGCCTGCCGAAAGGGTGGCAAGAGGGCTACTGGCTGATCTTCTCGACGGATCCGCTGTCCAGTGCGACCTACGTCGTCAACCTGCGTCACAAGCTGCTCCAGCGCGAGCACACTGCCGAGAGCTTCGCCAAGTACACACCCTATCTGGCGACGTGGGAGGAGACCACCATCAATGGACGTCCGGTATTTCTTACGACGGCTGGCACCCCGGATGCCAAGCGCGTGGTCCATCGGGTTATGATCCTCGACGGACGGCACCTCTGGATGATGAACTGCATTGACACTTCCGGCAAGCCCGCCGCCCAGAGCAAGGAGATCTTCATGCGGGTGGTCGAGAGCCTTGCGCCAGCCCCGGTCGCTCTGTTCCGAGCACCGATGCGCGGTTCCGGAAGCATTCGAGAGAGCTAGGCTTGCCTGGCGCCGGCAGCGCGACGTTTTGGAGTCAGCTTGGGCAGCAGAGGACCACGCGCATCCTGCTCATTCGCCACGGCCGCGTAGCCTGGAACGCTCGGTCGGCTTATACAGGTTGGACCGATCTTCCCCTCGACGAACAGGGAGAGATGGAGGCCGGGTTGCTGGCGGGGCGCCTCAAGGCTGTCCGACTCTCGGCAGTCTATTGCAGCGGTCTCGTCCGGGCCGCTCGCACGGCCGAGATCATCGCAGGGCCCCGTGGCCTGGCCGTGCGACTCGAACCAGACGTCAGAGAGATCAACTACGGCGAGTGGGAGGGTTTGGGCGAGGACGACATCAGGCGCGCATACGGCGACGACCTGTTCGACTCCTGGGCGGCCGATCCCGAGAACACGAGGATTCCCGGCGGTGAGACGTTTGGGGAGCTTCGAGACCGAGCTCAGCCAGCGGTGGCCCGAATCGCCGCTCGTCATCCGGGTGAAACTGCGGCGGTTGTGGCTCACAAGAGCGTCAACCGGGTCCTTATCTGCTGCTGGCTTGGCTTGCCCGTCGGGCGCTACAAGCAGATAGAGCAGGAGAATGGAGCGATGAACGCAGCCGTGTTCGACGGGAACAGAGTCGTGGTCGAAACAGTCAATGATGTGTGCCACATCACGGAGCTGTAGGCTCATTTGACTTCGATTTCAGGCCTATGGTAGGATTAAGCTGAGCTGGCAAACCAGGCCGGTCGCTCGGCTTCGGGAGGGTCTTTATGCGTTTAGTTGACTCGGTTCGTCCCATCAGGACAGCAGTCGTCCTGGCATGTGCAGCGTGGCTTGCTGTGGCTGCGCAGGCATCCGCGCTCACGGTTGCTTCTCCCACTGAAGGCCAGATAGTGCGGGATCAGGTGGCAATCGTCATTCCGAAGTCATCTCTCCCGTCGGATGTCGCCAGCTCCGGATTCGTTGTCATCAAGATTGACGGACGGTTCTGTGCGGCAGTGGGTGCATCGGAGTCTACATCGACCAGCAAGGCCCCGGCCAGACCCAGCATCGTCTATGTCTGGGATACGAAGGCGCCGATCAACGATCCGGCGCTGCCGGAGGACAACAGGCACTATCGAGATGGCAGACACGAGATCGTCGTCGAGGCCCACGGCATGGATGGAAGAAAGGATTCCGTTGCGGGCACGGCTACGGTCAACGTGAACCTCCAGAACCAGATCCCGCGCCCGAATCCGGCCCCGCCCATCAAGCTGACATACCGCTACATCCTCGGCCAGCAGACGAAGTACAAGGTTACAGTGAGTGGTGAGGTGCTCAACAGCACCGGCCTCAGCCTCACGGGTGGGCAGGCGCCTGTCTTCGCCGAGTTCGTCGTGGATCAGGACGTGGAGGACGCCCGGCCGGGAGGCTCTGCTCTGCTGCGCTACAAGGTCGAGAAAGACAATGGCTTTGCCCAGATCTTCGGCCAGGCAAGCCTGCTCGGGCAGACTGGCCAGCCATTCCGCTCCGTCTACAAGATCCTGAGCAGTGCAGGCGAGACTCTTGATGCAAACGTGTTGTCCACCAGGTCGGACATTCAGGTAACGGACTGCTTGCTCACGCTCCCTGGGCGCCCTGTCCAGGTCGGCGAGGCATGGAGGACGACTTACCACTTGAAACTTGAAGGATTGTCGGACACGATGGATTTCACTGGGACGAGCACTCTGAATGATCTTGAGTGGGAAGGGGGCTGGGAGTGCGCAAAGATAAGCACGACGCTGTCCGGTTCACCGACTTTCAAGTTTCTGCCCCAGGGGAGCGCCATCGGCGCGTTGAACGTGACGAACACTGCGTATTTCGCTTACAAGCGGGGCAAGCTGCTCAAGGATACTACCCTTATTGAGTTCAGCACGACCCTGGATGATGCGGTGCTTGCGAACCTTCAGGCGCAGACGGCCGTGCCAACGGCGTCTGGGACGGCGGGCGCGGTGCCTGCTATGGTAATTCCTGGTATGCCCACCGTGCCGGGCGCCACAGGCACCTCGTATCCGGTGCCTGCGACCCCAACCAGCTATCCGGTACCGACGGGCGGCCCGACCACCGACGTAGTGTCGTCGGGTGCTGAGACGACCACGGGCGCAGCCACGACCTCAGCCACTCCCAAAACCGCGGTCAAGTTCAGGCTCGTGGTCACGAAGCAGCTTGAGAGATAGCGAGGATTCGTGGAAGACCGGGAGGCCGAGCTCTCCGAACACCTGGCGGAACTGCGCGCCAGGATCATCCGCTCCATCATCTACGTCGCCGTAGGCGCCATTGCCGCCTGGTTCCTCTATGACTGGATCTACCGGCTCCTGACCGGCCCCGTGCAAGTCGCTCTCCGCGCCATCAACACGAAGTTCATGCTCACGCATCTGGCTGAGGGTTTCATGATCCGCTGCCAGGTGGCCCTCGTCGCAGGTTTGATCCTCGCCGTGCCACTGGTGACCGCTGAGGCATGGGGATTCGTCGCGCCTGCACTCACGAGGGAGGAGAAGCGGCCCGTCAAGTGGGCAGCGCCGCTCTGCGCGGCCCTGTTCGTGTTCGGAGTGGCAACGGCTTACCTCATATTTCCCGCCGCCGTCAGGTTCTTCGTCTCCTATGTGCCAAAGGGGGCCGAGCTTCGTCCGACGGTCAGCGGCACAGTCATCTTCATCGTCAAGATGTTCCTCGCCTTCGGCCTCGTCTTCGAAATGCCGGTCGTCCTTCTCCTTTTGGGGAAGCTGGGAATAGTCAACGCCCGCATGCTGAAATCAGGCTGGCGCCACGCCGTGGTTGGCATCGCTTTGCTGGCCGCAGTCGCTACGCCGTCCACCGACGCCTTCTCTATGATGGCCATGGCTGCCCCTCTAACCATCCTCTATGGCCTCTCGATAATCCTCGTGAGGATGGTCGAGCCGAAGCAGGCTGGTTAGCCCGCACTATTCGCTAGCCCCTTGTAGTGGCCGGGCGCTGTCCCGGCCTTGAGGCGCTGGTGAATAAGCCGGGTTAGGCTGGTCTGGTCACGACATGGTTGCAGGACAGCCACCAGTCGCAGCTTCATAGAGTGCCAGGCCGGCCCGGACGAGCGTCTCTCCAAGCGTCGGATCGGGGCTGTCAACGATCATCCGCCATATTCCTGCCTCGGTCCTCGATCCTCGCGCGAAGATGAACGATTCCTTGCCGGCGGCATAGACGGACACGCGCCAGCCGCCGCTCTCGTCGCCTGATCGCTTCTGGACCGGCCCCGTTCCTTCGTAGTTGCGGAATTCGTAGCACTCGACGCGGGCGGCGAGATCTGGCCAGACCGACCTCTTGAAGTGTTCCTCCATGCGGGACTTTACTTCGCCGTGTGAGAGGTCGGGGCCCCGGAGCCTGAAGAGTCGGTTGTAGTAGCTCGGGACGGCGGCCAGGATATCCGACAGGCGCCGCAGTTCGCCGGAGCCGCCGCACAGCGCCTCAGGCCACTGGGTTCCGATGGCCAACTGCTCGTCGCCAATCGCTGCGCAGATGGCCGTTTGCAGCCCGTCACGGCAGGTTGACGTGCCGAAGATCGTTCCGCCGTTCGCTCCCTCGACGCCGATGGGCACGTCGCAGCCCTCCCGCCTGAGCTGATGCATCCTGGTTACCACGTTTATCTCACCCGTCTCGACGACCAACACCTCAGCGCCGAACATGCCGGCTACCTCCGCGCTTGCGCCCGAGGTCGAGTCCGACATAACCACCGCGAGCCGGCCGGTTTTCGGCCCGATCATCTTGCGGTGCGCGAGCGCGAGCGCGACGTTTGCGGCGGCGACCGTCTGCGGCGGTATGATAGCCGACTCATCCAGACCTGGCAGGACCAGGTTGCCGCGGTCGGCATCGTAATCGAAGGCTACGCCGAACCTTGCGCTGCTCCTGAGCGCCGCCCGCGCCACCCGCAGGAGCATGTGCTTGCCGCTCGCGGGGTCAATGCTGTCTGTATCAATCCCGTGCTCGGGGTAGCCCAGCTCCGCGTTCACCTCGATCGCCCTCACTCCGAAATGTTCGAGCACCCGTGCTCCGATGCCGCATGCCGCGCCCCCATTCGGGTCCAGGAGCGTCGGCCCCAGGACCAGAGGCTTCAGGCAGTGCGGCTGAATCCCCCAGTCCGCGCCTATCGCGTCGAGGTAGGCCCGCTCAGCCTTGATCCGGCGCTGGTGGTCCTCGCCGTCGCCAAGTCCGTGCGCGGAGGAGCGATCGTCTGCCTGTTCAAGCGCGCTCAGCAACTCTTTGGGCTCCTCGGCAATCGCGCGCACCTCGCGCACGATCTGGGCCATCAGCCGGGCAGAAACCAGCGCGCCCGGAGGGGCGTCATCGGGGTCGGCGGTACGCGGTGGGGGACAGCCCTTGATGAACTTGAAGCCATTGTCCGTCAGCGGGTTGTGGCTTGCGGTTATCATGACGCCGCCCGCGGCCTCGAGCGCCCGGACTGCCGTCTGGATCAGAGGAGTCGTGATAATGTCAAGATTGACGATTCTGACTCGGCAGCCCCGAGCCGCCGCACCTGCCAGGAACCCGCGGGAAAGCGCGCCCCCAAGCGCCTCTCCGGTCGGCCTCGGGTCTCTCCCGATCAGAAGCTCCGCGTCGTTGCGATCCTGCAGTGCTTCTCTCGCGTAGCAGAATCCGTACGCCAGCGCAAGCGCGGCCAGTTCGTCCGAAATGCCCGGCCCCTCTCCAAATCCGGCCCTCACTCCGGAGAACGACTGCACAAGCCCCGTCCTTTCGAGCGCGCGCTGGACCAGGCCTCCAATCGTGTTCACGGTTCGATTACCCCCGGACAGTGTAGCGCAAGCGCGGGCGGCGCGTCCAGCCCAGGAAGGTTCGGCGGGAGCCTCACCCTCCCATGCGGGTGGTCGGGAGGGCGAAGCTCCTGCTGAGCCTCTGTGCCGAACCCTGGCAAACCAAAAGGCGGCGGGAGCCTCACCCTCCCATGCGGGTGGTCGGGAGGGCGAAGCTCCTGCTGAGCCTCTGTGCTGAACCCTGGCAAACTAAAAGGCAGGGC
>Ga0315289_10013080_pt1 | contig 11646 bp, 12 predicted proteins | sample YL17G11_40_MG_FD_203452 | JGI IMG/M metagenome (GOLD analysis project Ga0315289, IMG submission 203452) | Sediment microbial communities from Yellowstone Lake, YNP, Wyoming, USA - YL17G11_40 | ecosystem: Environmental > Aquatic > Freshwater > Lake > Sediment | place: USA: Wyoming | collected... | reverse complement strand
TGTCCAGAAAAATCCAGAGAATGCTGCAGAAAAAAAACCGAATGAGCTGGATGACCTGCTTAAACCAAGAACAAAAATTATGGCGATTGATGATTTAATCAGAAACATAGATCAAGGCAAAGAAATATCTTTACCTGCTTCGCATAAGTTTGAAGTTCCTCTAAAAAAGCAGACCGGGCCTTTGTGCACAGTAGTGTCCTTAGAGATGATGCTCGATCATTATGGAATCAAGCACGGCAGCCAATTTGATATTGCAGTCGAGCTCGCTGCCACTTACCCTGATGCTAAAATCATGAAAGAGATGGATCCGGAAAAACGCAAATATTTTGATGAAAGGACTGAAGAGATTCTTCGTAAAAGAAATGACATAGCTAAATTAAGAGGAGATGAATATGCAAAAAATTTGAGAACTATGGGAGATGGCGAAAATTTAGTTAGCGTATTTAAGTACCTTAGTAAAAAATTCGGTGACAAAATAGTGATATACAGGACATTCAAAAATAACAGGCAGACAGAAGCTAATATCAAGATGATAAAATCCCTGATTTCAAATGATGTGCCTGTAGAAGTTGGCCTTGCAGATTTCCCTGGCCCTGGAAAATCCCATGCTATCTTGCTAACAGGGTATGATGATGGAAAAGGATTGTTTTATTTTAACAATCCGTGGGGAGTAGAAGGGTCTATGGATTACCAAGAATTTATCAAGCATTTTAATGATAAGGAAGGCCAGTCTATTGCTTTTGTTCCTAAAACAGAGGAAGATTTCAGGATAGAATCTGATATAAATGGTTGTTTTAAAAGAATTATGTCTTCTGGAGTTTCATCTCCTTATGAGGGAGAATATACTGATTCTCTTATAAACTATGAAGAACTTGAAGTTAAAAAAGGAAAAGGAGAAAATGCTATAATCCTTCTTTATGGCCCTGATTCAACTGTTGAGGGGATTATGCCAGGCATAAGATTATTGGATGCTATGCAGGAAGAGAATCTAAGAAGGAAAAAAGATTTTAAGTTTTATAGGATGACAAACAGCAAATATGGGTCTTCTGTGATACATATCTATATAGCAGGAAAGAGGGTAGTTGGAATAACTTGCAGCGATCCGCGTGATCCAAGAGAACTTGCAAAAGACTATCTTGACCAATTTATTAAAGAATAAATGTTTTTAGTTAAATTTTCTAAAAAATGTTATGGGGTTGAGGAGATTCGAACTCCTGACCACACCCACCCCAAGGGTGTATCATACCAGGCTAGACTACAACCCCAATAAATATCCATAGATATGCTAAGATTTAAAAAGAATATCATTTTTGCTAGATAAAATGAAATATGTAATCGAGCATTTGGAAGATGAATTATATGAATGGTGCATAATCGAATACAGGCATATATCAAAGATTGTAGGAAAGGATAATCTTATTTTCACAAATATTAAAACTAATGATGCTGAAAGGATTAAAGATATTGGTAAATGTTATCAGCAAAAAGTCTCTGAATTAAAACTGAAAAAAGCATGCGTACTTGACCCTGAAGCTGAAAAGACCTTGAATCCTGATGATTCAAAGAATTTTGAATATCTTGTCTTTGGCGGAATCCTGGGAGACCATCCTCCTAAGCAAAGGACTAAAAAAGAGCTTGCTGTTCAAGGAGCAGAAAGAAGGAATATAGGAAAAGAGCAGTTTTCAACTGACAATGCTGCTGCTGTTTGCAGGAATATCGTCTCTGGAATCCCTATAGAAAAAATGAAGTTTATAGAGAACATAGAGATAGACATTGCTGAAGGAGAGTCTGTGCAGTTCCCTTTCAAATACTTAATTGTTGCTGGAAAGCCGCTGGTCTCTGAAGAATTGATCCAATATATGAAAGAGAACGAAGGATTCTAAAAAAATAAAATAAAATACGGCTTCCGGGACTTTCGCGAAGCGGACTTGCGCTCCAGTTCGAACCCGGGTAACAAGCTTGGGAAGCTCGTATCATAGCCACTAGATCAAAGCCGTATAGACAGCGATAAAACAAAGAAACTTAATAAATTTTATGTAAATAAACAATAATTATTTTTTCTTTTTAATCTCATGCCTTATCCTAGAAACCCTTAGGAATCTTGCAAGCCTTACTGTGAATTTCTCGAATTTTGAGAGCTTTGCAAGCCTTACTGAGACTGCCTCTTCTTTAGCCAGAGTCTGCAAAGTGCTTTCTGCAACCTGGCCTCCTACTGCTATATGCGCTATCTCTTGGCCTTCTCGTGCTCCAAGTATCAATCTTGTCTCCTCAAAAAACCATGAAAAAGGAAGTATAGCTATCAAATCTATGAAATATGTCTTCAGGAACTCTACAGATGATTTTCTTTTGAAGAACTGGAAATACAGGTCTATGATGAAAAACAGGATTATTATATTCTCAACAATGACAACCTCATTCTGATAAGCGACCCCAATGTCATACCAATTATTCAGAAAATCCAATTTTATATTTATCTTTGAAAGCTGAGTATAAATCCAATTTCCTTCTTCTACAATGATTATGAATAAAAGAAGGAACACAGCAACTATGATAAAGATTGTTGTTACCTCTTCCAAAACTTTAAGATGTTTTTCATTAAACCTGAAGACAGCTAATTTCAAATCAGAAAGCCCATGAGAGACTTTAGCTCTTCTTTCCCTGTGGAAATGAGGGAATTTCCTGTGATGACTATCGTGTTCCCTATTACCTCTTTTTTGCCTTGCAGCCATATCAATACAATAAATGAAATGAGTATATAAGCTTTATTTTTTATACCTGTATTCTTGAGAAAAGATATGCTCCTATAGATGAGATTAATGCTATAGATGCAATTGGCCAGAAAAGGTCTGCTATAATCCCGAAATGCGATGTCATCACAAGAGTTGCACGCAAGCCGTCAACACAGTATGAAAGAGGATTGAAATAAGATATGAGCGCGATTGAGCCAGGCAATCCGTCTAAAGGAAATAATGCTCCTGATAAAAAGAAAAGAGGCATTATAAGAAAGTTTGTGATGACAGGAAAGGCATGCATATCATCAAGCACAGATGCTATAGCTGTTCCAAAAGCAGTGAATAACAATCCTATCAAAAACATAAATATGAATGCAAGAGGCAGCAAAGATATGCTTTCTGGCCTAAAGCCGATAAACAATGCTATTATGAATATAATTACTCCCTGCATCAAAGACACAGTCGCTCCTCCAAGAATCCTGCCTATGAATATCCCTAGTCTTGGAACAGGAGCAACCATCGTCTCTTTTAAAAACCCAAACTGCCTGTCCCAGATGACTTCCATCCCTGTGAATACTGCAGTAAAAAGGATGCTCATAGCAATTATTCCTGGAACAAGGAAATCCAAGTAATTGCCTCCTCCTGCTTTCTGGTATATAGGGCCAAAGCCAAACCAGAATGCTACAAGGAACAGCAGAGGCTGGCCTAGAGAGCTTAGCATCCTTGCCCTTGACCTGAAATATTTTTTCAATTGCCTTATCCAAAGAACATATATTGCATTCAGCATATTATCTCCACACCCTTCTCCTTAATCTCATATTTTCAAGCCTTGAGCCTTCTTCTTCCCTTATTGAGCGGCCTGTAAGCTTTAAGAATGCGTCTTCAAGAGATGATGACCTTGTCTCTTTTTTTAACTTAAGAGGTGTTCCATGCTGGATTATGCTTCCATTATCAATAATAGCAACAGTGTCTGCAACCTTTTCAGCCTCTTCGATATAATGGGTTGTGAAAAATATTGTCATCCCCTCTTTTTTGTTGAGCTTTTTCAGGTAATCCCAGATGTTTTTTCTTGTCTGAGGATCAAGGCCTATTGTAGGCTCGTCCAAAAACATTATTTTCGGATGATGTATCAGTGAGCGCGCAATCTCCAGCCTTCTTTTCATCCCTCCTGAATATTTTTTTACTAAGTCATCCTTTCTTTCCCATAATCCCACAAATCTCAAGAGCTGCTCAATCCTCGGCTTCCTGATATTTGACTGGACACTGTAAAGTATTCCGTGAAATTCCATATTCTCATATGCTGTGAGATCATCATCCAGGCTAGGGTCCTGGAAAACTATGCCTAATGATTTCCTCACATTATTCTTATCTTTAGAAACGTCATAGCCATTCACAAAAGCAGAGCCATCTGTCTGCTTGAGAAGAGTTGTCAGTATCCTTATTGTTGTAGTCTTTCCTGCTCCATTCGGCCCAAGGAATGCGAATATCTCTGATTTTTTGACAGAGAAAGAGATATTATCCACAGCTGTGAATCCGTTAAATCTCTTGACAAGATTTGTTACTTTTATTATATCTGCTTTAGTTTTTTCCATCAGTTTCTCTATTTTTTATGTGTTTAAAAACTTATTTCTTTGATTTTAAGCCAAAGATTGATATTATAAATACTATCAGATACATCATAAACCCGTAAATGCAGACTGGAATCCCTAGAAGATTGCTGCATCCTCCAAAAGGGCATGTTTTGCTGAAAAGCTCTGAATAACTGAGATAGCCTGAGAACAAAAGTCCTGCTATAGAAATCCCTAATATCGCCTTTAATGCGTTTGTTTTATTTAAGCACATGGTTGCACCTCTTTGATATAAATAGCCATTTCTGAACTATTAGCAAACAGTATAACAGTTCTGTAATTCTTCCATAACCTTCTATTTTTTTCTTCGTTTTCTATAAACATTAGTTATATCTTCGGGATTTTCTATAATAGATGCCAAATGCTTATCTATATTAAATTCTTTTCCTGCTTTTAGTTCTGGTAGATTCAGGTATCCAAGATTATTGATTATTGTCCCTAAAACTTTAAGTTTTGCTCTATATAATACTTTTTTCTTGTCTATTATGCTTGAACTCCTGTTGTCGCTGATTATCAAGCTACCAACAGCCCTAATGCCTATGTCTCTCGCTCTTGAGTAACAAGATGCAAGTTCCATCTCTAAAGATACTGGCTTGATTGCTCTGTATTCTTTATTCGCATGAGGCAGCTGGAAAGTTACTGCAGGCACAGATATATTTGTTCCTTTAACATACATAACTTTATTTTTAATGAACAGATGTTCCAATCTTTCCATCAATTCAGCATCAGGAACATTAAATCTCCTATCTGGATGTGTTGGATGAAATATGCCTTCAAAATGATAAGACTTATCTGGAACAACTACTGTTCCTACATTAAGATTCTTCTCGAATCCGCCATAAGCAAGCCCAACAAAGACAATTGTCCTACAGCCACCATCATGCATCTCTGTAAGAACATCTACCATTGCAGGAGCTCCATAAATGTTGAAAACAATAGGGTAGTATTTACCGTCTTTTCTTACAAGATGGGCGTGATATACAGAATCTTTGCTGGAAATAACTTTATCAAAAAAGGATAAAACTTTTTTTTCAAATTCAGGCTTTGCTGTACCAGCTACAACTATTCCAATGCTTGAGAATCTCGCTTTTCCAAATAAATTTTTAGCCCATTTGCCCATTTGTTTGCCATCAAAATGCTATACAAAAAGTAAGATAGTGGGATATATATAACTGCCGAAAAAGCAACGCTGCCAAAACTCAACTAACTACAGTTGAAAAAATAAAAGAAAAAATAAAAGAAATTATTTGTAGCTTACCAGCTCCATGACCATTGCCCCTTCGCCGCTATATGAAACCTTCAATGGCAAAGGCACGTTATCAGCTATCCAGAAATTCATGCCATTTGATTCATATTTCTTTGCGCTGAATGTTCCTGCAGGCACTGTCACAGATTCTTTGCCTATATAGTTCACTGCAGCGTCTTCAGTTGCAGAAGCTGAGTTCGGTCCTTCTGTAGGGCACTGACCTTCTTGTTGGATAGTCTGGCCTGCAACATCCATAACTGTCAATATCTTCAAGCATGCTAATGATGACTTGTCAAGCCATATCTTTGATGTTGCTGTACTTCCCTGCACATCAATGTCAGACTGCTGAAGCCATGCTGCTTTCCCGTCCACTGTATCTGAGCTTATCTTATATTTCATATTTATCACATTTTCCTGGCCTGCTGCACTTGATGTTATCTTATACTCAAATTCGCTTATCTTCTCATAGCTGTAAAGCATGTTCATCTTTAATTCTGATGATTCCTGCTCTGGCTGTTCTGTTTCAGCAGTTTCCTCAGAAACCTGTTCTTGCTGCTGAGCATCTGTCTGCTGCTGCTCTTGCGCCTGCTTCTGATCTGGAGCCTGCTGTTCGCATCCTGCAAAAAGCATAATCACAGCTAACAATGCTATCAAAGAAATGATTTTTTTCATATTAATACCCCCAAAGGTTTTTATTATGCGTATTAAAATAGTTTGACTATTAAAAGATATTGGAATTTTTTGAAAAAGAACGCAGCATTATTTTACTTGCACACCACAGTCCTATTGTCTACTGCTAGAGGATAGATTTCATTATTCTTATATACCTTGACTGTGTATTTCCTGTTATTGCTGAAACCATATTTGGCAGGGCATTCATTGCCTCCTGTATCTGTAGTCCATGCTGTTGTCTCAGGCTGGCCAGATTTTCTAGTGCATGTGCTGCCTACTGCTATAAGCGCTCCTTTGCTTAGAGTCCAACTCCCGCAGTCAAAATTGTCATCAGACCAGACAAGGATAGGCAGTTCAAGCCTTGTACCTACAGGACCTTGAGCTGTCCCTTTTGCTACAGCCCTAAAACAATTCTGTGAAGCAGCAGTCCAGCTGCAGTTGAAAGAGATGATGTTTACGCCTGCTGTCAGATTTTTTGTTATGTTCTGCAAGCAATCAGCAGGGCAATTGCATTTATTTTCTCCAAGACCGCATATTCCATTGCCGCAGTGGGTGCAGTAGAAAGCACCGACACACGGACCTTTGCAATTTCCTGCTGAATCAGGGACATCGCAACTTATAGTTGTTAATTCCTCACAACATGTTGGAGCACCTGGGTAAACATTATAGCTGCCACTGCCTTCTCCTGCACACATTGTCACATTCTCTGTGGTGTTTGCAGGAGGGATTGGTAAACAATCTTTTGGGCAATTGCATATATTCTCTCCAAGGCCGCATACGCCATCACCGCATTTGGTGCAGTAGAAAGCACCCTCACATCTTTGGCAAATTCCTGCAGCATCAGGAGTATCGCAACCTATTGCTGTCAATCCCTCACAACATAGTGGAGCACTGGGGTAAAAACCATTGCTGCTGCCCTCTGCTACACATAGTGTTTCGTTTACTGTGATGTTCTCAGGAGGAATGATTATAGGAACTTCAGCAACATTTGTTATACGCAAATCATCGACAAGGCCAAAGTCACTGTCTCCCCAATAGTTTAGATATACGTATTGTTTGCTTCCAGAAAATGCAGGCCACATATTTCCAGTTGTAGACGCGTCCACATCTCCATTGACATAAAGATTGGTACCTTTAGGACCCCAGTTTACTGCAACATGAGTCCACTTGTTCAATGGGATTGTTGTTTTTCCGACAAGAGCATTATCCAAGTTTCCCCCCCAGACACTGTAAGTCAATTTTCCGTCAGCAGTAAATCCAAAATGAAGTATATATCCTGACTGAAGGGCAGATGTGGAATCAGACCACTCGAATGTCAATATTCCCTGAGGCTTGCCTCTCTCTCCAAGAGAGATTCCTGTATATTGCCTTGGGTTTACCCATATTCCTATGCTGCCCTCTGTAATCTCTCCAGCAGATGCTTCGTTCCTGTTCCAGCTGTGAGCTCCATCCCATTTATACCATGGTGAAAATGAATATTTGATATAATTGCCTTTAGCAAGATTAATTGCCTTATCCATCTTAGGCATGCTGTCTTCGTAATTTAAAGTTCCAAAGCCTTTACCTTTTGTTGTGCCATCAAAATGGTCAAACAAGATTATTTCAGGAACTGTGATATTCTCTGTAACATTTACAGGAGGAATTGTGATATTAGGGGGGGATTCTATTATTGAGACTTCGACTGATATATGCTGGCCTTTTGGCAGCAATGGATGCATTGTGAAATCGTATATTATCTTGTCTCCTTTTCCATCATAAACAAAATCCTTTCCCCATTGAGGATCAATATAATCATTTATAGTGTCAGTATGCACTTCGTCCATAAATGTCCCTGTGTAGACAATGTTTCCTTCTATCCTATAGGGTGCTTGTGGTTCCTGAGGTGCAGACGGTTCAGGTGGTGCCTGTGGTCTATCTGGCTCCTTAGGCTCAGATGGTTCACTTGGTTCCTGCGGCTGCTCTGGGGGTTGTTCTGGAGGCTGCTGGTCGTCTGCTGCTGCTCCTGTCATACTATCAGGCGGAGGAGGCTGATTATTATCTGAACCTGATGGTTTACTTGGCTTAGACGGCTTATCTGGAGCTGACGGCTGCTCTGGTTTTGTTGGCGGAGTTCCGCCTGGTCCTGACGGCCTCTCTGGATGAGGCAGTTTGTTGAATTCATCCAAAGTCAGGATTACCTCAACATTCTTATCTGAGATATCTCCATCATTGTTAATGTCCACTCCGATATCCATAGTGCTGACAAACAGCCTTGTTCCGATATAAGTTCCAGCTGGGACATTGACTGTGTCTAAGACAGTCTCAGCTCCGTCTGGAGTAAGCTTAATCGCTTTTCCTGCTGGATCGCTCCATATTGTCACCCAGTTTCCACCTGAATTTTTCAGCTGGATTTCCTTTATTGTAGGCTGTAGATAAAATACATTAGGCATGCCCAAGTCCTTGACAACTATCTGCAATCCATTCTCAGAATGGACTCCTGTCTCACTCTGCAATCCCTGTTTAGGCTGAACTGAGGCCTGATATAGAGCGCAATTGATATCTCCTCTCTGGCATGTGGCATTGCCTCCTAAATTTTGCAATTCACAGCCGCTGATAAAAATAATTCCAGTAATTAGAATCAGAAATAAGATATACACCTTCTTTTGCATGAGCCTTAACTCCATAGCTTTATTGTGTATTACGGGAGTATTTAAATGTTTTGGACTTTGAATCTGCAGGTGATATTATATATCCCAAGAAAAAAGGGTACAATCCAATGATACTGGTATTCCTTTAGTTTGACTGCTTATTTATCTTAATTGTCATCGCATTGCTGACTTAATGTTTTTTGGAAGACGCTGTGATTGCCAATCTTTCCATGCTTTCCTTAGTTTTTTTGGAAGATGCTGTGTTTGCCAATTCAGTTCTTTTTTAATTTTAGCCTTAGCATCAGCAGAACCTGATGCAGCGATTTTAAGAGCATAGTAAGCAGCTCCGAAAGCATGCTCTGGAACATGCGCAGTTGCCACAGCTTGGCCTGCTGCACGGCTAGCAAAACAGGCTGCGTTATTTTCTTTCGCTTCGCGGGCTGCTGCGTGAGCTGCGAGCGAAGCCTTGCGTATATCTGCCATCTTAAACACGCCTGTGCGAACCCATGTTCTGCATGCTTCTATGGCTTTACTAGGCCTGTCATCCTTAGGATATGCTTTCTCAAAAAATGGAAGGACCCTTTCTGCGCATTCAGCAGCCCAGACTGCAAGCAATCTCTGATCTTGCTTGTTGAATTTCTTCATTGCTTTTATTATAATCATCTAAATTTTATAAACGTATCCAAAATTTATTTAATACTGATTTAACAGCCCACCTTTTAGAAACTTTTATAATATTCTTTATTTTATCTGACCCTATGCCAAAAAAATATCAAAAAATCTCGGTTGGCGGACTCCTGTACCACAATGGAAAAGTATTGGTTGTCAGAAGATCATCTGCTGAACATTACTTAACAGGATATTATGAACTGCCTGGCGGAAAAGTTGATTTTGGAGACCATCCAAAAGAAAGCCTTGAAAGAGAATTCATGGAGGAAGTAAATCTGAAAGTAATCGCATTACATCCTTATAGGGTTTTTACTTATATCTCTGATAATGGAAATTGCCATACTGTTGAGCTAGTATATTTTGTTCAGTTAGATGATGACATTAAAAATATCAGATTAAGCGAGGAACATGATGATTTCAAATGGATTTTACCTGATGAAATAGATTCCTTAAAAATCAGCGACGAAATAAAGATGAACATTAAAGTTGGACTAAAAGAGATTGAAGAAGGGGCTTTTTCTTAATATATAAAAATAAAAAATAGCCCTGCGCAAGTGGAGGCTCAAACATCTATCTTCTCGGAAATCTTGATGCTGATTCCTGTAGTAGCTCCGATTTTTAGCGGAACTAATGACATAAACTCGTATCTGTTGTAATTGTATACTGCTATAAAAACCTTTTCAAACAATGGAAGAAATGGCAGAAAAATATGTTCAAATACAGGTTTAACAAAAAGATTTATATATTGATGGTTATCAATATGTATTGATGAGGGAAGAAATAAAAGTCTTAAAATCTCTGTCTGATGACACCAGATTCAAAATAGTTGAATTTCTTTTGGATGGCGAGAAATGCGTTTGCGAGATATTTCCTTATGTTAAGAGAACACAATCTACTGTTTCAATACAATTGGGCAAATTGGAAGACGCAGGAATATTGAAATCAAGAAGAAAGGGTAAAAAGATTTTCTATTCAATATCCGATATGAGAGTCGTTGATGTCTTTAAAGCTCTAGGCAATGAAAAAGGAAAACTTTTGAAGAAGAAGTGTTGTATGAAAGGAGGATGCAAATGAAAGTCATAGTCTATTCAACGCCAGCCTGCCCTTTTTGTGTTCTTATAAAGAACTTCCTAAAAAAGAATAATATCAAATTTGAGGAAATAGATGTGTCAAATGATGAAAAAAAGAAACAAGAGATGATTGAAAAAAGCGGACAGATGAGTGTTCCTGTAACAGAAATAGATGGGAGAGTTATCGTGGGATACAAATTAGATGAAATAAAAGAAGCATTGAAGATAAAATGAGTATCATAAAATCAACAATCAAGCAATTTTGGGAATCTAAATTTAATCGATATCTCTTATTGTGTTTATTATTGGTTGGGATTATAGCATTGTTTATAGCCAAAGAACCAACAATAACAAGAGAAGATGGTCTTGTTATCCATTTCTTTTATTTGCCAACTTGCCCCCATTGCGCAGACCAAAAGCCAATAATAGAAGAGCTAAAGCAGGAATTGACAGACATCCCTTTTTATTCTTATGATGCATCTTCAACAGAAGGCTCGCAATTATTTTATCAACTTTCATCAGAAGCAGGTTTAGACACATCAAAGCTTGCTGTTCCGACAATCTTTGTAGGCAAGCATCCGTTGGTTGGTGTTCACTCAAAAGAGCAAATACAAAAAGCAATCGAAGAATGCAAAGAAATATGCTCAGCAAATGGAGCAAACATTACATCGCAAGAAATAAAGACAGGGTTTACTGATTTTGAGCTGCCTTTTATAGGCAGGACAGACCTTACAAAATGGTCAATACCCTCTTTAGCGATAGTCCTTGGCTTGATTGACGGATTCAATCCCTGTGCAATGTGGGTTTTAGTATATTTAATAGGACTATTGATAGGTGTTGCAGATAAAAAGAAAATTTGGCTTATTGTTGGAAGTTTTGTATTAGCTTCTGGTATACTTTACTTCCTTTTTATGACTGCTTGGCTTAATATTTTCCTAATGGTGGGATATATAAGAATTTTAACTTTGATTATAGGTCTTGTTGCTTTGGGTGGAGGAATCC
>Ga0315289_10013079_pt1 | contig 11647 bp, 8 predicted proteins | sample YL17G11_40_MG_FD_203452 | JGI IMG/M metagenome (GOLD analysis project Ga0315289, IMG submission 203452) | Sediment microbial communities from Yellowstone Lake, YNP, Wyoming, USA - YL17G11_40 | ecosystem: Environmental > Aquatic > Freshwater > Lake > Sediment | place: USA: Wyoming | collected... | reverse complement strand
TTGGACAGAAAAAGATGGATGCAGCGAACTCCTGCTATGGCAGAAGGTCTTACTGATCATATCTGGAGTCTAAGAGAACTCTTGACCTTTAGGGTACCAGTTCAATGAATGACATACACGACCCAAATTCGAAGATGATGCTATATGGCGATCTCTCCTTCTTCCCCGATTTAAGGGGTGACAAATTCCTTGGCGTTTCAATTTCAGCCTAGAAAAGGGATACTGAAATAAAGCGCTCTGTCTTTCTTTGTCCGGAACAGTCAAGGTTTTTCAGTTGGGCATCTGGCCCTTTCTCCGCCGCAAAGAGAATGCCAGGGATGCGCACCGCAGAAAGCTCGCAGTCGAGGGGAGCTCAATCTCTGGTGGGGTATCCAAAAAGGCCCCAGAGTTCTTTCATATTCTCCAGGATCTTCTTGCCCTCTGGGCTGGTCCTATACCATACCCGCGTTCTGTGAGGAATGACTTCTAGAAGACCCTTCTTGATTAAAAGAGCTATGTGGGGCTCGGCGGTTCGAAAATTGAGGTTTGTCTGCGTCACAATGCGCGTTTTGCTCGCTCCATCTATGCACACCTCCAGAATCTCGGCTATTATTTCGGCGTTCTCCCTTCTCTTACGAGTCATTTTGATACGTATTAATATAACTAATTATTTTAGCTTATAAGTGTTTCTTTGCCTCCTTCGGGCTGTCGACCATGGCACACCTGCCCAGTTGCCCTCCAGCCCATGAATCTTTGGGCTTAACCAGGCACTTTGGCTTCCGCGTCTCTCAAAGAATTCTTATATAATTATTTCTCGGGCCTTAGATCATCGAGGTATATTTCATCGATCTCTTCTGCTTGCAAGAATACTACAACTACTTAGAATATGAGAATTATTTTGGGCCAGCCTATCCTTTGACACAAAAAATATATGAAATAGTTAATGCTTATTATATCCCATGCACCTCCAGAAAGAGCGAATCGATGTCGCTTCCAGGAAATAGGGGAGTTGAGCGATGTCCTCCAACTCTTTGCTCTGGCCGCTGGCTTATCACCTCTGCGGGCTAACCACCTTAGGCCGAACTCCCCTCGAACCTCTAGGTTCCCTGCCTGTTCCAGTTCGAACAGCAGTTCTGGAGGTCGCCCATGAGATAGATCCTGATGCAGTTGTGCTGAAGCTGGCCAGCAAGCAGCTTCTAAATGCAGCAGATCAGAGGCGCTCAAATTACACCTGGGCCGATTGGTGGCGTTTTGCTGAGGATGAACTCAAGGACTTCGTCGGAGACACGAAAAGAGAATCCGTACGATATAGATCTCTCAACGACTATCTTAATCAACATACCCTCGCAAAGCCAAAAGACGGCGCCCCCGACGAATATCCTGCGGAGCGTCTCTTTCTGCAAGAAGCCTTCTTACCCATTTTTGGACTGGCGGGCCTCTCCCTCTTAAAGCCCCAGTACACCTTTCGGGAGGGGCGGGGGAGAAAGCGCCGTGTCGATTTCCTTCTCTTTGGCGGAGCGAAGTATGCCTTGGAAATAGAGGGATCCGCCTACCACGATCCAGCCAGGCTCGATGGCAAGAGATCAGATGATGAGATTCAAAGACAAAGGAGCCTCTCCGATAGCGCCTTAATCCTTAAACAGTTCTCGCAAGAGGAGATCAGGCGCGGGGACGCGAAGAACAGCCTGCATGATCTTGCCCTCAACGATCCGATTTTGAGGGGCCTGTTGCAGCTAGACAAAGATCAAAGAGATGCCAGAAAAAGACCAACCCTGTTTTATCTCCAAGATCTTCTTGGCCGCTTTCCTCTGCGGTACCAGCTGTATCAAGAGGTGACGCTCACAATACTCGAGAGTGCAGTATCTCAGAACAGAAAACGTATTGCTGTGGCCGACTGGTCGCCAACTCTGGCCCTGTTGCCGTTGGCCCTCCTGGATACCGTATGTCTTGTCGAACGAGTGGCGAGACTGTACGGACTGGAGGTTGAACTGCCGCAGCTGGACATCCACATCGTCGGCCAATACGATAAACAGGGCGTCTACGAGCTTTTAGCAAAATACCTTGGCACGGAACCAGGCCAGGGCGACCAGCGGGTTGACTTCTCTCTGGCTCCCGTCAATATTCACTTCAGCCCTGAACTGCCCAAGGCAGACTACATCTTTGCAGGTGAGTCTGCGGATCCCTGTCCCTTCGATAAATGCCATTCAGGAGACTCATTGGAGAGATTTCCGGCAGAATTCCGGCAGATAGCCAGGAGCCCTCTTCCAACTGACGTGACCCCCAAAGCAACCGACCCACAGCTGCTAGACTATTTTGCACGACGCTATTTCATGATCCCTGAACTCAAGGAGAAGCAGTACGAACTCCTCACAAAGATCCTAAATCAAGAGTCCGTGCTGGGCGTCCTCCCTACGGCATATGGCAAATCATTGGTCTATTGGCTTTATGCATTACTTATCCCACGAACTACGCTGGTCATCAGCCCGCTTCGCACATTGATCCGGGACCAGATCCAGAACCTGCACCGTCAGGGAATACGCTCTGCCGAATCTATCACCTCTCAAGACAATAAAGCCAGCAGAGCACTGAAGTACAATGGTCTTCGGGACCACCGCTATCGTCTGCTTTACATATCTCCAGATAGGCTTCGCATAAAGGAATTTTGCAGTGAGATCACGGCCGCCCTGGAGAACAGCCTGGTAGGTGCCCTCGTAGTTGACGAAGCCCATTGCCTCTCTGAGTGGGGGCACGACTTCCGCCCCTCCTACCTGCAGATCAAACGCTTTGCTGAGACCATCGAAAGATCCGCTGGGCATGATGTGCCGATAATGGCATTTACGGCAACCGCCTCTCTGGAAGTGCGAAAGGACATCCTCCGAACCTTGAAGTTGGGTGAAGTTGCACTTGTTCAGAAAGAGAGCAGCGACAGGCCCAACCTCAGCCTATCCGTCTGGGAAGTGGATCCTAAAAACAGCAATGCCAAATCGGAAATGCTCAAGCATCTGATCACCGAGGAGATACCTAAAGCGCTTGGCATCCCCTTTGAAAAGCTAGTGCCAGCAGATGCCAGACCGCCTTATGACCATGCGGGAGTGGTCTTTGGGATCTATGCGGCTCCAACAGAGGCTAAAGACTTGGCCGACGGGGTTCACTTCATCGCACGCGGGATTGTGGAGGATGTGCTAAAAGATGAGGACCTGGTCAGAGTTCATGCCTCAAAACCTCCAACCATCTGTCCCTTCTGCGGCTCGGCAATTATGGTCAAGGCCAGAGTTGGCGATCTCCGGCAGGCGGCGGAGGCGGCCGCCATACATAACGGCTCCCGGGCTGACGGAACATACTTCCGATGCCTGGATTGTGGGCGAGCGGTTCGTAAGCGAGAGGCCAAGGAGGATGCTGCCTGGGAGGACAAAAATTCGTCATGCCAGGTGGAGTTCCACAGATCTCAGTTTCCACTCCTGGTGGCAACCAAGGGCTACGGCATAGGCATTGATAAACGCAATATCAGGTTCATCATACATCACTCTTTTTCCAGCGGACTTGAAGGATACTATCAGGAGGCTGGAAGAGCTGGGCATGACGGTGAGCACGCTCACGTCGCCCTCATGTACATCCCGCCGGACGAGAGATGTGAAAAAGATCATCTCACCAAAAGCCTGCCCAGACCGCCTTGCGCTTCTGCAAAAGGGACGTGTCCTTATCATCTGCCATCTCCGTGTGATTATGGAAGGCAGGCTCTATTCATCGAGCGATTGTACGAAGGCGTAGAGGAAGATCTTGAGCGCGTCAAAAAGGTCTATCAGAAACTGGAACAAAGGCAGGAAATCCTATTGAGAGGTCAGATAGATAGCGATGTGGAGGATGAGGGACATAAGTCCCTTGAGCTGGCTTTTTACAGGCTCGAGCAGCTAGGGCTGGTTGAGAATTATTCGCTGCGCTACCTAGGCCAGATGGATATTGTCATCGATGCGGAGTACAAAAGGGATTGGACGCGAGAACATATCGTCAATTGCCTGACAGAATTTCTCGGCCTCTATGAAGGATCGGAGAAGTATGTCAATGAGGCCAGAAGTCTTTTGAACCTCTCATTGATCAATTCAAAAAAGAGTTTTCGCGGCGTGGATTTCATCTCCCAGGCAGCAAGGATACTGTTGAAGCAAATTTACAATACTGTTCCCCAAATGCATTATGAGAAGCTTGTCGCCCTGAGGCGTTATGCGAAGAGTAACGTTGGGCAAACCGAGTGCCGTCGTGTCGCTTTGCGCAGCAGATTCGACGATACTAAGCATCTTATTGATAGTAATTATAGATGCAACTTTTGCGATATCTGCGTCCCCGATCTGAGGTTCTCGAGCCAAGAGGCGGAGATACCAATCTATGAGGCGGAACTGGATGAGATTGCGAAGCAGATGCCTGTTTATCTGGAAAATTTCGATATCGCATCCTTGAACCAAGTCGTGACCAGAGCTGCCGGGAAGAAGGGAGTTGCCAGTCTCCTTACCCAAGTAACTCACCGCCTGGAGCAAAATTACAACGATCCCGCAGTTCTTTATGCTGCCGGCATCCTGAGCCAGCATCATGGGGATGCAGCAGATGCAATCCGGTATCTCCGGGATGGGTTCAAGTCTGCTCTACAGCAAGGGCTGCCAGAAGAAACCTTGTCGGCTTTTTATCAGGAGGGTACCCGGGTAGATGCCAAAGAGGCGTTCTCGTGGCTCACAGAGGACGAGGAGGCATGGGACTCTTCGGAAGGATTGAGATGTCTGGTACAGGAAGCCTTCCAGTCGCTCGGCGAGAACTCGACAGAGTTCCGCCATCTGTTCGCCTTGTGGAAGATCAGAAGGTACGGAGAAATCCTGGAAGATGCTGGACTGATTTTGCAGAAGATAGAAAAGATTAGACTTGAGGCGTTGGGGTGAAGGAATGGCACAGGTGGATGATATAGATCAAGTAGATCGTGAATTGGAAGCTTTTCGAGCTCGGGCCCAGGATGCGCTCAAGAGCTTTGACCGGCTTACAGAATTGATCTCTGAGTTTACCAAAACCAGGCAAGCCTACGAAGCTGAAGTGGGCAATGCTGCTGAAATGGCGGACCTGCTTAAGGACAGACTCAACGAGATCGATCAGAACTGGGTGCAATTGAAATCAGAGGTCGACGAGGCGAGGGAGCTGCTGAGCCGATCTGAGGTCGAAAGGGAGGGGCGCTGGGTACAATATAATAAGGATAATAAAAAAGCACAAGAGGAGCTAGAGGCATCCTGGCAAGAAGTGCAAACTCAGCTCGGGCAGATAATCACCGATCTGCAGAACGACTGCAACCAGCATTTTGCAGAGGTGAACCAAAACCTCGACTTGCAAGCCTCAAGGCTTGACGATATCCAAAACGCTTTCGAGCAGCGCTGGACGGCGCTCGAAGAAGACCACGCCAAGACGAAAAACGGCCTCATCGCAGCTGACCGAAACCTGCGAACCCAACTTGAGCAGATGGTAGCTGATCTGAGGGGCGAATCTGAGCAGCATCTTGCAGAAGTGATTCAGGGGGTCGATTCGCAAGCCTCAAGACTCGATGGTTTCCAAGATGCATTTGATCAGCGCTGGACGGCGCTTGAAGAAGACATCGCCAAGACGAGAAAGGATCTCATCGCCGCTGACCGAAACCTGCAAAACCAGCTCGATCGGATGGTAACTGATCTGAGGGGCGAATCTGAAAAGCGCTTTACTAAGCTACAGGAAGATGGCGCCAGGATGCAAAATGACTTCCAGGCAGCTCATGGAGATCTGAGAACTGCGTCGTGGAAAATGGTCGATGACCTTCGTGGTGAGGGGGAAGGGAGATTTTCTGAGATCAACAAGAGCCTAGCTCGTCAAGCGGCAAGGCATGAGGAGACTAACGAAGCAATCGAAGCCAGAATTGTTGAGGCGAACAATCGGCTGGCTGGAGCGCTGGAGGCGTCGCGTCAGGAATACTGGAAAAATCTTAGCCTCTTTGAACAAAATGATCTGGTCACAGAACGGAGAATCGATACGCTGCAAAGCATTATCTGGGTGCTGATAGCGATCATCTTAATTGCTGTACTAATTATAATATATGCAACGTATTGATGGATCCGGAAACCGGATATTTCTGCCTGGATCTCAGGAGCTCTTCGGGGTCGGCGAGTCTTTTAGGGTCTTTTCCCTCTTGGACGACGTGCTGCCTTCTGCTCAAGTTTCTCTCGAAAATTTCAAATTTCCCACCAAAAGGTAGGAACTTTTATAGATAAATACTGAAGTTTTTCAGGATCGATTACGGCTAAGAAGAGGGTTCCGCTATTGCAAAACTATTTATTACAGCTTCTGCAATAACTTCTACAGTTCCTCCATAGGATCGTCCCCTCCTATGGGGGATAGTCCCTTCTGCGGCGATCTAGTCCGGGGTATCCGCGCAGGGCTGGATATTTTAATGTCAATAAGATGATTTTTCTAATACCATGTGATATTAATAGGCTGATTAATTGCTGTCGGCCTGCTTAAAGCAAATACAGGAGCAGTTTAGGAGGAAGCAAGGCTAATATCATCCATTTTAGTAGCTAAGATACAGTTCGTATCTATCGATGCCCTCATATGCATATGGTAGCTTCATGCATCATCTGAAAGGTCAGATTGCTTTAGCCTAAAAGGAAATAGTTACATTGTAAGTGTAAATATCTAGGAGATTTAGCTCAGAGATGCTTCTTTTCTATCTATTTATATAGATCTATCTCTATATCTTCTCTTCTCACATCTAAACCCAATCAATCAATCTGAGAAATTCACCTCAGATTAGGTTCACTTATCGATGCCATCACGAGGGATAGCGATGATAGTTATGATTACAATGTAACTATTTTGGAAGCACAACGAGTACTCTCTTTCTTTTATCTCCTGGAAGGCGTGCTATGCCATACTTGCCCGGGTAGTGCGTCATGAGGACTTTAAGGGCCTCGTTAAGGCGGACGTTATCCACCCCGAGATGGCCTTTTAGCGTTTCGAAGGTTGCTTTATGATCTGGTCGATCTTTCATGTATTTCGCAACCTTCTCTGCACGGGAGAGCTCTAAACTTCTCGGAGCCTTCTTGGGGTTCTCAAGTTTCGTAAGGCGCTGGCGGTCATAGGCCCTCTCCCTGGCTGTAATCTCCTGGAAAGCATCTAGTTCGCATTTTAAGGCCATATTCTCTGCCTGAATGGCCTGGACTACCTGGGGGTGATTATCCAGGCCTTTCCGTTCGTTCTGTGGGGGCCTCTCCCCCACCCCGGACCCTGCCCCCCTCTCCTCCAGGCCGGCTATCCTGCGCTTGAGGTCCTGGACTTCCTGCAGGATGGGCGCAGCGGTCCGCTCGATGGCCTGGGTGATGAGGTCCTGGAGCTGGCTGGCTGAAAGGACGAAAATTTCTTCTGAAGGCGATGCAGTGGCCTCTGGTTCCGAGGCAAAACTATTTAAAGCAGTAGCTACTTCTATCATATGCTTGAGCTCCTTAAGCCTGGGCTCCTTAAGCTCGGGCTCCTTTGGTTGGAGTTTTCTCCTGGCGGGTGGTCAGACCTGCCAGAAGACCAATTTTTTCATGACTATGCTATCTTTCACCTAAGGCAAGTCGCGGGTATTGTCAGGAGTTTATCGGTTGGCTTCGCTTACCATCTTTTCGCGAACAAGCGATTCGAGTGTATGCGATATATTGCGGTACCGTTGAGACTCCACTTGCATCTCTATCCAGTCGGCCGTCTCTTCTGATACGGATATAGACAGCCGTCGGAGATTGCCCTTTCTTACCCCAATCCTTGCCATAATAGTGCATAATGTATTTTCTCACATAAATAGGTTATTACGGGTTAATATTGGGCTGATATTATATCAGAATCTTAAATAGGTGGGCGTCTTCTGCCTGCCTTTCTATAGGTGGTTAATCGGTGGGTTCCTCCCCCACCCGGCACCCACCCCCCTCTTCCCACTCCTCCTCGAGCCCAGGATCTCAGTGCAGCAGATCTGCTGGGTCCTACTTCGATGAGCAACTCATAGGGGTTGTATCCACGCAGGATGCCGGCGGTGGGCTGGCCCTGCACCGAATAGATTATATAAAGGATAGATATACGGATAGATATATGAATGAAAGTCTGAAAGCGATGAGAGAACAGGTCATGGCTGAGATGAAATACATCCCACGTGGCAACTATGCTCAAAATATGCTCAGAATGATCTATTGGCCGCTGAGGATGAACAGCCTGGGGAAGAAGGCAAAGACGGTTGAAACTAAAGAGAGTATCTTGAAGAAAGCAATCGAGGAGACGAGGAAGACGTATCCCGATTTCAGCCCAAAATACGATGATCACTTCTTTGAGGACGTGCATGCCAACTGAGTGAATCAAATGGAGATCTACCTCGACGAATCCGGCAACCTGGGCGGCTTAGGAGCTAGAGTCACAGAGGACGACCCCTACTTCGTGCTCGTCGCCTTGGTAGTCAGAGAAGATCATCCTATCAAGAGGTGCATAAGGGACCTCAGGCGGAAGTTAAAGAAGCGGTACAAAGTGAAATCCGAGCTGAAGTTCAGTGACTCTGACGATGCAAGCAAAAGGCGAATTCTGGAGTGTATAGGAAAGACGAATAATGATATCGCCTATATACTTCTGCATAAGTCTTTAGGAGATGCATTATCGCCCTATCTTGAAAAGGAGCCGCAGATCCTATATAACGAGCTCTGCAAGCTATTATTACGCAGAGTTATTGATGAATACGGTGTACAGGGCCCGGTAAGCATTGTAATGGATAAGTTTCTCTATGGCGCTAAGAGGAAGAGCTTCGATAAATATCTGGCAGATAACTTAGGAAATATTCAAGTCTCCCATGTAGATTCCAAGAGATGCCCCTGTATTCAGGCGGCAGATTTCGTTGCTGGAGCAATAGGGCGCAAGTACAGGGAGACGGATGATTTATTTTATAAGAAGATTCAGCATAAAATAATGTTAGAGCTTGACTTCATTGAACCAGATCAAAACAGATAATAGTGACCCCCTCTCTACTTCGTCCCACCCGCCAATAGGCGGCATCATCCTTTTCGAGAGGGACTTACTCACTAGTTTGTACTAATGCTTACTAATATATATAAGTTTTTTGAGGGCCGAAAGCAAAGTCTGCAAGTTGTACACACAAACCGGTCGATCTTTCAAGTATTTCGCTATCTTTTCTGCTGCGGGAGATCTCCCGGCACCCACGCCCTCTTCCCGCTCCCCTCTAGCCCATGATCTCAATGCGCCAGATTGAGCTCTTGAAGACGATGAACTGCTTGGGGACCACTTCGATGTCCCCGGGCGGCTGTAATTTTCATCTCGTAGGTTCTCAAACCGGGCAGCTTGCCCCACACCTCTTTAGAGGAAGGGAGACGGAGTCAAAAGCGCTCATTCTCTCGTCTGAGGCGCCCCCTCTCCCCCCTCCCCGGGCCCTACCCCTCTCTCCTCCAGGGCGTCAAGCCGGCTCTGGAGGTCCTGCAGCCTGGCCTCAAGAGGAGTCTCTGATTATGAGGATCTTCTGAACGCGAGGAACAAGACGCTTCGAAAAGAGTTCGCCGATGCGCTCCGGCGCGTTGCAAAGGCAGGATGAGGTCCTGGCATAAGACTGCGGCCCGACCCCTGCTTTTTGGGCTATTCGATCACGTGTTCGGCTCTTAGCTTCCCGTTCGGGCCCACTGGGCTCAGACGGGATTTCTGATCCTCGCTTCAATTCCTGTAATTGCCTTTCCCTTGCCGCCGATCGCTCTTTGACTACGTGCAACTTGCACGAGTCTTCCTCCATTTTGAATTTCATTGAGAATCTTCTAAATCGCTTCTGCCTAACTGGATATTCCTATCGATTGTGAACTGATTTATCGTCAATTGCCCGCTTACGATTAATTGCTATCGGCCAAAATGAGAAATCACTATAAAACTTGCCGCGTAGACCTAGGATGGAAAGGATCAAGAATGTATTTATAAAAATGCTTTTTGCCTGGATGGCGGTCCTGCATGTTATATATTATATAGCGTGCAAGTCGCAAATTTAGTTCTGGGACATATTTGGACAATGAAGAGCGGAGATGATTGGACTCTCAGATCGACTCCGCTTTTACTGGAGAGCCAATTCATTCCAAAACTCTTTATTGATACGATCCAACATATTTGATTAGGAGGGAACGCCTTTGAAATCTGGTCATGTTTTAGGTTTGCCGCTTCTCCTGGCATTAGCAGTGTGCGGCTTCACCTCTCTGATGATTATAGGGTATGGTGCAGCCACGGATTTTACAGATTGCGATACGTTAAACAGGCTTCAATTCAAATACACAGAAGCAATCGAGTGCTACGACAAAGTAATCAGTGAGAATTCCTCTCCTATGGTTGCGTACGCTCTGTATCAAAAGTCATATTTACTTTACACTCATGTAAGAGATCTCGATGGCGCACTTGAAGCTATTGATAAAGCCGCCAAACTAGATCCACAATATGCTCAATTTAGATTTATGTATGAACCGACCGAGAAGACCCGAGAGTTCGCAAGAGCGCATGCATCGGACCTTAACAATACCATCGATCTAGATCGGAACAATGTAACTGCTTTGATAGATAAAGGCAGTGAGCTTTTTGAATTGGGTATGTACGACGAAGCATTGCAATATTACAACGATGCTATTGCCCTAGATCCTAAGAATATAAAGGCGCGATCCGGGAAAGCTTTAGTTTTCGCCTCCGAACGCCAAGAAACAAATCTTACCAAGACCTACGATGAAATAGCCGAATTGGGATTTAAGGATACACAAATTTGGGAATATACTGCCACCGTGGACCTTGATTACCTTCAATTATATGAGGAAGCTATTAGGTGCCTCGATAGAGCCATCAAGATTAACGACGAGTATATTCAACAAAACCCAAACAATGCAACGGCCTGGAATAACAAAGGAGTCGAGCTTTTTTTACAAGCCGATGAGGATCGAGCCGGGTATGCCGGGTTGGAACTCTACTCAGATGAAGGATCGATTTCAAGAAATCGGGCGCATACTAAATATCGGCAAGAGAAATGGGCGGAGGCACTTGAATGCTTCGAAAAGTCCACGCAGTTGGATCCAAACTGTGCAGAAGCCTGGTACAATAGAGGTTTGGCGCTGTTTGCTCAGAGCATCGGCGGTGAATCGATCGACTTCTATAAGGAGGTCGTACATTGCTCCGACCAAGCCCGGCACCTGCCCTCCAAAGACGGGTATTCAATGTTGGTAGATACCAGGGGTGTTGAGTATACAGCACGCATCAAATTGGATGAACTGAACATCACATCACGCGACGTGGCTCGAGTTGCCAAGTATGCTTAACCACTTGAATTTTGGTAGCGTGCCAAAATTGCTGTAATTTGTAGTTGGCCCTGTATCCGATTCAATTCACTCCTCTAAGGATAAATACCTTTTACCAGTCACCCAATCCTCGTTGATGTCCATCATGATGCAGACAGCCACTCTCAAGAGGGATTGGTCATTGGAGAAGGCTCCTGCCACTCGACTTCTGCGTTTTAGCTCCTTGTTGATCCTTTCCAGGCTGTTGGTGGTTCTGATCAGTCTCCAGTAGGGTCTGGGAAACGCCTTATAATTCCAGAGGTCGAATCGAAAGCTATCAATGGTATCTGCTGATTTGGAAT
>Ga0315289_10013078_pt1 | contig 11647 bp, 10 predicted proteins | sample YL17G11_40_MG_FD_203452 | JGI IMG/M metagenome (GOLD analysis project Ga0315289, IMG submission 203452) | Sediment microbial communities from Yellowstone Lake, YNP, Wyoming, USA - YL17G11_40 | ecosystem: Environmental > Aquatic > Freshwater > Lake > Sediment | place: USA: Wyoming | collected... | reverse complement strand
GACTCTGGAATTGACCCGCGGGTGTGCGTCCTCATCGAGGCTTCCCTCTTTTGCCGCCGCCCGTTTTCCGGCTCCATAAGCCCCCGCCGCGCAAAGGAGATACGCCCACCTGAATGCGCTCCCTGGGAGCGCAGCCTGGAGGACAGCGTTCAGCGCGGGCAAGAAGCTGACCCACGAGCCCATCACTCGCCTGCTGTCGGCGGCATACTTCGCGCCCTTCTCCGCCGCCGAGGGCTGCTTGGAGCTCTTGGGCATGCACTCAGCGAGGATGCAGATGGTCGCGTAGCACAGGGCAATAGTGAGAGAGACTTTGGGTTTTTATCTATTCTCTCGTTTTTCTTCGTCGCCGTCGTCGTTCGCTCCCCTTTCCTCTTCTTCTCCTTCTCCCTCGACAAACAACGCAGTACGACGCATAGCAGGCTGCATTCGGAGGATCTCTTTCCGTCCTTCACGAGACGCTAAAGAACAGGGAGTAGAGAGAGAGAAGATAAAGAGAGAAACAAACATGCTTTCCTCCCCCAGTCCCCGATTGTTAGCTCCTTGTATATCAATCTTATAATATTTCATTCATTTTTGCGTGCAAAAATGGGGGAGAGAAAGAAAGAGCGCTCGCTTTTTCACTTTTTCCTCGTCGCTGTCGCGGCTTCGCCTCCGTCGCCGCCGCCGCCGCCGCTGCCGCCGTCGCCGCCGGCCGCGCCCTTACCTCCTCCTCCTTCGCCGGCGCTCGCGATCGACTCCTCCCTCCTCGGGGGGGAACCGCCCTGGTTGAGGAGCGGCGCGACAACGGGCGCGAAGCCTGTCCCGGCTGCCGATCCGCCTCGGGGCCTCCGAAGCACGGGGCACTGGCCACCCTTGAGGCGCGCCGCGGCGCCGTGGAGGGACCCGAGCAGCGAGGCGAGCACCCTCGACGGCAGCGTCGAGAGCGGCGGCGGCGGCGGTGGTGGAGACAGAGACGGGTTTCGGTCTCCGCTCCCTTCGTTCGCTCCCTCCAGGGCAGGCGTCAGCGCCACGGCGGCGCCCACGGCTCCGGCGACGACGAGGACGAGGGCTCCCAGCGAGGAGGCGCCGGAGCTTGGTGTTGTTGTTGTTGTTGTCGACGAAGAAGAGGAAGAGGAAGGGAGTTTTTTCGCGCCTTCTGCTGCTGCTGCTGCTGCTGCTGCTGCTTTTTCCTTCTTCTGCTTCCGCTTCTCCGCCGGTGCCGCCGCTGCCGAGACGGGAGCATCGCCGCTGTCGCCGCTCTCTCTCCGCGGCGCGTGCGGGGCCAGCGCGTCCGCGAGCCGCGCCAGCGCCGCCGCGGCCCTCGCGCTCGGCCTCGAGGCGAGCGCGGCGGCGGCGGCCGCGGGCGCCGCGCCGGCCCTCCACGCCTCCCTGGCCGCCGCCGCGGCCGCCGCGGCCTCCGAGGCGGCGGCCGGCCCGTCCGCGGGCCCGGCGCCGCCTCCTCGCCCCTTTTCTGGGAGCGAGATGGCCACGGAGAGGGCGTCGGCGACGTCCGCGACCGCCGCCGCGAGCTCGCTCGTGCCCCTCCTCGGCGAGAGGGCGAGCGAGGCCAGGGCCGCCGCCAGCGTCGCGGGCGCCCCCGCGGCGCGGGCGGCGGCGAGCGCCTCCGGCGAGAAGGCGGCCGCCGCGGCCAGGGCCCAGGCGGCGTCCCCGGCGGCGACGGCGGCGGGCACGGAGAATGGGGAGGGGGAGGAGGAGGAGGAGGAAGAGAAGGGGAGCTTCGAAGAAGCACGGTCCAGCGCCGCGGCCGGCGGGCTGCGGCACTCGGAGGAGAACGGCGGCGACAGGCGCCTGGCGGCGCTCTCGGGCGAGGGCCACGACACGCCCCGCCCTTCGCCGCCCCCGCCCGAGCCCGAGAGCGCCGAGAGGAGCCGCTCGCTCGCCGCGACGAGCGGCGCGAGCCCGGAGAGCCCGCCGCCTCCGTTCGTGCTCCCGCTGCCGCCGCTGCTGCCGCTGCTCGCCAGCGCCGCGGCGGCGGCGGCCCCGGCCGAGGCGAGCGCCCTGGCCGGCACGGGGGCGCACGACGAGGGGGAGAACGCGGCGACGCTCCGGAGGAGAGCCTCCGGGGCCTTGGCCGACGAGAGCCTCTTCGCAGCGGCGGAAGCGGCGGCTGCAGCGGCAGCGGGAGCGGCGGCGGCCGCGGCGGCGGCCCCGGCCCCTCTCCCTCCTCCCAGCAGCAGCGGCGCCAGCACCAGGTTCCCCGCGGCCACGGCGGCGGCCGCGGCGACGCCGGGCGCCCTCGCCGCCCCCGCGGCGTCCCTTGGCCCCAGCAGCGGCGAGAGGAACCCCGCCGCGAAGTGGTGCTCCGCCGCGGCCCTCGCCCCGAGCGGCCTCTTCTCCAGGAAGGAGGCGAGCGCGGAGGCGGAAGAGAACCCTCCGTCGTGCGAGGCGAGGGAGGGGTTGAGGGACAGGACCAGGGCGCGGGCGACGGCGGCGTCGACCTCTTCCGGCGTCGGAGGAGGAGAAGGCCCGTCGTCGACTCTTTCTCCTCCCGACCTCTCGGTCGCCGCGGCGGTCGCGGACAGCGCCACCTCGAGCGCCGCCTCGCTCCCGCGAGAGGACAGGCACCGCATCGCCCTCGCCAGCGCCCTCTGGGAGCTCGCGGCGACGGCCGGCTGGCCCTGCGCCGCGGCGAGCAGCAGCGCGCCCAGGGCGCCCTGGTGCGCGCTCTGGACGGCGCTGGCGCAGAGGCACGCGGCGAGGAGCTCCGAGGCGCCCGCGGCGGCACTGCCTCCGACGCCGACGAGGGCGACTCCTGCCGCTCCCGGAGCCCCGGAGGAGATCGCCGCCATGGAAGCCTTGCGGCCTGTTTTTTTTTGGGGGGGGGGGGGCGGGGGCAGAGAGGGAAAAAGGCGTCGGGGTCGAGAGAGAGAGATTTTCGTGAGTTTTTTCCCCCTTCTGGTTCTTCTTCATCTTCATCTTGTCTCTTGGTCAATACTCAATTCTCACCTCCCGCATCCACAGCCGTCGCGATCAGCCTGGCGGCCACTCCAGCGAATCGTGGAAAGCTTTTCGCGGACTTGATCACGGAGGCCAGGCGAGGGATGGACGGCGTGATGATGAGCGTCGTCGAGAAAACGGCGACGGAGGAAGACAAAGACGAAGACGAGACGGCTGTGGCCGCTACCGTCAGCAGCAGGGCCGCGACGGCGACGCAGGCTCGGCGCACGGAGGAGGACCTCTGCGACCACGCTTTCGAGGACGCGCGCTGCCTCGCGATCGCCGGCGGAGGCCTCGCAAAAGCCGTCATCTTGCGAGTTTCTTTTCTCTAGGATTTTTTCCGTCGGCGAGAGTGATTCGAAATAAAAGCAGTCTCGTCACAAAAAAAGCAAAGGGCGCTCGCCTTTGTCCCTTCGAATTGCTTTTGATTTTCGCGAGTTGTCTCTCGCCGCGCGCGGGATGGAAGACCTGCGCCAGCAGCAGCAGCAGCGAGGAAGCGGCGCGCCGACCTCGCGGTCGCCGCTGCGGGAGCACCAGCTCGCGATGCAGAATTCGTCGTCCAACTCGTCGCCGTCGTCGTCGAAATCGCGCGTCCCCGCTTCGGTGCCGATTCCGCTCGCCACCAGCCTTCTCGCGTCCTCGGCGGCAATGAGCCCGCTGCGCAACGCGGCCGTGGGCTTTGCGGCGTCGCCTCTGGTCCAGTCGCCGGCGCAGTGCAGCTCGCCGATCGCGAGAGGAGATGACAAGAGCGATGGGAGCAACGCCGGTGATCGCCATCAACGGCCGTTTTCGCCGCTTCCGAACGCAGCTGCGGCGGCAGCAGCAACGAGGACGGCGCTCTTCAAGCCGGCGGCCGCCTCCAAACCCCGACAAGAAGAGCAGCCGGCGAAGGTCCCGGCCAAGGACCTGGGCCCCCTGGGCGAGGGCGTCAAGGCGGCAGTCATCGCCGCCGCCGCTGGAGCTCCGTCTCGAGAGGAACGAGAGGAGGGGGCACGAGCGGCGGGGGCGCCCGCGGACGAAGAAGCAGCGGGAGAAGAAGGAGCCGAGGAGCCCCCTCCGAACAGCGCCGCGGCAGCGGCGGCGGCCCCCTGCTGCTCCTCGTCCGTCGCCTCCGGCGTCCTCGACGCCGTCCTCGAGGACGCCAGGCAGCAGCGCGCCGCGGCCGAGCGCGCCCTGCTGTCCGCGGCGCGCGAGCGCCGCGACGCCGACGCCGTCGCCTCGGCCTCGGCCTCGGAGGGCCAAGCCATCGAGGCGTCGGCCGAGGCCGCGAGGGGCAGCAGCAGGCTGTCGAGGGCGCTGGAGGCGTCGGAGGCACGGTGCAGGAGGCTCGAGGAGGCGCTGCGCGGGGCCGGGGTGGCATGCTCCGTCCTCGCGGAAGGAGGAGGAGAGGGCGGGGAGAGGGGAGGGGCGTCGGGCGCGGGAGCCGTCGCGAACGACGGCGACGAAGGAGAAGAAATCAGCTCTTCTTTCTGGACCCCAAAGAATAAGGGGCAGGCGAAAAAGAGCCGGCAGCAGCAGCAGCAACAGCAGAAAGAGTCTTCCGTCGACCCCTTTGCCTTTGACGGCGAGGAGGAGAACGAAGGCAACGTCGGAGGCAGCGAAAACGCCGCCGCCGCCTCGGCCTCCTCCCTCGGCTACGGCGGCGGAGGCAGCCGCGACGAGGGGCTGACCCCGTCGCTGCGCCGCTCGGCGGCCCGCGCCAGCAGAGCCCGGGCCGCGACGACGACGACGCTCGCGGCGGCGGCAGCTGCGTCATCGTCCCTCCACCTGCGGAGACCGAGCAGGAGCTGCGAGAGGGGAGAGCAGGAAGAGGAGGCGGAGGGAGAAGAAGGAGGAAGGCCGATGGTCGACGCGCTCGTCGCGGCGCAAGACAGGCTCGTCGCCGCAGAGGCCGCCCGCCGCAGGCTCGCCGCGGCGCTGGGGCGCGAGCAGCTCCGCTCGGCCAGGCTGCGCACCGAGGCCGGCAGGCTCTCGGCGTCGCTCGCCGGCGCGCGCGCGGCGCGGGAGGCGGCCGCCGCGTCCGCGTCCGCCGCCTCGCCCGGCGGCGGCGACGAGCGGAGCAGGCGCGAGGAGGCGGCGGCGGCGGCGCTCGCCGCGGCCGACGAGCGCGCCAGGGCCGATGCCCTCGAGGATCTCGTCGCGGCTCTGAGAGACCAGGTCGCGAGTCTGGCGAGCGGCGGCGAGCTGGGCCGGAGGCTGGAGCGGGAGGCCATGGCGAGGGCCGAGGCCGAGGCGAGGGCCGAGGCGCTGGCCGCGGCGCTCGCCGAGGCGCGGGCGTCGCTGGCCTCTTCGAGCGGCGGGGGAGGAGCAAGAGGCCGCGGCGAGGGCGGCGCCGAGTCGGACGCTCCCTCGGCCTCGGCCCCTCCGTCGGCCTCGTCGTCGCTGGGGGAGGTCTGGCGCCATTTGGAAGAAGCCAGGGCCGCCGCGGACGCGCAGGCGCGGGCCGCGGCCGACGCGCGCGCGGCTCTCGACGCGCTCAGGCTGGCACACGAGGCCGGCAGGGCGCCGCTCGTCGTCGAGGTCGACGCCGCGCGGCCGCCTCCCGCGCCCGCGGCGGCGGGAGGCGGCTCCTGCTCCTCCGCTTCTCGCCCGCCGCTCGAGGTCCCCGCAGCAGCTTCCCCCTCCGCCGCTGCCGCTATCTCCCCCTCGCCGACCGCGACGGCGACGGTGACCCTGAGCCCCTCGAGGGGGAAGGCGGGAGGAGGGGCCAAGACGCTCATGGACTCGTCGAAGCTGCTGCGAGGAGCGACGGAGGCTCCGACCCCGACCTCGACGACGGTCGCCGCCTCTCCCTCGCGGCCCCCTTCCGCGCTCTCGCGCGCCTCCAGGGCCGCGGCAAACTCGGCTCTCAGGGCCGCGACGTCGCTGTGCGTGAGCGCATCGAGCTGGTACACCTCGCTCCAGCAGCAGGAGGAGGAGGGCGGCGGCGGAGGGGAGGGCGCGGCTCGCAGCAGAGGCGGCGCCGCCAGCGGCCGCCTCGGCGGCGCCCTTCTCGTGCTCGCGCTCGCGCTCGCGATCCGCAGGGCGCTCGCCTCGGGGAGGACGAGTGGCTCGGGCTCCTCTGGCGGCAGCGGGCACGCCGTCGGCTTCCCTGGGATGATCCTGTCGAGGCTGCTCCTGCTGCCCCCCGCGGCGAGGAGAGGGGGAAGAGTTGCTGCTTGAGAGAGAGGGAGAGAGACAGTGGGGTGGAAAAAACTGTAAGTGAAAGAAAAAACGTTGCTCAAAATCTTGTTTGTTTCTGTTTCTGTTTCAACGTGGTCTCTCTCCCTCTTCTTTTTCTTTCCCTTCTATTTCTCTCCCTTCTTTTCTCTCTCTTTCTCTCTCTTTCTCTCCTTGAACAAAAGAACGCGACCAGAAAAAACTGAAGAATCAGGGGAGCAGCAGCAGCGGGCAGTCGACGAACTCCTGTTGGCGCGTCGGTTTTTTTTTTTCGGTGCGCGCGAAAAAAAGAGGGTGAGTTTGTCCCGTTCTCTTTTCTCGTCCTCGCTCCTCTCCCGCCAGAAAAATTCCGACGTCTCTCACCGCCAGCAGGTTGGCGTCGACCCTCTTGGCGTGCACCGCGTCCGAGTGCAGGATCAGCAGGTCGGCCCCACACTCGTCGGCGGCGTCGCCGACGGCGACGCTCGCGTTGTGGGAGCTCTCCGCGTCGAGAGCCTTCTCGAGGAACTTCACAGAGGCCGGGTCGGCCCCGGCGGCCTGCAGGGCCGCGGCGATGGCCTCAAGCCTCGGGGCGTTGGCCTCGGGCGTCGGCGCGGCCTCGTCGACCAGGAGCACCGTGACGCTCGCGGAGCCGTTGGCCCTGGCAAGCGCGCCCGCCGCGGCCAGCGACGCTCTGGACGACGACGAGGAGAAGGAGGCCGAGGAGTTGGGGTCTCCGGCGGCGCTGATGAGGGTGACGAGCAGGGAGTCGTACTTGAGGGCCGCCTGGCATTCGTTGAGTTTTGGGGTTTTGGGTTGGAAGGAGAGGGGTGTGTGGGGGGGGGGGGGAGGAGCACTGAGAAACAGAGAGAGAGAGAGAGAGGGAGAGAGAGGGAGAGGTGGGGGGTGGGGGAGGGAGAAACGACTTTTCCGGAGGCGACACTCGAGCGGCATCGCCTCGCTGGAAATGTAAACCTTCCTTTTCTTTCCTCCTCTTTCCTTTGCCCCCCTTTCGTTACCTCCTCAGCGTCTGTAGCGGTCGCAGAAGCAGCCGGGGAGCGGCGGGGCGTGGAGGCGAGGGGCGATTTCCGCACGGTTTGACGGGCAAAGGCGGCGACCGAGCGACGAGGCATTGAGATCGACGCCGACGCCGACGAGCTACAAGGAGAAGGAGCAGAACGAGCATAAGAGGAGGTCGCCGCGAACAACCCGAGGGACCGCCGCTTCGCCGACTTGCTGATCATAGTCTTCGCAGGGGTTTGGGCGAGGAGGCAGGCCATGGCGCGGCTTTCCCTTGGAGAGAAAAAGAGGAAACGAGGAAGATGTGAAAAGAAGAAAAACCTTCTCTCTCACCTCAAAAAAAAAAACCATTTCTTCTCTCTCTCTCTCGAGTACCGATCTCATCCTCTCTATCTCTCTAGAAGAAACTCCAGTCGCCTCCAATGGCGGCCGCTCCTGTCGATGCATCGGAGGCCTCCACGAGCGGGCGCAGCGTCAGGGTGAGAAGAAGAAAGAGGGGCTTCGCTTCATCAGTCTCCGGCGATGGCGGCGGCGGCGAACGAAATCTCAAGCTCAAACTTTCTCTCTCTCTCTCCCCTCAAAAACCAAACCAACCCCCTCAGATCGCCGTCGAGGGCTGCTGCCACGGCGACCTCGACCGCATCTACGAGACCATCGCCGAGCTCGACAAAATCTCCGGCGCTCAGGGAAAAGACAAGAGGCAGAAGAAGATCGAGCTCCTCGTCATCTGCGGCGACTTCCAGGCGGTCCGCAACCTCGACGACCTCGAGTGCCTGGCGTGCCCCCCGAAGTACCGCGCCCTGCGCACGTTCCACAAGTACTACTCGGGGGAGGCCAGGGCCCCCGTCCTGACGGTCTTCGTCGGGGGAAACCACGAGGCCAGCAACCACCTGGGCGGCCTCCCGCTCGGGGGCTGGGTCGCGCCCAACATCTTCTACCTGGGCAACGCCGGCGTCTTCCGCTTCGGGGGCCTGAGGATCGCGGGGCTCTCGGGCATCTTCAACGCGAGGCACTACCGTCTCGGAAGGCACGAGAGGCCGCCCTACGACGCGGATAGCCTGCGGTCTGCCTACCACGTGCGGGAGGTGGACTGCTGGAGGCTGGGCAGCCTGGGCGTCGGCCCCCGGTGTCCAAAGAGCGGAGAAGACGGCGACGGCGACGGAAACGAGGAGGAGAGGGAGAAACCTTCCTCTTCTCCTCCTCCTCCTCCTCCTCCCCCTACTCCTTTCTCCGACAGAAACCAGCGGATCGACCTCTTCGTCTCCCACGACTGGCCCGCGAACATCGCCCTCCACGGCGACGCGGCGTCGCTGGCCAGGACGAAGAAGCACCTTGCAGCCGAGGTCGCCGACGGGTCCCTGGGCTCGCCTCCCGGCGAGGCGCTGCTACGGGCCCTGAGGCCGCGGTACTGGTTCTCCGCGCACCTCCACGTCAAGTTTGCGGCGCTGGTGAGGCACGGCAGGAAAGGGGGGCAGGGCGGCGCTGAGGAGGAAGGAGGCGAGGGCGCGAGCGGCGAGGAGGGAGAGGAGACCACCCGCTTCCTGGCGCTCGACAAGTGCGTCCCCGGGCGGCAGTTCCTCCAGGTGCTGGACGTCCCGGTCCCCGCGGCTGCTGCGGCCGAAGGGGGAGAGGGAGAAGAAGGGAAGGAGGGAGGTGGAGGAGGGGAGGCGGCGGAGGGAGCGCGAGAGGCCCGCCTCCGCTTCGACCCTCACTGGCTCGCCGTCGTCGCCAAGAGCTACGCGGCCTCCGAGTCGCGGCGGCGCGCGCCCGTCGAGCTGCCCGGCGCGGCGCGGGGCGGAGACTTTCGCGCTCTGCCCGAGCCCCTCGTCCGCGTGACAGCCGAGGAGGTCGCCACGGTTGCCGGGAGGCTCTCCGCCGCGCTGTGCTCCTCGGACGCTTCCCTCCCCGTCCCCTTCAACTTCGAGGCCACGGCGCCCGCGCACGGCGCCCCGGGCGCGCCCGAGGGCCGCGGCAGCATGCCGCGGGGGGGCACAGAGAGGAACCCTCAGACCGCCGCGCTGCTCTCGGCGCTGGGGCTTCCCTTCGTAGAGGACGGGGCAGGTCCCCCAGGAGCATCGGGAGGAGGAGAAGGAGCAGCGTTTCCTCCTCCTCCGATGGCGGTTCGGTCCGCGGAGGAGGCGGTCGCCGCCGCGGCGGCGCGGGTGGCCGCGGCCGGCGGCGCGCCCCGAGCCGCTGCTGCAGCTGCTCCCGCTTCCGTTTCCATTCCCGCTGCGGTTGACCCGGCAGAGATCGACATCGATGGCGATTTGTTCGAGGACCCGGGGACGATCCATAACATGGGCCAGGGGTGAAGCGGGGGGGGGGCTTGTAAAAGGAGGTTGCTGAAGAGAGTGGAAGAGGAGGTGCTTTCTTTTCTCGAAGCGTCAAGGTCGAGAAAAACGAGAAAGAGTTTTTTCTTTCTTCTTTTCTTTCACTTTTTCCCTTTCCCACCCAACCTCACTTTTGCTCGCGCCTTTCGGTACGCTCTCCGCTGCTCTTTTCGTTTCGTTTTTGGGACCTTCACAGAAAGTGCGATCTCTGCTGCGCGTGAGCGCGAGAAGAAAAGGGAGATCAAGCTGAAGAGAAAGAGAAAGCGGCGACGTCGATGTTCTTCAAGCGAGCGAGACGTTTTTGACGTCAACGTCGTCACCATCATCTTTTCTTTCTCTCTCTCTCTCTCAACCCCGACACACGCACTCGCGCCCTCCACACTCGACGAAACAAAAGACAAAAACCCAGGTTCTCTCAGAGGGAGCGCAGAAGCAACAACCATGGCGCGCGCTGCCGTGCTTGGCCTCCTCCTCGCCGCCCTCGTGGCGCTCCTCGCAGCTGCTCCCTCCTCCGCGGCGCCATGCTTCCACGGCGGGCATCGCCTGACGTCGGCTCCCATCACTCTGAAGACGGCCAAGAAGGATGACATCAACGGGGCGAGCTCCGCCCACTCCTCGTTCGACGGCGTCGCCGAGCCCGTGCGCGAGAGCGGTTACTTCAAGGTGAGTAAGGGAGAGAGAAGAGAAGAGAGGAAAAGAAAGCATGAGATCACCGGTCGCCTCGTTCGCTCCCCTCCTCCTCTCCTCCCGACCTCCCAACCTCTCGACCTCTTCCAAAAAAAACAAAAAAAACTCAACAGCTCAATCGCACCCACGACGCCCACATGTTCTACATGTACTTCGAGTCGCGCTCCTCGACGGCCCCGAACGATCCGCTCGTCCTCTGGATGACCGGAGGCCCCGGCTGCTCCTCGGAGCTGGCGGTCTTCTACGAAAACGGCCCCTTCCGCATCGAGGACGACCTGTCGCTCTCGGACAACCCTTTCGGCTGGGACGTGGGCCACAACGTGCTGTTCATCGACCAGCCCGTGGGAACGGGCTTCTCGTTCACCACGGACCCGTCGGACGACGTCACGAGCGAGAAGCAGGTCGCCGACGACGTCTTGGACTTTTTGCTCGAGTTCCTCGACGAGAAGCCCGAGCTACTGAAAAACGATCTGTTCGTCACGGGAGAGAGCTACGCCGGCCACTACATCCCGGCCGTCGCCTCCCGCATCGTCGAGCACAACGGCAACAGCGAGAGAAAGACCGCGGCCCTCAACCTGCAGGGCGTCGCGATCGGCAACGGGCTGACCGACCCCGCGATCCAGTACGGGGCGTACGCGGACTACGCCGCCTCGAAGAACCTGATCGGCCCCTCGACGCGCAAGGCGATCCGCTCGGTGCGGCATTTTCCTCCCTTCTCTCTCTTTTTCCTCTCTTTTTCCGTTTTCGTGTCCGTCCTTTCTCTCTCTCGCGCGCGCGCGCGTTTTCATGGGCTTTGGTGTGGCTCATCCCGCGTGCGTCCAAAGCAAACCCCTCACCCTTGAATGACCTTGAAAGAATCTAAAAAAATATCGCAGATCTACCCCTGGTGCCGCTTCGGGATCGACCTCTGCAACGGCCCCTTCGGCTTTGGCTTCGTCTGCGAGCTCGCGCTCAGCTTCTGCCAGGCCACGGTCGTGGCCCCGATCCAGGTGGAGGGCGGCAACTTCAACGTCTACGACGTCAGGCTCAAGTGTGAGTAGTTTCTTTTTTTTAGAGAGAAAGAGGTCTGCTTTTCTTCCCTTCCACTTCTTCTTCTTCTTCCGCGTCTTTTTCTTTCTATCATTCTTCCTTCGAGAAGATCTTTTTCTTTGCTTGCTCTTTCGCTCACCAAAGATCCTTCTCTCTTCCTCCCTTTCTCTCTTTGAAACAAAAAAACAAAAACAAAAAACATCAGGCGAGGGCCCGCTCTGCTACGACTTCTCCAAGCTCGACCGCTACCTCGCGCAGCCCGAGGTCCGCAAGGCGCTCAACGTTGACCCGGACGCGCCCTGGCAGGAGTGCAACATGGAGGTCAACCACGACATGCTCGTGGACTTCATGCGGTCCTACTCCGACAGGATCACGCCGCTGCTGGACGGGGCGGGGGAATCGAAGACGGGGAGGGCCCGCGTGATGATCTACGTGGGGGTCGAGGACTTCATTTGGTGAGAACGAGCCAAGTTGGGTCCGAAAACAGCGCCGGAAGTGAAACGAAC
>Ga0315289_10013077_pt1 | contig 11648 bp, 25 predicted proteins | sample YL17G11_40_MG_FD_203452 | JGI IMG/M metagenome (GOLD analysis project Ga0315289, IMG submission 203452) | Sediment microbial communities from Yellowstone Lake, YNP, Wyoming, USA - YL17G11_40 | ecosystem: Environmental > Aquatic > Freshwater > Lake > Sediment | place: USA: Wyoming | collected... | reverse complement strand
TATTCAGTAATCCCCCCATATCTCTATGATATGGAAATATCCAATAATCACGCAGTTATAAGTTATATGCTGTGGTCAACTACATATATCGCTTATCAAGACGTACTACATTCATCTTATGCAATAGATGCATTTAGTAATCTGACCGTATCAGCAAGTTACGGAAAAACATCAATAGCAACATATTTAGGGAATATATATCTTGCTTATGTTTCAAGCGGTAATCTCTACGAATTGGATAATGCAACGGTTGCTCCTGGAGTTCCGGTATTAATAGCCCCTGCATCTAATTCATATATCCCAACAATCGCGATAGATTCAAGCGGTAACAAGTGGATAAGTTACACATCAGCAAGTAATACAGTCATGTTAGCATACGAAGCCGGAGGAACATATATAACTCCAACCGGAACATTAAAGAACTGTGCATCACCATACGCCCCAATATCCGCGAGAGTATGTATAGATTCAACAAGCGGTAATTGTGCGTTTACTGGCGGTGGTGGCGTATTCACCCTTCCATCCTATGTTATATCTGGAATACACACGATATTTGTAGATAATGCTTTCGGTGGGTTATATGCAGATTATAATGGTTCTTATCTTGTGTCAGCTTCTTCAATATCGATATGTTTAACTACAAAAATCTACGATACAACTAATCCGGAATTAGTAGCAAATGCAGCAAGCATAAGATTACAGTTTATAACTGCAACATCACCACAGTTACCAATTTCAAATTTAAGCGTTACTGTAACGTATACACAATGTCCTGGCGGTTGTACTTCTTGCTGTACTTATGCAGGAACAATAATTCCAGGAACAACAAATGCAACCGGAGAATTCTCCTTCCCTTTCCTATATGGAACTTACTCCCTATCCATACAAGATGGCTCTAACATATTTGATGAGTCAATACAAGATTACGCGACAGAAGTATACTTTACTGTTACGTCTAATCCACTTACGCAGTATAAACAATATGCCGTAGATTTACTTAATCTTGGTTGGACAATAGACGGATATGTTGTAGATGATTCCTCTCACGATGGAATACCAAATGCAAGAGTATACTTCTTTGGATTAGGAGTATTCAATGCAACAACAAACGCATCTGGATATTTCATCATAGAAAACGTACCTAAACAAACATTACAATCATATAAGTCCATCATAGCAAGTAATTATACCCTCTCTAGTTCAATGGTTTCTACATTCGGAAATATAAATGATGTACCTTGTACTGATGCAGGAGATAATGAAATAAAATGTTCTTGGACTTTTCTAATGAGTTATAGTGGAGCAAGAACATATACGCTAAACGGAACAATCGTAGATATAAATGGAGGAATGATAGATGGAGTTACGGTAAATCTTCGTGGAGATAAATTAACTAGACAAAGTACGACCACATCAAACGGATCATTTTCATTTCCAGGATTATCAGATTTAAACCAATACTTTTATCTTAACTTTTCAAAAACAGGTTATCTAATGGCAGCAGACAATCCAATAAAACTATACCTAATTGGAGATTATTCGGTTCAGTATATGATGTTTAACGCATCTCAAATACCCCATGCTTGCATAAATATTACCGTACTAAGCAATACAACATCAGAGCCAATTAGTTACGCATCAGTTAGCATAACCTCATCTACTCCTTCATCAACAGATGCAAACGGAAAAGTATCTTTTTGTAATGTCATATCCTCAAAGAGGTATACTATCCTAATAACTCCTAACAACGCGAATTATGGAGCAAAGATATTTACCATTTATCTAAATAATAGCGGATATACTGAAACAATTTATTTACCACCAACAACTCTAAAGTATTATGCGTACATCTCTATCGAAAATTGTAATCTTGATCCAGGATTAGATTTACCTTATGGTGATTTCTTCTTAGTTACAGGAGATTATACTAATCTTACACTACCAAGCCAACTTAATAATCTAACACATCTGACATACTCAACTACCGCGAACTCTAGGAGAGCATATTTCAATAACTTAAATGCAGGAACATACTCGCTATACTTCTCCGGAAGCCCTAGAAGCAAATATACGTATATATTGGAATATCTAGGACTCGTAGATATACCTCTAAGTACTATTGGTAATGAACTCGAATATTGCGTACATCAAAGCACAAATCTTATACGCTTTACGATTTATTACAATGAAGTTAAACAGAATGTTACGTATCTCTACTATGGTACGGTAGGTGATGTTAATACTTTCGCTACCGATAAAGCAACAAATGAGACGTATACCTGCAAATCTGACACTAGAGGATTATGTGTATTATACCTTCCGAAATCAGCAATCGGCTACGATATAACCTATTCCCATTCACTATACACGCAGGAAACATCAGATACTCTAATCGGTAAGCAATTTATATCTAACTCTCTTAATCCGCTATCCCTTAAAACGTGCTTTGATTTACACCACGTACAACCGGATAGTCTACTTTTGAATAATATAATTGTCTGCTTATTAAATCCCCAAGAATCAGACGATATGATAGATGAAGCAAGACAAACACTACATGCAAAACAAGCAGCAGACCTAGAAGATTGGCTATATGAATCCGTACCGGTTTTACTGCCCTTAGCCATAATCCTATTATTAATGGCACTAATGCAGGCATCAGTCGGTGGTTAAATGAACATAACAAAAATACTAAAAGTCAAGGAGTTCAGCAGGAACAATAAAGGAATTGCCTGGTTTATCTTACTGATACCTCTAGCCCTGGGAATATTAACGGCAGGATTTATCTATTTTACAAATCAAAAAGCAATAGACTCAGCACTAGATGCACTACAAAAAATAACCTGGAATGTCTTAGCTATAATAGTTTGGGTATTGCTAAATCTACCAATCGTACTCATGCTTTCCGAATTCGTGATAGTCGTAATAACAGTTACATCTTCAAAAGGCTCAGTTCCAGGATTGGTAATAACTTTCATTTCTCTTAATTGGAAATTGTTTAGGGCCATATTAGACATAATGATAGACATAGGAACATTCCTAGTAAGAATAGTAACCTTAATAACCGGAGCAGCATCAAAGTTTGCAAATCCGATAAAAGCATAAAATGAAACCAGGAAGAAGTTTAAGGGAATGTTCGATAGGAGAACAAAAGGGCGAATGGATAGGAGTATCCTTAAAAAATAAATAAAAATGCCACAACCAATAAACTTACAAATAATGGAATTAGTGAAGAGGTTTAAAAAATACAATCCTAATGTAGATACCCAAAATGTAGATTGGGGAGCATACGTACAAAGTAATGACTATCAAAAAAATATAAAGGCATTACAAGAAGGATACCCTCAGTATGATTGGGGTACTAAAAAAGAGTATAACACTACCGAAATAAACGAAGAAGTCAAATACAACGAGTATGCAGAAAAAGAAGGCCAATACAGAGCAGCACATCCAACTAGCAAGGGTGCATCATTATCACTCGTATACGAAAAGGGCATAGATGAGGAAAAAGTAAAGCGAAAAGCGATAGATATGGAGAAGAGGGCGGAACAAAAGAAAGTCAGAGAAGCAGCAAAGCAGCAGATAGAAGCAGCAAGAGAAGAGAACAAGCCAACGCCATACATCCAGGCAGAGATAGAACAATTAGCAAGAGACAACGGACTTACTTATGATGAACTAATCAAAGAATGGAATGGTAAATTTAACGCTGAGGATAATTACGAATTGCTGAAACAAAAAGTAGCGTTTAAGAAAGGGGAGATAAGCTCCTACGATGTAGACGAATTGGAGAACTCTCTAAAGGAACAAGGAGAGAAAAGCATAACCAACTATTCAGAATCACCGGAAAATATTACTTACGAATCACAAGAAGAAGAATCACCCAAAATGAAAGCATCAACTCCGGAAAAGCAAGAAGAAAGCGAAGAACAAAAAAGAGCAAAGCAGGAAGAAAAGGAAAGAAAAGAACAAGACAGAGAGGAACAAAGAAAAAGAGATTATGATACACTTATGGCCGACCAAAGAAAATACTCCGAATCATTTAAAAAAGAAGAAAAGGTAACGAACGCAGAAAAGCCAATAAAAGAAAAACCAACAGAGAGCAGTTTGGAAAGCGAAGAGCAAAGGAGGGCATCAGAAGAGTTACCAAAACCATCCGCTTCGGGAGAAGATACTGAAAAGATGTATAGAGTCCTGGAAAAGAAGAGACTCGGAAAAAAGTATAACGAAACAATACTAAAGCAGCAGAAATTCGGAAAACAATTAGGTATACCATCACATAGGCATTGGAAATCACCGGAACAACTAAAACAAGAGAGAGAGACATTAGAAAGAAACGCGGTACTAGGCGATACCTCCAAAGAATCCGCATTTGGAAGAAAACAAAAATCAGCAATCTACACAGAACATATAGAAAGCAAACCCCTATTAACACCGAAAGAAATGGGAGAGATAAAGAAGAAGAAAGAGCAGGAGACAGTAAAGCAAAGATACGAAGCAATACAGGCAGAGAAAAGGGCAGAAGAATACGAAAAAGAATTAGAGGGGAAAGCAAAATATGGAAGAGCATACGTTCCGGTAAAAGCAGCAACAGGAGCATACGGATTTATCAAGGGCCAAAAGTACCGGTCCGGAAAAAGTCTAAAGGATTTATTAGGAGAAGTAACATCAAAAATAAAAGTATCGGGCAGATCATCAAACCGAAGGAGTAACTGGTAAAAATGGATATTGAAGAAGAAAGAACATTTGGAAAAATCCGAGAAGCAAAAAAAGGAAAGGAAGAGGCAGCTAAACAGATGCACAAAGCATTTCAAGAGAAAGATGTAAAGAAAGCAAAAGAGGAATACACAGCATACCAGGCATTTAAAAAACAAGAGCAGGAAGAAGAGAAAAAGATACGTGCAGAACAGTTTAATCTTAACAAGGATTATCTTGAAAAAATCAAGAGAGGAGGCAAGAAATAGATATGGTACACTTTCAAAAATCATTAGGGGGGGAAATCAATCTCATAACAGACAAAAGAGAATTAAAGAAGTCAAAAGCAATAAAGAAGAGCAGCAAGAACCAAGAAGTGCCTAATCAAAAGAATCTATTTGACAATTCGATACAAAGTATTATAAAGAAAGATGGGAAGAAATAATAAGAAGGTGATTGATATGCAAAGGAAACGAGAAAAAGGATTAATCGGAGCATTTAAAGGATTGCAGGACACAATCCTTAGAGACGATATACAACCAAACAAATTTAGCGTTATGGAACGAGATTTAAAAATCGTGAAGATAAAGAAAGGAGGAAAGAAATAAAATGGAAGCAGAAGAAACATCAATGCTCGTAGTAAAACGAGCCAAGACCGGAGAGACGATTTACTCGACTGATCCAATGGATAACAAGGATATAGAGAACGAGATAAAAAATCTGAAAAAGCAATTCGGAGAAAAGCCAATCAGCATAAGCGTAATAAAAGTAACAGGCAAGAAATAGAGAATGACGGATTATAGAGTAGTGCTTAACGGAAAAAACTTAGTAGACTGCAAGGAAGCAGATTTAAAAGGCGTATTGGAAAATATAAAAGAAAAAAACCTCGGCAGGTATAAGGTGATAAATTTAAATCAATAACTCATATTACCCACATATTACTCAATGGATATACGACAAAAAAACACAAGCATCACGTACAACTAAAAAACGAGTATTTATCCCTAACCGAGAAAAGATATAATCTCAATGAAAGAAGTAATCTCGTTCCGGTTGGATTCTGATGAAAAGGAGCTTCTAAATTCTATCCTGGAAAAAAACGGTTCTAATAAACTAAAACGCTCTGACGTTATGCGAGAGGCGTTATACGATTATTTCTTGAAGCTAGAAGATAAGACTCCGCGAATGAGGGAATTACAGAAGAGGGCAATAATCAACGAGGAGCAGATAAACAACAAATACTTCTTTAAGCAGATGTCTTTTAGGACCAGGGGAATTAAATATTTCTGTTATTGCATTTCAAACCACGTAAGCAAAACGTTCATAATCAAAAACCTAACCCAACTATCCCAAAGCAAATACGCAGCAGAGGAGGATTTAAAATTCTTCAAGGAATTCTTAAAAATATTTGAAAAAGGAGATTGGAAAGAGATAGAGAAGCAGATAAAGGCAAATAGTAACACTTTTGCATTGAGACGAGGATATTCGGAATTATTAGATTATAGGTTAAGCGAATTAAAGGAGGAACAAAATGAACGAAAGGAATAAGAAAATTTTGGAAAGAGAGGCAGAGATACATAAGGAATGTATCGTTATTGCTATGAAGAACTTAGGCATAAAGCCGGAAGATATACTTTCAACAACAGACAAGGAGAAAGAACTGATAACTCCCTCTGCAAACACGCTATTTATAAACGTGATGAAGTGCATACCTGCAAGTGAATTACTAAGAGATTAGAAATGCCCTCCTACTTCGTTACCCTTTATATCCAGGTAGATTCTCCCAAAAGAGAAAATCCTAGATTTGAAGGAAGAACGATAGTAACAGCGAGTAATGAAAGTACAGCACTCCGCAGGGGAACGGAAAAGATAGCAGCAGGATTCTCAAATTACTTTCTCGATCCCGAAACTATGCACGACCATTACGACGATGTGATAGAAAACGCACACCTGACTATCGGAATTGAAGAACACGAACAAGAAGTTCAAGAGCCACACGAAGTAGAGATTTTCAGAAATGGAATGGATGTAGCAAATGAGACTTACCTGGATGTTATGCAGCATCAATACAGGGCAGAACATATAAGATTAAATGCACATAGAAAATGAAAACCAAGCAGACCATAATCATAAAGGACTTCTCGGATGCACAGAGAATATTCTTTGATTGCAGGAGACATCCGGAGAAATATGCAGATGAAGTTACTCTTAAACCGGAAGAATGACCGAAATAACCCGATTGCTCCTTAAATCAAAAGAGAAAATAGTCGGTTTAGATATAGACCAATGTGATGATTTATCCCTTCTTATAACCTATTTCAACGCCAGGAACATAGCTGACAAAGTGAGGATATACCACTCTCCAAGCGGAAGGGGCTATCATATGTACCTCTATTTCGACAGGGTACTATCCCTGGAAGAGAAATTTCTTCATAGATACGCCCTCGGAGACTGCCAGGGCCGGATATACTTCGCAGAATTGAGGGGAGGAGACGATATTCTTTTCAGCACCAAGATACAAGACGGCAAAACGATGCACAGATACGAAATCTCGGAACAGACCTTTCTCGGTCTGCATAATGAGCGACTTTATAAATAGCGAGAAGTATTTATATACCTAATACTAATATATAATATCGATTGTTAATAACAACTGTTAAAATGTCTAAGAAAAATAATCTGGTAGACGAGATAAAACTGAAATATCTTAAAGCGGAACTTATAGCGAAAAAAATAGAAAAGCCAACTAGAGACGATATAATGAAGATTCTGAAAATATCTTATCCACAAGCATATAATTATCTTAACGCACTAAAAGAAAATGGAAGATAAAACTTTTGAAGAAATTAAGGAAGAAATTTTACGTATGATGGATGCAAATATAAAGAAGCAATTTGATAAAGTACACGTTCTTAGGGAAAAGATAGCGAACTGCAAAAACCCGATAGAACTAATAGGAATATCCGCAGAGGCAAAAAAAGAATTCGGTCAATTCGAGGAGAAAGAGCCAGGTACTTATTGGTCCAAAGACTCTGAATTTACAAGAGAGAATTTAAAAGAGGGAATATGCACTAAATGTATCGCTATGAATGATATACCCCTTAGAGACTTGGAAGCGTGTACGGTTAATAAACCCTGCGGCCTTGAAATCAAACTCAGAAATAGGAAACTAGACTTATCTAAACTCTAAAATGGAAATCTTGAAACATAAACTTACGGATATGCAGATATTATATCTAGGTATAGCCCTCGGAGGATTAGCAATAGGGCTTATAGACATTCTTACATTATCTCTGAGGATAAATTGCACTTGTACTAATCTAATAGGAGAAGTTCTAACCAACACTACTAGGATAGTGAGGATATTATGAATCCATTAGGAATATTCGATTGGGTGATGGATATAGTCGGTTTTATATATCAGAGAATAATGACCGCAATCGGAGATATATTCATCGGCCTTAAAGACGTAAGCAAAGTAAGGCAAGAGGAACAGGTTTTTGGTAAGGTTACAGCAATATTCGAGAAGAAAGGAGTTATAAGTATGCTTAACTCCACAGTAACAAAAGATGATAGGTACATCAAGCCTAACATCTTAAACCGTATATGGATAAATGATAAGTCCTTGAATTCCGGAGGAGTGTTCGTTTGCCCCGCAAATTATCCCAAGACAGTAAGCATCGAGGAAATCATACACCAACTAGGCAAGGATAAGGATATAAATGGGAATAATTGCGAGGATTGGACTATTGACACAGCAAGGGTTTTAGACAGCAAATTCTTCTTGTTCCTGGATGAAGTGCCGAAAAGAAGGCTCTATACTATGATGCTCCTATCATTCGTTGCAGGAGCGTTTGTATGCTTATTGATAATCAACTACGTTATGTTCAAGATACTCTAAATGGATACATTATATCTAAAATATTTCAGCAAAGCAAAGAAGAATCAGGTAATTGAATCTACAAGCGAGAGACTACTGAATGAGAGGATTATGCAACTGAACGAAGAGGGAATATTTGAAATTGCTATAATGCTTAGGATAGACGATTACGACCTCACACGACAATCACCGGAAGAAGAGGAGCAATTTAATTTAATTTGTAAGTGCGTATTTGATAAAAACAAGACACTAGCAGAACAGCATAACGAATTCATAGAAACACACGATAAGATATTTAATAAAAATGGAAGAACTACCGGATAAAGAAGTGCTTGGAGAAATGGTAGGCGATTCAGATATGGAAGAGGAGACAGTAGATATAACTCCGGCCACATTGGAGAGACTAAGGCAGCAGAGATACCCACTTTCAGACCAGATGTTTTACGAATTGGCTCACGATTTGACCAATGACGAGAAGATAAAGATGATCGCGGTATTGAAAGACGATACTAGCGTTATCGAGATGTTCAAATCCTCGGTCCTTATAGCTCTTTATTGGAAGAAATACGCAAATCCTAAGCATCCGAAATACGAGCAGTACGATAAATTAGTAAAGGATTTATTATCCTATACAATATCCAAAGAGGGAAGAGGAAGAAGAGATTTAGTAGATTCATTCACCGGAGCGTTATTCCGCTTCCTGGAAAAGAACAAGAATAAGAGCATATTACCGGTATGAAACTTACTAAACTAAGCATAACCAATTTCATTAGAAAGATAATCGGTAATGAACCACTATCACAAAGAGAGTATGATAGATTAAGCAGAGGTTGTATATGAAAGAAAAAGAAATACTAAAAGGAATAGCCCTAATAAATTTTGCTTCGCTAATAGCTTTACTTGCAATACTTGCAAACATTTCTGTACTTGGTTTTGCATATTTGGTAATAAATAACCGCATTATACTAGGGTTATTTTTCCTATGTTCATCTATCTTTATGTTCTATCAAGTAAAAAGCGGGATAGAAAAATTTAATAAAATACTAGAATGAAAACAGAAGAAGAACTAAAAAGGGATAAGGCGATATTATGGGCGATATTCCTAATCGGATTATTGCTCGGACTATTTGCAGGATATATATTCGGAGAGTATTCAGCTTATACTAGCCTTTCCGACATCTTAACAAAGATAGCCATATTAAGATGATAACCGGAGCAAGAATAAACGGAAGATACATACTCTCTGACAAACCGGAAAGTATGAAGATTGAAGAAGTCAGAAAGATGCAGCTATTGAGGATGGGGTATTACTAAGGAGGCAAAAAATGAGTAATGCGGGAGCAATCGCAGGGGCAGTATCGTATAATGAACTTCAAAAAAGGAAAATGGACCAAAAAGAAAAAGTAGAGGAAAAGGTTATTGAAATGAACGTAAAGGCAACAAGGAAGAACTTTATCCTATTGGGGTTATTCTTAGCAGCTCTTCTATTGCTAATAATCGTTTACCTTTTGGAACACCCGCTATGAAAAGATACGTAGTACATATAAACGATCCTGACAAGAGGTTTTACCTAAAGAAATTCCTGCAACTGATAAACTTAGGCTACCTGGAACTCAACGTAAATGATGAGATAACTTTCAGAGTGCATAAATCCGCTTTCACACAAAAGGAGCAGCAGATTATGGGCCTCTACTCCGGAGAAATGAATATTAAAACCGATGTAATCCCAAAAATCAAAGATGTTAAAGCACAATAGCACACTAGCCGGTCTAGTAATAGTAACAACCGCGATGATTTACCTTTTTATTTTATCTTACCTATCCAAGATTTACAATAGGATAAAACGATGAAAACCGACCTATTTAGCCCATATGCTAGGATTGACAAGAAGAAGTACAGCATCTCTAAATATACACCTGCACAGGAACGAGAAAGCACAGAAGTATCCGTTATGATTATCCTCTTTATTATCGTACTTTTCCTTTTAGTCTATATTTCTATTAATTGGAATAATGCTAACCCTCTACAAATCATACCAACCATAACAACCACAACATAATGATAATTGCAATAGTCGGAGATCAAAAGGCAGGAAAAACCCTTTGCGGAGTAAGCCTTATGTTCAAGACTGCGGAAAATCCCAAATTCCTATCTAGATTCTTTTCCGGTCTTAATCTTTACTTTCCGAAAGGCAAGTATAATTTCTATTCTGATCTAACCATAGAAAATCTAAACTACAAGAAGATAGACACAGCAGATTTCGGAGAGAAGATAAAGAACATACGAGTTACCAACAAGCAAGATAATATGCTCCTCCTAGATGAATTCTGGCAGAACATAGACAGTAGGACATCAACAGCAGACATAAACCTCTATCTATCCAGGGTACTATCACAGAGCCGAAAAGCCTTCGGTAATGACAGCGTGATATTCCACACAGTACAATATCTGCATCAGTTCGATTTAAGGGGCAGATACCACACACAACTATTGATAATTCCGGAAATAACCATCTGGAAAACATACGTAATAAAAAACGGAATAAAAAGGAGCTATTTTATTCCATTTCAACTGACAAAGAAAGATAAGCCCTATGAGATTACTGCTCGGTTTTATTTTAAGAAGTATATGGGAGACTTTAATTACGTGAGCGAGAACTATATAGACCACGTAGACCAAATATGCGACAATTACGATACAGAGGAGATGGTGAAGCCCCTGGATGCCCGAAGTATCTACTTGCAGATAATAGACAAATACAGGCCCAAAGTCGAGAACGGAGATATAGCCAATAAGAAGAAGCTAGTATCTCTGCTTATCCTAGATGAGAGCTTAAAGGACAAGACCGCCAGGTTGATAGCGGATTACTTACTATGAAAATAAAATACGCTCAAATAATGGAGGATATTATACGCTGTTTCCTTACTATATTCATCTTAATATCCCTATGTCTTGTTGGCTCATATTTTGGACCATCATATATAATGTTAATTATTTTCTGTACTATGTACCTCTATATAGCTCAACCTTTACTAAAAGATATATACACCGATTTAAAGAATAGATATACCGAATG
>Ga0315289_10013076_pt1 | contig 11649 bp, 18 predicted proteins | sample YL17G11_40_MG_FD_203452 | JGI IMG/M metagenome (GOLD analysis project Ga0315289, IMG submission 203452) | Sediment microbial communities from Yellowstone Lake, YNP, Wyoming, USA - YL17G11_40 | ecosystem: Environmental > Aquatic > Freshwater > Lake > Sediment | place: USA: Wyoming | collected... | reverse complement strand
CGGACGGCGGGCGGGCGGTTCTGCACCGTTTCCCGTGCCGGTCTCTGCTCCCGCGGCCTTGGAATGGGCACGGGGTACGACGACCGGGGCGGTATGCACCAGCGACGGGGAGATACGCTCCTTCAGTTTTGCTACCAGCTGGTTACGCTCCCCTTCCTTTTCGATGCCCGGCCGCCGGAAAAATATGATCTCTGTTGTTTTCTCCTCGCCGGAGGGGGCGGAGGTGGTGATGGCAAGGGTCGGTTCCTGGAGTGCATTTTCTCCTGCCACGACCGAACGGATGGACTCAAACGGGATCTCGTCGTGCCGGATCTGGTCTTTGCCACTTGTAATAAAAAGAAGGCGTTTGCTGGTGAGGATCACTTCGATCCGTGCGCCGCTGACAACAACATCATGTGCGATCAGGACGATTGACTCATCGCTGCTCAGGTACGGGGCGTCCATGATACCTCAGGTTCCTGTACAGCCATTTTATCCATAACCATAAGGGTTTATCGGGACATGGTTTTTTGTATTTTTCCAAATTTTTGTTCCCAAACCTTGATGCCCGCACCCCCGTACTCTTTGGTACAGGGCAGGACTTAAAAGGGCGCCGCCCCACAACAGACCCGTGCCCGCAGCGGGCATGGCACCGGAGGATCCCGTGCAGACATATCAGGAACCGGCCGACGAGCTCCCGTACATCACGACGGATGACCACGTGAAGTTCCTGCGGGTGCCTGCCCCCTGCCGGCAGGTCACCGATGTCCCGGAATACCGGTTTGATGATATCCGGACCGATGATATCGTGATTGATATCGGGGCAAACATCGGTGCCTTTGCCATCCGGGCGGCACGGCTCTCGCGGCGCGTGGTCGCCGTGGAGCCGCTGACCTGCGATATCCTGGAACAGAACATCCGGCTCAACGGTGTTGGAGCGGGGGTCCGGATCATCCGCGGGGCGCTGGGCGACGGGAGCCCTGCGCAGGTCCGCTGGGACAACCGGGAAGTGACGATGCCGACGCTCACGCTGCGGGAGATCATCGCGATCGCGGGCGGCTGCGATTTTTTAAAATGCGACTGCGAGGGGGCGGAGTGGTGCATTGATCCGGCAGACCTCGCGGGCGTGCGCCGGATCGAGATGGAGCTGCACCTGCCCCCGATCTCCGGGCAGCCGGACCCGCTCCTGCTGGAGTATATCAGCCGGCAGTACGAGTTTGAACTTTCGCGGGTGCCGTGCCACGGGCCGCTGGGCCTGATGGGCTACCTGCATGCCGTGCGAAAGGACAGGCGCTAAAAAAGACCGGGCCGGAAAGGGATTATCACCGCTGACCGCCAATACTACCGGAATTCATGGACCTGATCGTTCCTGTCCTGGTCGGCATCGGGCTCTCGATGGACTGTTTTGCCGTCTCGCTTGCCATCGGGACGACGACACGGGTAGCACTCCTCCACGCAGCCGCTGTGATTGCCCTCTGTTTCGGGGGCTTCCAGGCCGGCATGACCCTGCTTGGCTGGGCAGCCGGGACGCACCTTGCAGGAATAATCACGGACTATGACCACTGGGTCGCGTTCCTCCTCCTTGCCGTCATCGGCGCAAAGATGGTGGCCGAGGGATTTCTTGGCGGGGAGGATGAAGAAGCCGTTGACGTGATGCAGATCCTCCCGGTCCTCATCCTCTCCGTTGCCACCAGCATCGATGCGCTTGCCGTGGGGGTCTCGTTTGCATTCCTGCAGGTTGCCATCCTTGCGCCGGCCATCATCATCGGCACCGTCGCTTTTGCCGTTTCGTTTGCCGGCGTACTATCCGGCAGGCAGCTGGCAGCAGTCCTTGGCCGGAAGGTCGAGATTTTCGGGGGGCTCATCCTCATCGTGATCGGGCTGAAGGTCCTCCTTGAGCACCTGCTTATGGTGTAGCCCCTCAGCCCCGTTACGATAAACCTGCCGGCGGTTTATTTCCGTCAATCGTGGTCGATGGCGTTGCACAGTTTCATCGTTCCGGACCGTGTGTTCCGGCGGGGGCTGGCATCCTGCCCTGATGGGGATGGCACCACCCCGTCACCCCTCCCCGTTCCCGCATCCGCAGCCCTTGCCACCAAAAAAAAATCCCGGCGGGTGTGGTGGACGGCCGGCAGATCGTGCGGCAGCGTGAACACGGACAGCAACCCCTCCGTATGCGTGCATCAGGCCCGCGACACCGGTTTTCCATAAAGAACTCCATCTGCAGAGCTCCAGATGCACATTCGTTCCTTGTATTTTTTTATGGAACGTTGTCAGACACGCCCGTCCGGCACAGTGACCGTCCTTTTCCTACCCCTTGGGTTCCAGTGGAGTTTACGGCAATAATTCCCCCAATTTTGTTAACAGGGTCTCACGAGCGGTTTTTTTCCCTGCTGAAACGGACAGGAAACGGCTCTTTTTTGTGGACACGAAATCGTGCTGTCTCCATTGCATGGGACGGTATTGTACTGCAACCGGCAGGCATGCAGAGGGGATCCGGGTCCGGTGCCGGTCACATCTCCCCGGAGCTACAACCTTTCCGGATGATCTCATGCCCATAGAACCCAACGGTTTATAATTGCCGCGTCGTAGTAATACCAATATTCCGGAGGTTGTACCATGGACAGGATCATCAAGATCATCGGGGCACTCGTCATTGCCGGGCTGGTATTGTCCGGCGCGTATATGGTTGTTGATATCACCGCAAAATCCCGCTCATCTCCCGCCCAGCCTTCGGGCGATATCGAACCCGTCTATTTCTTTTACGGCGAAGAGTGCCCGCACTGCCATGCGATCATGCCGTTTATCAGGAATCTGTCGGAAAAATACCCGATGGCCAATATCCGGATTCTCGAAGTCTGGCACAACCAAACCAACCAGGCGACCTATCAGTCAGTCCTCCAGCGCCTGAACCGGGGGACGTCCGGTGTCCCCGCCGTTGTCATCGGCGAAACGGTGCTCGTCGGCGACCGCGATATCCCGGCGCAGCTCGAAGCACTGATCCTGAAGCGGTTCCAGAAATAAGCACAGGGTTTCCCTTTTTTTGTGCGGTGCCGGCACCGGGTACCAAAAGAACTATTGCACCTCCTGCCGGAAAGGAACCTATGGATACCAATACCGTGCTGCAGGTCCTTGCTGTCGTGATCGAATGTATGGTTGCGCTGGGCGGCGTGAGGCTTGCCACCAGAGGGAAGAAGTTCTACGGCTGGTGGATCGCCCTGACGTTTGCGCTCTATGTGCTCTTTGATGCCGGTCGCCTCGGCGTCATCTCCATCGGGCAGGGAACTGCCGCCGTCCTGTTCTTCATCGCCAGCCTCTCCATCCTTTACGCGGTCTGGCTGATGGGAAACGAGGTGATCCGGGTCCGGAGGGTTAACCTGTGAAGGGGGGAGGGATGCCACGATGTGCGGTCCCGTTCCCCAAAACAAGTCTTATCATCCCCGACACGAGATCATCAGTGGTGAGAGCATGACAACCAAAGAGACGTTCCATGGTGTCCCGGGCATCCTCCGCCCGTTCAAGGAGTTCTGCGAGGCCAAGGGACTGAAGAAAGGCGACCAGATCGTGTATTACGGTGTTCCCGGCACGTGCACGCCCTTTGTCGAGCTTCTCGGGTTTGCCATCCGCTCGCTCGAGCTCGAGCAGGTCTTTGTGCCGATGGTGGACGAGGGCAAGGCAAAGAAGGTCAACGGCGTGCCTGACGTCGGGATGCAGGCAGGGGGGCCGGCACCCCCGCTGAAACCAAAGGCGGTCGTTGTGATGGGCGGGCTCTCGATGCCAAACGTGCCGGTCAAGGCGGAGCAGGTAAAAGCATGCATCGACCGGCACCCCGGCGTGCTTGTGATCGGGGTCTGCTTCATGAAGATGTTTGAGAAGGCCGGGTGGCTGAGCACGATCACGTTTGACCTCCTCATCGACGCAAACATCGACCCGGTCGAGGTCACCAGGAAGTAAGGGTGCGGCTGCAGGCGTACCAGCCGCGCCGCCCCACCGTCATATTTATTGGGATCATCCGCTCCAATGTCCCCCATGGCACTCAAGGAACAGATCCTGGAGGTCATCGGGGGCCCGCACGTGGCGGCCGTGGCCACCCTTGACGGGACGCAGCCTGCGGTGCGGTTCATGGTGCTCGCCGGGTTCCCCGACATGACGCTTGTCGGCGGCACGATGAAGGCGACAAAGAAAGTAGGGCAGCTGAAGAAGAACGCAGACGCGGCGCTTGCGGTCTGGTCGGGCAAGGAGTTCTCCGACCCGTACGTGGAGATTAAGGCAAAGGGCAAAGTGCACGAGGACGTTGCGACCAAGAAGAAGTACTGGAACCCGATGTTCGAGCAGTACTTCAAATCGGTCGACAACCCGGATTTTGTCGTGCTCGTCTTTACCGCGACCGAGATTACGTACCACGCAAAGAACATGGCGAGCGTGGACGTTTGGAAGCGGTAGGCTTCCGGTGTAAACATCTGAAAACGCTGAACCGTTTCCATCGTAAATGCCGGGAAGCGACAGGGCATTTATCCGTAATTTTCTCCGTTATCTCTCAAACCTGCCGATCCAGATCATGAGAACTGGCACTTGCCTCAAAGATCACCATAATATCCAATGGCAGGGACCCGGCTGAATTTTTATCTGGAACAAAAACGTTCCATATGGAACAGGAATGAGCCCATGATGTCAAAAAGATCCTTCTGAACAAGACCGTTTTTGTGGAGACAGTTGAGAAAAAACAAGAACCATTCAAATCCGGTAGAGTTCTGCTATCGCTGCATTGACCCGGGATCGCATTTCAGGGGAGAGTTCCCCTATTCCCCCGGCAATAAATGTTTTGATAATCGTTGCAATCTTGTCCAGCCGGATTACGGAGTCTGCCTTCAGGCCGGTCGCAGCAAACCCTGGCTCTTCCTTCATCACTATAATATCAGCCTGGCCAAGGATTGCTGGGACTTTTGAGGAGATGAATGCGACAACGACATCATATTCGTTCTCATACAGAGCCAGTGCCGGGCGCAACTTTGTTGCGGAGAGGTCAGTGAATGGGAATGGTATGAGAACAATGGATCCTTTCATTTGTATGCGACCCTGATGTCACTGACAGAATAGAGATCCGATTCTTCTTCTAAAAACGTGGAGAGCGAACGCTCGGAAATCTTCATAATTCCAATGGTGTCGCGTTCCAGCAGCAGCTGGTCCAGTTTCTTTGATATCTCTGCTACCTGCTGACGGATCTTTCGGACATCTGCTTCAATATTCATCATGACAAGGGGATCTCCTGATCCATACCTAGGGCGTCTTCTGATATAGGGTTTTTGAGGTTTTTCCTGCCATCTCGACCGTTTCCGCCGGCACGAACAGACAGAGCCGGCATACGCTCGCCGGCCGCTACCAGGATTTGACCCGGCGCCACACCGCCCAGTACCCGGTCTTTGCCATTCTGTCCTTTGGCTGGGAGATGGACTTTGGGTGGAAGGTAACAGACCGGCCAAAGGAGACGGAGGCGTTTTTGAAAGCGGAGTACCGGAAACGGCAGAAGGGGAGGCTGCCGGCGCTGGTCGTACGGTGATCCGGACAATCCGCCCCATTGCACCTGTTCTTTTTATCAGAACCACGTCCGGCAACCCGCGGCCGTGTGCCGGCGTGCCCCGACCACTAATCTCATTATCCCGCCCGCACAAACCGAAAGACTGCGGGGTTTTCCCTGCGGTGCATACAATGAAGATCAAGTCAATTGAAAACGGGCCCAACATGTGCGAGACCGATGAACCTGCCGTTGCCTCAATCGGCGGCGCGGAAAAACCGATCAGGGCACCCTTCTACCTCTGCCGCTGCGGGCACTCGAAGAACAAGCCGTTCTGCGACGGCTCGCACCTTGCCGCGCACTTCGAGGCGCCGGCAGCTGAGATCGCAACAAAGAAGACATGAAGGTGCCCCCCGTCCCGCCACCATTCACGTTCCGCGTTCTTTTAAAACTCCCGCGTTAAAAAAACCAAAAAAAAGAAAAACCGGAAAGGACAGGTCAGCCGCAGGTGTCGCAGCCTTCGCCTTTCTCATAGTCTTCCATGTCCTCGAGGATCCGCCCCATTGCCTTGATCACAAAATCATCAAAGGTCTCCATTGCCCCCCACTGCTCGGTGACAAAGTCTGCATTCATCTCCGGGTTCTGGATGATGAGGACATTGCCTTCCTGGTCACGCCCCGAGATGTACTGCTTCATTCTGTGCGTGTGGTGGATCTCCTCGCCCTTCTTTGGCGGCCGTGCAGTGACCATCCAGTAGGACTTGGCGTCCTGTGCATCAACATAGACCTCGTGCTCCAGCTGGAATTTTTTTAACATATCCTGTGTTTTCCTGAGCGTCCCACACCCCCTCCATCATGGGATGATCGGTGGATTGGAAAGTCCGGGATATTAAGGTATTGCCGTCATACGGACTATGAGACAAACACGGTAGACCGGGACCGGTGGATCTTTTGTAAAAAGCGCACCGCTTCCCGGCGTTTTTTGGGCAGCGCATCACGTGCCATCCTGCACCCCGGCCGGCATTCATAGGTCTGATAGCGTCGCTGCAGGCTTGTCACAGATGTACAGTCTTTTTTGCCGGTCCGGGACAGGTCTGCGATCGTTGCCGCGCCCGGCTCACCGGATTATTAAAAAGAGAAGAGAAGGAACATCACCGGAACCGGGACCCGGTGGAGGCACGGGTCAGCGGTCCCGGTGGCCCTGATCCGGTGATCCGGATCTGAACCCCGGGCGTTCCTGATATTTTTGCAGAGGTGCAGGAAGATGGTGTTCTAGCATGTCCCCGTCATTGATTCCGGTTACTTCACATCACCCAGCTGTTCCACGGTCCGGTAGACCGAGCATGCGAGGGAAAGGCCATAGCAGGGAAACCGCACATCGAGGGTTGCCGGGCATTCCGTACATAGTTTTTGTTTTGCCGATACGTGACGCCTGTTGTTCTGTGGCCTGTCCTTTACCGGATAGGCCGGCCCTGCATGACCGGGCACTGGGACCGGATTGCCTGGTGTTTTGTGTTTCATACTTGCCACTCCTTGGGGACACGTAATCATCAACACTCAAAAGTATAAATAACTTTCTTTTTCATTTTGTACAATTAGCATAACATTTAACGGAATTTACCAGAATATTATGGTTATTTTGCTAAGATCCCGCAAAAATGTTCGTGTGCCCGTGCCGGCCAGGGCCCGCCCCCCCGCACATTGATATTGCGCCATTGTCCTATGGTACACCGGAGGAACGGGCATGCCGCTTGCTGAATATATCGGGAAGTTCTGGGCAGGCGCCGAGGTTATGTATGGCGTTATCATCGCCATGACATTTACCAGCGTGCTCCGGGGCTACCCGGTGGCCCTTGAACTGATGCATGGCAGGACCATCCTTGCCGCACTGCTCTGCTGCGTCGCGTGGGGCATTGCAGACGGCCTGTTTTATTTCTGGGAGAGGAGCTATATTATCCGGCGGGAGAACAGCATCATCCGGTTCTCAAAATCGGCCGGGCAGCATGCATCGGCACTCCCCCTCATCGGAGAAGAGCTGGATGATACGGTCCTCCGGAATATCCCCAAAGAACAGCGGCTGCAGCTCTACCAGAAGCTGACGGAGTACCTTTCCGGCGTTGATATACGGGAGAAATTGTCCCGGCGCGAGGCCGCAACGATTGTCCTTGGCACGTTCATCCGCTCGGCCGGGGCCGGGCTGTTCGTTGTCGCCCCGTTCTTTCTCCTGCAGAGCGCCGGGCAGGCCCTCATCGTCTCCAACATCCTCGGGATCCTCCTGCTCTTTTGCGTCGGCTGGTTCCGGGCGCTGGACAGGAACTTCTTCTCAAAGGTTATCTTCGGTTTCGGCTCATCGCTGATCGGGATCATCATCGCCGTCATCACGATTGTGCTGGGTGGCTAAAATACAGTATATTTTCACCCGGGCCCTGCTCACCGGTGGTCACCGGCAAACGCGTGGCAGTCCGGGCACCACCACCCGACCGGGACGGAGCGCTGCCGGCGGTGTGCCAAAAGAGATATCAGGGAATGAACAAAACTGCATACTGATACCGGGTAAGGAGCATCATGACAGGACGTAAACGAACCCTGAATGAGGCGGCAAAGGAAACAATCATCGGTGTCCTGAAGCAGTACGGGGCCGAGAAGATCGCTGTATTCGGCTCGTACGCGAGAGGACAGGCCGGTCAGCGCAGCGATATTGATATCCTTGTCAGTTTTCAAAAACCCAAAAGCCTGCTGGAACTTGTAAGGATCGAGCAGGAGCTCTCCGGCGCCCTGCACATACCGGTGGATCTTCTCACGGAAAAAGCGATCAGCCCGTACCTTGTGGACTCCGTGCGCAATGATGCCGTGGTGATCTTCGGGTGACGAATCCGGATATAGCCTACCTGAACCATATCCTTGATGCAATTGGCCATATCGAAGATTTTTCTTCCGGAATCTCGTCTGCTGAGGAACTCAAAGACCGTCCGCTGGAGCGGGCCGGGATTGAACGGATGCTTACTGTCATCGGCGAGGCGGCAAAAAACGTTTCGCCGGCAACAAAAAAACGCTATCCGGATGTTCCCTGGAAAGCGACTGCAGGGATGCGGGACAAGCTGATCCATCATTATTTTGGTGTTGATTACGAGGCCGTATGGAAGACCGTCACCTCAGATCTGCCCGTGTTGAAAGAGCAGGTCAGGTCGATCACTGCAGAAATTGCTGCAAAGAAAAAAACAAAGAAATGATCATTCTCTTTTATACGGTTTTTACAAATAAACCGCGTTGATCCCGACGATCTCAACCATACAGGTCCGTCCGCTGCCATGTTCTGGATGACAGGAGGAAGCGTCCGGGGCGAACGGATACGCCCGGAACCGTGTTCGTGTTACGGTTCGTATCCTCTACGATTCTCACCGCAGGTCATCGACAAACGCGTGGCAGTCCGGGCACCACCACCCGACCGGGACGGAGCGCTGCCGGCGCATGGCATCGCGGACCCGGACATAGGTCCTGAACATGTGCCGGCGCCGTGTCTTTGCATTCCGCGTAACGGTCCGGCAGTCATTCGGGCAGGAAGGGCTTGTGCACATATGACAAATCCCTATGGTACCGGCACGATAAATGTTTGGGCCGGTTGGTACTGCCGGCCCCGGCCTGATCCTGAAGCAGGGAGACTGGCTTGATCCCGGCATTACCGGCGCCGCACAGGTTCTGAACTCATCGTCTCCATCTGCCGGATGGTACCGATATCACGTCCGAGGATCCAGTCAAGTTCAACGGGCGTATAATTGACAAGCTCGCAGGCAACATTGATCGTCTTCTGCCTCCCGTCAATGAACGGGTAGTCCGGCATCCTCCCGTGGTGGTGGCCGTGGATGGTCCAGCCTTTCCAGTCTCCCGGCACATGATCCGGGTTATGGATAAGGTACAGCATCTGGTCCCGGTATACAAGGACCACATGATCACTGCCGGCTTCCGGCCCCCCGCAGTCATGGTTTCCCCGGATGAGAATTTTATTCCCCTTCAGTTCGGCAAGCAGCCGTTCCCGGTCTTTTTTGTCCCATGTAAAGTCTCCGACCGAAATCACGGTATCATCGGGCCCGACCGCCCGGTTCCAGTTCTCTGTCATCACCCGGTCCATCTCCCGGACGGTCGCAAAGGGCCGCTTGAAAACCCTGATCACGTCCTGTGCGCCGAAGTGGCAGTCAGCAATAACGAATATCTTTCCCATAGGCACTCAGCCGCACTCCTTCAACTATAGTCGAAAACCTTGCTATTGATACATATCAGGTTTTCTCATATGGTTGTTTGCGACAGCCGGAGCAAACGGCCCCCAGGAGCATCGTATGTTTTTCCGATGATTTCTAACCGGGCAGTAATTTTTAATAAAAATGCCGCCAATCGTTTGTCTGAAATTATGAAACTCTTTGATAGAGGTGACTGGAATGGATCCTGAAAAAATGCTCTTTGACTCTTTTGGGTATGCAAAGGAGGCAGTTGCCGGGAAGTGGATGCAGTGGTTCCTGCTCGTGATTGCAACAGTTCTTCTCTGCCTCCCGCTGTTAGGATATTCGCTGAAAGTCTTGCGCGGTGAGAAACCCGCGCCGGAAGTCACGGACTGGGGCACGCTCTTTGTTGACGGGATCAGGTACGTGGTTGTTTCACTGGTATGGGCAATTCCCCTGCTTATCATCTTGTTCGTCATGATTGGTGCAGCATTGTGGTCATTTATCAACATTACCGCTGTGTCAGTATCCGGCAGTCAGGCACCATCAGGCAATCCGGTATTCATGATGGGTACTCTCGGGGTCTTGGGTCTCATTGTCGTCATCATTGTTGCCATCCTGACGGTGATTTATTCTACCATCGGTATCATCCGGTTTGCCCGTATCGGGAGCATGGGCGAGGCGTTCAACGTTAAGGAAATTTCTGCTACCATCGGGAAGATCGGGTGGGAAAACTACATCATCGCGCTGGTCGTGTTATTTGCAGTCCAGGCCCTCATCTGCGTAATCACCTGGATCATTTCAATGATCCCTGTTCTTGGAATGATCATCAATCTCGTCCTTATCGCACCCGTTTTGCTCTTTGAGGCACGCTACCTCTGCCAGGTCTACGACGCTGCCGGTGCAGCGTAACTTCCTTTTTTTGCCCTTTGTCTGCGGGAGCAGTATTTTTGCACCCTGTGAGCAGTGCACGTTTTGCGGTCGCCGAAGCGTACCCCGGTGGAACGATCTGAATGACCGGGAGGTTATGTCGGAACTGGCGGGGGTGTGAAGTTGCAGCCGGAATTCCGGGACCTGTCTGGGAAAAAAGGTGCACCCTGCCTACAAAATCCGTTTTCCGGCAGACCCAGGACCCGGAGTCTGGTCATAGATTTCTTCGACCCTAAAAAATACCGCAGCCAGTTTTTCCCTGCGGGCCTTAAACTCCATTTTGTGCACGGCCCGCACACGTTCATCGAGTTGAGCTGCGATCTCATCATTTTCATGAATGGTCACCCTCCCGTTCACTTTGTATGCCTTAAACGGGGGGCTTTTTTGCCAGACACAGATTGATGCCAGAGGATTTTGCCTGAGATTTTCATAGGTCTGCATAAAATAAAGTTCACCCCAGACAATTGTTTCAGGGTCCCTGACCATGACAGATTTGCCGGCAACATTGGGCTTTCCACCCGGCCCCATGGTTGCTACGGGAACCGTATGCCATTCCCGCAGCATCGTTATCAGTTCTTCTGGCATCGTAACCATGTGGTATCACATCTGAGAGAGAGATGCATACCTCCCGTTATAAAATAGTGTGGCGTCTCATGAGGGGAGAGTTGTGGTGGTGCCCGGAGTGCGGGATATTGATCTGGTTTTTTTTGGGTTGTGCTGACAGGCTCTGGTCATCGGAATCCTCTCCTTAAAAAAAGCGTGGTGGCTGACGGCAGATCATGCCGGTACATACCATCCCATGATTTCCCCGTTTTTCTCTTAAAAAAACGGATAAAAATACCATATCTTTTGTCTCATCTCCGATCATCCTGCTTTATTACGGTACAAGTCCCCGGAGAATATACCCCGGGAGGAGAACACAAAAAATGATCATCGATGCACGGGTGAGACCCCTGTTTAAGAGTCTTAAGGATGTGCTTGCACCCGCACCGGGAGCACGGCCTTCGGCCAGACGCAG